>ERZ773004.26-NODE-26-length-98287-cov-44.993576_pt1 | contig 98287 bp, 83 predicted proteins | sample MGYA00580667_ERZ773004 | MGnify/ENA primary metagenome ERZ773004 (study PRJEB29015, sample SAMEA2737963) | human oral metagenome | biome: human oral; feature: human-associated habitat; material: dental | place: China | collected 2123 ... | reverse complement strand
ACACCCCCACCCCCCACCCCCACAACCCCCACCCACGTGACCCCCACCACACACCCCAGGAAAAGTATCCGACAAACCAAAAACCTTTTCGCCATCGTCACAGCCCAGCGTCGCCGTCACACCCCCAACCCACGCACCACCAGATCTACACAACCCCAACCACAGCCAAATTCTTCTTCCCCCTGCGCAAAAGAACCACACCCCCCGGAAGAAGATCCGACGAACCAAGAACCTTCACATCATCGTCAATCTTCACGTTGTTCAGGTACAAACCGCCCGACGCAACGGTGCGCCTAGCCGCCCCCAAGCCCTTTTCAAGGCCCGTTGCGACAAAAAGCTCAATGAGGGGCGTCCCCACAGATCCTTCCGCGCGGGGAAGCTCTGCAACGGCGTCGGCGAGCGTGCGGGCGTCGAGAGACTCGAGGCCGCCCCCACCGAAAAGGGCTCGAGAAGCGGCTTTGACGCGCTCGGTCGCATCTGCGCCGTGAACCCATGTCGTCACATCTTCCGCCAAGGCCTTCTGCGCCTCGCGGGCGTGCGGGCGCTCCGCCAGAGCCGTTTCAAGCTCGGCGATTTCCTCGCGGGTTCTGAACGTGAAGACCTTGAGCATGTGAATGACGTCGTCGTCGGCGGTGTTGAGCCAGAACTGGTAGAACCTGTAGGGGCTGAACATCTCGGGATTGAGCCAGATCGCCCCTCCGGCGGTCTTGCCGAACTTCGTTCCGTCCGACTTCGTGATAAGCGGATTCGTCATGACGTGGACGGATTTTCCCTCGACCTTCCTGATGAGGTCCATGCCGCCGACGAGGTTGCCCCACTGGTCGTTCCCGCCGACTTCCAACGTGCAACCGTAGCGGCGGTACAGCTGGAGGTAGTCATTGGCTTGAAGAATCTGGTAGCTGAATTCCGTAAAGGAGATGCCCTCGTCGGATTCGAGCCGGCGAGCGACGGTGTCCTTCGAGAGCATCGTTCCGAGCCGGAAGTTCTTCCCGATGTCCCGCAGGAAATCGATGGTCGACATCGGCCCGGTCCAGTCGAGGTTGTTGACGATCCGGGCAGGGTGCTCCCCTTCAAAGTCGAGCAGCGATTCAAGCTGGCCGCGCAGAGCCGCGGCCCAACCGGCGACGACGTCGGCCTCGTTGAGGTTGCGTTCCTCCTTGCGCCCCGAGGGATCGCCGATGAGCCCCGTGGCCCCGCCGACTAGGGCTAACGGATTATGGCCGGCCATCTGGAGGTGCCTCATCACCTTGACCGCGACGAGATGCCCGTGATGGAGGGAGGCCGCCGTCGGATCAAAGCCGCAATAGAAGGTGACGGGGCCTTCGGCAAGCGCCGCGCGCAGCGCGTCGATGTCGGTGTGTTGGGCGATGAGCCCGCGCCACTGAAGCTCGTCGAGGATGTCCGTCAAGGTTCCGTGCCTTTCGATCTCGTATTTGCCAGCTGGAAGATTTCCTGATTTTCAAGTATGCCACAGGCCCCTCACGGAGCCCGCGAGGGCGTCGTGAGCGGAATGGGCGGCGATCGGAAAGCCGCGGATTCGCGGCAGCGAGATCACACATCGGCCACGACGAGGCCCCTGACTTCCTCTCCGACGTCGATGGGCACTTCGACGCCGGACATACGCGGAGTCCAACGAATCCCCGGCCCGATCTCCTTGAGCACCGACAGGGGCAATGGATCGTCGAGGTCGAGAAGCGCAGTCAGTCTGATGTCGACCCAGCCGGTCACCGGGCGGGCTGCGTCAGGGTTCCAGTGAGGTCCCTCGTAAATCGTGCTCGTCACCTTGCCCAAGGCGACGAGCCCTCTCGGGGCGACGCCGACCTTCACGAGAAGGGCGAGGTCGCCCGGCTCCATCCCCGAGCGACGCGAGCCGGTGTTCCACTGCATGTCGATCGCCCCGCCGCCGTCGACGATCGGCAGCCACTTTGCCCAGTCGGGATAAGGGTCGTAGTGCAGTTTGGGGTTGACGAGGAAGAGAAAGGCGCGTCGCGTCGGCCTCGCTTCCTCGGCAGGGGCGCCTTGCCTTGCGCTGTCGTCCATGTTGCGAGTTTATCGCCGCAAAAGGGAGGCTTAGCGTCGTCCTCGCGGCCTCTCTCGGCTTCGCCCTCTTTCGCGCCCTTTCAGTGGCGGCGCCGACATGGCCTCTCTCACTTTCGTATAGGTTCCCTCTCAGTTTTCGCGCTCGTCGCACGCAGCCTTCGAACGGCGACGAAACGGCGGCAGTTCGCCGTCTCAGCGAAAGAATCCAGGCGAGAGGCAAATGCTGTGCGAGAAGGAAAGACTAGGCGAGAGAAAGAAGCTCAGAGCGGATTTCTTCGGCCCGTTCGGGGCTAGAGGTGATCACGAGGATGGTGTCGTCACCCGCCAAGCATCCGAGCACCCCGTCGATCATCGCCCTGTCTATCCCGACGGCCAGGATGTTGGCGGCGCCCGGGGGCGTGCGCAAGACGAGTTGACTGCCCGCGCACTGGGCGCTCACAAGCACCTCGGGGCACCAGCGCTCGAGCTGGGCGCGCGCACCCTGTGCGGCCTTGTACAGCTCGGCCTCATCCGGGATTCTGTAGATTTGACGCCCGCTCTTGTTGCGAACCTTGATCGCTTTGAGCTCGTCCAGATCGCGAGAAAGGGTCGCTTGCGTGACCGATATTCCGGCTTCGCGCAAAAGGGCGCGAAGCTCACCCTGAGACCCGACGGACTTGTCCGCAAGGATGCTCACTATCAACGCTTGCCGCGCGGTTCGCGACGTCGGCACGGGCCCGCTAGCCATCATTCACTCCGATCCGAACGAAAGTACGTAAGCAGATGCGTCATCGCGAATAACTATACGCTCTTGTGGGGCGGAAGTAAGCCTCGGCAGAGACGGGGCGGCGCCGAAACGCCCGCCGCGCTCATCGGACGCGCGAAAGATTCCCAATCGCCTCGACGAAGCGAGAATACTCGGCGCGTTGAGCCTCCACAGGCTCGCGCACCGCAAATCCAGCCCGCTCGTCGAGCGCTCTGGCAAGCTGTGACATCACCCGTTCTCGCGCCGCATTCGATCCCCGAGAGCGCATGACGCCCACGCTGATCCACACCGCCAGGGCAGCGAGAATCCCCAGACCGATGAGAATGATCGGCAACCCGACGCCGACAGCCTTCGGCGGATCGAACATCCCCAAAGCGGCCCAGAAAAAGAGCCAGAGAACCCCGACGACGACAGTCGCCAACGAAGCCCTGAAAAGGGCGCGAGTCACGCCCCACCAGGACGGCTGCTCCGAATCGCCCACTTCGATGTCTTTCGCCGCGTCTCCCGTGCTTTCAATGAGCCTCACGGTGCGGGCATCGACATCCCGCGCGACCGAAGACTTCCACGACGTCGGAAGCGCGGCCAACTCGCTGTCGACATAGGTCCGCACAGCCATCTGAGCAGCCGGTATCCGAGCCGGCTCGGGTATGTAGCGAGGGATCCCGCTGGGCCCGACGACGGCGTCGAGCGGATCGGGAGCGCGATGCGCGCTTCGCGACTTCCACGGAGTCTCTCGCCTGCTTCGCAGGTCGTACGAACGTGCAGCCGCCTCCGCGACGGCCTCTCCTCCCGCGGCGCTGACCATCGCGCGGGCCGCAGGCATGAAGTCAGCGTGAACGGGGCTCGGAGAAGCTCCGCCGTCCTTGCGCGAAGCCACGGCCAACGCCTCGCCCGCGGATCGAAGATCCGCCCCCAATCGCAAGCGGGCCGCGTTTCGTTTGGACACGATCTCGGTGATGGAACGGCGAAGCTGTTCAATGCCTTCGCCGGTTCGCGCCGACGTCGGGATCAATCGATCGCGAAGCCCGTCTGTGGCCAGCAGCCCCCGCGCGTCGACGAGAACGACGTTCTTCTCTCGTTGCGCGAGCCTGTCGACCTGGTTGAGGACCACGAGGGTGACCGCTCCGTGCTCGCCGAAATGCTTGAGATACTCCCTGTGCAGCAAGGCGTCGGCATACTTTTGCGGGTCGAGGACGAAAACGACGACGTCGGCCCTCTCAATCACCCGATCGGCGGCGCTGCGATGCTCCTCCTCCGTAGAGTCGAGGTCGGGCAAATCGACGAGAATCACGCTGTCGTCGCCGAAGGCCCCCGGAAGGACGTGGCGGGGGCCGACGCCCATCCAGTCGAGGACCTCAGAGGTCTCGCTCCCCGAAACCGAGAGCGGCTCGGCGGTCGTCGGCCTCGTGGGTGCGACTTCCGCCACGGTCTCGCCGACAAGGGCGTTGACGAGCGAGGATTTTCCGCTTCCCGTCGCGCCCGCGAAAGCGACGACGGTGTTCTCTCCCCCGATCTGGACCCGGTCTCGCACGCGGGCCGCCACCTTTTCGGCGTCCGCGCATTCGTCCCGGAAATACAGGCGAGCGGCCCCGATGGCGTCGTCCAGTTCCAGCAAGCCCGCTTCGATACTCATCTCGGCGCTCATTCTCATCCCTTCTCTTCGCGCGCCGACTCGATGTCGTCGCACGCAGTCTGGATTCCCACGGCAATCCCGGGATCCGTCTCGGCCTCGCGGCACACGTCGCGGAACGGATCGAGATCGGCTCCAACGAACTTCCTGGCGCGCACAAGGAGCTCCTCGCGTGCCCGTTTTGCCATCTTCCGAACGGCGTCGCCGTCGAAAACGGCCTCCAACAGCTTTCGGGAGGGAGCTGCGGTGCCTCCCGTGACGCCGTCTCCGTTGGCCAGTCCCTTGGCAGAGGCGAATGTGACGATGATCAGGGCTGCCTCTATCGCCTTCGCGCCCACCGACGCGGCCCGCTCCGAGGCCGCCTTTCCGCCGCCTTGCTCCTGCACGATGGCGGCAAGCGCCTGTCTCCACCGGCGGACCGTTTCAACCGCCTGCCGTCCCCGTTCGTCATTGGGACGCACACTCTCGCTAGCCGCGGCGCGCGACGCCTCGGCGCCGGACCTTTGACGCCATGCGTCGTCCACCGACCGCGCCGCCCTTTCGGCCTCCGCCGTCAACGAAGCGGCCAGGGCAGCCTCGAGGTTCGCCTCGATTTCGGCGACCGGCAGCGGATCGTTGGCTTTAGGCTTTCCCTTAAGCCATCCGGCGACGCGGTCGCGGATTCCCCCGACCGATCCGACGATCGAACGCATCGTCCGATTCGCGCCGACGGCATCGTTCCACCTGCTTAAAGCCTCGCGGCGCACGAGGCGCCCGTCCTCGACGGAGGCGATGATCGATCCGATGGCGACGCCGTCGGCTCTGGCGATGTCGCCGCGCATGGCGCGCTGAAGGTCGATCTGTTCCTTAAGCCCCTCGACGATCGGGTCGCACTGCTCAATCAGCGAGTCCACGGCTCCAGCCAAGGTCTGCCTGGCAACGGAGGCGCGAGCCGGCCCGTCGTGCGAGAGCCCCGCAAGCCACGTCTTGATCGGGGCGACGTCCTCCGAAGGGATCCGGCCGTCGCCGTCGATCCTTTCGGATATGGCAAAAAGCGGGGCGTGTCCCAGACCGCGCTCGGCGAGCCTGTGAGAAAGGTCGGAGCGCACCTGCGCGCCGACGCCCGAAGGGACCCGGTTGAGGACCACCGCAATGACGATGTCGCGTGAAACGGCTTCGTTGAGCATCGACCATGGAATCGCGTCGGCGTAGCGGGCCGCGCTCGTGACGAAGAGCCACAGGTCGGCGGCTGCGAGCAGCTGGGCGGCGAGGCGCCGATTGTCTTCGACGACCGAATCGATGTCAGGAGAGTCGAGAAGCGCGATTCCCTCGGGCAGCTCCTTGCTGTCGGCCAAGGCGAGCTCGGAGTGGGCGCCGTCGTCCACGTCCGTGCTCTGCACCCTTGCCAAGCTCGGCAAAATGCTCTGATCCGCGAACCAGGCCCCGTCCTCTTCGCGATGGACGAGCAGCGGACGCCGCGTCGTGGGCCTGATGGCTGTCGCCTTGGCCACGTTCTCGCCGAGCAGCGAGTTGACGAGCGTCGATTTGCCCGCGCCCGTCGAACCTCCCACGACGGCCAACAGCGGCGCGTCGATCCGCGAAAGCCTGGGAAGGATGTAGTCGTCAAGCTGACGGAGAACTTCGGACGTCGCTTTGGCGCCGTCCGAAGCCAAGGGCGTCTCGAGAGGGAACGAGACGTCTTCGAGGATGTCGCGCAGCGCGCCGAGCGCCTCCTCGAGTTCCTCCTGAGAAGCTATGGGAATGCTCATTTAGTCTCTTTCAACTGCGGGAAGTAATCCGATGATTCTGGCACCCATGCGTCGGGGTCGGCTTCGACCTGTTCGCCCGTACGGATGTCTTTGACCTGCTCCCCTTCGTCGGTCGAGAACCAGACGAAGGGAATGCCGCGTCTGTCGGCGAACTTGATCTGTTTGCCGAATTTGGCCGCGGTTGGCGAGACGTCAGTGGGAATCCCGCGACGTCTCAACTTCATGGCTGTAGCCGTCGCGGCAGCCCTGGCGCCCTCGTCGTTGACGGCGATGAGAACGCAGGTGGGGACTTTCCTCGTCGCGCTCACCGTCGCCTTGCCGATCAAACGCGAGACGAGTCTCGAAACCCCGATGGAAAGCCCAACGCCGGGATACGTGCGTTTGCCGTCGCTCACGAGCGAATCGTACCGCCCGCCGGAACAGATCGACCCCAGATCCTCATGGCCGACGAGAACGGACTCGTAGACCGAGCCGGTGTAGTAATCCAAGCCTCTGGCGATCTTGAGGTCGGCCACGACCGAGCCCGGAATGAGCGCGTTGGCCCCTTCGACGAGGCGCACGAGCTCGTCGAGGCCTTCCTCGAGCAGATCCGAACGCTGCCCGAGCTCCCGAACGCGGTCGGCCACCGATGCGTCGCTTCCCGAGACGTCAGCGAGCCTGAGGGCGAGATCGGCCTGCTGCGGCGTCGTCCCCGCCTTCTCGACGAGAGTCTCCGCGACCGCGGCCGGGCCGATCTTGTCAAGCTTGTCGACGATCCGCAGCGTCTCGCCGACGTCCTCGATTCCGACCGCCTCATAAAATCCCTGGGCTATCTTCCGGTTGGAGGCCCGTATGACGACCCGCGGGATCGGCAGACCCGACAGCGCGTCGACCATGACGAGGGGAAGTTCGACCTCGTTGTGGAAGGGAAGCGTTTGCTCGCCGACGACGTCGACGTCAGCCTGCACGAACTCGCGAAAACGCCCGTCCTGCGGCCGTTCCCCGCGCCAAACCTTCTGAATCTGGTAACGCTTGAATGGAAAGTCGAGCTTTCCCGCGTGCTCCAAAACGTACCGGGCTAGCGGAACCGTCAGGTCGAAATGAAGGCCCATCTCCGAATCTTGGGACGGCCCGCCCTGGAGGCGGCTCAGGACGTAGATCTCCTTGGAGGTCTCGCCTTTGCGCAACAGCTGGTCGAGAGGCTCGACCGCGCGGGTCTCAATCCCCGAAAAACCGTGCAGCTCGAAGGTGCGCCGCAGAGCGTCGAGAATGCGGTCTTCGACGATCCTGTCCTGCGGCAACCACTCGGGGAATCCGGAGAGAGGGGCAATCTTCATGGGGACTATTGTTCCACGATTGGCGCCCATCCCCGGCATCCGGGCAAATCGCCGGAGAGAAAGGGCGCGCATTCGATCCGATTTCAGGCCATTTCGCCTGAAATTGCAAGCTTCAGATAATGCGAGCGCTCCTTTTCCCGCCCCATCGTCGAGGAAGGGCCGTGCCCGGGGAAGAAGACGGTTGCGGGATCGATCACTCCCGCCAGCGTCCGCAACGACTCTGCGGCCGCAACGGGGTCGCCCCCGGGAAGGTCCGTCCGCCCGACGCCGTCTCTGAAGAGCACGTCGCCGCTGAGCATGAGCTTCTCGCCGAAAACGCCCTCGGGGAAGACCACGGATTCGCGATCCGGATCGATTTTCCCCGATAGAAGGAAAACGCACGAACCCTCCGTGTGCCCCGGCGCAGGGACCGCGCGCATCGCCACGCCGGGCACGATCTGCCCGCCCTCGCCCTCGAAGAATTCTCGAGGGAGCGCCGCGGTTCCCTTCGGTTTGATCCAGGAATGCCCGCTGGCTTCGGGGAAGACGCCCGCCGCGGCGGGGCCCATGGCCGCCGGGTCCTCCATTCTGTACAGGTCCGGGCCGGGGACGTAGACCGGCGCTTCGCCGGCAATCAGCCCCGAGTCCCACACGTGGTCGATGTGCCCGTGGGTGCACAGCACGCCGCCGAGGCTCAGTCGGCGAGAAGTCAGGGTTTCTTCGATCCATTCGGCCGATCCCGCGCCGGGGTCCACGACGAGGGCGACCCGCTGCTGCGAATCGGCGAGTATATAGCAATTCGCTTCGATGAGAGTCCGATTGTAGCGGAGAAAGATCATGGTTGTACGCTATCGTTTTCAAGGCTTCCGTGTCGACGGGGCGGCGGCGTTCGCAGGGTGGACAACCCGGGCGGAGGCCGCGATTTTGGTTTTACAATGTCTTCTACAACGCTGTTTCTTACGGCGTACAGTCACGCCGTCTCCCCGAGGAGCTTCTATGACCGAGTCGACCCCGCCTCCGACGCCTAAGCCAGTGCCGCGTCCGATTCCCAAGCCCCATCCGGTCGGGGCCGCCAAACCGGCGCCTTCGCGAAGCGACTCCGCTGCGGCGGAGGCCGCAGCGTGGGGAAGGGTGGACGACGAGGGAAACGTGTGGCTGCGCTCGGGCGACGGCGAACGCATCGTCGGGCAATATGCCGCCGAGGGGTCGAAGAAGGACGCCTTGGCCATCTACGTCCGCCGTTACCTTGATTTGGAAGCTCAGCTCGCCCTCATTGAGGCGCGTGTGGAAACTGTCAACCCCGAAGAGTCGGCTTCGGCGCTGCGGGCCTTCGACAAGCAAATCGTCGAGCCTTCGGCGGTGGGCGACATCGAGGGGCTTCGAAATCGCTCCGCCGCCCTCGCCTCCCGGATTTCAGAGCTTCGAGCCGAGCACAAAGCCAAGCGTGAACAGGCGAAGGCAGAAGCGCGCGCTCAGCGCGAGGCGCTCGTCGAACGCGCCGAGGCCATTGCGGCCTCGGTCAACACGCCGATCAACTGGCGGGACACGCGGGCAGAGCTCATGGAGCTTTTCGAACGTTGGAAAGACGCGCAAAAAAACGGCCCTCGCATCAGCAGGTCCACGAACGACGCGCTGTGGAAGCGCCTCTCGCACGCGCGCAAGGTGTTCGAGGACGCCCGCAGAGCGTTCTTTGCCAGGCTCGAGAAGGAGCGCGCGCACGTCGTCGCCGCGAAAGAACGGCTCATCAGCGAGGCCGAGGCGATCGCTAAATCGACCGATTGGCGTGAGACGAGCAACGAAATGCGGCGCCTCATGGACGAATGGAAAGCAGCGGGAAGGGCGTCCAAACATGACGACAACGTCCTGTGGGAGCGTTTCATGGCCGCGCGTGAGGTCTTCTTCTCCGCGCGTTCGGCGCACCACGCCGCCGTCGACCAGGAGTTCGCGAACAATCTGGCCGCCAAGCTCGAGTTGTTGGCCGAGGCGGAGGCTCTTCTACCCATCGACGACCTCGACGCCGCCCGGGCGGCGTACCGCGACATCGGCGAACGCTGGGAGGCCATCGGCATGGTGCCGCGTTCCGACTATCCGCGGGTCGAGGGCCGAATGAGGCAGATCGCGGACGAGATCCGCCGTGCCGAGGACGAGCAGTGGCGGCGGACCGATCCGGAGAAGAAGCAGCGTTCGACCGGCATGGCGGCCCAGCTCGAAGCGCTCATCGCCGAACTCGACGGGGAAATAGCCGCCGCTAAAGAAGCCGGAGACGAGGCCAAGGTCAAGGAGCTCAACGAAGCCCGGCAAGCACGACAAGCCTGGCTCGACCAAGTCAACTCCGACCTCTGACGCCCTCCCCGCCGCGGATTCCAACGCGACCGGACGTTCTTGCGCGACCGGGCCCTTCGGGGCTGGAGCGCCTTTCGGGACAGGGTTCGACGCGGCTTGAGCGCCTTTCGAGACAGACAGTTGTGCACAGGCTGGCGGCAGACAGCGCGGCGGCCGCTTCTTTTGATGTAGAACGGTTGCCATGAAAACGTGGAGGCCCGCGCAGCTGTCAAGAGGGCGTCAGACGCTCGTGCGCGACGGATTGGCGGTGGAATACGCTCCTGGGCGCATAGCCGCTGCTGACCTCGCGGCGACGCCGGCCATGCGCGCCCGGCTGGTGTGCCCCCTGCTGCCCGACGGCTCGACGCCCGCGACCCTTACTGCCGCATGGATCTACACGGGATGGTGGCCGCCCTCCCGGCTCAAGCGTCTGTGCGCGGCTCACCCAACGAGCCGCCATCACTGCGTCGTCTACCGCGCGCAGCTCGAGGAGGAATACTCCCGGGAGCTTGGGGGCTTTACGGTTCCGACGACGGCGCGAACCGCCTTCGACCTTCTCGCGATCGAAGAACCCGGCGTCGCCGTCGAATGCGTCATACGCCTTCTGCGGAGCGGCCTCAACCCGGAAGATTTGCTGCTGCACAGCAAGCGGGAAAGGCGGCGGCGGGGCGGGCCCTTCGCCCGAAAGGCGGCAAAGGCCCTGAAAACCTACATCGAGGAAACGAAGTAGCCTAAGCCCGCCTTTCGCTGCCCTTCTTCGAGCCGGTCACGCGATAGGCGTCGTAGACTCCGTCCACTTTTCGAAACTCGCGCAAAATGCGCTCCAGATGCGAAGGCTCGGCCATTTCGAAGGTGAAGCTCAACTTCGACATCCTCTCCTTCGTGGTCGTCATCGTTCCCTGGAGGACGTTGATTCCGTGCTCGGACAGAACGCGAGAAAGATCGGAGAGCAGACCCTGCCGGTCAAGCCCCTCGATCTGCACCTGGACGAGGTATGTCGCCTCCGAGCCTTCCGACCAGGCGACGTCGATGAAACGCTCCGGCTCCCGCTTGAGGGGCAGCACGTTCGGGCAATCGACTCGATGGACCGACAAACCGTTCCCCCGCGTGACGAAGCCGACGATCGCATCGGGAGGGACGGGCGTGCAGCACTTGGCCAGTTTGACGAGGACGTCGCCGGAATCCATGGATTCGACAATGACGGCGGAATCGCCGCTGGCGCTGGAGCGGTGGGCGATGCGCGTGGGGGTCACCGCCTCGGACAGCGTCTCCTCGACGCCGGGCTCGCCGCCCTGCGTCTGTATGAGGCGTCTGACCACCGTTTCGGCTGAGATCACTCCTTCGCCGATCGCGGCGTACAGATCGGTCACATCGTTTTTGTTGAGGTCCTGGGCGATGCCCCGAAGCGTATCGTGGCTCATCAGCCGCTGAACCGGCTGATTCTTCCGGCGGATCGCTTTGGCGAGCTTGTCTTTCCCGGAATCGACGGACTCCTCGCGGCGCGAATGCTTGAACCACGCCTTGATCTTCGCCCGCGCCCGCTGGGAGGCGACGAAGTCAAGCCATCCGCGGGAAGGCCCCGCGTCGGGATTCTTCGCCGTGATGATCTCAACGTTGTCGCCGGACTCGAGGCGATGGTCGAGAGTCACGAGCCGGTCGTTGACGCGCGCGCCGACCGTGTGATGCCCCACTTCCGTGTGGACGGCGTATGCGAAGTCGACCGGCGTCGACCCTGCGGGAAGCTCCAAAACCTCCCCCTTGGGGGTGAAAACGTAGACCTGGCTCCCGGAGATCTCGTATCGAAGCGAGTCGAGGAACTCCGTCGGGTCGGCCGTGTCACGCTGCCAATCGACGAGCTGGCGGAGCCAATTGAGCTGGGTCTGTTCTTCCGACGTCGGTCCGACGCCGCCCTTGGACTGCCCCGCGTCCTCCTTGTACCGCCAATGGGCGGCGACTCCGTACTCGGCCCGCTTGTGCATGTCGTAGGTTCGGATTTGGATCTCCATCGTCCGCCCGCCCGGGCCGATGACCGTCGTGTGAATCGACTGGTAGAAGTTGAACTTCGGAGTGGCGATGTAGTCTTTGATCCTGCCTTGGATCGGGGTGAATGCAGTGTTGGCGACGCCGAGGGCCGCATAGCAGTCGGCGATCGTCTCCACCAGCACGCGCACGCCCACGAGATCGTAGATGTCCTCGAAGTCCTTTCCGCGGAGGATCATCTTCTGATAGATCGAATAATAGTGTTTGGGCCGTCCGGTAATCGTGCACTTGATCTTGGCGTTTTTCAGCTCGCTCTCGAGGATGTCGCGCACCTGGAGAATGTACGCCTCGCGTTCGGGGGTCCTGTCTGTGACGAGCCTTTCGATCTCGCCGTAGACGGTGGGGTAAAGAACTTTGAAGGATCGGTCTTCAAGCTCCCACTTGATCGAGTTCATTCCCAGGCGGTGGGCGAGAGGGGCGTATATTTCAAGAGTTTCGCGGGCCTTGCGCCTGGCGCCTTCAGCCGAGACATACTTCCATGTGCGCGCGTTGTGAAGGCGGTCAGCCAGCTTGATGAGCAGGACGCGGATGTCCTTCGACATCGCAATGACCATTTTTCGCACGGTCTCCGCCTGCGCAGCCTCGCCGTACTCGACCTTGTCGAGCTTCGTGACGCCGTCGACGAGCACTTCGACGGCGGAGCCGAATTCCCTGCGCAGATCGGAGAGCTGGTAGTCGGTGTCTTCGACCGTGTCGTGCAGGAGCGCGCCGATGATCGTGTCTTCATCCATTCCGAGTTCTGCAAGGATCGTCGCGACGGCGACGGGATGGGTGATGTATGGCTCCCCCGATTTGCGCGTTTGGCCCTCATGGCAGTGATCGGCCACCTCGAAGGCGTGGAGGATTCTGGATTTATCGACGCTTTTCGTTCCGAGGGCGCGCATAAGCGGCTCGAGCGTGGACGGAATCTGCGGTCCCGACCTGCCCGCCAGCCAGCTTAGACGCGATCGAAGGCGCGGGCTTGATTCTCCCATGGCGTCCCCCTTTCCCAGAACAATATGGTTATAGCACTCTGGAGAGCGGATATAAAACGGTGACGGCCATAGGCCGTCACCGTCGATCAATAGGTGAGAACCGCATCCACTTCGCGGCCAGCGAGTCTTTCGCGACCTCCGAGCTCCCGAAGTTCGATGAGCACGCACAGCCTAGTCGGAACGCCGCCCGCCCTTTCTATGAGCTCGAAAGCGGCGTTGGCGGTTCCTCCCGTCGCGAGGACGTCGTCGATCACGAGGACCCTCTGCCCGTCGGCAACCGTAAATGGTTGCAGCTCCATTCGGGCCGAACCGTATTCCAGGTCGTAGTCCACTCCGACGACGGGGCCCGGAAGCCGCCCTCCCTTCCGCACCGTCAGCATTCCCACGCCCATCTCTATTGCGAGCGGCGCGCCAAGAATGAATCCTCTCGATTCCAGCCCCGCGACGGCGTCCACTTGGCCCCTGTAGCGCTCGGCTATCGTTTCGATGAGGACCTTGAACGCTTGAGGATCGGCTATGAGCGGCGTGATGTCGCGAAAGAGGACGCCGGGCGCCGGAAAGTCCGGAACTTCTCGCAGATGGGATTCGACGAGGGAGACTGCGTCAGAAGGGAACACGGATTGACTGCTCACTTCTTCTTCCTGTTCTTGCGGTGGGGCTGAGCCGCCGTACCTAAATGCCGCCCCGGCGTGCGGATGACATGCCCCGCGTGCACCACCATGTCCTCTTCCTCCTCGCTCGAAATCTCCTCGCCGGCGGCCCTGCGCTCGGCGATTCGCTCCCTCAGCTCTCCGCGCGCCTTCTCGACCTTCTCGGCGTGCTGGCGAATCTTTGGATCGAGATGGGCCAGCTGCACAGCGATGGGCGAGGCGATGAACATCGAGGAAAGCGTCGAGAGAATCATGCCGACGAACATGACGAGGGCAAGGTCCCGCAGCGTGCCGGCGCCCAAAAAGTAGGTGCCGATGAAGAGGATGGAAACGACCGGCAAAAGGCTCGTGACCGAGGTGTTGAGCGATCGAATGAGAGTCTGGTTGACCGCGAGGTTCACGGACTCCGCGAAGGTGTAGTCGCTTTGCGACAGGAGCTTCGCAGAATTCTCCCGCACCTTGTCAAAGACAACGACGGTGTCGTAAAGAGAATACCCGAGGATCGTCAGCAGGCCGATGATCGTGGACGGGGTGACCTCAAATCCGAAGAGGGCGTAGACGCCTATGGTGATGACGAGGTCGTTGAAAAGCGCAAGAATCGCGCCGGCGGCGTTGCGCCAGCTTCGGAAGTAGAGGGTCAGACCCAAGGCGACGGCCACAAGGAAGGCGATGAATCCCTTGAGCGCCTTCGAGGAGATGTCCTGCCCCCACGTCGGTCCGATGAAGGTCGAGGCGACGTTCGACGGAGAGACCTTGTAGGACTTAGCCAACTCCGAGCGCACCGTCCTAACGTTGTCGTCGCTCAGCTTCGTTTCGGCCGTCTGGATTCTCAGCGTCGAATCGCCCACCTGGACCACGCGGGCCGCGGTGTCCTTGGCATAGGTTCTCATGATGTCGGCCGCCGGTTTCTGATCGGTGACCTTCGTATGCGAGACAGTGAACTGGGAACCGCCGGTGAACTCGATGCCCAGGTTCAGACCCTTTACCGCGAGGGTGACCGCAGAAATCGCGATGAGGGCAAGCGAGATGGCGAACCAGTACTTCCTCTTGGCGATGAAAGGAAAAGAACGCCGTCCCGTGTAGAGATCGTTGCCGATGGAACCTTTAGACATCGCCGTTCTCCTTCCCTTGCGCCGCGTGGCCACTGAAGCCGTTCTTCCGGGCTTCCTCGCGGGCTTTCCTGCGTCGGAGCGCCTTTCTCTCCGCCAGGGAAAGGCCCTTTTCCTCTTCGGACAACTCTTCCCGAGGCTTCGGATGGGAGGCCTCTTCGTCGTTCACCGAGTTCGCTCCGGCGCCGATCGCGTCGTCCTCTTCCGCCTCGGTCTTCCGGGAATGAGCCGAACCCCTGCGGGAAAAACCGACGTCTTTGCGAGAGCGACGAGAGGAAGCTGCGCGGTTTTCGGAAGAATCCTCCGGCGAGCGGCTTCCGGGGGCGTCCGCGCCGTCGTCCTCCGAATACTCGGTGACGACGACGGCCGTGTCCACAGCCGAGCCCGACGATTCCTCGTCCACGATCAGTTTGACGTCCACATGACGGTCGCTGCGGCGGCGGAAGGAGCCTCGGCCGCTGTAGGCGGGGGCGTTGCCCAAGGCGATGGCGCTCATGCCCGACCACCGGTGGCCTTCGCCGAAGAAGCTGCCGCGGACGAGGATCGCCATGACCGGGTAGGTGAACATGACCACCACGACGAGATCGAGAATCGTCGTCAATCCGAGGGTGAATGCGAAACCCCGGACGGAGCCGACGGCGAGGAAGTAGAGGACGAGCGAGCACAGCAGGTTCGTGCCGTCGGCGACGTAGATCGTTCGCTTGGCCCTGTGCCATCCGTGCGTGACCGCGGCTCTGACCGAGCGGCCCTCTCGGATCTCGTCGCGTATTCGCTCGAAGAAGACGATGAAGGAGTCCGCGGTGATGCCGATCGATATGATGAAGCCGACGACGCCCGCCATCGAGAGACGATAGCCGATGGTCCACGACATCAATGCGACGATGAGATAGGAAAGCCCGGTTGCCAATGCGATCGAGCCGATGGCTACTATTCCCAGCCCGTGATACGTCCACAGCAGGTAGAGGGCGAGCAAAGCGACGCCGATCACACCGGCGATGAGGCCGCCTCGCAGGGATTCGGAGCCGAGGGTGGCGGATATCTGCTCCTCCGACTGAACGTTGAATTTCAGCGGAAGCGATCCGAAACTAAGCTGGTTCGCGAGCGTCTTGGCGGTCTGGTCGGTGAAGGAGCCCGAAATCTGCGCCTGACCGCCCGAAATGACCTCGCTCGGTGCAGCAGAGGAGATGACCGACCCGTCAAGGACTACCGCGAACTGGTTCCGCGGCCGCTGAAGCTTGACGAGACGACGGGTCACGTCGGCGAAAGCCTTCGTGCCCTTGGAGTCGAATTGAATCTGAACGATCCACTGGTTGCTTCTCTGGTCGAATCCAGAGGAGGCTTTGGTCAGCTGGGTCCCCTCGATCTCAGCCGGGCCGAGGATGTACTTCGTCGCCTGGCCCCGTGAGCGGTCGCAGGCCACAAGCGGCTTCTTCGGATCGTCTACGATGTTCAACTTCGACGACGGCTTGGTGCAATCCAAAACCAAGGCGTCGTAGGTGAGCTTCTCCGTTCTCCAATTGTCCGCGTCCGAGGCGTTGGTCGGCTTGGACTTCGGTTGGTCGGAGATCTTGCCGTCGTGGTTCTCGTCAGCCTTTTCCCTGGCGACCTTCTTCAGCTCTTCGGTGCTGTACGTCGCCTTGGGATCGGGGGTCGGCGTCGCCGACGTGGAAGGGCTCGGACTTGCAGACGGGCTTGCGCTCGCCGAGGGACTCGCGCTTTTCTGCGCTTCCTTCTGTTGTTTGTCAATGCTCGCGACCTTCGCGGGAGTGAGCGAGCCCGCGTCGCCGGCGATCGCAAGCACCGGACGCATGCGCATGACCGCGGACGTGCGGACAAGCCTGAGAGTCTGCTCCGACGGCCTGCCCGGGAGGCCCACGATGATGTTCTTGCCGCCCTGGGAGCTGATCTCCGCCTCGGCGACGCCGGAGGCGTCGACGCGCTGGCGGATGACCTCGATCGCCTGATTGACGTCGGACTGGGTGATCTCCGAGTTGTCGGTCGTCTCAGGAGTGAGGATGATCTGGGTGCCGCCTTGGAGGTCGAGGGCGAGCTCGGGAGCCCACTTCGAAGATTTGCCCCAGCTTCCGATCGTCAGCGTCGCGAGGAGCGCGACGATCATCAGCATCAACAGGACGAGGCGTTTCCGAGGCACCTCGGAGGAACGCGTTGCGGTGCGCTTTGCCATACGTGTGCTTTTCTATCGATCCGATGAGAAGGGTGAGGAAGGCTTGGGACGGTCCTCGTCCGGCGCGTCTGCGGACTCGGCTTCGACGTCGGCCTCAGCTTGGCCCTCGGCGTCGTCCTCAGAATCGACTTCCTCGGATTCCGCCAGCGGAAGCTCGGCTGCCTTCGAAATCGCACGCCGGTCCCAGACGGTCTCGTCGCCGGCCGGGCTCAGGAGCGTGACAGCGTCGCCGTCGATGTCGACGATCTTTCCGTAAAATCCGGCAGTCGTCATGATGTCCTTGCCGACCACGATGATCTCTTCCCGCTCTTGGTTGAGGCGTTCGCGGGCCTTGCGTCCGGAGTAGGACATCCAGAAAAACAAAATCACCATGCCGACGAGGAGGGCGATCATTGTCGGATCCATTCCGAAGTCTCCTAGCTGTAAAAAGACACGTACCCGCACAAGTGTACGCGCGCTTGCTCTCCCGGGGGAAGCACAACCTGGCTCTCGGACGAAATTCACTTTCGGGCGACGCCGATTTCCAAGCCGCCTGCAGTCGGCGGCCGCAAAGCAGGCATGCGGCTGGCCGACGCGCGCTTCAACCGACACTCGGCTCTCAACCGACGCGTCCGTCAGCCGAAGAGCGTCTCCTCCGGCGCCGGGCCGGGCAGACCGAGGTGGTCGAAGGCCAGGCGCGTGGCGGCCCTTCCTCGCGGCGTTCGCACGAGGAAGCCCTCCCGAACGAGGTAGGGCTCGGCGACCGTCTCGACCGTTTCGGGCTCCTCTCCCACGGACACCGCGAGAGTGGTTAGCCCCACAGGCCCTCCTCTGAACCTCACACAGACGGCTTCGAGGACGGCGCGGTCGAGCCTGTCGAGCCCGCGCCTGTCGACTTCGAACACGTCGAGCGCGGCGCGCGCGGCGGCGAGATCGAGGACGCCGTTTCCGCGGACCTGCGCCCAATCCTGCACGCGCCTGAGCAGTCTGTTGGCGATTCTCGGCGTGCCGCGCGAGCGCGAGGCGATCTCGTGTGCCGCGTCGGCTTCGAGGTTTGCCTGGAGTTTGACGGCGTTGCGGGTGACGATGAGGGCGAGCTCTTCCTCCTCGTAGTACTCGAGGTGGCCGGTGAAGCCGAAGCGGTCGCGCAGCGGGGCCGGGAGGAGGCCGGCGCGCGTGGTCGCCCCCACCACCGTGAATGGAGGCAGAGGAAGCGGGATCGACGTTGCGCCGGGCCCTTTGCCGACCATGACGTCCACCCTGAAATCCTCCATCGCCAGGTAGAGCATCTCCTCGGCCGTGCGGGCGAGGCGATGGATCTCGTCGATGAAAAGGACGTCGTTCTCCTGGAGGGAGGAAAGCACGGCGGCCAGATCTCCGGGGTTCTGAATCGCCGGGCCGGAGGTCAGGCGCAGCGAGCCGTTGACCTCCGCGGCGATGATCATCGACAGCGTCGTCTTGCCCAGCCCCGGCGGGCCCGAAAGCAGGACGTGGTCCGGGGTCTTCCCCCGGGCCACCGCCGCTTCGAGCACGAGCGATAGCTGGGAGCGCACGGTTTCCTGGCCGACGAATTCGCTGAGCTGGCGCGGGCGCAGGGCCGCTTCGGCCGCGCGTTCGGATTCGGAGGCCGCCGGCGAGACGATGCCCTTCGAATTCGCGTCCGAGCTTTTCGAGTCTGCCACCGGCTACCTCCCAGCCCCGAGGATCTTCAGGCTGGCGCGCAGGAGCTCGGGGACCTCCGCCTCGGGCGTCGCCTTTTCGACCTGGGAGAACGCGCTTTCGGCGTCGCGCTCGGAGAAGCCGAGCCCGACGAGCGCCGCGACGACGTCGCCGGACCGAGCGTTCGAGGAAGGCGCTTCAAGGTCGCCTCCCCGCCGAGGCCCAAGCTTCGCCCCGATTTCCAGGACCAAACGCTGGGCGCCTTTCTTTCCGACGCCGGAGACTCGCGTGAGGGCCGCGATGTCGGCGTTGGCCACAGCCTGACGCAGCCGGTCGGGAGTCAAGGTCGCAAGAATGGTGAGCGCGAGCTTCGGCCCGACCCCCGAGACGGTCTGAAGCACATCGAAAACCTCCCGCTCGTCGGCGTCGGCGAAACCGAAAAGGGTCATCGAATCTTCGCGCACCACGAGCGAGGTGTGGACAAACGCCTCCTGCCCCACGCGCAACCCCGCCAAGGTGGCGGGCGTCGCCTGGACGGCGTATCCGACGCCGCCGGCTTCGATCACCGCCGCCGTCGGCTCAACGCTGAGAACGCTCCCTCGCAGCGCCGCTATCATCGGCCCTCCTCCGCATCGACCCTTTCGAACTTTTGTTTGCAGATTAAGACTACACGTCATTCTTGGCGGCGGGCGCAACCGCGCCGTGGCGCCGCGACATCCGCTCTGCTCCGGCCCACATTCTCTGAGCGGGAGTGAGGTCGCCGCCGGTCGCCCGCGGCAGCGTCCCTGCGCCGCCGTGCTGCGCCCGGTCGGGCTCCTCGTCGGAAAGCGCGCCGCCGCGCCAAGAATGGGCGATGGCGATGGCGACGGCGTCGGCCGCGTCGGCCGGCCGCGGAAGGCTCGCAAGCCCGAGAATCCGCTGAACCATGACCTGCACCTGGCGCTTGTCCGCGCGCCCGTTCCCGGTCACCGCGGCCTTGACCTCCGAAGGCGTGTGCATCGCCAGGCGCAGTCCCGCCCTCGCCGCCGCGAGCATGACGATTCCCGCCACCTGCGCGGTGCCGGTGACGGACCTGACGTTGGACTGGGCGAAGACCCTTTCGACGGCGACGACGTCGGGCTTGAAGGCGTCGATGACCTTCTGGAGCCCGTCGGCGATGATGAGGAGGCGCTTGTGCGGAGCAAGTTCGGCGGGCGAGCGCACAACCCTCATGTCGACCAGGCTCACTCGCCTGGCTCCCCCGGCATCGACCGTCCCCATTCCGCACCGGGTCAATCCCGGATCGACGCCGAGCACGCGCACGTCAGCCCTCGGCCTCCAGCTCGGCCATGACCGCCTCGGGGACGTCGAGGTTCGAGAAGACGTTTTGGACGTCGTCGCAGTCTTCGAGCGCGTCGATGACCTTGAGCGCCTTCCGGGCCCCTTCGGCGTCGACCTCCACCTTCATGGAAGGGACGAACTGGACCTCGGCCGAGTTGTATTCGATCCCGGCGTCTTGAAGGGCCGATCGCACGGCGACGACGTCGCCGGGCTCGCAGTAGACCGAGAACGACTCGCCCTCGTCCTCGACTTCCTCGACGCCGGCCTCGAGCACCGCCGTGAGAACGTCGTCCTCGCTCACGCCCTCGGAGGGAACCTCGACGACTCCCTTGCGGGCGAACATGTAGGCGACCGAGCCGGGGTCGGCGAGCTGCCCGCCGTTGCGGGTCAGGGCGACGCGCACTTCGGACGCGGCGCGGTTGCGATTGTCCGTCAGGCATTCGATGAGGACGGCGACGCCGCCCGAGGCGTAGCCCTCGTAGGTAATCGACTCATAGTTGACCGCGTCTGCGCCGTCTCCCGAGCCTCGCTTGACCGCGCGATCGATGTTGTCCGCTGGAACCGAATTGCGTTTGGCCTTCTGGATGGCGTCGAAGAGGGTGGGGTTGCCCGTGGGGTCGCCCCCGCCCGTGCGAGCGGCGACTTCGATGTTTTTGATCAAGCGGGCGAAGAGCTTGCCGCGCTTGGCGTCGTTGGCAGCCTTCTTGTGCTTGGTCGTGGCCCACTTCGAGTGTCCTGACACTGGGTTCTCCTCGGTTCGTAGTTTTCCAAGGGGCATTCTACCGGCTTCAGCAAAATGCCGCGCGGGCGAAACGGCCGCTTCCCCTTCGAAGCCGGTGCGCTCCGTCACCGAGGGCTTCGCGGCGGAGGCGAACTGGAGAGGGGACGAGCGGCGCCGGTTTCAAGCCCAGCAGCATGTGAAGGAGCCTCTCCACCTTTGCCTAAGAGGAGGACCGGGCCCGAGCTGGACAGGATTGCCGTCCACATGGCATTCACGGCATAGAAAAAGGACGGAACCCATGCCGGCCGGGGACTGGGCTGAGACAGGGCCGACGGGCGGCCTGGCAGTCCAATTCACCAGGAAGAGAAAGCCGTCTTGCTATTAAGGCGAAACAGAAATCAAGTTCACTACTGACAGCGACATAAACCAAGGCTCCCCAACGCTCAGGTGAATGGGAAACACTCCCCATAGAACAAGTCGTTTACGCAGCATTAGGATGGTGGCAGTTCAAATCGAAGCGGAAAGGAAAATCAATGTCGCTCTATGATGACATTCTATCGTGGAAAAGCGATGGACTGAGGCGAACTCACGACGCGCTAATCAGGGACAGTCGCGAATACGAACTTACCCACGATGTGCTCAATCGTCTGTTTACGGAGGAATTTCTAGGTTTGTATGCGCAGGCCGAGGCGCGGGCGCGCAGGGCGCTTGTAGACGACGCCGGCGATATGCAGAAACAACTCGAACGCGCGGCACACCAGTTCCTTGCAATCGCCGAAGCGGTCGATGCGTTGGTGAAGAAAACCGGCGATTTCGTTCGTCGGATCCGCAATGGAGAATTTGGCAATTTTGGTAACGAAATTCTACATGTGAGCGACGACGCGCCATCACATTCACAAATGGAGCTACTCGAAGGCAATAGAGTTATCTTGGGTGATTTTCTCGCGATCGTCAACTCACTGGAGTTAGCGTACAAGACCCTTGAGGACCTTCAAGAGCGGGCAGAGGCGCCGAGCGCCGCGATTCTTTCCCACGGCGCAGCCAAGCCGGACCCGTCGTGGAATGTTGAGGAGGTCAATGACTGGTGGACCTCGCTGTCAGTTGAGGAGCGTCAGAAGATTGAGGTCATGCATCCCGATTGGATCGGCAACCTCGGGGGCGTGCCTTTCGACGTGCGCGACCGAGCCAACCGCCGCCGCATCAACCCCATGCTCTCCGACATCAACAAACGGATCGCACAGGCACAGAGGAACATAGCCTACTTAGAGGAGCACGGCACCGGTTTCCATGACGGAATCAAGTTGTACATGGAGAAACAAGAGCTAAGGATCCTCCAAGAAAAGTATCGCGACCTACTGTCGGTCAAACGCAAGTTTGGGGAATCGTCGAGTCATTCGCATTCTCTGGTAAGCTTAGACGCGGAAAAAGGGGACCATCTGTGGGCCGCGGTCGGTTCGGGCGACATTGACAACGCCGACCACGTCATGGTTCACACCCCGGGAATGACGGCCACCGTCGAATCCCACCTCATGGGCAAGGGCAAAGGGTGGGGATCGGGCGTCTCCGGCGTCGACAACGTCCTCGCTGAAGGCAAAGCGCAACTAGAATCAACCGGACGCGACGAGAAGGTTGCCGGCATCACCGTCCTCAATTACGACGCTCCGCGCTGGGGAGAGATCGCAACGCGAAATCACTCGGTGGCCGGGGACCACCAGGTCGAGGTCGGCGGAAAGTCGGGGGCGGACATGCTCTACGCCGTCCAGGCCACCCACTCCGGGGATCCCCACCTGGTCGCCTCAGGCCATTCCTACGGCTCGTCGGCGACCGGCTGGGCGCTCCAACATTCGACGGTCGCAGACGACGTCGCGGTCTCCGGCTCCCCGGGAGCAACAACGATGCAGAACAAAGACCTCAACATGCTCCCCGGCCACACGAATGTCGGCGACGCCGCGCGGGACGCCGTGGCAAGCCTGGGAAGATTTGGCGGTATCCCCTCCCAAAGCAGAGAATTCACCCACTGGAGCTGCTATAAGTGGACCGCCCCGGACGGCACAGAATACAAGATGTCCGAGGGCCACTCCGAGTACATGAACAAGGGGTATACCTCCACCTACAACCAGGGAAGCATCCTCATCGGCAACGGCGTCGCGGTTCCCGACGAGGGCGCGGCTCTGTCCGATCCCTTAAAATACTAAGGAATGCCATTGACAAGCAAAAGAAAACAAATCATATCAATGATAACAATTTTAGGAGCAGTTATGGCCGCTTGCAGCACCACTCCCGAACCCGGACACGGCCAGGGAGAAGAGACCTTTTCACCTACCCGGGTCGTTCCCCTAGTTGAGGCCAGGCGCAACGCCATCCAACTCGAACTCAAAATCCAAAGCCTCCTCACCCAAGAATACGGCGTCGGGCAGTGGAACCCGCCCCAGAAAAAGGGCATTCCGCAAGTCTCGGCGTCATCGACGGTGACCTGCCCCGACGAGTACCTCACCGAGTCCTGGGACTTTGCCACTGCCGGGCCAATCAAAGATTCCCAGTGGAGGAATGCCGTCGAACGCGTCTACACGATCCTCAAACCCCTCGGATACGACAAACCGGCTATGCGGCAAATCCGCAACGACCACATCACTGTCTTTCCCCACCCCGACACCGGCGGATACGTCAAGATCGGATATGATAAGGCCACCCTCGTCATAGTCAACACCGGTTGCGCCAAGGGCGGAGAATGGGAAGGCTGGCCCGACGGCACCGAGGTCCTGCCCGAGCATCTGCGCACCACGGGCCGCGCCCCCATCGACCTCGACCACGAAATCTGGCCGACTGCCGCGCCGCCTTCGGACACCGGACAGCCGCAGACGCCCGGTTCTCCTTCCACGCCGCAAACCAACAGCAACACCCCTGCGCCGTCTCCCGGAACAGCTTCCCCCGGACAAGCCGGCCTTTCAACCGGGAAAGCCAACCTGACCTCCTCACGCTTCCCCTACATCCCGTAACTCAGGCAACCCGGTCATTCAATAGCTCGGACAACTCGACAATGACAATCACCGAACCTGATGCATCTTTTGCCATCTCACTAATCACCTGAAGGAGAGAAAAATGAACGATATGTACATGGTCCCAAACGCCGTTAGGCACGCAGGAACGGAAGTCACCGAAATCGCCTCACGCATCCGTATCACGTCGAGCGAAGACGAAGTGCGTGCCTCCAACGACCAACTCGCGGGAACAAACCTGGACGCCGCGGCAGAACGCGCCGCCAACGCGCTTGTAAAAGCACGCACCACTTTCTCCAAGCGCCTCGACAGCCACTCCGAAGCCCTCGTCCATGCTGCCAACGCTACCGAATCCCAAGATCAGAACTCCGGCAGAAGCTTTTTCAGACCCTAGGGCAGCAACGACGCAAGGTCAGTCTGAGTCCATGAACAAGGGATATACCTCCACAGAATTGTCCCTGTTTTGTGGATACGGTGGTATTAGGCCGCGAGTTTAGCAGTGGTTGTTTACTCGTAGATTGTTGAGGGCTGGTAGCCGCGGAAGGAGTGGCGTCTGCGGATGTTGGAGCGGTCGATGCAGGGAACGTGGTTGCGTCGGGCGTTCGAGGTGGCTGTCCCAGAAGGTTTCCTCACCGCAGGGTTTCAGGTGTCAGGGTGCCGTCGGATCCTAGGCCAGTGCAGTCTCGGCCGAGGATCGCACGGCAGGCATGAATTGAGTGACTCCGCGCCTTGTGCATGCATCGACACACCTGGCGGGAGGCAAGAGGGCGATCGACAGTCAGATGCCAAAGACAGCCCCGGCCAGAGGGATCGACGAGAAAATCAATCGGCGCATTCTTCGGGCCCGCCGAGCTGGCTGAGGCGGCTCTAGGCCGGTAAAGACTCCATTTAGCCTGCCGAGGCCTCGGTCAATTTAGCCCGTACGACTCCGTTTATCAGATTAGGGTGTCCGGCCGCCGGGTCGGAACCGCGGCCGTCCCTGAGGCGGGGGCGCGGCGGGCGGGTAGTCCGCGTCGGACTGCTGTGGAGGACGGTAGCCGCCGGAGCCAGCCTGCTGCGAGTTCTGCTGGGGATGCCCCTGGGGACGCGGCTGGCCGTCGGAGCGCGGCTGTTCATGCCCCTGGGGACGCGGCTGGCCGTTGTGTCCGCTGCCTCCATTCTGCGATTGACTTTGATGCGGAGACTGGCCTCGCGGCTGAGACTGTCCTCGCGGCTGCGCCTGCGGCTGACCATGACGCGGAGGCTGCATCCGCCCCGGAGAAGCTTGCGGAACGGACGCGGGCTGACGGCGCTGCGGACGGCCAGGAGACGGCACCTGCGGACGGCCCGGAGTCGGCGCCGGACGACCCGCCGAAGGCGACTGAGACTGGCCCGCCGAAGCCGACCGCGACCGAGCCGCAGAAACGGCTTGCGGATGAGCCGGAGTGGCGTGCACCGGGGCGACAGCGGCCTGAACCGGAACGGGAGCCGACGCCGGGGCCGCGTTGGGCTTCGACGTCGTCGAAGGAAGGAAAACGCTGCGCAGTTTCAAAATGAACGACATTCTTTCGCGTTCGCGCCTGATGACCGCGAGGTCCGGAGACTTTTCATTGTCCGCCAGCAGAGCCCGGAAAAAACCAGCCTGAAGCAACTCGCTCTGATACCGCCGCATGGCCTTGCGGCCGTCCTGAGCCACTCCCCCGCTCGCCGCAAGGCGCTCGCCCGCCCAGGCGACGGCCCGAGACCTCAAGCTAGACTTCATCAGCATCGTCTCGTCTTCTTTGCCGATGAAACCGTCGGCGACGAGCAGTCGTATCCCGCGTTTGACGGTGGTTCGTTGGAGATTCTTGACCACTATGATCATCGCGATCGCGGAAATGTAGACCGGGATTTGGATGAGGATCCTTGTCCAGGTGTCCTCGGCGATTCGGATGATTCCGGAGAAGTTGTGGCTCGCGTGCAGCCCGGCGGCCATGGCGTATCCCGCAAGCCCGAGCGGAAGGACGAACAGCCAAGAAAGCCTCTGTGTGGCCGCGAGCCCTATGAGCAATCCGGTGATGGCCGTGCATATTGGATGGACGAAAGGCGAGGCCACCGCTCGTATGACGATGGTCTGCCCCAAAACGTCCTGAGACGCGTCCATCCCAGCTTGCTTTATGAAGTTGTTTTTGACGTCGGCTGTGGCGAAATAAAGGATGTTCTCGGTGAAGGCGAACCCCGCGCCGATGAGCGTCCCGTAGATCATTCCGTCGATGGGCCCGTTGATGTACTTCTTCAAGAAAATGAACATGAGGAGGAGCCCAAGGCCCTTGACTCCCTCTTCGATGACGCCGGCCCCGACTGCAGTGTGCAGAATGTTATACAGCAAAGCGATTCCGTCATCGCCTTTTATGTACGGTATTCCGCCGTCTTGGTCGCTGAGCTGACGGTTCTCGAACAGCCATTTCTTCATCTCGTTGCCCCACCACTTGTTGCCCTCGAAGGCGAGGTAGACGGAGACGCCGGCGCCCCAGCCGAGAGAGAGGACGTAGAAGAGGATGGGCTCGGGCTCCCATCTGTCGATCCATCGGACCAGGGCGATGATGACAAGAAGCGGGATGAGCGCGACGATCGTAAGTTTGAGGATGCTCGTGGTGTTCTCAAACTTCTGCGAGGCCCTCCTGCCCAGAACCTGGTATTGCTCTTCGACCATGTCGTTGATGAGTTCGAACGAGACGATGATCGCCACCACGGCAAGCACGATGATGCATATTGCAAAAACAAGCGAACCCGGCGTCCATCGGCCGGGAAGGTTGAGGCGTCGAGGTTGGGCCTTTACCTGCCCGTACCCTTGTGGGTAGGCCGGGGGACGCATATTTCCGGAGCCCTGCGGGTACAGCTGGGCGGGAATCTGCCCGCCCGGCGCGTACTGCTGATGTTGAGCCACGTCCACTCCTTTCAACGTTCCACCGTGCATCCTAATCTGGGAGGGAAAGCCCACGCGACTCTTGGGGAGACGGCCCCTTACTCCAACGCCCTATCCGTGACATTTCTGACGATTCCGTCCCATTTGGGCCACCATGTCTCGACCAAATCGGCCAGCCCCGCAGGATAGAAGGTCTCGCCCTTTGCTTCGGCCTCGCGGATCTCCGCCAGGCCCCACCACCGAAACTCGTCAAGCGTCTCCCGCTCGGCGGCCGGCAGATCGTATCCCGGCCTGGCCGAACGCGCTTCTTCCCCGCTCACCGCGAGGACGAAAAACACTTCGTCTTGCCTCACGGTTCGCGCGGCAAACCGAAACTCATCGCTGCGCAGCAACACCGGCCCAACGAGCCGCGAGGGGTCGGCGCTCACGCCGGTCTCCTCGCGCAGTTCGCGCACGGCGCCCTCGCGAGGCCCTTCGTCGCCCAAACCGCCGCCCACGGTGAACCACCATGAATGGTCGATGTCGTCGAAGTCGTGGCCGTGCACGAGAAGAACGCGCCCCTCGGGATCGACGACGACGACGCGCGCAGCCCGCCTGTAGGGAACGCCGTCGGCGTCCGGAGACCACTCGTCAAGCCAACTGTCGCGGACCTTGTCCGACGGATCTCCCGCGCGGCTCGCGTGCTTTTCGACGCTCATCCCCCTGGCTTCCGGCGGATTCGCGACGCCGTTGACCCGACCCGCTCCGGGCGCGTCCGCGCCGCCCGCCCCCTCGCAGGGCGATATGTTCGCGCCTCCGCTCATCTCCTCAGATTCCGGCATGCTGTTCCCGGCCTTTCGCCGGCGTCGTGAACACCTTGCGCAATTCGGTGATGTACGCCAGGCGCTCCGCCTCCTTGCGCCGGACCTGCTCCGTATGCGCGGTGCGCCGCTGAACGTTGATGCTCCTCGTGTACCCGAGGTGAATGAGCTCGTTTTGGAAGGAGCGCATGGCCTTGCTCCCCGCTTCGACGGTCCTGCCCAGTTCGGCCGCGGACGCTCCCGCCCACAGGCGGGCCTTCCGGCGGTTGACGAGGCTCATGACCATGCGCACCTCGTTGGCGCTGAGCCACCCCGCCCGCGAGTATTCAACGAGGCCCCTGTGGACGTCTCGCCGCTGCATCCCCGCAACAAAGTAAATGAGGACGGCCGCGCCGATGTAGACGGGAAGCTGAAGCATCATGCGCGTTGCGGGCTCGTCGGCAAACCGCTTGATTGAGGAATAATTGTGAAGGCCGTGCAGCAAGGCGGCCAACGCGCAGCCGACGATCGCCATTGGGAAGATTGCGATGTAGGGCTTTCGCGACGTCGTGGCCAAGCCGACGAACAGGCCTGTGATGGCCGTCGCAAGCGGATGGACGAGCGGCGTGAGAATCGCCCGGGCGAAGAAAAGGGAGCCTATCGTCCACGTCTCCATGCCGGAAAGGTCCACTGAGCCGCCCACGGTCTCGGCCACCGAGGCTCTGGCGAAATAGAGGATGTTCTCGGTGAAGGCGAAGCCCATCCCGACGAGGAGGCCGTAGACGAGGCCGTCCATCGGCCCGTTGACGTACTTGTTGAGCGCGAAAAATATGACGAGCAGGCCGAGGCCTTTGGCGGACTCCTCGATGATCGCCGCTCCCACGGCTTTCGTCATAACGTCGTACTGGGCGCTGTTCGCCGCCGTGCCGAGGACGCGCTGCGACCACCACCCGTTGCCGTCGAATGAGACCAGCACGGAGACCCCGGCGCCCCATCCTATGGCGATCACGTACATGACGACCGGCTCTGGCTCCCAGCGATCGATGAACCACACGGCGGCGCCGATCACCACAGCAGGGACCAGCGCAAGGCAGATGAGGAGCGGGTAGGGGACGTCCTCTTCGTACTTGTGGCCGGAGCTGCGCGAAGCGTAGTCGAACAGTGCCTGGGTCTGGTCCTTGATCAGCCCGAAGGCGAGAGTGAGGGCGACGACGGTCACTCCGACCAAGATCACGCATGCCACAAGCGTCTGCCACGACCAATTCGGGGACAGCCGCCATCTGGGGGCCGGTGCGACCCGGCCCTTCGGCGGCTCCTGCCGGGCCGGGCGAGGCCGCTGCGAAGGCGGAGCCCCGGCGTCGGCCTGACTCGGCGGAAACTGGACGGGCATCTCCGCCTCGTCCGGGACGTCGGCGTGCCCGTCGGTCGGTTCGACGAGTCTCTGAAGCTCGTCGTCAACCGCCTCGGACTCGGGCGAACCGGAACCGGGGATCCCCTCGAACACCGGAGCCGCCTCGAAGACCGGAGCCGTCTCGGGCTCGGGAGCCGCCTCGGACTTGGGCGAGCCGGAAGCTGGAGGATCCTGTGGGATGAACTGGTCTGTCACGCAACCCCTCACTCGTCGTCGATGTCCACGGTGGCGGGTGCCGGCGCCCGCCCTGCAAGAAAGAAAAGCCGAACGTAAAAGGACCTGCGAACACGCCGTATCTGATCGACGTGCGAATTGTGGAACGTTCGGGTAAGGCGCACGTCGAGGCGAGCTCGGGACAGCTTGTCTAGAAGCGGCTTGAACTCGGCTGAGACGTCTTCTTCTTCGAGCTCGTCTACCGTGAGCCTTAGGGTTCGCGACATGGAGGATTCGATCGTCCGCCGATCGGAGGCCGCGCCTCGGGCGACGTCGAGAGGCAGGCCGTCCAGGCCGTCGTCGACTATCGGGTTGATGCCCTCGCGCAGACAGGCGTCCGCCGCATCGGTCAAGAGGATGGATGCGGCGACGTCCAGCCCGCCCTCGGCCGCGAATTCCCGGGCATATTCCGCCCTGGCGTGGAGGGCGAGCTCGAGGGCCCTGCGAGACTTGACGACCGTCTGATGGAGCCGGTCGAGGCGGCGTGCTGCGAGAGTGAGATAGAGGACGAGCAGGCCCGCCAGCACGCACGCGACGACGAGAAGCGACGGGTAATTCAATCCTCCACCTCCATTCCGGCCGTGCGAACGGCGGTTTCATATACCGCGTAGATCTGTGAGGCAACTGTGTGCCAATCGTATCTTCCAGCCTCTTCCTGGGCGGAGGCTGTGACGGAGGCTCGCCTGGCCGGATCGCCTATGGCCTTGACGACCGCGTCGGCCAGACCGTCCGAGTCTTCGTTGGCGAATTGCGATCCGAAGGCTCCGTTGCCCAAGACGGCCCTGAACGCGGGGATGTCCGAGGCGACGACGAAGCTTCCGGCGCTCATCGCCTCAACGAGGATGATTCCGAAGGACTCTCCGCCGGTGTTCGGAGCGAGATAGACGTCCACGGAGGAAAGGAGGGCCGCCTTGTCTGCGTCGGAGACGCCTCCGAGGAACTCCACCGCCTCGGCGTGCGGGCCGAAAAGCCGCCTGGCCTCGTCGATGTCTCCCCGTCCCGCGACGAAAAGGCGGACGCCCGGAAGCGCCTCGCGGATGGCCGGGAAAGCGCGGGCGACCACGGGGAGCCCCTTGCGAGGCTCGTCCATTCTGCCGAGGAATCCGAGCGTCGGGCGGTCAGGCGTTCCCGTGAAGCGCCCGTCCCGCGCCGCTTCGACGAACTGGCGAGTGTAGACGCCGTTCGGTATGACGAACGCGTCGCCCCCCAGGTATTGGACGGCCGTGCGCCGGGCTTCCTGGGAGACCGCGATCCTCGCCTGGATTTTTTCGAGAACGGGGCGCAGCACGGGCGTGAACACCTCGAAGGCCCTCGAGCGGTCCATGGCCGTGTGAAACGTCGAGACAACCGGACACTCGGCGCTCATGAGCGCAAGCATCGACACCGAGGGGACGAAGGGCTCGTGGACGTGGACGACGTCGAAGCCGCCGCCCCTCAGCCAAGCGCGCACCTCGCGGTTGACGCGCGGGCCGAAGGCGAGCCTGGCGATCGAGCCGTTGTACGGAATCGAGATGGCCGACCCCGTCGCAGTGAGATAGTCGGGAATCGGGGATTTCGCCTCGGACGGGGCGACCACTCCGACGTCGTGCCCGCGGCGGAGGAGCTCCTCGGCGAGATCCCGGATGTGGACGCCGACCCCGCCGGGGACGTCCCACGAGTAAGGGCATGCGATTCCTATTCTCACGGTCGATCCTCCACACTTCTCACAGGCGGGCCTCCGATTCGGCGACGGCCTCGCCTGCGCCCGTCGCGGACGTCTTCTTTTCTTCCGCAAACGCCCTCGCCGCCGTCGGCGCATTCTCGGCCTTCGAAGGCGGTTCATGGCCCGCCCCAAACGCCTTCGCGTCTTTCGGCTTCTCTCTTAGAGCCTCGGCGGCCCGACGGCGGGTTCGGGCGAGGCGCTCGGGATCGAGGTCCTCGACGAAGACCTTTTGGAGCATATGCCAGTCCTCGAGGTGCTCGCCCACCCACGGCTCGAATTGGGAGATCCACTCCTGGCTCATTCGAGCGATGTCGGCCGCGCGTTCGTGGCTCGGAGAGGAGGCGTCCGTGCGCGCACAAACCGGTTCGCCGACGAGCAGGCGCATCCCCCACCGCGTGCCCGCGCGACGGCGCCGCTTCCCGGAAATCTTCTCGTAGAAGGAGAAAACCGGATAGACGGGGACGCCGACCCTCTGCGCGAGCAGCGCGGGCCCCGCCGCCACCAGCATTGCGCTGCCGAAGAACTCGACCTCGACGCCGCTGGCCGTCAGGTCGCGGTCGGCCAGAATCGGCGCCAGGCAGGCGCCCTCGCGCATCGCTTCTTCGATCCGGTGGATCGCCCCGGCGCCGGCCGGATAGACCGACATTCCCACTGCGGTGCGGTACCCGACAAAGAAATCGTAGAGTTCCTGAGGCTCGAGCTTTTCGGCCAGGGTGTGGACGTGGACAAGGTCGATTTCAGCCCACGCCCCCGCCAGGTCCCAGTTTCCCGAGTGCATGAGGGCCGCGGCGGCGGCCTGTCCCTCGGCGAATTTCTCGCGCAGCCACTCGCTGTTGTCGATTCGCACTCTCGCGCGTATCTGCTCCCTGCTCATGCGAGGCAGCCTCAGCGCCTCGTAGTAGTAACGCATGTACGAACGCATGGCCCGCCTGGCCAATGCCCGGCTCTGCCGGGGCGTCATTCCCGGGCGAATCCTCGCCTCGTTCGCGCGAAGCCTGCGGACCCCTGCGCTCGGGAGCGTCCCCGCGACGGTTCCCACCGCGTCGAAAACGGCCCTGCCGACGGCCTCCGGCAGGGCTCCTGCGGCGGCGTCGGCAAAGCGGAAAAGGCGAACGGCGTCCATATCACTCCGTCGTCTCGTGGGCCTGCCGGTAAACGACCGCCATCCTTTGGACGACCGTGACAAGGCCGGCGGCCGCCAGGTACCAGGCCGACGCGAGAAGAACCCACTGCGGCAGCCCGAGGCCGACAAAAAGGGCGCTGAAAAGGATGATGACCAGCCTGTCCGCCCTTTCGGCGATCCCCACCGAGGCGGTCATGCCGAGGCCTTCGGCCCGCGCTCTGGCGTACGGCACGACGGATCCCGTCCCCATGGCCGCAAGCAGACCGATCATGAGGAAGGTTCGCATCACGCCGCTCTCGCCGTGCAGATACGCCCAGGCGAGCAGGCCGCTGAAAATGGCGACGTCGGTGATCCGGTCGAGGGTCGAGTCTAAGAAGGCGCCCCATTTCGACGACGTGTTCGTCAAACGCGCGATTTGCCCGTCGATGCTGTCGAACAGGGCGAGCCCTCCCAGGCTGAGAGAGCCGACGACGAGGCGATTCGTCGGAAGCAGGGTGAGCGACAGCGCCACGCCGAGGACCGTGCCCGTAAGAGTCACCGCGTCCGCGCTCACTCCCATCTTGACGAAAAGCTTCGCGATGGGCCCAAAAACCGTCTGAACGAATGGTCGGCCAGTCCTACTGAGCATTTCCGCTCCCTTCTTCGCCCGCCGGGTCTTCCCGGGCAGGGCCTTTGCCCGTCGCGCCTCCGCGCATTGAGCCTTCGCCCGTCGATCCGCGGTCGATGCGCGACCAGGCCTCGGAAACAAGGTTCCTGGTGTCGGCGAGAATTGCCGGAATCGCCTTCGTCTGAGCAATTATCGGCAAAAAATTGGCGTCGCCGAGCCACCTGGGAACAACGTGCTGATGGATGTGCGCGGCGATGCCGGCGCCGGCGACGTCGCCCTGGTTCATCCCCAGGTTGAAGCCGGCAGGCCGAAGAGCCTCGCCCAACGCCTCCATCGCCCGTGCCGTCATGCTCCCCATCTCGATCCGCTCCTCGTCCGTCAGGTCCGTGTAGAGCGAGACGTGGCGATACGTGCACACCAGAATATGGCCGGAATTGTAGGGGTAGAGATTGAGAAGGGCGAAGCACGCGCGGCCTCTGGCGAGGATGAGGGCCTCCGCGTCGCTCAGCGACGGCGCGACGCAAAAGGGGCACTCTCCCGTTTTCTCGGGCTTGGCGGCGCCTGAGACGTACGCCGCTCGATGCGGCGTCCACAGACGCAAGAAACCATCCGGGGCTCCGGGAAGGCCTGCCGCGTCGACGAGGCCCTTTGAGGAGCCGAGACTTTCCGAGGAGCTCAAACCGTCGGTCATCGACTCCCTCCCCCGGAGGCGCCTTCGGCACAAGCCCTGTCTGCGGCGGGCTTGCCCTTCGCGCCTTCGCCCGATTTTTCCCCTCCCCCGGACGCCTCAACCAGACGCTCGCAAGCCGGATCGTTGACCCTGCGGGCGACGACGCGGCCGATGTGGGCCACCGCCTCGTCCACGGAAACGCCGTTCTCCTGATGCCCGTCGCGGTAGCGGAAGGAAACGGCCTCCGCCTCGGCGTCCTCTCCGCCCGCGATGAGGGTGAAGGGGATCTTCTCCTTTGCCGCATTGCGGATTTTTTTGCCGAAACGGTCGTCGGACAGATCGACGTCGACCCTGATTCCCGCGGCTCGGAGCTTGGCCGCGACCTCTTCACAGTAGGGGTTGAAGGCTTCTGCAACGGGAACGAGCCGCGCCTGGACCGGGGCGAGCCAGGCGGGGAACGCCCCGGCGTAGTGCTCGGTGAGGACGCCGATGAAACGTTCGACCGACCCGAGTTTGGCGGAGTGGATCATGACCGGCCTTCGCCTCGAACCGTCGGGGGCGGTGTATTCCAAATCGAAACGCTCGGGCTGGTTGAAGTCGTATTGCACCGTCGACATCTGCCATGTGCGGCCCAGCGCGTCCTTGACCTGCACGGAGACCTTTGGCCCGTAAAAGGCGGCCCCGCCCGGGTCGGGGACGAGGTCGAGCCCGGTGGCCGCACAGGCTTCCTCGAGGATGCGGGTCGCAGCCGCCCAATCTTCGTCCGAGCCGATGAATTTGTCCTTCTTCTTCCCCTCGTCGCGGGTGGAGAGCTCGAGGTAGAAGTCCGTCAGCCCGAAATCGCGCAGAATGTCCAAGAAGAAATTGAGAAGCATCTCTATTTCCCCCTTGGCCTGCTCCGGAGTGCAGTACGTATGCGAATCGTCCTGGGTGAAGCCGCGCATGCGGGTGAGTCCGTGGACCACTCCCGACTTCTCATAGCGGTAGTCGTGGCCCATCTCGAAGAAGCGCAGCGGCAGCTCCCGATACGAACGTCCGCGGGAGCGGAAAATGAGATTGTGCATGGGGCAGTTCATGGCCTTGAGGTAGTAGTCTTGGCCCGCCCTCGTCGCTTCGCCGTCGGCGCCGCGCTCCTCGTCGACCTTCATGGGCGGGAACATCGTGTCCGCATAGTACGGAAGATGGCCCGACGTGTGGAAGAGCCCGCCCTTTGAGATCTCAGGCGTGTGGACGAAGTCGAAGCCTTCCTCGAGGTGCCGCCGGGTCACATACGATTCGACGATGTGGCGCAAGATGCCGCCTTTGGGGTGGAACACAACGAGGCCCGGCCCTATTTCCTCGGGGAAGGAGAAGAGGTCAAGCTCGGCGCCCAAGCGGCGGTGGTCGCGGCGTTCGGCCTCGGCGATGCGCTTTTGGTAGGCGGCGAGTTCGTCCTTCGTGGGCCACGCCGTTCCGTAGATCCGCTGGAGTCGGTCGCCCGCCTGATCGCCCTTCCAGTACGCGGCGGAGGCCTTCGTCAACGCAAACCCGTTCCCAATGAAGCGCGTGGAAGGCAGGTGCGGGCCGCGGCACAGGTCGGTCCACACGACGGAGCCGTCGCGCGAGCAATTGTCGTACATCGTCAATGCGGCCCCGCCGACCTCGACGGAGGCGCCCTCGGCCCCGGCGCCCTTCGTGCCGACGAGCTCGAGTTTGTAGGGCTGGCCGGCAAGTTCGGCGGCCGCGTCGGCGTCCGCGATCTCGCGGCGGCGGAAAGTCTGCCCCTCCTTGACGATCCGCTTCATCCGCTTTTCCAGGTCGCGCAGGAGTTCGGGCGTCACGGCGTCGATGTTCCCGAAATCGTAATAGAAACCGTCCGTTATGAACGGGCCGATTCCGAGGTTGGCGTCGGGAAAGACCTGTTGCACCGCCTGTGCGAGGACGTGGGCGGTCGAATGGCGGAGGATGTTCAAACCGTCGTCGCTTGAAACGTCGACGCCTTCGACGACGGCGCCCTCGGGAAGGGACGCGAGATTCGTCGCCAGGTCCTTGAGTTCGCCGTCGACCCTCAGGGCGACGACGTTCTTGCGGTCGGCGAAGAACTCAATCCCCGAACGCGGCCCTTCGATGGCCGTTGCATTTCCGTCGATTGACAGGTTGACGGGCACGTAAACTCCTTAAACGTCAAAATTGAGCGCACATACCGGGCACGCAGGCTCAATACTACCTGCCAAGAGCGGACGGACGGCGCGAAGAGGGCGACGGGCGCCCAAATCGCTTACGCGAAACCGGCGGGTTGAAAAACTCTATCGCTGTCGAAGAACAGATCGGCGATTTGCTCGAAATGGCGAGGTCGATGACGTAGCTTTGCCTGAGCGAGTCCATTGTGGGCTTTGCCGGGCAAGTCCATTCCGCGAGGCTCCGCCACCCATCTGACCCAAGTCCGGCGTTATCAGGCGTCCGAGCACGCCTCAACGAAAGGTCGACACATGTCAGCTTCAAAGGATCCCGTCCCCGATCGGGCCGAGCACAACGCGTTCTTCCCCTCGGACTACTCGATCGGGCAGTACGTGTCCAAGAAAACCGATTTCGACGGCGCGGCCGGGGCGCCGCAAGTTACGTCCGGGCCCCGCAAGATTCTCACGATCGCAGTCGACGAGCGTTACCTGCCCACCGACGGCGGACTCTTCTCAACCGGAAACCACCCCGTCGAAACGCTGGTGCCGCTCATGCACTTGCGAGCGGCCGGCTACGAAATCGAGGTCGCAACCCTCTCTGGGAACATGGCAAAGTTCGAGATGTGGGCGATGCCAACGGAAGACGAGGCGATCAAGGCAGGCTACGAGGAGCTGCTCCCGGCGCTGCTCAAGCCCCGGCGCCTTGCGGACGTCGCCGCCGAGCTCGGCCCCGATTCGGACTACGCCGCCGTCTTCGTTCCGGGAGGGCACGGCGCCATGGGCGGCGGCATTCCCGACAGCCCAGCCGTCAGAGACGTCCTCGTCTGGGCGCTGGAGAACGAACGGCCTGTCGTCGCTCTGTGCCATGGCCCGGCCGCGCTGTGCGCCGCGGTGGACGAGGGCGGCGCCTCCCATTTCGCCGGCTATTCCCTGTGCGCTTTCCCCGACTCGTTCGACGTCGGCCCCCTCGTAGAGAGCGGCTATCTGCCGGGCCGGCTCACATGGAGGCTGGGCGAGCGCCTCAAGCGGCAAGGGCTGACGATCGTCAATGACGGCGCGAGCGGACAGACCCATCGGGACCGCCTTCTCCTCACCGGCGACAGTCCGCTGGCCGCCAACGCCTTGGGCCGCCTTGCCGTCGAGACTCTCACCGGCAAGGCCTACGGCGTCTGAAAGGAACGGCTGAGGAAGACCGACGCCGGGGAAGCCGGGCAAGGAGAGCCGGCGGTTTCGAGCGGCCCGGCATCTCGGCGTCGGCCGCATACGCAAAAACCCCGGATCTCTCCGGGGCCGTGGTGGGCGATACTGGGATCGAACCAGTGACCTCTTCCGTGTCAGGGAAGCGCGCTCCCGCTGCGCCAATCGCCCATGCGAGGTGGGTACGGGACTCGAACCCGTGTACACGGCTTTGCAGGCCGTTGCCTTGCCTCTCGGCCAACCCACCGTGCGAACCGAAACAACTTTCGATCCTCCGAGCGGATGACGGGACTCGAACCCGCGACCCTCACCTTGGCAAGGTGATGCTCTACCAACTGAGCCACATCCGCGCGTCCGCCCGGCTTTCGCCCGAACGGCGCTCACTAACTATAGACCGGTCTCAGCGGAGATGTCCAACCTTTATGATGAGGTCCACGCCACGCAGGTCGTTCTTGCACCGAACTGCGCTTTCAGGCTAATCTCAGGTGCGCAGAAGGGCGATTAGCTCAGTGGTAGAGCGCTTCGTTCACACCGAAGAGGTCACTGGTTCGAACCCAGTATCGCCCACTCCCTTTTATTCGGGTTGCAAGTTTATCCGGGTTTTAAATCCGCCTGCCCAGTCGCGGATAACCTTGGCTTAACTGTTCACTTGTCTGATTTGCGTCAGCTACAAGGATGCCTTGGCTCCGTTGCGAGCTTGCCTTGCCTTCCTGTATACACAATTTTCCTGTGTTCGCTTATATTTTCCTCGCGGCTCGCGTGGGAAAACGGCGGACAAGGCCCACCGCGAAGTGCGAGAATTGCTGTATGCAAATATGGCCTGGACGTTCATACCCACTCGGAGCCACGTACGACGGCTCCGGGACGAATTTTGCCGTTTTTTCTTCCATCGCCGAAGGAATCGACTTGTGCCTTATCGACGACGTCGTCGGCGAGACGAAAATCGAGCTGCGAGAAGTCGACGCCGGCGTGTGGCATTGCTATCTGCCCGGAGTGCGCCCCGGGCAGCGCTACGGATTCCGCGTGAAAGGCCCTTACGATCCCTCCAAGGGCCTGCGCTGCGACTACTCGAAACTGCTTCTCGACCCCTACGCGAAAGCGATCACCGGCAAGATCGCCAACGAGCAAGCGCTCTTCTCCTACGATTTCAACGACCCTTCCAAGAGAAGCGAACTCGATTCCGCGCCCCACACGATGGTCTCGGTAGTCATCAACCCGTTCTTCGACTGGGGGCACGACCGCCCTCCGAAGCACCGCTACAACGACACAATCATTTACGAGGCGCACGTGCGCGGCATGACCATGACGCACCCGGACATTCCACAGGAGGTCCGGGGAACCTACGCGGGAATCTCGCACCCCGTCATCATCGACTACCTCAAGAGCCTGGGCATCACCGCCATCGAGCTCATGCCCTGCCATCAATTCGTCAACGACACCGCGCTGCAGGCCAAGGGCCTGTCAAACTATTGGGGCTACAACACCATCGGCTTCTTCGCCCCCCACAACGGCTACGCTTCCACCGACTGGCTCGGCGGGCAGGTCGACGAGTTCAAGGCAATGGTCAAGGCCTTCCATGAGGCGGACATCGAAGTCATCATGGACGTCGTCTACAACCACACGGCCGAGGGCAACCACATGGGACCCACCCTGGCTTTCCGCGGCCTCGACAATCCCTCCTACTACCGGCTCGTCGAGGACTCCCCGGAGCACTACTTCGACACCACCGGAACGGGAAACTCGCTCAACATGCGCTCCCCCAACACACTGCAGCTCATCATGGATTCGCTGCGGTACTGGATCACGGACATGCACGTCGACGGGTTCCGCTTCGACCTCGCCTCGACGTTGGCGCGCGAGCTCCACGCCGTGGACAAGCTCTCCAGCTTCTTCGACATCATTCAGCAAGATCCGCTGATCTCTCAGGTCAAGCTCATCGCCGAGCCCTGGGACATCGGCGACGGCGGCTACAACGTCGGCGGCTTTCCGCCTCTGTGGACGGAGTGGAACGGCAAGTACCGCGACACCGTCCGCGACTTCTGGCGGGGCGAGCCCGCGATGCTTTCCGAGCTCGCCGGGCGCCTGACGGGATCTTCCGACCTGTATGCGTCGAGCGGGCGGCGTCCGATGGCGTCGATCAACTTCGTCATCGCCCACGACGGCTTCACTATGCGCGACCTCGTTTCTTACAACGAAAAGCACAACGACGCGAATCTGGAGGGCGGCAACGACGGCGAATCTTACAATCGCTCGTGGAACTGCGGCGCCGAGGGCCCGACCGACGACGATGCGGTCAAAGTGCTGCGCAACCGCCAAATCCGCAATTTCCTCACGACGCTCCTGCTGTCCCAGGGCGTGCCGATGCTCGCGCACGGAGACGAACTCGGGCGAACTCAGCAGGGCAACAACAACGCCTACTGCCAAGACAACGAACTCTCCTGGATCAATTGGGACCTCGACCTCGAGGCCGTCGGATTGCTCGAGTTCACCCGCCAGCTCATTGAGTTCCGCAAAGCGCATCCCGTTTTCAGGCGGCGTCGCTTCCTCGCGGGCGACTCCGAGAAAGGCGGCCGTTCGGAGATCGGCGAGATCGAATGGTTCCGGCCCGATGCGACCACCATGGAGGAGTCGGACTGGACCACCGTTTACGCCCGGTCGCTCATGGTCTACTACAACGGCTCCGCCATCGGAGAGCCCGACGACCGCGGCGAGGACGTCTACGACGACGACGTTCTGCTGATGTTCAACGCCGACGTCGCCGACCAGACCTTCACGATTCCGAGCGAGCTGTACGGCGGAACATGGGCCGACGTCCTCGACACGGGCAACCACATCAATGCCGAACGCCGCTACGAGCCAGGCGATTCCGTCAAGGTCGAAGAACACTCGATGCGTGTGTTCATCAGGGTCGACGGCGAAGTCCCGCTGAGCCTTAAAGCCCGCAGCGAGGAGCTGACCCAGTGCATCAAGCCGCATTTCGCCTTCCCTCCGGAGAGCCACCCAAGGTTCGCAAACGTCGAATGCCCGGGCGACTGCGACTCCGACGGAATCCAAGCGACCCGCGGCCCTGAGGGCAGCAACTCCTCCGAAGGCGGAACTGCAGCGGGCTCTGAGGGCGGCGCGACCTCCGATCCCGAAAACGGCGCCGCCCCAGACGCGGAAGGCGGCGGCGACTCCGAAAACGGCGCCGCCCCAGATCCAGCAGACGAGGCGGCCGAGGCTCCTGCGGAGACTCAGGCAGACGGTGCGCTCGGTTCAGGCGAAGGCTCGGAGGGAATCCTGGACGGTTCGCAGGAGGGCCAGGACGAGCTTTCAGAGAAAGGTCCGGGCAACGGCTCTGCTTCTAAGGGCGCAGTGAAATCGGGCAGCCCAGCCGAATCGAGCACGCCGAACCCGTTGGCAGGATCAGGCGCGCCAAGCGGCTCAGGCGAGCCGGACAGGACCGAAAACAAAGACGGGAAAGACGGGGCCGTCCGCGGCAAGGACGCACCCGGCAAAGGCGAGGGCGCGTCGGCCAAAGGCGCGCCAGACAAACCGTAAACCCGGGAAGACGGGCAAGACGGGGGCGAGGCTGTCCGGAAAACGGGGGCCTCGCCCTTGTCGGCCCTTACGAATCCTGGTCTTCCGAGTCTCCTCGCAAGCGCTGCCGCACCGAGTCGAGCTTCGCCGTCGCCCAGCGCTTGGCGGCCAGGGCCTTGACCAAAGCCTCGTAACGCAAACGCGAGACCGGAACGTCCCATGCGCCGGGGACTTCGGCGATCTCCTCGCTGAACTTGGTCTTGAATCCGCGCACGCCCGCCAATTGCGGCGCACGCTCCGAATCGATGCCCATGAGGTCGAAGCTCTCGATTCCACGCTCGCGCAGGAAGCGGGCCATGGCGAAAACGAGCAAGTCGGGGGCGCCGGCTTTGCGGCCCTCGTCGTTCGACGCCGCGTAATAGTAGGTGGCTTGAGAGGCGGTGGTCGTGACGATTCCCCAGCACAGCGGCCGGCCTTCGCGCCGAACGGTGTACAGGCGGCAGTGCTCAGGCCCGAGCCCGACGAGCATCGCCTCATACGTTTCCTGCGGCAAAATACCGAAAGAATCGCGCTCGCCCGTCTCGACGAGCAGCTCGTAGAGCTCGCCGAAAACAGCGTGCGCATTCTCGGTTTCGTCGGCGGCGACGAGAGATTCGTCGCGCATGGCCTTGCGCACATCGCGCCGCCCGCGCTTCTTCATCGATGCGAGGAGGGCGTCCGCGTCCTTTCTCAGATCGAGGACAACGGTTCTGTCATAGGTGACCGATTGGAGGAGCTCGCGAAGGTCGCCGGCACGATGGTGCGCGTGAAGCCGGACGAAATCGACCTCGGGTTCGATGCTGCGGACCACCCTGACGAGGTCGGAGCGAAACGCCGCCTCTTCCCGCGCGCTGGGAGTGGGGCCGGCCCAAACGGGGCCGTGCTTCGCCCAAAGGTACGTGAATCCTCGCCCCCGCATCTTCGTGGCGGTGAGAAAGGCCCTGGGCTCGCCGTCGACCAGCCACACGAGCTTGCGCCACGGAAGCCGCCCGCCCACGGCCCAGTCGAAAACCTCCCAGGCGGAGGTCTGTTCGAGAGGCAAATCGACCTTCGCTTCTTCGGCCAAGCTTTCGAATTCCGAGCCTACATCTTCGAATCTGCTTGTCTTCATGGTGTAAGCCTACCTGCATTCGGCGCGCCAGCTTCAGCCCGAGCCCTTCGTCCGAGTAGTGTTGCGACGTGCCACAAATCGAAGCGCCTGCCGAGTTCCTCACGGCCCTCGAGTCCCTCAAGGGGCACGCGTTCCGCAGCGAACTCCACGTGAGTCAGATACCGCCCCCGGCGAAAATTGCGCCGTGGGCGGTGGCGCTTCAAGCCGAAATCAACGATTCCGCCTCGCTCGATCCCGATTCCTATCGCGGAAACGCGCGTTTCGTTCTCCTTTACGACCCCGAAGGCCAGCCAGCGTGGGACGGCACCATCCGAATAGTCGCCTACGCCAACGCCCCCGTAGAATCCGACATGGGCGGCGATCCCCTGCTGGGCGAAGTATCCTGGACATGGTTGGCCGAATCTCTCGAAGCCCGCGGCGCCGAGTATCACAACCTGACGGGAACGGTCACTCGAAACTACAACGAAACATTTACAGGAATGCACATGACGGATTCGACGATCGACCTCGAGGTGAGAGCCTCGTGGAGCCCCGACTATGCCGACGTCTCCGCCCACCTCGACGCTTGGGCGGACTTTGCCGCGAGCGTATGCGGGCTGGGCCCCGACGGCGTCGCGGCTCTCCCCCGTTCCTCGGGAGCTCTTTAATGTCGGATTCGGTAGACATACAGCCGCTCGACGTCCCGAGCGGGGGAATCCCCGAACTGACGAACCTCGACATCGACGACGCCGTCTCCGCCCTCGGCGCCGGCCGCGGCCCGTTCGCCATCGACACCGAGCGCGCCATGGGCATCCGCTACTCGGGAAGGGCGTACGTCGTACAAATCCGCCGAGAGGGCGCAGGAACCTTCCTCATCGACCCCATCGGCATCGAAGACCGCCTCGGCCCCCTCGCCGAGCTCCTGGCGACGGACGTGTGGATCCTCCACGCGGCCGATCAGGACTTGCCGTGCCTGCGCGAACTCGGCTTCAATCCGCCCGAGATCTTCGACACCGAAGTCGCGGGCATCCTCCTCGGCTTCGAACGCATCTCGCTTCAGGCGGAAGTGGCCGAAGTCCTCGGATACGGCCTGGCCAAAGAGCATTCCATGGCCGACTGGTCGGAGCGCCCCCTCGCCCCGGAGCTGCGGGCGTACGCGGCGCTCGACGTCGAACTGCTCATCGAATTGCGGGAGCGGCTCACGGCCATGCTGCGCGCAGCCGGGCGCCTCGAATGGCTTCACGAAGAGTGCGAGGAAATACGGCTGCGCGAGCCGAAAACCCCTTCGCCCCAGCCGTGGCGCAAGTCTGCCAGGAGGAACGGAATGACGGACAGACGGGCGCTGGGCATACTCGAGTCCCTGTGGCGCTCGCGCGAGAAGCTGGCCAAAGAACGCGACCTTGCCCCGGAAAAGGTGCTTCCTTCCAAGGTCTTGGCGGAGCTGGCCTCCCGCAAGCCCCGTTCCCACGCCGACGTCGCGCGCTCGCCCCTGCTCCAGTCGAGGATGCGGCGCAAGGACGCGCATACGTGGTGGGACGCCATTTCCTCGGCCTGGGCAGTCCCCAAGGAGGAACTGCCCCAGCGCGTCTTCCACGAGTCCGCCGAGCCTTTCCCGGCCACCCGCAATTGGGAGCGCGCCAACCCCGATGCCGCGGCGCGATGGAAAGTCGTTCGCAGCACGGTGCTGGCACGCGCCGACGATCTTGGAATTCGCCAGGAGATTCTTCTCAAACCCGCCTATCAGCGCGCGCTCGCCTGGGACGGGTGGGACGACCCCGAGGAGATCCCGATTCTGCTGGCCGCCCTCGGCGCGCGCCCGTGGCAGATCGACAACGTCGGCCAGGTTCTCGTGGCCGCGGCGCGCAGGGCGGAAAAACCTCGGTCCCAGCCGCCTCGCCCCTAGCTGCCGGCGGCCGCAGCGCGGGGCTTCGCCGGGAGCCTAGGAGCGGATCCCCTGCCGCACCGAATCGATGGCCGAGCCGATCGCCTCCGGTGTCAGGCCCTCTGCGCGGCGGACCGATGCGCGGGAGGCGTGAGGCAGGAAACGCCGACCGATCCCCAGATGCCGCAGCCTTCCGCCATACCCCGCCTCGCCGAGGGCGAGGGCGATTTCGCTTCCGACCCCGCCGTCGACAAGGCCGTCCTCGACGGTGACGACGGCGTCGTATGAAAGCAGAGTCTCGACGAGCGCGGGATCGACCGGCAGCGCCCAGCGGGGGTCGAGGACGTCCGCGTCGCCGCGGTCTACCGCTGCCTCGATCGCCGCGGGAACCGCCGCCCCGACCGCGACGACGGCGGTCCTTGCCCCGCCCCTCGAATAGACGAGGTCCGCGCCGCCCATGGCGCCCACGGCTTCGATCGGAGGCGGCGCCTCCCCCTTGGGATAGCGCACGAGCGTCGGCCCCTCGACGTCGAGCGCCTCGCGCAATAGCTCCCTCAGCCGTTCGGCGTCGCGGGGGGCGGCGACCCTCAGGCCGGGGACCATCGCGGCGAGCGAGAGATCCCACATGCCGTTGTGGGAGGGTCCGTCGTCGCCGGTTATCCCGGCGCGGTCGAGGACCACGGTGACGGGAGCATTGTGAAGGGCCACGTCCATGAGCAGCTGGTCGAAGCCCCGGTTCATGAAGGTCGAATAGAGGGCGACGACTGGATGGCATCCGGCGTACGCCAGGCCGGCTGCCATCGTCAGGGCGTGCTGTTCGGCGATTCCGACGTCGATCACCCTCTCGGGAAAGGCGTCGGCGAAAGCGCCCAGTCCGACTGGCCGCAGCATCGCCGCCGTCACGCCCACGACGTCTTCGCGCTCGCGCGCAATCTGCGCGATTTCCTCGGCGAACACGGCGGTCCATCCGAAGCGCGCGGGCTCGATCGGCAGCCCGGTCTCGGGGTGGATGCGCCCCACCGCGTGGAACCGATCGTCGGCGTTCTCCTCAGCGGGGCGATACCCCCTGCCCTTTTCGGTTATCGTGTGCACGACGACCGGCCCCCCGAAGTCCTTCGCCAAGGCGAAGGCCTCCTGAAGGTCCTTGAGGTTGTGCCCGTCCACGGGGCCGATGTACTTCAGGCCGAGCGAGTCGAAGATGCCGGCGTCGACGAAGATGTCCTTGACGCCCTTTTTGATCGAATGGAGGGCGCCATAGGCGGCCCGCCCCGGCACTCCCGCGCCGAATAGATGGCGTTTCGTCCATTTGAGGAAGGCCTCGTAGTTCTTATTGAGGCGGAAGTTGTCCAACCGCCTGACCGGCTCGAACTTGCGGACGATCCCGCCCACCGTCGGCGCGTAGGAGCGGTCGTTGTCGTTGAGGACGACGACGATGGGCCGCTTCGGATCCTCGGCGATGTTGTTGAGGGCCTCCCATGCCATTCCCCCTGTCATCGCTCCGTCGCCTATGACTGCCACGACGCGGCGGTCCTCTCCGCGAAGCTCGAAGGAACGGGCGATCCCGTCGGCCCAGGAGAGCGCGGTGGAGGCGTGCGAGTTTTCGACGACGTCGTGGACCGACTCTTTGCGCGCGGGATACCCCGACAGCCCGCCTTCCTGGCGCAGCGTGGAGAAATCGCGGCGCCCCGTGAGGATCTTGTGCACATAGCTCTGGTGCCCGGTGTCGAAGACGAGGACGTCCGACGGGGAGGAAAAGACCCGGTGGAGGGCTATCGTCAGCTCGACGACGCCGAGGTTGGGGCCCAGATGGCCGCCCGTCTTCGAAACGTTCTCAACGAGGAAGGCCCTGATTTCCTCGGCCAGGCCCTCAAGCCGCTCCGGCGGCAGACCCTTTACATCGTCAGGTCCGAGTATGCCCTCAATGAGTCCCAAGGCGACCTCCTTTTGCCATCGTCCATTCTAACCGCCCGGTCGGCCGTTGCAGCGCCGCGCCGGCCCTCCGCCCATGTGTGCGAAGGGCCGGCGCGGACGTGACACTGTTTTCGGCGCGACGCGGCCGTCAGAAGGGAGCCCGCCCGGAAAGAGGCGGTCCGGCCGACTCCCCGTCAGCCAAGCGAATCCAGCACGATGTTCAGACCCTCGGCCATCGTCGGATGGGCGATGACTGCGTCGCGCAGCTTGGGCCAGGGAAGGCCGCCCAGCATGGCCGTCTGAACGGCGGCGATGACCTCGCTCGCGCTTTCGGCGACGATCGCGGCGCCGAGGATCTCTTCGGTCTCCGCGTCGACGACGACCTTGTAGAAGCCCTCGACGTGGCCGTGCGTCTTGGCGCGCGGTACCGCCGCCGCGGCGACCTTCGCCACCCGGATGTCTCTTCCGGCTGCGCGGGCCTCGCTCTCGCTCATTCCGACGCGCCCGAGCTCGGGGGTCGCGAAGACCGCCCACGGGATGAGGCGGCCCTCCGTCGAGGCCTCCTTGCCCGCAAAGAGATCGCGCAACACGCGGAAATCGTTCCACGAGGCATGCGTGAATTGGGGCGTTCCGGCGACGTCGCCCGCAGCGTAGACGCCGGGGGCCGTCGTCTCGAGGCGGGAATCGACCTTGACGAAGCCGCGCTCGGTCAGCTCGACCCCAGCCGCCTCCAGGCCCAGGCCCTTCGTGACCGGAGTGCGTCCCAGAGCCACGAGGAGGCGCGTTCCCGCGACCTCGCCGGCAGTCGTGTGGACGATGACCCCCTCGCCGTCAGAGGACACGCGCATCGCGCGCTCGCCGGTGCGCACCGTCACGCCCTGCGCGGCGAGGTTGGCCGCCATCTCTTCGGCGACGTCCGCATCCTCCCTGGCAAGAATGTGCTCCCCGCCCTCGATGAGGGTCACGTTCGCCCCGAAGGCCGCCATCATCGAGGCCATCTCGACGCCGATGACTCCGCCGCCGAGAATGACGAGGCGATCGGGGATCTCGGTCAGGCGAAGGGCGTCCTCGCTCGTCCAGTAGGCGACGTCGCCCAATCCCTCGATAGGAGGAATCGCCGGCGTCGTCCCCGTGTTGATCAGGACCCTCTCGCCCTCGACCACGCGGACCGATCCGTCGGCCAGCGTCGCCTCGACCGTCTTCGGCCCGACGAACTTGGCCGTTCCGAGAACGAAATCCAGCCCGGGCGCGGCGAACATCCTCTTATGCGCCTCGACCATGCCGCCGACCACGCTCTCCTTGCGGGCCCGCAAGGCCTGAAGGTCCACTCTCGCCGAGGCGAGGTCGGCCCCGGGCAGATCGACCCCGTAAGACGCGGCCGTGCGAACCTCGACAAGCCTTCGCGCGCTCGAGACGAGCGTCTTCGTCGGGATGCAGGCGACGTTGATGCACGTCCCGCCGATTTTGTCCCGCTCGACCATGAAGACCTTGTCGCCCGTCTTCGCACGAAGCATGGCGAGAGACTTTCCGGCCTTTCCGCCTCCGACGACCACAAGATCGTATTTTTCGGGCGCGCTTGCCATCGTATTCCTCCGTATATTTTGCGTTTATGCGGCATGGGCTCGTTCCCATCCGTTGCATACAACGTGCAGCGCACAGAACGCATTCCGAGACGCGGATCACTCGATTCGCATCACTCTACTACGGTTACGCATTCGAAATGATGTGTGTTCGGGAAAATGTCGACCGCCTCAAAGAAGGTTGCCTTGCGCCCGCATCCCCGCATGACTGCGACGTCGCGCGCCATGGACGCCGGGTCGCAGGAGACGAGGACGATCCTGCCGACCTTCGCCTCGCCGAGCATCGCCGCCAGCTCCGTGCCAAGCCCCGCCCTGGGCGGATCGGCCACGACGACGTCGCCGTTGACCCCCTCCAGCGCGTGAGCGTCGATCCTCGCCGCGCGGGTGCGTGCCCATGGCAGATCCCGAAGGTTCGCCCTCGCATCGTCCACCGCCTCTCGAGTCGCCTCCATCGCGTAGACGGCGCCCGCTTCTCCCGTCGCGACAGCGAGCGGCTGCGTCAGCAGGCCGGCGCCCGAGTAGAGCTCGACGACGCGGTCCCCCGGTTGGACGTTCGCCCCGCGCATGACGAGCTCGATGAGGCTCGCCGCCGCTGCACGGTGGACCTGCCAGAATCCGCCTGCGTGGACCTGGTAGGCGTAGAGCTCGCCGCCGACCACGACGTCCTCGCGGACGACCTCGTCGGCCCGCATGCCCGGCGCCCACCACGCATCCCCACCGACGAACAGGGCGGGGTCCGACCCGGAAGGGGCAAGCGCCTTGACTCGCTCCCCCGGCTTCCACCAGGAACGCCAGCCGCCGAAGAGGTCGAGCTCGCCGATCTCCTCGACGGCCAGAGGAAAGCTCGCCACCCCCATGAGCTCGTGGCTCGAATCCCTGTACATCGCCGGCCGGCCGTCCTCGCCCACGACGAATTCGATCCGGGTGCGAGTGGCCCAGCCGGAGGTCTCGGCGTCGCCGGGAAGGGCGGCGACCCGCGGCGAAAGGCCCTGCTCGGCGAAATGCTCCTGAAGGTCGCGGCCGCCGATTCGGCCGAGGGTCGTTGCAAGGACGTGGCTCTTCCACTCCGCCTGATAGTCGAAGGCGACGTGCCCGAGATCGGCCCCGCCGACGCCGAGCGGCCCGGCCTCCGGCCACACCAAGTCGACCCTGTGCTCGGAGGGGTTCGACAGGACCTCCACGACGTCGCCGCGGATGAGCGTCGAGCGCTGCCCCGTCACCTGAACTCGCACGCGCTCGCCAGGAAGGCCGAAGCGGGCGAAGACGACCCTGCCGTCCTCCGCCCTGCCGACGGCGGACCCGCCGTGGGCGACGTCGGTCAAATCTATGTCGAGCGTTGTCATTCGTCCTCCTCGGTCGGATGGAAAAGATAGGGAACCTCGGCGAGGATCACCCCGGGTTCGTGGCGCAAATCGGCTATGACGCTCGGCATCGACCTTCGCAGAAAATATCCCTCCCAGACGCCCGCCGCGAGGATCCTCTGGTAGAAGACGGCCACGACGTCGCCGGGATGCATCTGGTGCAAAGAGTGGACGTAGTCGACGATGTGCCCGCGCGTGGCCCCCTGCGGCGTGCCGAGAACCGTGAGGTCGACGGGAAGGCCCGCCTCCTTCCAGTCGTCGCGAAGCTGGCGCGTGCGATTCGGATCGAAATCGACCGTCAAGGCGGTCAGGCTCGACAACCTCATGGCCCGAGCGTAGCTCAACGTGCGCAGCGTCGGGTCATCGACCACGCTGACGAGCACGACTCCGTGGATGCGCGTGGGCAGGCGGCGGCCCGCCGAAAGATTCGCCACGGCGAGGGTTCGGGCGACCTTGCCCATGCTCCGGCGCGCCAGGAGCATGATGAGCGCGGGAACCGCCAGGCCGACGAGGGAGACGGCAAGCCATGTGCGTTCGATGAAAACCGTCAGGCCAAGCCCGGCGCCGCACACGCCCGCCATGGCGGCGAAGGCCCATTTCGTCAGACTCGCGCTCCTGCGCTCGGCCCGATCCAGCGACTCCTTGAGTATTCCCACCGAGCGCAGCGTCATCGCCACGCACGTCAAGCCGAATTGCAGGAACGCGCAGACGACGAAGACGGTGGCCCCCGCCAGGCTGGAGACGAGCACCCCCGCGAACCCCGCGGCGAGAACCGCCGTCAGCCCCACGATGACCAGGCGCGGCTTGATCGCGTCGCGAGTGCCGAGGCGGCGCGGGAGGATGCCGTCTGTGGCGAGCTCGCTCAGCAGGAAGGGCAGGCGGGCGTACGCTGCAAGTGCCGCGGAGACGCCGAGCAGGGCGTATCCCGCGGCAACCGCCTTGTAGCCGCCTCCCCCCAAAAGGCCGTGGGCGATCGACAGGCTCGGTATGCCGAGCCGCTGGCCGGGAAGCTCGAAAAGTATGGACAGGTAGAGGGTGACTGCTATGGCGACGGTCGCGCCGCCGAAGCGGGCGGCAAGCCAAGGCGGGCGGACCCTGCGGGTGCGCGCGCCGCCGTGGACGCGCTCGCTCAGGAGCACGAGAAGGCAGGCCGGAAACACGGCGGCCATGACGGCCGTCATGAGCGGATGGGAGACCCCCGGGTTGCGGCCCGACAGGACCGCCTGGCGCCGCGCGGACATGGCGGCGTCGGCCGTGGATCCGTCGCTGAGCTCGACGACAAGGCCCCAGACGAGGACGGTTGCGATCGCGAGGGCACCGAGGGCGGCGGTGACCCAGTACAGCCGCGATTCCCTTCCCCTTCGCAAAAGCACGGGAAGGGCCAGCGCCAGGACGAGCCCGTAGAGAAGGGGCCCGCGCGGCAGCGCCGGGAAGACTTCCACGAGACTCGTCGTTGCGACGCCGACGCCCAGAACGATGACGATGACGTAGCACAGGTAGCGCGCCGAAGCGGCCACCACGCCCATCCCCGGGCCGATGTGGGAGGCCACAATTTGGTAGGAGAGGCGGCGCGGAACGAGGCGCCCCACCCACGTCGCGCCGAGGAAGGCCGCCAGGAGGCTGAGAACCGCCACGGCGGCGGCTGCTGCGATGTCCGCGGAATTCGCCCCCGAGGGGACGGAACGAAGAATGATCTGGGGAACGATGACGGCCGAGAGGACGATCATCGTGGTGTCGGCCGCTGCCGAGCGGGCGGGTATTTCGTTCGTCACAGTGTTCAGGCTACGCCACGTCGCGGTTTGAGGTAGCGTTCTTAGCGTGCACTTTGTCATCATGGGGTGCGGTCGCGTCGGAGCGACGTTGGCCGCGAATCTAACGGAGTACGGCCACTCCGTGGCCGTCATCGACCACAGCCCCGACTCGTTTCGGCGGCTCCCGGAAGGTTTTTCGGGTCAGCGCGTCACGGGGATGGGCTTCGACCGCGAGGCGTTGATCCAGGCCGGCATCGAGGACGCCCACGGCTTCGCCGCCGTCTCCTCGGGCGACAACTCGAACATCATCGCCGCCCGCGTGGTCCGCGAGACCTTCGGGGTGTCCAACGTCGTCACCCGCATATACGATCCGACGCGCGCAGAGGTTTACGAGCGGCTCGGAATCGCCACAGTCTCAACGGTCAAATGGACGGTCGAGCAGGTCTTCCGGCATCTCATCCCGCTGGGGCCGCACTTCGACTGGATCGAAGACGACGCCGGAATCGCGATCGTCGGCATCGACCTCGACCCTTCCTGGTTCGGACGCAGCGTTTCCGATTTGGAGCGCGCGACGAAAGCAAGAGTGACCTACCTCACTCGTTTGGGCAGAGGGACGCTTCCCTCGCCCAGCCTCGTGCTGCAAGACGGCGACGCGCTGCACATGACGGTCGAAACCGATCGGGCCGGCGCCGTCCAAAGAATCGCGAACCATCCAGCCCAGGAGGATCTGTGAAAGTCATCATCGCGGGGGCCGGGTCCGTCGGCAGGTCGATCGCCAAGGAGCTCGTCCAATCCGGCCACGACATCACGATCATCGACCGCCACCCCTCGGCGATGAAAGTCGCCTCCGTCCCCGAGGCCGAGTGGCAGCTCGACGACGCCTGCGAGCTCACGAGCCTCCAGCGGGCGAACCTCGACGAGGCCGACGTCGTCGTGGCGACGACGGGCGACGACAAGGTCAACCTCGTCGTCTCGCTCCTGGCCAAAACCGAATTCGGCGTCGAGAGAGTCATCGCCCGCGTGAACAACCCGAAAAACGAGTGGCTCTTCGACGAGTCGTGGGGAGTGGACGTCGCCGTCTCGACGCCGCGCGTCATAGCGCCATACGTCGAGGACGCGGTCGCCAACGGGCGCCTCGCAACGGTCATGCACTTCCACAGCTCGGGGGCGGCCCTCCTGCAGACGACCCTTCCGCCCAAGGCCCCGATCGTCGGGCTTGCCGTCTCCGACGTCGTCCTCCCGCCCTCGATCGTCCTCAACGCGATCGTCCGGGACGGGGTGCCGTTCACGGCGGAACCCGATCTGACGGTCGAGGCCGGCGACCAGGTGCTTTTCCTGCGCTCGGCCGAGGCGGAAGAAGACCTCGACATCGTGCGCGAGCTCATCGGCGACGACGCCTCGCTCGAATCGATCTAGCAGGCGACCCCGTTTTCCGACGGCGGTTTCGCCTCTCCGGCCGGCTCCGCTTCCGTCCGTCGGCCGCGCTCGCCGACCCGTTCAGCGGTGCTCGCAGCCGTCCGTCATCCGCGCTCGTCTGCTCCGGCGGGGCCCTGCCCCGGCCCGGCCGCCGACGATTCGGCCGCGGGAGGAAGCGCGCGGACCGTCATCCACGTCGCCCAGGCCGCGAGGGCGAAGAGCGGCAGGCCCATGACGAGTTTGCTCACCGCGAGGGCCGTCGTCGCATCCGTCAAGTAGAGAGGCGTCTGAACGAGGAGGCGCAAGGCGAACACCCCGGCCCACAGCCACGTCAAACGGGTGTACGCGCGGCGAGTCGCAAGCCCGTCCTCGTCGTCGGCCCTCTTCCATCGCGTGACGTCCCCGCGCAGGAATCCGAGCACGAGGCCCATCAGCGGCCAACGCACGGCGAGGGAAAGGGCGAGCGCGGCCAGATACCCGGCGTTGAGAAGCAGTCCGACCGTGAAGTAATTGGATGCCTGGCCCGTGCGCAGCGCCCAGAAAGCCGAGACGCCGACGCCGAGGAGGCCGCTGACCGCCGGGGTGACGTCGAGCCTGCCGACAAGGCGGGCCGCCAGGGCGAGGACCGCGGCGGCCACCGGAGCGACCGAGGAGACGACGACGTCTTTGGTCGCTATGTAGACGACAAGGAAGATCGCACCGGGGGCGACGCTTTCGACGACGCCCCGCTTGCCGCCCACGGCCCTCGACAGGTCGAAGTCCTCGCCGACGGCGGCCGCCAGGCCGCCTCTGCGCCTGGCCGACTGCCTTCCGGCGGCTTCCTCCGCACGATCCGGGGATTGCTCCTCGTCAGCCGCTTGATCTGTCACATCGACCCTCTCGGTCACGTCGTTCCTTTCCGCCGCGTCGATTCTGTTCTGTCGCTGTTCTGCTGGCTTCGTCGATTCCGCCGCCGCAGCGCTCTTTCTGAGCCGCGGGCGCCGCCTGGACTGAGGGCGTCACTCGCTCGGCAGCACCGTGTAAGCCGGGTCGAAGATCGTCGGGACGGCGTCCCGGCCGGAAACGGCCCCGCGCACGGTCAAACGCGAGCCTACCTCAATGCAGCGGACGATGGTCCGCCCCAGGAATGCGAGGACGAACTCCCCCTCCGGAGCCTTGATCCTCGCTCGAAGGACCGGCGAGTTCCCCGCGCCGGGATATGCGATCGACGTGATCTCGCCGGTCACTTCGACTCGGCGAGGGCTCACCTCAGCGGACCTCCGAGATTTCCGGTCCGCGGCGCGGAAGCGAAAGCCTGTCGCGCTGAGGCTCGGAATGCTTGCTGCCCGAACGGGGCACTTCCAGCGGAAGAATGTCGCGCGGCGGATGGGCGGCGACGCCCCTGACCACCACGAGCCTGTCGAGCACGGCGTGGAGCAAGTTGCGCGCCTCGGCGTCGTCGACGGCGGCTCTGCCCGTCAGCGTCGCCCGCAGCAGCCACCGAGGCCCGTCGATCCCCAGGTATCGAACGGGGTTGACCGTCCTCGACCCCTCGACCGGCATCTGCGCGTGGATCTCCCGCCCGTACTCTCCGTCGGCCTCGCGCGAAGACCCTCCCTGCGAGGCAATCGAGGAAATCATGTCGGCGCGCACGTCGTCCCAGAGGTCGCTCGACTTCGGGGCCGCGAAGACCTGAAGCTGAAGGGCGCTCTCGCCCACGATGTATACGGCGCCCAGGACCACCTCGCGGTTGCGCTCGACCGTGAACTGGATCGTTGCGTCCTCAACCGGCGGCAGCCTGAGGGCGCCGCATTCGAGCAGCTCGTCGTCTTCGGGCGCCTCGGCTTCGTCGTAGGGCCCAACGGTCTTCTCGACCTCGGCCTCGGCGACGTCGGCCTCCGCCTCTCGGGCCTTGGCCCTTTTCTTCCCAAATAGTCCCACGTGTCAACCCTTTCAGAATCGCGGTTCGCTCGGTCGGACCATGCGCACCATTTTAGCCCGCGCACTCCGTGCACACGGGCAGTCCGCCTTCTTCGTAGGCAAGCTGTGATCTATGGTGCACCAGGAAACACTGCGAACACGTGAATTCGTCGTCTTGGGCGGGCACGACGCTGATCGAAAGCTCGACGTTCGACAGGTCGGCCCCGGGCAGCTCGAAGCCTTCGGCGGCCTCGACCTCGTCCTCCTCGACCTCCGCCGACTGATGCTCTGAGCGCCGAGCCTTGAGCTGCTCGAGGGAATCCTCGCGGAGTTCTTCGTCCTGCTTGCGCGGTGCGTCGTAATCGGTTGCCATTGTCAGCTCCACTCGTCTTGTCTTGGCGGCATCGTCTGCCGCTGTTTAGGCCGCGGACACCCCGTCCGGCCCCGCGTGCGCCCACAATGTATCAGGTTTTTCGGATTCGTCCAGTCTGTCAATCCACAAGCGAAACGCACAGCAGAGCGCCAAGCGTGACACACCCGGGCGAATCGGCCCATTCCGCCCGTCGTGTGGCAACCTTAAGGTGACTACGATTTCAAGGGGAGACATGAAAAAACTGGAGCTCTTGGGACTCGGGCCCGACGGCGAGACTCTCACGCTCAACGACGCCGAAGGCAATAGGTATATCCTACCCATCACCGACCTGTTGCGCGCAACGCTCAGACGCGATAAGCCCGTCGTCGAGAACCCGTCCGAATCGAAACGGCAGATGACGCCGCGGGAAATCCAGTCCTATATACGCGAGGGGCTGTCCGTCGAGGACGTGTGCGAGCTTTCCGCGCTTCCCGCCTCCCGAGTCAACCCCCTCGCGTTTCCGATCGTCGCGGAACGCGAGTACACCGCCCAGCTTGCCCGGTCCTTCTCAATCGGCCACGACAGCGCCGGCCTGACGCTCGAGGAGCTCGTCGCATCGCGCCTCGTCGGCCGCGGCGTCAATCCAAACGACATCACCTGGGACTCCTTGCGCAAGAACGGCGAGCCTTGGACGCTCGTCGCCGTCTTCGTCACGGGCGACCGCGAGCATCGCGCCACGTGGCACGTCGATCTGGAGCGGCGCCTCCTGGAGGCGCTCGACGACGAAGCCGCCTGGCTCTCGGAGACCCAGCTGCCGGCTTCGACAGGAACTTGGCGGGCCGTGAACACCCCGCCTGCGCCGGTGGATTTGGTTCAGAGCGAAAAAGGACATCGCCGCCACTCGCACAGAGCGGGCGGCGATGACCGAGAAAAGGCAGACGGGGGCGGCGGGAACGCTCCGGCCGAGGCGCCGGCGAACGCGCGAAAGGCGAACGGCGACGCGGACGCGGCAGACGGTCGCGGCAAAGCCGATGAAAAGGGGCGAATCGAAGAGGTTCTCGCCTCCCTCGACACTCAAAGAGGCAGGGTCCGTCCGATGCCGAAGGTCGAGGAAGACCCCGACTACGACGGCGCTCACCCTCCGGCTTCCGCCCCGGAGACGGCCCGCGACGCGACGATTTTGAGCCTGCCCCGCCGTTCGACCGCCGATCGCGAACAAAATTCCGCGGCGAACGAACAACCCAAGCCCAACGAGCGGGCGGGCAGCGGCGCACGCCCGGACCGATGGGGCAATGAACCCCCTCAGAAAGCGAAGGGCAAGCGTTCCCGAGGCAAAGAAGGCAAGGGCGGAAAGGGCGCATCGGCGGAGGCGGACGGCGCGGCCCGCGGCGGGCGCTCTCCCGAGGGAGAGAAGGGAGACTCGAAGGCCGAACAGACGTCTCCGGACGCCTTCGCCCCGTCCGAACGGCGATCCGATCGCTCGAAGAAACGGCGTGGCTCGCGCCCGTCGATGCCCAGCTGGGACGAAATCGTCTTCGGGAAGAAAGACTAGACGGTTCGAAGAAGGGCTAGACGATTCGCAAAGAACGGCCCGAAAGAAAAGGAACAGTCTGCAAGAACAAGGTTAGGGCTCGCCGAGGGGGAGCTGCTTCGCCGCACGGGCCGCGCTCGCGGTCATTCGCCTCATGTGGTGATATCGGCACAGCACCTCGTAGCCCGCCTTTCCGGCGTCGGTGTCGCCGACGACGACCTGCTTCCCCTCCGTGACCATGGCGCCGTCGACGGTGCGCGCGTTGTGCGTGGCGCGTTTTCCGCACCAGCACAGCGCCCTGACCTGCAAAACCTCCACTCTGTCGGCAAGTTCGATCATGCGCGCGGATCCGGGAAACAGCCTCGTCATAAAATCCGACGTGATTCCGAAGCCGAAGACGTCGATTTCGATCTCGTCCACTATCCTCGCCAGCTGCTCGATCTGGGCCTCGGTGTAGAACTGGACCTCGTCGCAGATGAGAAAATCGACCTCCCGCCCGTCGGTCCGCTCCCGCGCCACGGCCTTCCAGAAATCGGTGTTCTCGTCCACCTCGAAAGCCCGCGACTCCAGGCCGATGCGCGAGGAGAGCCTGCCGGTTCCCGCCCTGTCGTTGCGGCTGTAGAGAAGGCCCCTCATGCCGCGGCGTTCGTGGTTGTACGCCGTCTGCAACGCCAAAGTGGACTTCCCGCAGTCCATCGTCCCCGAAAAGAAGACCAGCTCCGCCATCAGGCGGCTCCAGCAACAAACATCAAATGACCTCCACTGTCAAACGACCTCCGCGATGAGAGGAACGAGCATTTCGACGGACGTGAGGGATCCGTGGACGCCGCGCATCGGCGGGCTCGTGCGCCCCCGGGAGTCGAAGACGGCGCAATCGCCGCGTTGGAAGGAAATGACGTCGCCCATGACGGAGCGGGCGAAATCTCCGACGGGGCCGAAGACTCCCGTTGCAACGGCTTCGTCGGCCGTCAGGACGAGCGCAGACTCGCCGAGCTCCTCCCTCCACCGCGCCGCGAGAGCCTCCGGTTCCCGGGTGTACACCTGAACCGCGCGGTCCTCGCCCGCGACGAGGTCCGCCCCCTCGCGCAGCCGAGGAGAATCGGCGAGGTCGATCCTTGTGCCGACGTCGACCATTCCGTGGTCGGCGGTGATGACGATGAGCGTCCCGCGAGGGGCGGAGCGGGCCAGGGAGGCGACGGCGGAGTCGAAGCTCTCCAGCTCGGCCACCCATTCGCCGGACGTCCACCCCGCGGCGTGGCCCGCATGATCGATTTCGCCCCAGTAGAGGTAGACGCATTCGGCCCCGCGCCGCAAAGCCCTGGCGGCCGCATCGACCCGCTCGTCGAGGGTTTCGGCGGGCACGGCCTCCGCGCCCCGGAGGGCGGCCAACGTCAGTCCCGAGCCGACGAAAGCGGAAGGCTGGACGACGCGGCAGGCCTGCGCGCGCGGACCCAGCCTTTCGAACAGCGTCGGCTGGCTCTGCCACGAAAGCGGGTCGAGCCCGGGGTCGTCCCATTTGATGAGGGAAAACGGCCTGCCGCTGGCCGGGGAACGCAGCGAATACCCCATCATCGCGGTCTTTCCCGGCGGCTCGCCCGTTCCCACCGCGGTTATGGCGGCGGCGGTAGTCGAAGGCGCCACGGTCGCAAGCGGCTCAAAATGGGTCATCGACCGAAGCGTGGGGGCGTGGCCGCTTCTGGCGTCGAGGTTCTCGGCGCCCAGCCCGTCGACCATGACGAAGCAGACGCGGTCGGCCTCGGGCAGTCCGAGCGCCGTTCTGTCGCGTTCGGAATCCGAGGCCGACGTCGCCGTCGCCAAGCCGACGGCGTCCATGGCGGCCGAAAGCGCCGCCCGAAGGCGCCGTTTTCCGGGGACTGGAAAATCATCGGCCAAGGGCCGGGCGGTTTGGCTCACCGGCCCGCCCCGACGAGGATTTCGTGGAGGCGGAGGATGAATTCGGCGCCCTTGGAGAAGACCGCGGCGTCGAGCGACGTATCGACGAACACGTCGAGGTCCTCGGCCACCGCGTGGGCCATCGAGCCGTGGTCGAGGGTGCAGGACGGGTCCTCGCATCCCGCCGGAAAGCTGTCGATCAGCCAGGACCCTCCCCAGACTGCGTGGACTCCGATGGCCGAAAGCTCGCCCGCATGCGGCCCTTGAAGGCTGCGCCGCCGCAGGAGCTGGACGTCGCGGAGCATCGACAAGGGCAGGGTGCGCACGCTCGTCAACAGCTCGCCTTCCGGCGCGAACTCGTAGGAGACGTCGGAGGAAATCACGTGCAGCGAGGAGTCCGTCACGGCGTAGCATGTGACGGACTCGTAGACGGAGTCGCTGTCGAAAAGGGTTTGGGGACGCACGAAATACGCCAAGACTTCGGGATCGGATTTCAACGCCGCCGCGACGTCTCGAGCCACAGGGGCGTCGCCGTCGTCCAATTCGTTGAGTTCCGATATGAAATCCTCGTAACGATTAGCGTTCACTCGCCGATTGTCTCATTTTGATCGATCCCACGCACGCACGGCCTGCCCGGCGGACCCTCGCGAGGCGGCCGGGCGTCGCCAATATCACCTTGAATGACGGGCGGGAAACCGGGAACAAGGGGAATACTTGTTCGCATGCCAAAGATTAGCGAGCCGTCTGCGGAGAAGGTCATAGACATCGACGTCACGCAGGAGATGCGCACGTCCTTCCTCGAGTATTCGTACTCCGTGATTTACGCGCGGGCCCTCCCCGACGCCAGAGACGGGCTCAAACCCGTTCAACGGCGCATACTCTTCCAAATGGGACAGATGGGGCTTCGCCCCGACCGCGGCCACGTCAAATCCTCCAGGGTCGTGGGGGACGTCATGGGCAGGCTCCATCCGCACGGCGACGTCGCCATCTACGACGCGATGGTCAGGCTGGCCCAGCCGTTCACGCTCAGGCTGCCGATGATCGACGGGCACGGCAATTTCGGTTCGCTCGACGACGGGCCGGCGGCGCCCCGATACACGGAGGTGCGCATGGCGCCCGCTGCCATGGCGATGATTTCCTCGCTCGACGAGGACACCGTCGACATGGCGCCCAATTACGACAACACCCTCGAGCAGCCCGAGGTGCTTCCCGCCGCCATCCCGAACCTCCTGGTCAACGGGTCCTCGGGGATCGCCGTCGGAATGGCGACGAACATGCCGCCCCACAACCTCGTGGAGGTGATCGCCGCGGCCCGCTGCCTCCTCGCCAATCCCGATGCGGACCTGGAGGAGATCATGCGGTTCGTGCCCGGGCCCGACCTTCCCGAGGGCGGGAAGATCGTGGGGCTGGAGGGCATCCGCGAGGCCTACGCCTCCGGCCGGGGAATCTTCAAAACCCGCGCCACGGCGCACATCGAGAACGTCACGGCGAGGAAGAAGGGAATCGTCTTCACCGAGCTCCCCTACCTCGTGGGGCCGGAGAAGGTCATCGAGAAGCTCAAGGACGCGATCAACGCCAAGAAGGTCCAGGGCGTGACGGGCATCCAGAATCTGACCGACCGCCATCACGGGATGCGTTTGGTGGTCGAGGTCAAGAACGGCTTCAACCCCGAGGCCGTCCTGCTTCAGCTTTACCGGCACACGCCGCTGGAGGATTCCTTCGGCATCAACAACGTGGCGCTCGTCGGCGGCCAGCCGCAGACCCTCGGGCTGATCGAGCTGCTGCGCGTCTTCCTCGACCACCGCCTCGACGTGACCAGGCGCCGCTCGCGCTTCAGACTCGACAAAGCCTCCCGCGAGCTTCACCTCGTGGACGGCCTGCTGGCGGCGGTCGTCAACATCGACGAGGTCATCGCGCTCATCCGCTCCTCCGACGACGCCGCGACGGCGCGCACGCGCCTCATGCAGGTTTTCGACCTGACCGAGCCCCAGGCCGAGTACATTCTGGAGCTTCGGCTGCGCCGCCTGACGAAGTACTCGGTGATCGAGCTCGAGCAGCGCCGAAGCGAGCTCCTGGAGGCCATCGCCGACCTCGAGGACGTCCTCAATTCGCCCGAGCGCCTGCGTGACCTCGTCTCGGCCGAGCTGGACGAGGTCGCCCGGGCCCACGGCACCCCCCGCAGGACGGTCCTCCTCGAATCCGACGGCGCCACGGAGGCGGGAAGCTCGGCCGCGCTCCCGCTCGAGGTGGCCGACGACCCCTGCTTCGTCCTTCTGTCGGGAACCGGCCTGGCGGCGCGGACCGCGGATTCCTCGCCGCCGGCCAGGGAGGGCGAGCGCGGTCCTCACGACGCGATCCTCGCGTGCGTCCCGGCCACCGCGCGCGGGCAGATCGGCGTCGTGACGTCGGCGGGCCGGGCAGTTCGGCTCGACGTCCTCGACGTCCCCGTCGCGCCCGACGCCCCCTCCCTCGCCGCCGGAGCGCGGCTGCGCGAGCTTGTCTCCCTCGCCGAAGGCGAGCGCGCCGTCGGCCTCATCGACCTTTCCGAGGCGGCCGCCCCGCCTGTTCTCGCCACCGAGCGCGGCAGGATCAAGAGGGTCGGCGCGAGCCACCCCGGCAAGGATTCGTGGGAGCTCATCGGGCTCGAGGAGGGCGATTCGGTGATCGGGTGCGGACATTGCGCGGACGCGGACCAGATCGTCCTCGTCTCTTCCGACGCCCATCTGCTGCGCTTCGACGGCTCGTCCGTGCGCCCTCAGGGCCGGACCGGGCGCGGCGTCGCGGGAATCCGCCTGGGAGCGGAGGCGAAAGTCATCGCCCTGGGCGTCGTTCCGGGCGACGACGTCGGCGGAACCCTCGTCGCAACCGTCTCGGGAAGCCGCGACGCGCTCGAGGGAACCGTGGCGGGAAACGCGAAGGTCACGCCGCTCGACCGGTTCCCGGCAAAGGGCCGCGGAACCGGCGGAGTCAGGGCACAACGGTTCCTGCGCGGCGAGGACTGCCTGCAGCTCGCGGCCGTGGGACAGGCGCCGCTTCACGCCGTCGGCGCGGGCGGCCAGCCGATCGGCCTGCCCGAGACGGACGAAAGGCGGGACGGCTCCGGCCAGCCCCTGGCCGCGCCCGTCGCGGCCATCGGCTGAGTGCGCCCGGTCGCAGTTCAGACCCCGTGCAAACCCCGTGCAGTCAGCGCGCACTCAAGCCAAGGAAGCGCATCCGTGAATCGGGCGCGCCGCCGCGCGCGGAATCGAGCGCGAGAGGCTTTCGATGCGTCGCCCGGAGCGTGGCGCGCCGCCGCGCGCGCACAGAATCGAAGCGGCCGACAAGGACGGTCAGAAACGGTTGACGTATACGCGGGTGACGCCCATGCGTTCGAAGCCCCGGTCGAGGAAGGTGCTCAGCAGGTAGTCCCCCTCGGGAACGTCTACGCCTACGTATGAGACGCCGGCTTCTTTGACCGCGTCGATCGTTTGGCAGAGCAGCACGGAAACCAGGTTGATCCCCCGATGCTCCTCGCCGAGGACCACTTCGGCTAGGTAGCCCTCGGACCATCCGAGGGCCTCCCATTCTTCGTCGTAGCGTTCGCACACCACATAGGCGGCGACCCTCGGGCGGTCTCCGCGCACGTCGAGCGCGACGAAGCTCCACGTTCGGTCGATGGCTGCGTGTTCGGCCTGCCAATCCCCGCGCGCCGAGGGCTCCCCGCCGGACTTCGTCTGCACGGCGTTGTAGAAGCGCAGGACGTCCTCGTCGAGATCCTCCGTCAGGGGGACGATCTTCATGTGCGTGGGAACGTCGAAACGCGGAAAGCTCGCCACGCTCTTGCGCAATTGCACGTACTCGTGCGAAAGCTCGAAGCCCTCGCGCGCCAAGAGCTCGGCAAGCCCGGCGTTGGCCCCGTCGACGTGGACGATTGCGCTGCTGCCGCCGATGGCGCGCGCGGACTTGACCTGTTCGGCCGCGAGCAGCTTTCCAATCCCCTCGCCGCGGGCGTCCGGGTGGACGCCGCCGAAAAGACGCACTTCGCCCCCGCTGCGCACGATTCGGGCCATCCCGACGGCCAGAAGGCTCGAATCGGAGGCGCGAACGCCGATGGCGCGCCACGCCAAAGCGGGATCGAAGAACCTCTCGATCTCTTCCAAGCTGGTGCGCAGCGGGCTGTCGTCGGCCGCTTCGATGGCGCCGACGACAGCATAGATTTCGCCCGCGTCTGCGGGCCCTAACTCAACCCACCCCATCTTTGGCAATTTTAGGCGTCGATCCGATCGCGGTCCACAGCCGCAGCCCCCTCGACGATGAATTCCCTGCGCGGAGCGACGTCGTTGCCCATGAGCAGCTCGAAGACGGTCTCAGCCTCCATAAGCGCCCGTTCGTCCTCCATGCGGATCCGCCGCAAGGTTCGACGCGAAGGGTCCATCGTCGTCTCCGCGAGCTGGTGGGCGTCCATCTCGCCGAGGCCCTTGTATCGCTGAATGGGCTCGCGGTAGCTCTTGCCTGCGCGCTCGAGCTTGCGAAGCTCGGCGTGAAGCTGGTCCTCCGAGTACGTGTATATGTAGCTCTTCTTGCCGCCTTTGCCGCCGGAAACTTCGATTCTGTGAAGCGGGGGCACCGCGGCGTACACTCGCCCCTCCTGAACGAGCGGGCGCATGTAGCGGAAGAAGAGGGTGAGCAGAAGGGTGCGAATGTGGGCGCCGTCGACGTCGGCGTCTGTCATCATAATGACCTTGCCGTAGCGCGCCGCGGGAAGGTCGAAGGTCCGCCCGCTTCCCGCCCCGACCACCTGGATGATCTCGGAGACCTCTTTGTTTTTGAGGATGTCCGCCGTCGAAGCCTTTTGGACGTTGAGGATTTTGCCGCGGATGGGAAGAAGGGCCTGGAATTCGCTCGACCGCGCGAGCTTGGCGGTTCCCAGGGCTGAATCCCCCTCGACGATGAAAAGCTCGGTCTCGGCCACATCCTCGCTCCGGCAGTCGGCCAGCTTCGCCGGAAGGCTCGAGGCTTCGAGGGCGTTCTTGCGCCGAGAGATCTCCTTGTGCATGCGCGCTGTCACGCGGGCGCGCATCTCCGCCACGACCTTCTCCAGCAGCCTGGACGTCTCCGTCTTCTGGTCGCGCTTGGACGATCCGAGGATCGCGCCCAGCTCCCTCTCGACCACGCCGGAGACGATCCCGCGAACGGCGGACGTGCCGAGGATCTCCTTGGTCTGCCCCTCGAATTGCGGCTCGGGCAGGCGCACGGTCACCACGGCTGTCAGGCCGGCCAGGACGTCGTCCTTCTCGATCCTCGGGTCTTTCGCGCTCATCTTCAGGCGCCGAGAATTCGATTCGACGAGCGAGCGCACGACTTTCATGAGCCCCTGCTCGAATCCGCTCTGGTGCGTTCCCCCTCCCGGAGTGCGAATGATGTTGACGAAAGACTCCACTCGAGTCTCGTAGTCCTTGCCCCAGCGCAGCGCGACGTCGACGGCGACAGCTCGCTCAACCTCGCGGCTGACGAGGTGGCCCGATTCGGCGTCGAGAACGGGGACCTTCTCGGCGAACGTCCCCTCGCCGGTCAGGCGCATCGTCGCCGTGACCGCGGAGTCGGGCGCGAGGAAATCGACGAAGTCCACGGTCCCGCCGTCGAAGCGGAAGGTTTCCGTGCGAGGGCCCTCGTGCGGGGCCTGCCCTTCGTCGCCTTCCCCTTCGGCATTTTCCCCTGCGGCGCCCTCCCTCTCGTCGACGAGGGAGATGGTCAGGCCGGGCACGAGGAAGGCCGTCTGGCGGGCCCTTTCGACGAGCTCTTCATAGGAGAAGGCCGCCGAGGCGAGGAAGATCTCGGGATCGGCCCAGTAGCGCACCCGCGTGCCGGATTTATTCTTGGCGACTTTGCCGACGACGTCGAGCACCGAGGACTCGGTGAACGCCGAAAAGGGGGCGCGGGGGTCGGGACCGGATGCGCCGTCGGAGAAGCGCCCCGGCTCCCCCCTGTGGAACTGCATCTGGTAGGCCTTCCCGCCGCGATCGACCTGGACGTCCATGCGTTCGGACAGGGCGTTGACCACGGAGGCCCCGACGCCGTGCAGACCGCCGGAGGAACCGTAGGACCCTCCGCCGAACTTCCCTCCGGCGTGCAGCTTGGTGTAGACGACTTCGACGCCTGAGAGCCCCACGCCCGGAACCTCGTCCACGGGGACGCCGCGGCCGTTGTCCCGCACCTCGACCGATCCATCGGCGTAGAGGCGGACCTCGACGGCGTCCGCATGGCCTTCCAGCGCCTCGTCGACGGCGTTGTCTATGATCTCCCACAGGCAATGCATGAGGCCGCGCGAGTCGGTGGACCCGATATACATTCCGGGTCGCTTGCGGACCGCCTCGAGGCCTTCGAGGACCTGAAGGTGCCTCGCGGTGTAGCTTTCGTTAGACGTCACTCGCACATCGTACTCACACGCGCCCCTTTTCACGCATCGGCTCGCACAATCGGGCGAATCTCACTTTCGCACCTTTATTCGACAGCGAACGCCGCCGCCAGCCGATGGGCTCGTTTTAGCCTGCCTCAGCCGATGCGTTCGCGCTCGTCACGCACCGAAACCGCCGAGGCCGCCAGCTTCTCGAGGTGCGCATTCGCGTGATGTCCGCAAAACATAAGAACCCCATAGGGCATCTCCACGCGAACGTAGGCTTGCGCGCCGCAGGCGTCGCACCGGTCGAGAGCGGTCATGGCGCCGTCGTGGACGGCGGAGTCGTGCTTCATCTCGTCGTTCGTCAAAGTAGCCACGGGTATATACAAGCACGTGAGGCGGCCTCCGCCAGCGCCGAAAGCCCCGCTTTCACCTCGGGCTAAATGAGCGCTCCGCTACACTCGCCTGCCCCGGCGGGCTTTGGCGCGGCGGCGAGGAAGAATCGGAAGGCAGGGCGGAATCGGAAGGCGGCGGCGAGGAAGAATCCGTTCGGAGGCCGTCGGCATTGCGCAGAAAGCGGGAGGCAGACGCCGTCGAAGGGACTTCCATGGTCGAAGCGGCTTCCACGAGGCCGTCGGGGCGGGCCCGACGTTTGCCGCGAGGCAGAGGGCGTAGAATTCTTTGGACACGCACACAGCGGGACTTTCGCTCTTTGAGGAGCCTGGCGGCGTCCGCGCATCGACGGGCCGAGCGCGAATGGAGGGGCCATGGGGTATGCCGTCGTCGATGTAGAAACGACGGGGCTCAGCCCTGTGCGCGATCGGATCGTGGAGATCGGAGTCGTCTTGCTGGACGAGTCGGGCGAGCCAGAGGGCGAATGGCAGAGCCTCGTCAATCCTCTACGCGGGATGGGGGCGGTTTTCGTGCACGGCCTGACGGACGCCGACGTCGCCGACGCCCCGACGCTTGCCGATCTGCTTCCGCAGATTCGCGGACTGTTCTCCGGCAAGGCCCTCGTCGCGCACAACGCGACGTTCGACGTCGGATTCCTCAACGCGTCTTTCGCCCGGGCGGGCTATGGCATGCACGTTCCGCGCGAGGCGACGGTGTGCACGATGGAGCTGTCGAAGATCTACCTTCCGCCGGGAAGGCACGGATTGGCCGCCGCGGCCGAGCGCGCCGGCGTGGCGACGGCAAAGCGTCACCGCGCGCTGGCAGACGCGCACACGGCTGCCGGCCTGCTGCGGCACTACTTGAACGCCGAAGCCGACGGAGTTCGCTACGCGGAAAGGGCTTTCTCGCGCAACGGCGAGGCCGTAGAGCCCGCAGCGTGGATCGAGGCGCGCGGCGCGGCCGCGGAGCTCAGTTGGCCCGATTTCCTTTTCTGACGCGGATCGGGGCCTTCGAAGCGCAGCAGCCGACGCTCTATTTCGCCGTCCTGCGGCGCGGCTGCGCGTTAGCCGGGGCAGCGGACGCGCAGCCCGCCGATCAGTCGAGATAGTCGCGCAGAACCTGAGAGCGCGAGGGATGGCGAAGCTTCGACATCGTCTTGGACTCTATCTGCCGGATGCGCTCGCGCGTGACGCCGTAGACCTTCCCGATCTCGTCGAGGGTCTTCGTCTGCCCGTCGGTCAGGCCGAAGCGCATCGCAACCACGCCCGCCTCCCGCTCCGAGAGCGTGTCGAGGACCTGGCGCAGCTGCTCCTGAAGCAGCGTGAAGCCGACGGCGTCGGCCGGGACCACCGCCTCCGAATCCTCGATGAGATCGCCGAATTCGGAGTCTCCGTCCTCGCCGAGGGGCGTGTGCAGCGAAATCGGCTCACGCCCGTACTTTTGGACCTCAATGACCTTTTCCTCGGTCATGTCGAGTTCCTTGGCGAGCTCGATCGTGGTCGGCTCGCGGCCGAGGTCCTGAAGCATCTGACGCTGAACCCGCGCGAGCTTGTTGATCACTTCGACCATGTGGACGGGGATTCGAATGGTGCGCGCCTGGTCGGCCATGGCACGAGTGATCGCCTGCCGAATCCACCATGTGGCGTACGTGGAGAATTTGAAGCCCTTCGTGAAGTCGAATTTCTCGACGGCGCGAACCAGCCCGAGGTTGCCCTCTTGGATGAGGTCGAGGAAGAGCATGCCGCGGCCCGTGTAACGCTTGGCCAAGGAAACCACCAGGCGGAGGTTGGCTTCGAGAAGGTGGTTCTTCGCCTGCTGCCCGTCGCGCGAAATGAGCTTGAGCTCGCGCATGTACATGCGGTCCTTGGCCTTGTCGAGCGAGCCGGATTCGAGGATGTGCTGGGCGTAAAGTCCGGCTTCGATGCGCCGGGCGAGTTCCACTTCCTCTTCGGCGTTGAGGAGCGGAACCTTGCCGATCTGCTTGAGATAGTCCTTGACGGGGTCGGCAGTGGCGCCTGCCACGTGGACGCGGACGGCGGGCTCGTCCGACTCGTCCGAGTCCTTCATCGTGAAAGCGCCCTTGGATGCCGGGATCGCGTCCTCCGTCAGGTTCCTCCCGCGGGGGCGCTCCGTTCCATCCTTGTCGTCGGAATCTTCCCCTTCCTCGTCCGAGTCGGCGTCCGCATCGGCCTCCTCCGCGTCCGCCGAATCGTCCAGTTCGTCGGAGCCCCGGTCGAGATCGTCCATATCGACGTCGGAATCGACGCCCCCGTTCTGCGCTGCGCCCGTCTCGCCCTCGGCGTGCCCGCCTTCATCGGCGCGCTTCGCCGAAGACTTCTTCTTCGAGGAGGCCTTCTTAGACTTCTTGGCGGGCTTTGCCGCGGCTTTCGACTCGGAGGCCTGTTCGTCTGCGGCGCCCTGCCCGGCGGCCTCTTCATCGGCCTCGGACTTCGAAGCCGAAGACTTCTTGGGCGCGGCCTTCTTCGCGGAAGCCTTCGTTCCAGACTTCTTGGGCGCGGCCTTCTTCGACTCCGATTTCTTCGTCGAAGGCTTCTTGGAACCCTCCTGGCCGTCCTTTCCCTTCGCCTCCTTCGAGCCGTCCTCGCCCTCGGCTGCCTTGGCGTCCGTTTTCTTCGTCGCCGTCTTCTTGGCGGCGGCCTTTGCGCCCTTCCCAGCAGCCTTCGCCTTCTTCGCGGGAGACTTTTTCGCGGAGGATTCCTTCTCGGAGGCCTCGCCGGCCTTTTTCTCCCCGGAGGCCGCCGTTTCCTTGCTCTTGGCCGACTGCGGCTTGTTCGTGGCTGGCTTCTCGGCGCCGTCCTCGCCCTGCGCCTGCGAAGCCGTCTCGTTCTCGGTTGCCTGTGCGGATATCGTTGCCACGTGGGACCTTTCACCTAGGTTTTCTCCCGAACCAGCCGATTGTGGGCATAGTTCTAGATAGTGTCTATAACGCGCAAGCGGCGGAGGCAATTCCCGCCGCTTGCGACTGTGAGCTAGTTCTCCAGATCTGCCTCGAGGAGCCTAGTCCTCGAAGGCTTCGACGGGAGGACACGTGCAGCTGAAGTTGCGGTCTCCCCACGGCCCGTCGATCCTCCGGACGGGCGGCCAGTACTTCGTCTCGACGAGGCGGCGTACGCGCCGGGCGTCGTCGCCCCCCTTCCTGGCCGCCAGCGCCCCCGGGTAGGCCGCGAGCTCGCGCGAATAGGGATGGCTCCATTCGTCCGCAGCGATGCACTCGGCCGTGTGCGGCGCGTTGGCCAACGGGTTGTCCTCGGCGGGCCACCTTCCTTCGCCGACGTCCCTGGCCTCGGAGACTATCGCCTCGACCGCGCGGCAGAACCGATCGAGCTCGCCTTTGCCCTCGGACTCGGTCGGCTCGACCATGAGGGTTCCGGGAACGGGGAAGCTCATCGTCGGGGCATGGAATCCGTAGTCGATGAGCCGTTTGGCGACGTCGTCGACCGACACCCCGAATTCCTTGAGGACCCTCGTGTCGAGGATGCACTCGTGGCCCACGAAGCCCCCGGGCCCGCGATAGAGGACGGGTAGGGTGCCTTCCAGCCGATTCGCCACGTAATTGGCCGCGAGAACCGCGCTGGCGGTCGCCTCCTTCAAACCGTCGGCGCCCATGAGCCGCAGGTAGGCCCACGTGATGGGAAGGACTCCCGCGGAACCCCACTGTGCTGCCGCGACCCTTCGCCCCTCGCCCGGGAGGAAGGGCGCCAGATGCCCCTTGGCGCAGACGGGGCCGACGCCCGGCCCGCCGCCCCCGTGCGGGATCGCGAAGGTTTTGTGAAGGTTGACGTGTGACACGTCGCCTCCAAGGTCGCCGGGCCGCGCATAGCCGACGAGGGCGTTGAGGTTCGCGCCGTCGATGTAGACCTGTCCTCCGGCCTCGTGGACGGCGGCGGTCACTTCCCGCACGTGCGGCTCGAATGTGCCGTGGGTCGACGGATACGTGATCATCAGGGCGCCGACGCGTCCCTCGTTGTCGGCCAGCGCCTTGCGCAAGGCGTCCATGTCCGTGGAGCCGTCGCGCGCCGTGCCCACAACGGCCACTTTGAATCCCGCCAGCGCCGCTGAGGCCGCGTTGGTTCCGTGGGCCGACGCCGGAATGAGGCAGACGTTCCGATCCGCCTCGCCGCGCGACTCGTGGTAGGCGCGTATGGCGAGCAGACCCGCGAATTCCCCCTGGCTTCCCGCATTCGGCTGGACGGAGACGGCGTCGTACCCCGTGATGTCGGCGAGCCACCTCTCGAGGTCGCCTATCATCTCGCGATATCCTGCCGTGTCCTCCTGCGGCGCGAAGGGGTGGATTCGGGCAAAGCCCTCAAGCGTTATGGCCTCTGCCTCCGCGGCGGCCGTCAGCTTCATGGTGCACGAGCCGAGCGGGATCATCCCCCGGTCGAGGGCGTAGTCCTTCGCCGCCAGCTCGCGCATGTACCGCATGAGCTCCGTTTCGGTCCGATGGGAGTGGAAGGCCTCCTGCGCGAGGAAGCCGTCCGCTCGCAGCCCCGAGGCCGGTATGTCGCCGATTCCCGTCTCCTTTGCGGTGGCCGGCGCCGCTCCGCCTTCCGACTTTCCCTCCGCCGCCGGATCCTCCTCGCCGAAGGCGGACAGGGTCTGTGCGACGACGTCGAGGTCGCCCGCACGGGTCCTTTCGTCCGTTGAGAGGCGAATCGTCGAGGAATCCCTGACGAAGACCCGGACGCCGCGCTCGGCGAGCGCCTGGGCGGCCTCCTCGGCTCGGCCAGGCAGCGAAATCTCGAGGGTGTCGAAGAACGGCTCCGGCTTGACGCGCACTCCCGCCGAGTCCAGGGCCCGCGCGAGGACGCGGGCTTTCTCGTGTGCCTCCGAAGCGATCCGGCGCAGGCCCTCCGGTCCGTGGTAGACGACGTACATGGAGGCGAGAATGGCGAGCAGGGACTGCGCGGTGCAGATGTTCGACGTCGCTTTTTCCCTGCGGATGTGCTGTTCGCGCGTCTGGAGCGCCAATCGGTAGGCAGGATGGCCGTCGGCGTCGCGGGAGACGCCCACAAGACGGCCCGGGAGCTGCCGTTCGCGGGCCTTGCGCGCGGCGATGTAGCCGGCGTGCGGACCGCCGCCGCCCATCGGCTGCCCGAGCCTTTGCGCGCTTCCGGCCACGATGTCCGCGCCGAAGTCCCCGGGCGGGGTCAGGAGCGCAAGGGCCAGGAGGTCTGCAATCACGATGAGGCTTCCGCCCTCGGCTTGAACGGCCTGAGCAAGCTCCCGATAGCGTCCGACGTCGCCGATCGAGCCCGAAGCCGCCGGATACTGGACGAGCAGGCCCGCACACCCCGAGACGTCGACGTCGCCGCCGAGGACGTCCACGTCGACGATCTCCAGGCCAAGGGCCGCCGCTCGAGTGTCGATGACCGCACGGGTGTGGGCGAAGACGTCCGAATCGACCGCGACCTTCGTCTTTCCCTTGGCGCCGCGCACGGCGAGGGCGACGGCCTCGGCGGCCGCGGACGCTTCGTCGAGAAGGGAGGCGCCCGCGACGTCCATTCCCGTCAGCTCGGTTGTCAGCGTTTGGAAATTGAGGAGGGCTTCGAGCCGTCCCTGCGAGATCTCGGGCTGGTACGGCGTGTAGGCCGTGTACCACGAGGGATTGCAGAGAATGTCGCGCACGATGGGAGCGGGGACCACGGTGTCGTAGAAGCCCTGGCCGATCATCGACGTCGTCACCCTGTTGGCCGACGCGAGCCGGGCGAGTTCGGCGGCGACCTCGGCTTCGCTCAGGGCTTCGGGCAGTCGGCTGGGCGGGGGCGCAGGAAAGGGAAGGGCCTTGGCCATGAGCTCGTCGAGGCTGCTCGCCCCCGCGGTTTGAAGCATGGCCTGCCTGTCGGCGCCCTGCGTCCCGACGTGTCGGCGTGCGAAGGACATCATGCCTCCTTGGCGAACGCCTCGTAGGCCGCGCTGTCCATGAGCTCGGGCCGCTCGGCCACCTCGATTTCGTAGAGCCATGTTCCATGGGGATCGTCCGTGGCCAGCTTCGGGTCGTCAACGACGTCCTGATTGACCGCCACGACCTTTCCACCGGCGGGGGCGACCAAGTCCGAAACCGATTTCACGGACTCGATCTCTCCGCATGCCTGCCCCGCAGTCACCTCGCTTCCCACCTCGGGAAGGTCGACGTACACGGCCTCGTCCAGCGCGCGGGCCGCGAACTCGGTGATGCCGACGCGGGCGGGGCTGCCGGCGGATATCCACTCGTGGTCTTCGGAGTACTGACGGTCGTCGGGGTATGACATCTTGGTTCCTTTTGTTCGGACGGATTGATTGTTGGACGGATTGATTTGCGGACGGCCGCTCGCCTGGAAGGCATCCGGCCGCCCGGGCCGCTTGAGGATTCACCAAGCCGCTTGAGGATTCACCTGGGCCGCTTGTAGAACGGGAGGGACGTCACGCGCATGGGCTGCAGCGTCCCCCGCACGTCGACGTCGAGAACGGCGCCTTCGACGATTCCCGGTTCGAGGCGGGCGAGCGCAATGGGATATCCGAGGGTCGGCGACAGCGCGCCCGAGGTCACCTTTCCGACCTCGCGCCCCTCGCTCATCGCCGTGTTGCCCGCCCGGGCGGCGCGGCGGCCTTCGCCGACGAGCGCGTAAAGGTCCCACGTCGGTTTGCGTTCGGCCAGAGCCGCGCCCCCGACGAATTCGTGGTCCGCCGGCAGCCGCGCGGCGCCGGCGTCCGCGGGAGTGACGTCGCGCCCGAGCTCGTTGCCGTACAACGGCATTCCCGCCTCGAGGCGAAGCGTGTCGCGAGAGGCCAGGCCGCAGGCTTTGGCCTCGATTTTCCGCCATACGTCGGGTGCGGCGGAGGCGGGGAGCATGATTTCATAGCCCGTCTCCCCCGTGTACCCCGTCCGCGCAATCATGGCGGGGACGCCGTCGACCTTCGCTTCGAGGGCGCGATAGTATCCGAGAGCCGCCACGCGTTCGGCGTCCTCCGGGCCGAGCAGCGCGACGACGGCCTCGAGCGACTCCGGCCCCTGCACAGCTATGAGCGCCCGTTCGAGGGTGCGGTCGACGATGGAATGGCTTTCGGACGCCTCGTTCTTGGCGCACCATTCGCGCCCGCGCCGAGTCAGCTCTTCGACCACCGTGATTCTGTTCGCCCCGTTCGGAACGACGAGGTACCTGGCCTCCTCCAGGCGGTAGACGATGAGATCGTCGATGATCCCTCCGTCCGGTGCGAGCATCATCGAGTAGCGGGCTCGCCCCGCCGGCATGGTGGAAGGCTTCGTGCACAGCGAGTAGTCGAGAACCGCGGCCGCCTGAGGCCCCTCGACCTCGACCTGTCCCATGTGGGACAAGTCGAACTTCCCAACCGATTCTCGGACCGCCCGGTGTTCCTCGCGATCGGACGTGTATCTCAGCGGCATATTCCACCCCGCGAAAGGCGTCATAGTCGCCCCGGCGGCGACGTGCTCGCCGAATAGCGCGCTCGGGCGCAATTCCTCCATTGGACCTCCTCGACCCTCCATTGGACCGTCTTGTCGGACGCTTCCCTCCATCGAATGGGCCGCGTCACATTCTTCGTTTCGATGCTACCGCGCGCCGGCCGGATTCGCGAAGCCGCGCCCACGCCGGATCGGCGATCGTCGCCTGCCCGCCGAATGCCGCCGTCCGCGCCGAGCCGGCCTCGCTGCAGCCGTCCGCGCTGACCTCACTGCCGTCGTCCGCGCGTCCGCCGAATTCACTTCCGCTGCAAAGTCATGTTGCCATCGACCGCTGTTGCGGCGTCGACCGGGAGCCACCGAATTGCAAGCATGAGTATTGCAGTTTCCCGACTGAACGCCTTTTTCGCGCTCAAGAGAAGTCACGGGGAGACGTGACCAAAAACAGGTCAACAAGCGTTTTCCCGCAATCTAGAACGTAAGATACGAGAGTTCGACGAAAGAACGCATTCATACGTTAATAAAAGATCAAAGGATAGAGATGACACGGTTTGTTGTCGATGCTTCAGGGCTCCGATCGCAGAACGACGCCATGAAGAAATCTGAGGCCGAGGTGGCCTCCTCCGCAAAGAAATACCTCGATTCTTACGCACCTGGCTTGCAGAACGCGTTGCCGACGGCCGGCCTTTACAACGCCGTCGCCGAGGCGAGCCGTCAGCTGACAAGCAACCTTCAACTCACTTTCAACCAGCTGCACACGGTTCTCATCGGCACGTGCAACCAGGTAGACGGCGCGATCGATTACTACGAGAAGACCGACGAAGACAATGCTCGCTCATACGACCAGACACTGGGAGAAAACCGATGACAGCCCAGTCCATTCTCGATTCGCCGCCGCCGGCCAAAGAATTCGAGCGCTTTGACGACACCCTCATGGGCGAGGCCTTCGACCTTCTCAGCCCGTCCTACTGGGTGCTCAAGATCCTCTCGTGCCTCAACTTCGACCCGATGAAGATCATCATTAAGCCCTTCTCAGGAGACTACGAGGCGGCGGGGCAGCATGCCAGTGCGTACGGGCAACTCGGCGAGGCCTTCGACGCACTCGCCGACGAGCTGGGCAAACGAGCCGCAGACATGACGGCTCAAGAGATGTGGGAGGGGAACGCGTCAGCGAACTTCGACGCCCACATGACGGAGCTCGTCGGCGGAGTGCGGACGCTTGGCGCCAACCTGAAGGAGGCCTCCGCCGGTTTCGACGACGCCGCCCAACGGATCTACGGCCAGTACATGATCGCCAGCCAGCTCCTGACGACCTTCCTCGACTGGGTGACCGAGACGGTTCTCGCCGCCATAAGCGGCATCGGATGGCCCACGCTCCTCGAAAAAATCCCCAGAGGCTTTGGGTTGGTGCGCCGCATCCTCGACTGGTTCGACAACCTCGCCGACGCCGTCCGCACGTTGAGGGCGGGGCTGTTCGAAAAGATAGGAAAACTCGTCTGGCAAGGAACGGGCAGGCTGGGAGACGCCCTCGATTTCGGGAAGTACCTCAACGCAGCCGGAAGATCCACAAGAAGTTGGGGAACGCTCGACGACATTGGCATGGGCGCCCTCACGGCGGGAAAGAACCTCGACAAACTGTCAGACTGGATAGACACGCATGATCTGGCAATAAAAGGTCTGCAGATAGCACACGCGACGGGCAGAAACACGGAAATCAATCTGACGGCAAATGGCACGTTGCCAAATCCCTCTTTGGGCGACGAAACGCTCGGCTCTCAGCCGCCCGGCGTCGCCGACGGATCCGGTTCGTCCATGTTCGGCATCGGCCTTCCCGGGTCTCCCAAAGGGGAGCTCCAAGGCGTGTCCACCGCTGAAATACACCAGAAGGAATCATGACGGAAGGGCAAAAGAAGTCATGACCGCAAGTGAACAAAGCAGACGCGACCGAGGAAAGGAAAACAGACATGGCTGAAAAAGAGAAAACGAAGATGGACGAGGGCAAGATGGAAGAGCCTCTCCCCGAAAGCTTCCCGCGCACTCCTCCTCCTTTCACCGACGGATTCATGCGGGAGACTGAACAGCGCTATTCGAACCACCGCAAAAGCCTGGCCTGGCTTGTCAAAAACGCCGAAAGCGAAGACATTCGGCGCAAAGCCAAAGAGATGCTCGAGGGCAGGCGATCCGTTTACGAGGTGCTGCGCGACCCGGAGTTCGGGCGAATGGCCGACAGGAGCATCGAACGCCTGCAGCAGGTCATGAAGGCCGAGTCGATCGACCCAAGCGACCCTTCGACCTTCCCCGACCGGAAGAGGCTGGCCGAACTCGTCGGAAAGTACGGCGAAGGCGAGAGCCTGGGCCGAGGCGAGGACGCGAAGGACGACGAAGCCGACCGCCGCAGGGCCGCCTTCGACAGGCGGCGCCGAAGCGACGAGCAGCACAAAGGCTTCGGCGCCGGGCGTCGTTGAAGCGGCTCAAGCGGGCCGGGGCCTCCTAAACCGCGCCCCGCGCGTAGAAGTACCACGGCGCCATCATTCCCGAGGAGAGGGCATCCACTAGGAGACGCGTCAAAGAGTGCCCCGAATCCTTGCGCAGAGCTCTTTCCGCCCTGTCGGCAGCGATCGAATTCAGGCACGCCCACCAATGCAGATATGCGCTCGCAGCGAGCGCATCGACCGATCCGCGGCAGTCATGCGCCGCGACGAGGTCAAGCACCCTGCAGGCGGTTTTCAGCCGAGAAATGGAGGGAGGCTTGGAGACGGCTTCCGCAAGGATCTCGGCGACCGCCTGCGCGTCCGCGTCGCCGCCGTGTTGCAGACTGGGCTCCAAGCCCCACGCCAGGGCGGCGTCGCGGTTGAGGGGGACGGTGAGAGAAGCGCTCGCCTGCCCCACGGCTCGGGCGAGACTCTCGTCAGACCCGAGTCGACCGACGCCGCCGCTCGCTCCCGCCGAGTCTCGCGCGCAGCCTTCGGCCCCCTCTGACACGTGGCCGAACACGTTTCCCCGGAAGAGGACGCTGTGCGCCTGCGCGGCGTCAAAGAGATCCCACAGGGCCTGGGCGGCGGGCTCGCCCCTGCCGGCGGCAATCGCTGCAATCGCGGCGTCGGCGGCGGGTCTCGCCGCGGCGCGCATGTGCGGATCCACTGTCGGCAGCGCCATTCCGGGTTGCTCGGCTCCCGGGGCGCTTCCCTGGAAGACAAGTTCGGCCGCCGTCGCGCAGGATTCGAGTTCGCGGACGTCGCGCACGGCCCGCGAGCCGCCGTCGAGGCGGACGAAGCGTTCGGCGTCCACGGCGAAGGAAAACAGCACCGCCCCCGGACGCTGCGCGTGAGAGACCATCGAGTGTATGAGCGCGATCCGTTGCGCCAATTCGCCGACGTCCAACTCGCTCAAGCTTTGGCAGTAAAGGACGAGAACGGCGATTGTGACGTCGTGCCGGCGCGCCACTTGGGCGAGGAATCTGCCGTGGTCCGCTGACAGCGGCTCACTCCGATAGTCAAGGTGCACGATGGGCCCGACGCACGAGCCGGTTCCGGCGGCGTCGGTGCAATGCGAGTCGAGTCCGCACATGACGAAAGACGAGGTCGGGCGGTAGCCGAGGATGTGGGGGACGAGGACGAGCGCCTCTTCGGGGGTTGTGACGGTGACCATGCGCCGATTAGACCTCTCGCGGCCCGTGCGCGTTCGCCGACGTGCGCCGCCTGTGAAGGGAGCGAACGCGAAAGAGCCCTGTGGACCGGCGCGACGGCCGAGGCCCGACGAGCGGAGCGCGCGCTCGCCGATCGGCAAAGAGGAGACCTTCTTCGAACGCCGGGGCCCGACGAGCGGAGCGCGCTCCCGCCGGGGCAGAACGAAGTGCGGCAGACCTCGGCAGACCGGCTGCTTCCGCAAACCGTCGGGTTGGGGAACCGTCGGTCTAGACGGACCGGCGGGTTAAACTGTGCGCATGAGCGAGAAGTCCGCGTTGGAGGAGCTGCGCGAGGATGTCTCGGCGCGGGCGCGCGCCTACCTCGACCGAGCGCGCGAGTTGATCGATTTCCCGGGCGACGCCGAAAGCCTGGGCGAGTTTCTCGATCCCGCCCGCCGCCTGCTCTCCGGAGGCAAGCGCACGCGCGCCGCCCTTCTCGCCGCCGGCTACGCCTGCGCGACCGCCGAAGACCGCGAGCCGGCGATTTCTGCGGGCGCCGCGGCGGAGCTCTATCAAACCTCGGCCTTGATCCACGACGACATACTCGACGCCGCTTCGACGAGGCGCTCCCAGCCCTCCGCCCACGTCGCTCTGGCCCGGCTGCACTTAAGCAGCGGATGGAGCGGCGACCGCGCGCATTTCGGCACATCCTCGGCGATTCTTCTGGGCGACTTCCTTCTGTCGCTGTCGACGGAAGCCTTCGCGGACGCCTGCGCGCAGGTCGGCCCCCGCGCAAGCCGGGCGGCCCTTCGCGCCTTTGCCCGCATGACCACCGAGGTCGCCTTCGGCCAGTACCTTGACATCCGCGCCGAAAACGCCCCGCCCGCCGCCGATTCAGTCGGCGCTGCCCTGTCCGTCGTCGCCCACAAGAGCGCGCGGTACTCCGTGGTGTTTCCGCTGCGCATCGGCGCACTCCTAGCCGGAGCTTCCGGGGACGTCCTCGACCTGCTAGAACGGGTAGGCGCGCCTCTGGGCGAGGCGTTTCAGCTCCGCGACGACGATCTCGGGGTCTTCGGAGACGAGGAGGCGACGGGCAAACCGGTGTGCGGCGACATCGCCCAAGGCAAGCGGACCGTTCTTCTGGCGCTTATGCTCGAGCGCCTGAACGGCGCCGACCGCGGCCGCCTCCTCGGCCTCCTCGGCAAGCGGATCGAGCCCGACGACACCCGCTGGATTCAGGAGGCCGGGATCGCCTCGGGCGCCCGCAGCGCGCACGAAGACATGATCCGGCGTCGCGAAACTGCGGCTTTGGCCGCTCTGGACGCCCTCCGCAATTCCGGCCTTGCGCTCGCGGACGGACTGGCCATGGCCGAATCCCTCGTCTTCGAACTGATCGGGCGCGTCTCGTAGCCCGCCCTCGCTGCCTCCCCCGCAACTGGAGCGACCCGCCGCGGGGCGCAGCGCGAATCTTCCACAAGGCGGAGCGTCAAACCCCACGAGGCGCGGCGTGAAGCCGCGGGCCGCCTTCAGAACGCGAGAGTCGCGGCGGCCCTGCGCACGGCGTGCACGCGTCCGGCCCGCAAGGCGTCGATCGGACGTTCGCCCAGTTCGCCGTTCGCCGCGGTCAGCCACCGCCACGCCTCTTCGTCGCTGCAACCGGCGTCGGAAAGGGCTGTCAGCGTGCCGCGGAGCGACGGGAGGACGGCGGCTTTCCCTCCCTCGTCGACCAGCGTCAGGGACGAGATCGCGAGAGCGGCCGCCTCTCCCCTGCGGACCGCCAGGATCCGCCGATCGGCCAGCATATTCCTCACGTCCCTTTGGGCAACGCCCAGAGCCTCGGCCGCCTCGGGAACGGAGAGCCATGTCTCAGGAGTAGTGGTCACGCGCACAAATCTAACCCAAATTCGCCTCCCATGTGGCGCGAGACCCCAATAACCACTATTGTCACATATGGCACTTTAAACACAGATGAATCAGACATATCTTTTGTCACTTTCATCGCTGTACGCACACGACATTTTGGAGGCACACATGTCCTTGCGCACTCAGCTCAGCGTGGCCGTCGCCGCAACCGCTGCGGTAGGCGGAATGGCGCCGGCGGCAGCCGATTCGAGCACGTCGGTCAAAACCGCGGACGTCGCCCATCTCGAGAAACTCGGCATGAAGGCGCCGTCACTGACATATCGCGCAGCTTCGCACGACACCCTCGAGACGGTGGCGAAGCGAACGGGAGTCTCGCCCACGGCGATCGCACAGGCCAACGAACTGACTGGCCCCCTTCGAACGGGGCAGCGCCTGAAAATTCCGTCGATCTCCGAGGCTCCGAAGGCGCCGCTCCCCGCAGAGCCTTCAGGCTCGCTTTCCCACACGGTCCAGCGGGGCGATACGCTCAGCGGGATCGCCCGCCAGCACGGAACAACCGTCGCCGCCATCGCACAGGCCAACGGAATCGCAGACCCGGCCCGCATCTACGTCGGCCAGCAGATTGCCATTCCTGCCGCTGCGCAGCCGTCGCCTCAGACCGCGGCCCAAAGCGCGACGCAGACGAACGGGTCCCACACGGTCCAGCGGGGCGATACGCTCAGCGGGATCGCCCGCCAGCACGGAACAACCGTCGCCGCCATCGCGCAGGCCAACGGAATCGCAGACCCGGCCCGCATCTACGCGGGAAAGACGCTGACAATCCCGGGAGCGGCCACGGAGGCCTCGGCGACGCCCCAGAATCCCGTTCCGAAGACCTTCCTCCACTACACCTACCCGGATTCGACCAACTCGGCCGCGAACGCCAACAAGCTCGCCCTCGAAAGGGCAGCCGTCCCCTCCCGCGCCCAGATGCAGGAGATCGTCCGCTCCACGGCCATGCAAATGGGAGTCGATCCCAAGCTCGCCCTCGCCCACGCGTACGTCGAGTCGGGCTTCGACATGCGATCGGTCTCCCCCGCCAACGCAATCGGCGTCATGCAGGTCATTCCCTCGTCGGGAGAATGGGCATCCAGGCTCGTCGGAAGGCGCTTGAACCTATTGGATCCGCGTGACAACGCCGTCGCCGGCGTCGCCATCATCCGCTACCTCCAGAGCAACGCGGACAGCGCCGACCAGGGAATCGCAGGCTACTACCAGGGCCTGGGCGGCGTGCGAAAGAACGGAATGAAACCAGACACAGCCATATACGTCAACAGGGTCAAAGCGGCGCAGGCGCGTTTCTGACGGTCTGAAGGCGCGGCCGGCATTCGGCATGCCGCCGCGCCTTTAGTAGTCTTGACTCGTGTCGGATTCACTCATCGGCTCAGTCGTCGACGGACGTTACGCCATCACGGCCCTCATCGGACGCGGCGGAATGGCCACCGTTTATCGCGCCCGCGACAAGCGCCTTGAGCGCGACGTCGCCATCAAGTTCATGCACACGCACTTGGGCGCGCACCCCGACTTCACCGAACGTTTCAACCGCGAAGCACGCGCAGCCGCGAGGCTTTCCAGCCCATACGTCGTGGCCGTCCACGACCGCGGCGTGTGGGCTTCCCCCGAAGGGACGCGGGCCTACCTCGTCATGGAGTATGTGCCAGGCCCCGATCTTCGCGCCGAGCTTTCGCGGCTGGGCAGCTTCACTCTGGGAACCTCGCTGACACTCGGCGAACAGGTGCTTCGCGCTCTGACCTCGGCCCACGCCGCGGGCATCGTCCACAGGGACGTCAAGCCCGAGAACATCATGCTGACCGCACCCGTGCCGGACCCGCCCGAAACCCTTGAATCCCATCCCGACGTGTACGCGAAAGTCACGGACTTCGGGCTCGCCCGCGCAGTGACGTCGAACGCGACGGCGACGGGGCAGGTCATGGGAACCGTGGCCTATCTCGCCCCGGAGGTCATCACCGACGGCGACGCGGGCGAACGGGCCGACCTGTACGCCCTGGGCGTTCTGCTCTACGAGTTCCTCACGGGAACCCTTCCTTTCGCGGGCAAAACCCCCATCGCCACGGCGTACAAGCAGATCAACGACGACATGCCGCGAATCGCCGACCAAGCCGACTGGCTGCCGCCCGAGGTCGATGCCTTCGTCGAAAAACTCACGGCGAAGAAACCCGAAGACAGGCCTGCCAACGCAAAAGAGGCGCTCGACGACCTGATCTCCCTCTGTCGAAAAATCGACGTCGAAACCCTTTCCCGGTACATACCCGTCGCACCGAAACGCGCGGCCCACGCGGAAAGGACGAGGGTCGACGTCGTCCCGGGCCTGGGGCAGGCCACGCAGGTCGACCTCGACCCGACGGCAGTCATCGGAGCGGCAAGCTCCGAAGAGAGCCAACCCGCCCGGGCCGCCGCGCAGAGCGGTCTGCCCGCCCGCCAGGCGACGCTCGTCGACGCGCAGCCGGTGCTCGTCCCGCCGCAGGGAGCCTTTTCCCCTGATTCCTCGCTCCAGCGCTCCCCCGAGCCTCCGCGGCAGACGAAGCGCTCGCGCAGACTGTTCCGGAGGGGCAGGAACGCTGCGGCGCCGATGCAGGGCTCCGGCCTCGCGGCGCCGCAGGAATCCGGCGTCGCGCCGGCCAAATCGAGAAAACGCATCGTCGTCGCGACCGCCCTCCTCCTCATCGTCGCTTTGATTGCCACCGCGTGGTACTTCATGGCGGGACCGGGCCAGCGCGTGAACGTGCCGAAGGTCGCCGGAAAGAGCTACAAGGAAGCCGTCGCCGCGCTCTCCTCAAAGGGGCTGAGCGCGACGAAGAAGGAATCGTACTCCGATTCGGTGCCGTCCGGCCGCGTTCTTTCGACCGATCCGGGGGCGGGAACCAGCATTCACCCGTCGACGCGCGTGGCCGTCACCGTGTCTGCCGGGGTCGAGAAGGTGGAGGTCCCCGACCTTTCGGGAAAGACGGAAGCGCAGGCGAAAGAGGCGCTTCGCAAGGCCCGTCTCTCCTACGAGGTGACCACCCAATACTCGGAATCCGTGAAAAAGGGCCGCGTCGTCACCCAGTCGTCCAAGGCGGGCGCGTGGGTGGAGCACGATTCGGCCGTCAAAATCACGATTTCCGGGGGACGCGAGCCGATCAAGGTTCCCAATGTCGTGGGCATGTGGAAAAACGACGCCGTATCCAAGCTCGAAGACGCCGGATTCACGGTTTCGATCGAGGAAGAAGCCTCGGATTCGGTCGCCAAGGACGCGGTGATCTCTCAGGACCCTGAGGACGGAGAAAGCAGCCATAGACACGACAATGTGACGATCAAGGTCTCCACCGGCAACGACCTCGTCGACGTGCCCAACGTCCTGGGCAAAAGCACCGACGACGCCGAATCCGAGCTGAAATCCGCCGGTTTCTCGGTCAAGAAGCGCAGGTTCTTCGGCGCGTTCTACGACACCGTCAATCTTCAGTCTCCGAGGTCGGGAAAGAAAGCCCCGCGCGGATCCACGGTGACGATCGGGGCCCTGTAGTCACAGGCTCACGTCGCGGAGCATCTCGGCCACGATGAAGGCCATTTCCAGCGACTGCTGATGGTTCAGGCGCGGATCGACCAGGGTGCGGTAGCGCTCGCCGAGAGTGTCTTCCACGACTTCCTCCGCGCCGCCCAAAACCTCCGTGACGTCGTCGCCGGTCAGCTCCACATGGATTCCGCCGGGGTGGGTCCCCAACTCCTCGTGAACGGCGAAGAAGCCCTTGATTTCAGCCAGGATGTCCTCGAGGCGCCGCGTCTTCATGCCGTTCGACGCCGAGATGGTGTTGCCGTGCATCGGATCCGTCACCCACGTCACGGGCCGACCGTCCTTTCGGACGGCCTCGACGATCGCAGGCAGACGATCCGCGATCTTCCGGGCGCCCATGCGGCTGATGAGCGTCAGACGCCCTGCCTTGCCGCCGGGGTTGAGCCTGTCCACGAGGGCGAGGACCTCGGCGGGCTTCGCGTCGGGCCCGATCTTGACCCCGATCGGATTGGCGACCTTGGACAGCATCTCGACGTGGGCGCCGTCGGGCTGGCGCGTGCGCTCGCCGACCCACAGAAAATGCGCGGAGCAGTTGTAGGGCCGGCCCGTGCGCGAATCTATGCGGGTCAGCGAGTCTTCGTAGGGAAGGATGAGCGCCTCGTGCGCCGAGTAGAAGTCGACGGTGCGCAACGATTGGTCGTCGACGCCCGCCGCCCTCATAAAGCGCATGGCCCGGTCGATTTCGGCTGCGACGGTCTCGTAGCGCGCATACGCCGGGTTGGCGACGAAGCCCTGATTCCATTCGTGCACTTTCGACAGATCGGCGAAACCGCCTTGGGTGAAAGCGCGAATGAGGTTGAGGGTGGCGACCGATCGCTGATACGCCTCGATTAGGCGCCGGGGGTCCGGCTCGCGGGACTCGGCGGTGAATTCGTGCCCGTTGACGGCGTCGCCGAAGTAGGAGGGAAGTTCGCGGCCTTCGTGCACCTCCGTGGCGGAGGAACGCGGCTTGGAATACTGGCCCGCCATGCGTCCGATCTTCACGACGGGAACGGAGGAGCCGTACGTGAGTATGACCGCCATCTGAAGAATCGTTCGGATCTTGGCCCGGATGCGCTCAGCAGTGGATTCGGCGAAGGATTCGGCGCAGTCCCCGCCCATGAGAACGAAGGCCCTTCCGCGCGAGGCGTCCGCCATTTCCTCCAACAGCTGGTCGGTTTCGCCGGCGAAAACCAGCGGAGGCAGGGTGCGCAGATAACCGACGACGGCGTTCAGCTCAGTTTCGTCGGGCCACCGAGGCTGGTGCTCGGCCGGAAGGGAGCGCCACGAGGCAAAAGCGTCGATTGAATCCGCGTTGGAGAACATGCGGACCAGCATACAGTCCCCGGCGTAGGCCGCGTGACAAACGCCGGCCGTCCACGTGTCGCGGCGGCCGGCGTTCTCACCGGAATGGCGGGTTGTCAGCGGGTTGTCAGCGAGCCTCGAATTTCTGCCCTATCGCTCCCATGAGGTTGGCGAACCACTGCTGGGAGACGTCGAAGGCCTTGTGGCCCTTGATGCGCGGGAAGGCGATGCAGGAGAGCTCGTTGCCGTTCTCCTCGTCCTCGCCGATCACTCCGGGCTTGCCTTCGAGGGCGCAGTCCACGGCCATATCGACCATTGAGCCGATGAGGGCGAGGTCGTCCGCATTCGAATGCCACGCGCGCGAATAGTAGCCCGACTTTTGCACCATGACCTTCTCCGCGCCGATCCGCTCGGCAAACTGCTTGGCGAACCACTGGCCGGGGTTGATGCTGTCGAGCTTAACGTGCCCGAAGGGATCGCGCCCCACCTCTTCGCCGGCGGCCTCCTTCTCGGCGACGATCTCATCGACGCCGGCGCCTTCGGAGAGGAAGATGTTGACGTTCCCGATCTCGTCCATGATGCCGCGAAGGCGCTTGGCCTCCCCGTCGATGTCGATGGACAACTCGGGCAGATAGACGGCGTGGACGTCCCACCGTTCCTTCGAAAGGCCGAGGGAGGGCGCCCATTCCTGCTCGCCCACCCACGCGTGGTAGTACTGGGCCGATTGCGCGGTGAGGTAACCGCAGTTGCGGCCCATAACCTCGTGAACGATGAGCATCCTGGGGTTAGAGCGATGCTCGCCGATAACGTGCTGGGCGAAGCCGGAGGCTTCTTCGGCCGCCGTCCAAGCGCCCAGCGACTGGCGGATCGGGACGATGTCGTTGTCGATCGTCTTGGGAAGCCCCACGACGGTCAACTCGTAGCCGTGGTCCTTCAAATACGCCGCGAGGTCCGCGGCGGTTGTGTTGGTGTCGTCGCCGCCGATCGTGTGGAGCACGTCCACGCCGTCGGCCTTCAAACGCTCCGCGGCGACCTCGAGGGGATCCTCGCCTTCCTTGACCAGGCCCCTCTCCACGAGGTTCTTCGCATTCGTCAGCTTGACGCGAGAGTTGCCGATCGGCGATCCGCCGAAACGGGACAGGACGTGTGCGCTGCGGCGCGCCTCCTCGTCGACCACGATGTAGTTGCCCGTCAGGAGGCCGTGGTATCCGTACTGATAGGCGATGATTTCGATGTCCGGCGCAATCTCGGTGTAGCGCTGGATGAGTCCTCCCACGGCGGAGGAGAGGCACGGGGCAAAACCGCCGGCGGTGAGCAATGCGACGCGACGAACAGTCATCGTGAGCCTTTCTTTGGTCGTGATTCTTCGTGCTTTGGTCTTGGTTCTTCGTGCGCGGGCACGCACACACTTCCATTCTATGCATGAGTATGCTGGAGGTCATGACCGATGAGACAGCGCGCGGCGATTCCGGCGACGGCTTGGGAGACGACGATGTCGAAGACACGTTGCACGGCGGCGTCGAGGGCGGATCTGGCGACCAAGTGAAGGGCGCATCTGGGAACAGGGCGAAGGGCGCCCCCAAAGGCGACGTCGGAGACGACTTCGAAGAAAGGTGGGAGGAGATCGTCGCCGGCCTCGAGGACTTCGACGCCGAACTCGAGGACCTCGACGGCGATCTCGGCAAGCTTGACGGCGGGCTTAAAGGCTTCGACGGCGGACTCGGCCTCCCGGGAGGATCCGAGGGCGGCTTCGACGACGGCTTGGACGGCGCTCTTGCCGGCCGTTTCGGCGGCACGTTCACGGACCGATTCTGCGACGACGTCGATTCCGACGCCCCCTTCGAAGAGCCCGAAGTCGTGGCGAATTTGCGCGCCGGTCCGCGCGATTGGAGCGCGCCGGAAGAGGAGGGACTGGACGTCGAGGACGGAGTCGACGTCGTCGAACTCGGCACTCTCATGCCAATCGACGAGGAGGTTCCCGAGGGGCATCCGATGTCCCGGTTCCTTTGGCTGTCAGCCGGGCTTCTCTTGCTCATGGGAGTCCTGGCCGCCTTCGACCTCGCCCCCGGAGGCACGCCTTTGGCCTTCGCCTGGGGCGCCGCCGGATTCGTCTGCGCGGGAGTCGCAGCGTTCCTCACATCGCCGCGGTCGGAGGACATCGATCCCTTCGACGACGGCGCGAGGCTTTGAGCGACGGCCGGGCGGGGGCCCGCGGACGGACCCGGGCGCCGGGCGCACGCCTCGACCTTGACGACGGCGGGCCTGCCGGTCAGCTGTCCTTCGACGATTTGGGCACGCCGCTGGAAGAGGTGACGTTCGTCGTCGTCGATCTGGAGACGACCGGCGCCAAACCGGGACCCGAATCGATCACGGAGATAGGCGCCGTCAAGGTCCGCGGCGGGGAAACCGTCGGCGAATTCTCCACTCTCGTCAACCCGGGCCAGCCGATACCCGCATTCATAACCTCGCTCACCGGCATCACGACGGCCATGACGGCCCGGGCGCCCAGGATCGCGGCGGTCATCCCCTCCCTCATCGAGTTTCTCTGCGCGGGCCCGTCCACCGTCGTGGCTGCGCACAACGCGCGCTTCGACGTCGGCCATCTCAAAGCGGCATTTGCGGGCGCCGATTTTACGTGGCCCAGCGTCAGGGTGCTCGACACGGTCGCGTTGGCCCGGCGCGCCTTTTCCTCAGACGAGGTTCCCAACTTCAAACTCTCGACCTTGGCGGGCGCATGCGGGGCGACGACGGCTCCGAACCACCGAGCCCTCGACGACGCCAGAGCCACCGTGGACGTTTTGCACGCGATGCTCGGCAGGCTCGGGCCGCTCGGAGTGACGCATCTGGAGGACCTCGCGACCGCGACGGACCCGGTTCCCCGGGCGCGGCGGAGAAAAGCGCGCCTGGCGGACGGAATCGCCCGCTCCCCAGGCGTCTACCGTTTCATCGGCCCCGCCGGCGACGTCCTCTACGTCGGGTCCTCGTCGAATCTCCGTGCGCGCGTGCGCCAATATTTCACGGCAGCGGAAACGCGGAAGCGCATGGCCGAGATGACGGACCTGGCCGAGCGCGCGGAAGTCGACGAAACCCCGACCGTGCTCGAGGCGCGAATCCTGGAACTGCGCCAGATCGCAGAATTCGACCCGCCGTACAATCGCCGGTCGCGCCGTCCGGACAACCGCCCGTGGCTTGCGCTGACGGACGAAGCGCACCCTCGGCTCAAGGTGACAGCGTCCCTTGCCCTGGAGGATGCGGCGGCCGCCCTCGGCCCGTTCGGATCCCGCAAGGCCGCGCGGCAGGCCGCCGAGCTCGTGGCCGACGACGCCCGCCTGCGCACATGCACGGCGCGTCTTCCCGCGAAGCCCAGCGGACGAAAGGCCCCGTGCCACCTGCATGCCATGGGCCGCTGCTCTGCGCCCTGCGCGCTGCCGGGCGACCCCGACGGTCCCTCGCTTGCGGCCGCGAGCTCGATTCTCGGCGGAGACCTCGACGGCCTGTGGGAGCGCAGCATGCAACGACTGGCGAGCCTCGCCGCGGCCGAGAGGTTCGAACAGGCCGCCGTCGAGCGCGACCGCCTGCGCTGCGTGATCGACGCGGCTCGACGGCGCGAACGCATCCTTCCCCTTCTGGCGGCGCGTCAGATCGTCGGCGCCCGGTGCGACGACGACGGATCGTGGGACGTGGCGGTAATCCGATGGGGCCGCCTGGCCGCGACGGGCCGCTGCCCCGGAAACGCCGATCCGAGGGAGCTGGCGGCCGAGCTCGTTGCCTCGGCGAGCCAGACGGACAGGCCCGCCGCCCCCGGGGACGTCGCGTCGATCGAGGAAACCGAGCTGCTCGCCGCGTGGCTGTGGAAACCGACCGTCCGCCTGCTTTCCCTCGAGGGCGAGGCGCCCCTGGCGCTTCCCCGTGCCAGCGCTTTCAGATTTTCGCTTCCCGGACCGGACGCCGATTGAGGAGGCGGCGGGCGCAGAGCCTTGGATCCGGACGGCACAGAGCCTCGGATCCCCGCATAGAGCTCGGGGAGCCTCGCGAACGCCATGCGCCGAGGCCCTGAGGACTTTCCGGAATTTTAGGGTTTCGAGCCCTACTGGCCCTTTGGAAAGCCCTATGAAGCCGGTTGGTTCGACAGGGCAATCCACCTGTCGAGAAGCCGAGCCGCCGCGCCGGAATCGACCGTGTCGGCCGCGATCTGCATTCCTGCGCGGATCCGTTCGGCGAAGGAGCCGCTCTGCGCTCCCGTGCCCGGAAGCATTCCCGCGGCGACGAAGGCGCCCGCCGCGTTGAGCAGCACGGCCTCGCGCACGGCCCCCGCCTGCCCCTGAAGGAAGGCGCGGGCGACTTCCGCGTTGAAAGCCGGGGACCCCCCGCGCAAATCGTCGACCGTTGCCGGAGCGACCCCCGCCTCCGATACGGCGTCGAACTCGTGCCTTTCGACGCGGCCGCCCTCAATCTCCCACAGGTCGTTGACCGTCACGGAGGAGAGCTCGTCCATCCCGTTGTCGCGTCCGCGCACCACCAGGCCCCGCGAACCGCGCTCGGCCAAGACCCCCGCGACCAGCTCCGCGTAGTCCGGCCGGGAGACGCCGACGACGGACACGGCCGGGCGCGCAGGATTCGTCAGCGGGCCGAGTATGTTGAAGGCGGTGGCGACGCCCAGCTCGCGGCGCGTCGGCGCAACGAAGCGCATAGCGGGGTGAAAGACGTTCGCGAAGATGAACGTGATGCCCAACTCGTTGAAAATCCGCACGACGTCGGCGCTGGAAAGGTCGAGGTTGACGCCGAGGGCTTCGAGGCAATCGGCCGAGCCGGAGGCCGACGACGACGCTCTGTTCCCGTGCTTGACCACCGGGATGCCCGCGGCGGCGATGACCAGCGCCGCCATGGTCGAAATGTTGACCGTCTGGAGCCTGTCCCCTCCGGTGCCCACAATGTCGAGGACCTCGCCTTCGACGTCGACGGGAAGGGCGTGCGAAACCATGGCGTCGGCCATTCCGCGAATTTCCGTCGGCGTTTCTCCCTTGGCCGCAAGGGCCGTGAGAAATCCGGCCAGCTGGGCCGACGTCGCCGCCCCTTCCATCGCCTGGTCAACGGCCCAAGCCGCCTCTTCGCGGGTCAAGTCCCGACCGCCGACGAGCCGGCTGATGACATCGGGCCACGTGGGAAGCGACACTATTTCTCCTCGGTGCTCAACAGCTCGGCGACCGCCGCCGAAAGCTCGCGCGGATTGACGGGGTATGCAAGGGTTCGAGCCGCCCCGGACCATCTCGCCAGCCACTCGTCCTGGGGGCGCGCCACGAGGAGGATGAAAGGAATGGACGGATCGACTTCGTCGTGGACCGTCTTCCCCAGCCCCATTCCGCCGAGCTTGGGGGCCTCGGCGTCGAGAATCATGAGCGAGCAGCCTCCCTGGCGGACCTCTAGCATGAGCGCGTCGGGCGTTGCGACCTCTTTCCAGGCGATCTCGGGCAATCCCTTGGCGGCCCTCCGGCCGACGGAGGCGCGCACCTCGCTGCGGGTTTTCGAATCGTCCGAATACACGAGGATCGTCGTCTTCCCGTCGGCGCCTTCCTGCGCCGCAGGAGGCGCATCGGTTCTGGTCGGGGCGCTCGTTTCACTCATGGCATCCTCCGTGGTCGATGGGTTGGCCAAGGCAATTGTAGCGAATGCCGGTGCGGCCTCCGCCTCCTGCCCGGCCAGACGGCGTTTTCGCCGTCGGACGAAAGCGCACCTAGGCCACGGACTAACGTCCCTATACTTGACAGCGTCCGACAACCGGTTTTCGCAACCGGCCATGCCGCACCGACTATGCCGCCGACGGCGGCGCCCCACCGGAGGAACAATGACTTACACCCTTCCCGAGCTGCCCTACGACTACGCAGCCCTCGAGCCGCACATTTCCGCCAAAATCATGGAGCTTCACCACGACCGGCATCACGCAGCCTACGTCGCCGGCGCGAATGCCGCTCTCGCGAACCTAGAAGCTGCGCGCGACGCGGGCGACCTTTCCAAGGTGAACCAGTTCTCCAAGGACCTCGCGTTCAACCTCGGCGGGCACACCAACCACTCGATCTTCTGGACCAACCTCTCCCCCGCCGGCGGCGGCCAGCCCGAGGGCGAGCTCGCCGAGGCTGTCAAGGACTCCTTCGGGTCCTTCGAAAAGTTCGTCGCCCACTTCACCGCGGCGGCGACCGGAATTCAGGGATCGGGATGGGCCGTGCTCGCCTATGACTCAATCTCCGAAAAGCTCGTCGTCTTCCAGCTCTTCGACCAGCAGGCCAACGTCCCCGCGGGAACCATTCCGCTGTTCATGCTGGACATGTGGGAGCACGCCTTCTACCTCGACTATCTCAACGTCAAGGCGGACTACGTCAAAGCCGTTTGGAACATCGCCAACTGGGAGAACGTCGCCGAGCGCCTCGAGGCCGCGAAGGCCCAGGCCGCCGGGCTCATCGTTCGCTGACGCGACAGCGGGGGCGGCGGGAAAGAATCGCCTTTCCCGCCGCCCCCGCATTTGCCGTACATATTTCAGAGGCGGCCGTCGGGACCCTCGGTCACTTCGTGTTCTGAGGCTTTGTAATCTCAGCGTTTTGAGGAATGTAGCCGAGAATATCGACCACAGCGTACATCGCCGGCGAAGAGCCTTGGTCACCTTGCCCCTCGACGGCGGGGACGGTCATGAAAACCCGCGAACCGACTGGCAGGCCCACAAGGGAGTCGAAAACGGTTTTGTTTCCGATGGCGGCCAGCTGCGGGCCCTGGTTGCGCTCGCCCCAGGTCGTTTGGAAATTCTGGCCGTCGGGAGAGATCGCGGCGTAGGCGACTGTCATCGTTCCCGTCTTCCCCACGGCGGGCCCGGTGCCTCGGGCGATGACGGAAACGCTCTTCTCCGAAATGCTCGCCGAGGCGTCCTTGACCTTCAGCCCCGTGACCGGCGAGCCGATCGCACCTTGAATGGTCACAGGAAGCGTGGCGAGGTCCATCTCGGTCCTTGCGTCGGCTTGCCCGGCGGTCTCCTTGTTCGAGGTTTGATGGACCGTGATGTAGAACGTCATCACGTCGTCTTTGCCGATTCCCGCTCTAGGCTCGCCCTTTTCCCCGTAGCCGAGGTCCGGAGGAATCGACACGAGAAGCTTGACTCCGACTTTGTGGCCGGCGATGGCCTCCCCCCATCCCTTGACCACTGCGGAGAGGTCGGTGCCCATCGGAAGCCCGCGGCTGTAGGAGGAGTCGAAGGGCTTGCTTTTGCCCCACACCTGACCCACATAGTCGGCTACGATGTAGTCTTTCTTGGTGATCGTCGCCCCCGTCCCCTCTTCAAGGACGGTCACGGACAGCTTGTCGGGCGCCTTCGTCTTGGGGAAGGTGATGAGGGGGGTCTGACCCGAGGTGTTCAACGACGGCGCCTGGCTGTCTCCTTTGGGAACGGAGCTGGCGGAACCGCCCTTCTGCGAGGAAGTCGTGGGCGACTTGCTGCTTTCGCCGTCGCTGGAGGATCCGCAGGCGGAAAGCACAAGGGCGAGCGTCGCCGCGCATGCGGCGGCGATCTTTCGATGCGACATCAGCGCTCCCGTCAGTGGAAAGAGTCGCCGCATGCGCATGAACCGGCGGCATTCGGATTGTCGATCGTGAAGCCCTGACGGTCGATGCTGTCGGCGAAGCCGATGGTGGCGCCGTCGAGATAGGGCTTGGACATCTTGTCGACTATGACTTCGACGCCGCCGAAATCGCGGATGGCGTCGCCCTCGAGCTCGCGCTCGTCGAAGTAAAGCTGGTACATGAGCCCAGAACATCCGCCGGGCTGAACGGCGACGCGCAGGCGCAGATCGTCACGCCCTTCCTGCTCGAGCAGGGCCTTGACTTTGGCGACGGCGTCGTCGCTGAGCACGACGTTGTGGGCCACGTCAAGCGTCTCGGACATTTTTCCTCCAATGACAATCGGATGTGTACCCATCAAGGGTAGTTCCCCCAATCGGAACATTCCAAGAGCGCGCTGAGCGGGAACTCGTGTATGCGCTGTGGGCGAACCGGAATCGGCCGTCGATCCGCGCGTCGCCCCGCTGTGCTTTCGCAGCCGGTCCGAGCGTCGCCCCGTTCATTCCGACGGCCTTCACCATCCCCACGTCCTGGCGACCGTGCGGATGGCCTCGCCGAGCCTGTCGCGGACCGCCGCGGCCGATTCGGGCGTTTCGGGCTCGTCGAGGAAGGAACGCTCGGGCCGCATTTCGTAGGCGCCGTTAAGCCCGAGCCCGGCGAGCTCTCCGCGGCGCAGGGAACCGCAATCGTAGACGAGGACGACGGGAAGGCCCGCTTCCTGGGCTCGGCTAATTGCGCCCGCGGCGCCCCCGGGAAGCTCATCGCCGACTCGACCGCACACGCAGACGCACAGGTCCGCGCCCTCGGCCCACCCTTCGAGAGAGGAATGGACGACGTCGCCGACGGGAACGATCCTCCCCCCGACGGCCTCGAGGCCGAGCGCGAGGCCCCCTCCCGCACCGGAATGGGGGCCTCGGGTCGAAAGCCTTCGGCCTGCAAGATCCTTCCCGGGCGTCGCATTCGCAGCGCGAACAAGCCGATCGGCTGCCTCGCCGATGCGGCGTTCCGCGTCTTGGGCGCGGCGCCCGTCCAGCCCCTCGCGCATCCACGCGCGGGCCAGACCCGACATTCCCATGAGGCGCTGCCGTCCGCCGACGACGACGCTCAGGCAGACCGTCCCCAGAGCGGCGCGCGCATCGGCGACGAGCCCCGCGAGGTCGGCGAGGTCGGCGGCCTCGGCGACGTCGGGTTTCTCGGATGTCTTTCCCAAACCGGCGGCGCCGCCCGCTCGGCTCGATTCGCCCGCTCGCCTCGAACCGTCTTCTTGCCCCGTCCCGCGCCGCGCCTGCGCGATTGCCCCTATCATGCCGACGCCGAGATCGCCGATTCCGCCCGGGACGCCGAGGGCGACGACGATCTCATCGACTCCCCGGCCGAGCGCCCACGCGATGTCCTCGCCAAGCGCCGTCGAATCCCCGCAGAAGGGCCCGGGCAGCGACTCGATCCAATCGAAGGCGATTTTCTTCTGAGAGACGCCGGCAAACCGGCGCAGCGGCCCGCCGCGTTCGACCAGCTCGTCCAATCCGAGCAGTTCGTAGACCCCCGACTCGGAATAGGCCGACGCGACGCCGTCGCTCGTCGGGCGGCAGCGAAGCGAATCCCGAGGGCGCTCGGACCGCCAGGCTTCGCGTGCGACGTGGCACACCGTCGAGGCGCGAAGCCCGGGAAGCGGGGAGGCCGCGAGCGCTACCCTCACTCGGCCGGCCCGCCGGCCCCGCCGCTTCGAGTAAGGCCGGCCTCCGCCAGGCGGTCAAGGAGCAGAGCCTCGGCCACAACGGCGTTGCGCCAGTCCCCCAGGTGCAGCGATTCGTTGTGCGAATGGGCGCGCGTGTCCGGGTCTTCAATCCCGGTGACGAGAATTTCGGCCTCGGGGAAGACCTCCTGCAGATCGGCGATGAACGGGATGGAGCCGCCGACGCCGATGTCGACGGGCTCGGTCCGCCACGCCTCGCGGAGGGCCTGCCGCGCGGCGACGGTCGCGGGAGTGTCCCCTCCTGCTTTGAAGGCCGGGCCGGACTCCTCCAGCTCCATCTCGAGTTGGGCCCCGAAGGGGGCGTTCTCACGCAGATGCGCCATGAGGGCGCGGCCCGCCTCTTCGGCGTCCTGACCCGGCGCCACCCGAAGGGAAAGGCGCGCCTTGCATTCGGGGACGAGGGTGTTCGAGGCCTTGGCGCAGCTCATGACGTCCATCCCGATGAGGGTCAGGGACGGCTGAGTCCACAGACGCGACGCGAGCGAGCCTCTCCCGGCCAGGCGCACGCCGTCGAGCACCCCGGCGTCGGCTCTGAGGTCCTCCTCGGGGTAGTCCGCGTGGGCGTCGTCGTAGGAGGCGAGCCCGGCGACGGCGACCGCGCCCTCCTCGTCATGGCAGCTCGCGACAAGGCGGCACATGGCGGTGGCGGCGTCGAAGACGGGGCCGCCGTACATGCCCGAGTGCACGGCGTGGTCGAGCATTCGCAGCGTGACGGCCACCTGTGCGATTCCGCGCAGAGACGTGGTGAGCGAGGGAACGCCCGCCTTCCAGTTGTTCGAGTCGGCGACGACGATGACGTCCGAGGCCAAACGATCCCGGTGCGTCTCCAGAAAATGGTGGAATGTGGGCGATCCTACCTCTTCCTCGCCCTCGACGAAGAGGGTGACGCCGACGCCGCCGCCCTCCCCCAGAGCCGCGAGCGCGCCGAGGTGGACCATGATTCCAGCCTTGTCGTCGGCTGTTCCGCGGCCGAACAGGCGGCCGCCGCGTTCGACGGGCTCGTACGGGTGGTCTTGGTTCCAGCCCTCCGGCGCCCCCTCCGGCTGGACGTCGTGGTGGGCGTAGAGGAGGACGGTGGGCTTTCCGGGCGCCGCCTTCCTGTGGGCCAGGACCGCGGGGCGCCCTGCGAGGCCGCCCGGGGCGACGACTTCGATGACTTCTGCGTCGAGCCCCCGCAGGCGCGCCAGCTCGGCCACTCGCTCGGCGCTGCGGCGCATATCGTCGGCGTTGTCTGGGAAGTACGCGGACACCGAGGGGATTCTCACGAGGGATTCCAGCTCCGACCTCGTGGCGGGCAGATTTTCGTCTACGCGACGGGCGATTGTATCTGAAGCAGTCACTCTTCTAGGGTATCCGTTCCACCGATGCCCTGCGCTCTGCCGTTCCGCGCTCTGCTCTGTGCCGAAGCCCGGCTTTCCGGCGTCGTCCCCTCCCCTCGCTTTGCAGGTCGGGAAGAACAGACTTTACAGGCCGGAAGAGACAGAACCGAGAAACGACGATCGCGCAGACGAAGGCTGCGGGGGAAAGGCGCCGGCGGGCCGAGGCGGGAGCGCACACTCGGGGAACGGGTGTGCGCACCGGAGGAGGCGCGCGGAGCGGAAAATGGAACGTAGACTTATACGCGTCAATGACCGCGAGTAGATGGAGCCGCAGTGTTCGGCAAGAAGAAAACCGAGGCGACCCCCGAGCCTGAAGTCGAGGAGGCCGCCCCCAAACCGCGCAAGGGCTACACCCCGAAGAAGGCCACTCCCACGCCGTCGCGCAAGAAGGCGAACGCGGCCAACAGGCAGCCGATCGTCGCCAATCGCAAGGCGATGTCCAGGGAGGAGCGCAGGGAGCTCAAGCGCGAACGGTCCGAGGCGAACACCGCCCGGTGGAACAAGCAGCAGGAGGCCATGCGCACGGGCGACGAGCGGAACATGCCTCCCCAGCACGCCGGCCCGGTTCGCCGTTTCGGCCGCGACGTCATCGATTCGCGGTTCTCTCCCGGCTCGTACTTCATGCCGCTCGCTTTGCTCCTTCTTGCCGGGCTGTTCGTTCAGAGGTTCGCTCCGCGCCTGTTCGTCGTGTTCACAGTCTCTGTCTACGCGATCTTCATCGTCATCGCCGTGTGGACGGGAAAGAACGTGCGCCGCGCGCGGGTGCTGGCGGAGCACAAGTTCGGCGCAGACCGCATTCCTCGGGGATTCTCCATGCAGCTGTTCAGCCGCGCCTTCTATCCCAGGCGTTGGCGCATGCCCCGCCCCCAGGTCGCGCCCGGGAACATTCCGGCGGGGGCCGGCGACGCCGACTACAAGGAGGCAAAGGCGGAGCGAAAGAAGGGCTGAGGAGCAGCCGCCCGCCGACGCGCACGTCGGCCTAGGCCGTGAGGCGGCCGCCCCGCTTGCGCGAAGAGGCTAGGCTTTAACTTGCTTGCTGGCAGTCACTTCGGCCGCCCCGCTTGCGCGAGCTGGTCTATTTGCGCGAAAAGGCTAACCGCGCGGAAGGCTATTGGCGGGCCAGAGCCCGGTTGATCCGGCCGGGCATGAGAGGCCCCTCGTACACGAAGCCAGTGAGGGCTTCGAGGAGGTCGGCGCCGGCGCTCACCATCGCTTCGGCGTCGCTCACCGTGAAGATCCCCCCGACGCCGATGACGATGTAATCCGGCCCGAGCCTCTTCCTCAAACGGGAAACGACCTCCAGGGCCCTCGCGCGAACCGGCACGCCGGACAGTCCTCCTTCGCCGTGGAAGTGGGCGACGGTCGTATTCGTCGCGACGACGCCGTCCATCTCCTCCTCGACTGCCAGGTCGGCGACGCCGTCGACGTCGGCGTCGCCGAGGTCGGGGGCGATTTTCACGAGAATCGGGACGCGGCGGCCGGCGGCGAGATCGGCGGCCTCGCGCGTGGCGCGCACGATCGGCCTGAGCGACTCGACGGCTTGAAGATCGCGCAGGCCGGGGGTGTTCGGCGAGGAGACGTTGACGACCAGATAGTCGGCGTAGGGCGCGAGCTTTCTGGCGCACACAGCGTAGTCGGCAGGGGCGTCGGCCGCTTCGACCCACTTGTTCTTGCCGATGTTGACGCCGACGACGCAGGCCCGTCCGCGCCGAGTCAGCCGCAGCGTGGCGAGCCGCTCGGCGACGGCGTCGGCGCCGTCGTTGTTGAAGCCCATGCGGTTGCGGAAGGCGCGCTCCTCCGGCAGGCGCCACAGCCGCGGGCGGTCGTTGCCCGGCTGGGGCAAAGGAGTGACCGTGCCGACCTCGGTGAAGGCGAAGCCCATGGCGATCGTTCCGAGGACGGCTGTGGCATTCTTGTCCTGCCCGGCCGCCAGGCCGAGCCTGCCGGGAACGGGGCGGGCGAGCAGGCCTCGCAGGCGGTCGCCGCCCAAATGCCCGACCGTCGCCGAGCTCAGCCGGGCCAACGGCGACCGTCCAAAGGCTCCGATGAGGCGCATGGCCGTTTTGTGAGCCTGCTCAGGATCGGTTTTCGCCAGAGCGTGCTTGTAGAGAAGGCGGTAGAGCATCTCATCCTCCGTTGCGCGTGGCTATCTTCGCCGGCATCGACCACGCCAACCAGGCGAGCGCCGCCAGCGCGCCAACGGTCGGAAGATAGAAATAGGTGCTTCCTGCGTCGTGCCAAGGGCTCACCCGGTCGAGAAAGTCCCCGAAAGGCGTCAAGGCCGCGAAGGGGGCGCAAAGGTTGGCCGCCCAGCAGGCGGTGGCGACCCTGCGCATTCTCCTGCCGTTGTGCACCACGCCGATGGTCCCCGCCGCCCAAGCGGCGGCGGAAAGGAGGGTCAGACTCCCGCGGGCGCCGTGCCCGCCGAGAAAATCGTCGGTCGAGGCGACGATTCCCCTCCACAGAAAAATCGCCGAACCGACGGCCAGGAGAACGAATATGACGCGCGGCCAGCCCGTGGCGGTTTGCCGCCCGTCGTGCAGTTCAACCCCGTCGGTCATTCGACGCTCCTTCCCGTCTATCATGGTGTCCATGACCCCGTTTGCCGCGATTTCGCCGAGCTCAGCCCCATCCGACGCCACCGCGGTGGTCGCCCATTCCAGGGGGAACGTCCTCTCCTCCATCCTCGACGAGGACGAACGCGACGACATTCTCGCGTCCTTTCGGGGATTGGCCGACATGTCCTTGCCCAATGCGACCCATCGAATTGTCTCCCGTTCGAAAGAGCATCGCCAAATCATCGCCGTCTCGCTGCCGCCGGATCCGTCGTCCGGCGATCTGCGCGAAGCCGCGGGCGCAGGCGTGCGGGCGGCGGGAGAGGCGCGCAGCGTCGTCGTCGATATACCGCATGCGAACGCCAAAGAGTTCGAAGCGCTCGCAGAGGGGGCCGGGCTGGGCGCCTATCGTTTCACCGCGTACAAGAGCGGGGCAGGCGCCGCGACGAAAGTGTCGGTTGTCACTGGCGTCCCGGCCGCCCCCGTCAAGCGCGTTCGCCGCATCCTCGAGGCGCAGTGCGCCGTGCGCGATCTCGTCAACACTCCGGGAGGGGACCTCGGGCCTTCGGAGTTCGTGCGCCGGATTCGATCGCTGGCCGACGACGCAGGCGGTTCGGCGATCGACGTCGAAGTGCTCGAAGAGGAAGAACTTCGAGCCAAAGGCTGCGGCGGCCTGCTCGGCGTCGGCAAAGGCTCGCAGGAGCCGCCCCGCCTCGTCAGGATGGAGTGGAACCCCGTCGGCGCCCGCGTCCACATCGCGCTGGTCGGCAAAGGCATAACTTTCGATTCGGGCGGCATGTCGCTCAAAAGCCACGAGGGCCTGGCCGACATGAAGACGGACATGGCGGGCGCCGCCTCCGCCGCGGCGGCTGTGCAGGCGTGCGCGGGGCTTCGAATTCCCGCGAGGGTCACCGCCTGGCTGTGCGTCGCGGAGAGCATGCTTTCCGCCTCGGCAATCAGGGTCGGGGACGTCCTGCGCACAGCGGATGGAACCACCGTGGAGGTGACGAACACCGACGCCGAAGGCCGCCTCGTCCTCGCCGACGGCCTCGCCCTCGCCTCGCGGGAGAGTCCAGACGAGGTCATCGACGTCGCCACTCTAACCGGGGCGCAGATTCGAGCCCTCGGCACGCGGTGCGCGGGCCTCATGGGCTCTTCGAACCTCGTCTCGGACATCGCGGCCGCTGCAGAGTCCGCCGGCGAGATTCTCTGGCCCATGCCCCTGCCCGATTATCTTGAGACCTCCCTCTCATCGAACGTCGCGGACATGAAAAACACGGCCGGACCCGAAGCCGGGATGCTCGTGGCGGGCGTCTTTTTGCGACACTTCGTCGGCGACGCCGAATGGGCCCACCTCGACATCGCCGGCCCGTCCTTCAACACGGGAGAAGGCTGGGGGTGCACTCCCTCCGGGGCGACCGGCTACGGCGTGCGCACCCTCGTGCGCCACATTGAGCGGGCCGCAAAGGCGATGGGCTCGCAAGGCGCGTAGGCCCCTTCCCGTTCGCCTGCGGCATCCCGCGGTTCCGCTGCGGGCGTAAGGCGGCCGCGTCGAGGACTCAGCGGCCTTTAGGCCGTCAGCCGCGCCTCTTCCTTTCGTTCCACTGGCGAACGGAGTCGGGATATCCCGTTTTGACGACCTCGTAAAACGGAATTCCCAGCTCATTGGCGAGCCTCGCGCCGTCTCTGAGGCCGGGGACCTTGCGGCGCGTCCATTCGCCGTCGCGCGCGACGAGCATGAGGGCGGACGGCTCGCGCGGAGTCTCGGCCTCGTAATAGGCCTCCACGCCCTGGCGCGTGGCGACGAACTCCCGGAAGTGCGCGGTCGTCGCCGAACGCGCCTGCGCCTGGCCGCGCCTCGACGAGCCGGACGTGCCCGGCGATCTCTTTCGTGAAAACAGACCCATGGATCTAAGGGTAAGCCGGAAGAGAGAGAAAGGTGGCACAATGGGAGAGTGCGAAATCAACCACTTAGGTGGATAATTGGGACATAAGTACTACGTCCAACCTAAATCAACTCGAAGGAGAGGTACGTGGCTGAGACTCTCGAATACGACGTCGTGGTGCTCGGAGCGGGAAGCGGCGGATACGCCGCGGCCATGCGAGCGGCGCAACTGGGACTCAAAGTTGCCCTTGTCGAAGGGGACAAGGTCGGCGGCACATGTCTTCATCGCGGATGCATTCCCACGAAGGCCCTCTTGCACGCCGCCGAAGTGGCCGACGAAATGCGCGAAGGCGGCTCCATCGGCGTTCGCGGAAGCTTTGAGGGCATCGACATGGATGCCCTCAACTCGTACAAGGACGGCGTCGTCCAGCGCATGTACAAGGGACTGACGGGGCTCGTGGCGTCGCGCGGCGTCGAGACGGTCAACGGGTGGGGCCGCCTCGTCGCGAACGACACCGTCGACGTCGACGGAACGCTCTACCGCGGAAAGAACGTCGTCTTGGCGTCGGGGTCCTTCTCGAAAACCCTGGGCCTGGAGATCTCGGGCCGCATCATCACCTCCGACCAGGCCCTCAACATGGACCGCGTTCCGAACTCCGCGATCATCCTGGGAGGCGGCGTCATCGGTGTGGAGTTCGCCTCGGTGTGGCGCTCGTACGGCGTCGACGTGACGATCGTCGAAGGCCTTCCGAGCCTCGTTCCCAACGAGGACCCCTCGGTCTCCAAGCAGCTGGAGCGCTCCTTCCGCAAGCGCGGCATCAAGTTCTCGACGAAGACGATGTTCGAACGCGCCGAGCAGGACGAATCCTCCGTGACGGTCCACACGCAGGACGGAAAGTCCTTCACCGCCGATTATTTGCTCGTCGCCATCGGGCGGGGCCCGGCGACGTCGGGCCTCGGCTATGAGGAGCAGGGGGTCTCGATGGACCGCGGCTTCGTCCTGACGGACGAGCGGCTGCGCACGAACATTCCCGGCGTGTACGCCGTGGGCGACATCGTTCCGGGGCTGCAACTGGCCCATCGCGGCTTCCTTCAGGGAATCTTCGTCGCGGAGGAGATCGCCGGGCTGAACCCCAGGGCCATCGACGAAAACCTCATTCCCAGGGTCACCTTCTCGAACCCTGAGATCGCCTCCGTGGGCCTCAACCAGAACAAAGCCGAGGAAAAGTACGGCAAGGGCAACGTCGAGGCAGTCGAGTTCAACCTCGCGGGCAACGGCAAGTCGCAGATGCTCGGCACGCAGGGCTTCGTCAAGATCGTGCGGGTCAAGGACGGGCCCATAGTCGGCTTCCACGCGATCGGCGCCCGTATGGGCGAGCAGGTCGGAGAAGGTCAGCTGCTCGTCTCTTGGGAGGCTCAGCCTGAGGACTTCGACGGTCTCATTCACGCCCATCCAACTCAAAACGAGTCGATCGGCGAGGCGATCCTCGCCCTCGCCGGCAAGCCTTTGCACACTCACAACTAAGAAGTAGGGAATCATGTCTGAACCGATTAAGATGCCCGCGCTGGGCGAGTCTGTCTCCAGCGGCACCGTCACCACGTGGCTCAAGCAGGTCGGCGAGGCGGTCGAGGTGGACGAAGCCGTCCTCGAAGTCTCCACCGACAAGGTCGACACCGAGGTCCCGGCCCCCGCCTCCGGGGTGCTCGAGCAGATCCTCGTGGGCGAAGACGAAGAGGTCGACGTCGGCACGGTCCTCGGCTACATCGGCGACGGCTCGGGCGGCGCTGCGCCCACGGAGACGGCTCCGGTTGAAACGCCCGCCCCCGCAGCCCCGGCTCCCGAGCCCCAGGCTCCGGTCGAACCGGCGGCAGGCGGCGACGCGGCTCCGCCGTCCTCGTCCGGCGCCCCCGCCGCAGGCGTCGAAGTCCGCATGCCTGCACTCGGCGAGTCCGTCGCCGAAGGCACTGTCACCACTTGGCTCAAGCAGGTCGGCGAGGCAGTCGAAGCCGACGAACCGCTTCTGGAAGTCTCCACCGACAAGGTCGACACCGAGGTCCCCGCACCGGCTTCCGGCGTGCTTCTCTCCATCGCCGTGGGCGAGGACGAGACCGTCGCAGTGGGAACCGTCCTCGCCCTGATCGGCGACGCCTCCGCGGCGCCGGCCGCCG
>ERZ773004.25-NODE-25-length-101507-cov-3.543804_pt1 | contig 101507 bp, 91 predicted proteins | sample MGYA00580667_ERZ773004 | MGnify/ENA primary metagenome ERZ773004 (study PRJEB29015, sample SAMEA2737963) | human oral metagenome | biome: human oral; feature: human-associated habitat; material: dental | place: China | collected 2123 ... | reverse complement strand
CACCATGAAGTACGGCCGCTGGTTCCGAGGCGAGGTCTATAGGCGTACCAGAGACATGGTTGAGGCTGACGGCGGTAGGGTCTTTAAGGTTAACTGTGCCTATACCTCAAAGAAGTGCCATGTCTGTCAGTCCAACCTTAACATGAGCGACTACTCATATCCGTGTTGCCCCACCTGTGACACTACCCATCATCGGGACATCAACGCCGCAGCGAACATCGCTCAACGAGCCAACGTCAAGAAGGCTTGTCAGACCAGGAATAAGAACGCCACAGCAAGAAAAACCAGGAAGTCAAAGTGCCATGTAAAGCCACTCAAGCACCCTGGCACGAAGAACAAACCAACACCAAAGGCCCCACAGAACCAGAAGAGAAAGACTTATGATCATACTTATCCACCTCTTCCGTCTAAGGAGGTGAGTGTGAGGATGTGCCCCGCAGACAATAGGGTTTCTGCGGTGGACCACGATTATAAAGAGTGGTTTCAGACAACAAGCGGCACGACGAATCCGAAGGAGAATCTATCTACTAGTACAGTGGACTGGGTTTATCCTAAGGAGTAGTCATACTCTCAACAATGTCAGTGCCACTATTGTCAACATCAACATAGTTGACAGACCACTGGTTGTCATTAACCTGCTCAATAGTTGCATAGATGGCTTGGTTATTCATAACGAAAAACTCCTTGTTGGTATGTTGACTTGGTTCTGTACTAGTCAGAACTCTACACCAGCAAGGAGCAACAAGGAAGCGTTACTACAAGTGTTTCTGGTCACACAAACAACGACGCTATAAGCATCAGTAAAACCGTGATGCCGTTGTGAGCCATGTGCAGACCAAAAGCGCCCCAGATTGTCTTTTGCCTGAGCACCAGCAGGCAGTTGACCAGCCCGATAGTTGCGGTCCAGGCAACAACCAGAAGATCTGTGATGCTGGCAGCGCCCTGGAAGTGAGCCAGTCCGAACCAGAATGTGCTCACGACGACGAACAGCACACTGGCGGCACGTGGAGACAGGACAGACTCAAAGACGCTAGACAGAGCACCCCTGAACAGCAGTTCCTCCACGAACGGAACCAGAACAGGCACACAGAACAGGAAGATGAACACATACCACAGACCACTCGTTGACGCCAGCGTGCTTGTCGTTGTAGACGGGTCAACATGCACACCAGAGAACACGGCCAGAATCTTGATGACCTGAAGCCCCAGCCACATAGCAGCCCCGAGTCTCATCCCAGCCATGAGATCCTGACGCCTGAATCCATCAATCTTCAAGAATCTGGCAAAAGGAGACGAGAAGAGTCCAGACAGGCGAGAGAAACCACTTCTGGTGTCCCCTGTGCTTACAGCGTTCCGCCATCTCTCCTTCTGTCTGTCTGGGATGAGCCAGTAGGAGAATAGAGCGCCCAGGACCTCGAACAGCACCATCAGCAGTACGCTGGACGGAACCACCAGCGAGGTAGGCAGCACATGACCAGTAAGGAATGTGAACACAAGGCTGGCGACAATCATGACTCCAGCAGGAAGTACCAACCCGAACAAGGTGACGCTGAACTTAGTACGACGTGACACAGAAGAAGGAGCAGGATCGCTGGTGCTTACATCTGTGCTCTCAGAAGATGTTAAAGCGATGGCACTTGTCTTTGCAGTAAGTGATGGTAGATTGTTGTCCCCTGCGTCAAAGGCGGACAACATATCAGTACTATCTACAAGCACTGGGATCTCAGCAGTGTCAGTAACGTCTCTAGAGTCCATACGTTCAACCAGTTCCTTCATGACGACAAACTTGCGTACAATACACACTTATTTCTTGCAAGTCATATCTGTCACAAAGTTGAATCAAGAGACCAGAACAATCGCGCGCCCTGGTGCATATTCAGCAAGCCACTTGTATATATTGCCGCCCTGCTTCTGTGTTACAACTCATACACAAGCAACTTGAACAGAACTCATCCACAGATCTACAATGACTGAAGGACAAGTGTCAGAACTGAGTTCAGGATCACAGATCCACCAATCATCCTGAACCAAGAAGAAAAGGAGAGAAATCCGTATGGTCCGTTCAACCATTCTGGGATTCATCGTTATCAAGATTGTTGCACTGATCTCTGGTGTTATCACAATGATGACCACAAGTTTCAGTGCAGGTGTGTACCAGGTCAACCAGTCATTTGAGGCGCTGACGGCACTTGGACTCATGCTCCTGTTCATCAACATCCTTATTGCGTCCATCATGAGAGCAGCAAAAGGCGACTGATGGTATAATATGTAAGTAGAGGATTCAGTAAAACTGAACAAAAAGACTAGTGAAAAAGATTCATTTTCGATGAAGGAGCAATAAAATGCGACACTTTACAGAAGAGCAGATTGTTGATCTAGTATATGGAAAAAGCGAAGAGGGTGAACTTGTCCACAAGAAATTTGACGGAACAGGCAAATGTTCAATTTTCTATTCGGGCGTTGTCAGGATGAATGATGACTGCTTGTTTTACGAGATCGAGTGGAATGAAATCGGATTAGACTTAGATGAAAAAGAGTCCTGGGATCAAGACGCTCCAGAGGTGGAACCAGTAGGCGAGGTTGTCATTCGATCCGCCTTCGTACCCAGGGGAGAGAACAAGCGCGTCCTTGTTACTCCGTCAGATAATGATCCACTCTACGACAAGCCCACAGATTGGGGACACCTGCTTGAAACCGCTCTGCAGGAAGCAGCGTCCTAGACATACACTATAAACACAAAGAAGCACCTTTTGACACACCTAAAACACAGTGCTATCAAAAGGTGCTTCTCTTTTTGTTTATTGACTCAATTATCAGAAAGCGCTTTGAGCAGAATCCTGACAGCAGGCATCTGATCACTTTCAGTCATTCTTGAGTCAATACCACACATCTCAATGAATGCTTTATTGATCATGCTCTCAACCAAAGACACTTCAAAAGTGTGTGCCGATTTAACTCTAATACGTAGAATACGAGAAACACCATGCTTTTTAGAAAAACTATCATCTAACAAGTTGTAGAGAATCTGTGAGTCACCAAGCAGATCCATGACAAGCAGAGCGCGCGCAATAGCAATAATGTTGACAGCATTACCTCCAATGGGATCATCATTGCTTAGAGCGTCCTGGAATGAACACTTCTTTTTCTTGTAGATCCTGAGAGCGTCGTGAAGATAACTACTCATCTCTTCAGGTTTAAGGTCTCCGCCATAAACACGCAAACTGCAAGATGAATTCAGTGATAGTTCACTGGAAAGAAGTTCTATCGTCTGCTCATACTCCTCGTTCAAAAGGTTGCTATCAATTCCTCTTGAAATGCCCAACTCATACCTGACGTCAGCCAGAACTCTCACTAGAACACCAAGAGCCGAATACAATCTTGCTATTGGATGGTCAGCACAAAAACACGAGAAAATATGAGCGAAATCAGCCAGTCCAGCAGCAACAACCTCAGCACTAAGGCTTTCAGGAAGACACGAGAAGAACTGCTGAAAATCACCCATACCTCTCTGACTCCAAAGCAGTTTCAGAGCGTCTGGTGCCCGAGGATCCGGAGCACCAGACCCAAGACACATCCTCAGTGCACGAACGTCTCTAGGAGACACCATGACGTCAGAGGCAGCAGAGGAAGTTCTGCCAACATCATGACGAATGTCATCCCTAGACAGATAACCAATCGAAGACGAGTCAATCAAGCAGTTGGCAGCATCACGAAGAGAGACGAACTCAGCAATGTTTTTCTCAGGAGCACTTGCAATCTCATAAACACCAGCATCATATACATCCTGAACGAACTCATTGACATCTGTGTACGCTATGTTGTGAGTAATTACTGAAAGCAGCCCAAGAAACACACTCTCCTTGTCAAACCTGTTAACACTCTTAACGGCATCAGCAAGAAAATGGTTGAACAGATGTAACTGATCGTGGTTCCTGACGTAATGAAGACTGTTTTCAATGACACCAACTCTGTTGACACCATCTGGATAAAGAACAAGAAAGAAGATCTCAGCCAGCCCTTGAGCGAGAATAAAGGGCCACACATTCTCCTTTGCTCGGTATGAAAAAACACTTTTGTCATTCGTGCTCAAAGGTGTCTCAAAGCCAAAAACGAGAAGGTTACCATGGTAGAACTTTATCGTGAGATCGCATTGTCTGGGTGACACAATAATCATGGAGACAAAAATTCTTATTTCACCACCACACACAAGAACAATTCTGCTCTCACTGCTGGATTCAATCAACCATCTAGAATCCAGTTGATCGACAAGTTCATCCAGGCCATTAAGGTTGAAGTATGGTCCATCAGTGCTATTGCTGCTCATTTATCTTTTGTCCTTATACCTATGAATCTCTTGTCAGCGTTTTGGCATTCTATCGTATTGTTTATGATTTTATCAGTGCTTATTTTGCATGAGTATTTTTACAAAACCGAATAGCACAAGGGTAATAGGTATTAACATCTACCACCCTTGTGCTATTACCTCAGGAAGAAATCAGAACTCGTCCACAAGTCCCATCTTGCTGAAGTAGTTAGCCACCTGACCCCAGTCATAAATCCAATTCCAGGCGTAGGAGTCCTCCCAAGAACCTCTGGACAAGACAACCAGAGTGTATTCATTTTCAGACTCACAGAAAGCAAATCCGTCAATGATGTCCGTCATCCCTCCATCATTTACAAGGCTGTCAGACTGAATGGTTTTCAGATCAGTCAAATCCTCACGGAACCCAGGAATATGAGAGTAGATCTCAGAGTAGTCAAACTTGTCAGACGACGCCATGACTCCGCTCTTAGAGACAGCCTCCATCAGAACGACAGCATCCTGAAGGCTATGAGCATTCTTGGCCTCATTAATCCAGTACTCCTTGAAACCATCAAGGAAATCAGGGCCAACATCATAGGTGTCACCGTTGGAAAGAGTGATCTGTCCTCCATGACGAGCCCAGTCGTACTGCCACTCGTTGCCGTCCTGCTCAGCAGGATTGCAGGCAACATCCCTACCTAGTGCAAACTCAACACCCTGAGAAACGAGACGGACAAGAGCCTTGTCATTTATATCCATCTCGTAGAGAGAGTGAATCGTCTTCCACAGATTCTGACAGATGATCCAGGTCTCAAAACGGCTTCCCTGAGCCTGGAAAACGTCTCGGCGCGCCTGGATTATATTGTCCACAGCGTTAGCAAACATCTTGATAACCTCAAGATCGTCATCCAGATCAATAAAACTCAAAGTCCATGAGAAGTCATCATTGCTACTCATGAGACCATCGCCATAGATCCTGTTAAGAGTAAACAGAGCAATCATCTGCTCATCGTCAGCAACATTAACTTTGACGGCAACATGACACACCACATTACTGTCAATTTGTGATGCACGATTGAACAGATCCGTAACCTCCAGGTCAATCCCCTTAATCTTCTGGGGACCGGACATAACGCGCTTCAGAATCTCTGATCGAATGAGGGGAGCCTGATTACCCCAGCGTCCAAACTCCTCATCAGAGATTTGGGTGAGCATACCCAGAATCTTATACTCTCCAGTAGTATTAACAGCCATGAGATGTCCTTTCATCTGTGCCGCCACTTGTTGTCTGGCTTGTTACTTCTAGGCTACACCAGTCACTAGCGACAGATCAACCCAAGAAGTAGTGATGCTGTTCACACCATAGAATAAACCAAGAGTGCAGAATGGATGTCATCATGATTTGTTTTAACGTCCCTTAGATTAAAGTACGGGCCGTCAATTCTAGTAGTACTGCTCAACTTTTCTCAAATCCTTTCTGTCCTTGTCTATTACATTAGCGATCTCGTCTCAACTACTCAGTCAAGTCGATCTAACGCCTTAGAGCAGATTTCCCTTAAGTATTTCATAAAGGCACTCTCTGAATCAAACTTCCTCTCAGAAGCAATAGACACAACAAGTTTTAGTCCTTCATCAACTCTTGTGTTGCTACGCGACTCGAGTGGAGAAAACTCTGGACCAACATTGCTGGCAGCAACACCTAACCACTCCCACACAGAATCAGTCAACACCTTTGTAGAATACACAAAGATACTAGCATAATACTCTTTTATAAAAGGATTATTAGGAAACATCTTCCCTCTATCTTTCTTATGCTTCTTCATCCGCAAACACGCATTCCTCAAAAAAGTCTTAAGAAAATGACCAGAAGGATCCATTAAAGCACAAGCAATGATATACCTGGCAAGCTCCTCCAGAACTAACCTGTTAGTTTCGAAATCGCCAACAATATGAAAATCATATTTCTCATCCATCATTTCATCAGGAAGAATGTACATGATGCATCCTATAACCTCATTGATGACTGAATCAATGGAGGTATACTTCATGGGTTGAACAATTGCCGCCCTGAGAGCAACAGAAGACCTTATTGTTGGCTCAAAGATGCTCATCAATCTATTTACTTCTCTAATTTTACCCATGCATGGATCAATACTAATTGACTCAAGAGCACTCAAAACACCTCTCATACTTGTTGTTGCTGGTATACCGTTAAAAATCCTAAAAAATCTATGACGATCAATCCTGTTGTAAAATGACACGTACAACAACTTGCTATCAGGATGCATTCGAGCAAATGTTCGTATGGAATGTATACAATTCAACATCAATGGTGCTGTTCTAGAATCAGTAAACTTGTTGAATGCGAGCCCGCTTCCATGAAGAAGCAGTCCATTCTTAACACTCAGAAGATACTTCTCTGGATTATGCGAATCGAACTCCATCTTGTTGAGATTGTTCCCATAAACAAGAGATATGTCGTTCATCAAGTCATCAGGAGACGGGTACACAAGGTTGTTGTTGATGACACAGATTGCAGCAGCGGCGACTCCTCGGTCAAACCGTCTGGATTGAAGCACTACATCACTAAGAACTTGGATACCATGAGACGTGCGAGCAGCAGAGGCGCTGTTGGTTCCATATTTAACCAGATTTTTGTTTGTTAGGTTTTCGGGATTCTCAACATCAAGAGTACACGCAACATCTCCAGTAACTCTGAACTGGTCTTCCATATTGTTGTACCTGTTATCAATCCAAGACATCTCTGACAGACGCTCAGCAAGAATCAACGGCCAGGAGTTATGATTCACGTCATCAGAAATCGCAAGACGAGAGAGATTACAGGAGACAATGTTGAGTTTGATGGTGAACTTGTTGTCTGGATGAGCGCAAGAGACACTGACAAAAGCCCTGTTGTTTGTATAACCGACTGAGACAAAAAGGTCATTCTTGAGATAAGAGGCGCAGGCAGAGACGTAGTTGTCACCAGCAGTAAAATCCCAGCAGGCATGAAGAAGGTCAGAATATTGAGGCATATCTACAGTGCCAAAGATGTCACCACCACAAGGAAGTAGTTTCTGGTTACTCACTGCTCACTATCTTTCATGTATGGGATTTTCTAAAACAAGAATCAGTTCAAGGTGAGCGTGCTTTTGAAAAGTTGAAGCACGCTCACCTTGAACTACCACTGAAGTTCTGGCTCAATCCTCACTCTTCCAGCCCACACTCTTGAGATAACCAGCAATCCGATCATCAGCAAAAACATTCCAAGAGTAGGTGTCTTCGATGTAGTGACGACAAAGCACAACAACACCAATGAAACCATTGTCCTTGACAGCAAACCCGTCAATGATGTCAAACTCACCCATGCTGGTAAGACCATGATCCTCCTGCATCTTCTTCAGGTCGGTCAGTTCCTTACTGAACCAAGGAATGAGCGAGTACACCTCCGAGTAGTCAAACCTCTTGGAAGAAGCCATGACACCACTGTTGTCAATCTCATCAAGAATACGAACGGCATCCCAGGCAGAATCCACAACTCCAGCACTCATCTTCCAGAAGTCCTTCATACCCTGAATATAGTCAGACCCCACCACGTAAGACACAGGGTCACCATCCTTGACAGGAATGTAGATAGTACCATCGCTAATCACCTCAGGAAACTCATCCTTGGGCTCATCGGCAACAAAGACAGCGCCGTCACCAAAGACGAAAGAGACGGCCTGATTGAAGAAGTGCCGAGACTGCTCCCAACTAGTGTCCACGCTCTCAGCAGTATTGGAGCAGATACCCCACAGTTCCTGACAGATCTCTCGCGTCAGGAACTTGCTGTCCTTCACCTTGAAGAACTCACGACGCAGTTCCTTCGCTCGGTCAGCAACGTTGGCGAAAGCCTTAGCGTAAGTAATCTCCTTGCTGTCAAGACCATCCCCCAGAACCCTCATGTCCCAAGAGTAGTTGTCATACTCATTTCCACCGAACCCAATGAACGAACTCTTGGCAAGAGTGTAGAGGACAATCTTATCATCAATCTTGACAGCAACGCAACAGATAACGCTGTCATCAATATGGGTGGCCCTGTTGAAGACACCTGTAACATCCTTGTCAATTCCAGGCATCTTGTCATCAACGTCAGTGATTCGAGACAAGATGCTGTGCCGGATGGCAGGCTTGTTCTCCACGCTCCAGTTGAAGATCTCATCGTCAGCAATCTCTGACAACATGCCGAGGATCTTGAACTGCTTGTCATTAATCTTGATGGTCATGATTGTCTATCTCCTTTAGGTTTGTGTCCTCCACTCCTTGGATGACCTAGCAACAGGATACAGCACCAACACACAGCACTCAACCCAGAAACCAGTGAGACCAGTCACACAAAGTGCTGATTCTGGTGGACAGGTTGTCAATACTTTCTAAAGCATTAGAGCAAAACAAGTAGTGTTAGTTAACAATCACCATGAAGGATAAATCTGCTCTCTGATTTTGTAAACATCATTCTCAGAATTTACTCTTCCAGTAATCATCCTTGCAAAACTCCAGCCAAGTCCGCCAGTTTTTTCATCGACTAGAAGTCTTGTCAAATAGATCGATACATGGTTATATATGTCCTTGGTTCTGACCACACTTCTTTCGTATTCTGTCATGTTGGTGATCGGTTCTAAATAACCTGGAGCATCTTGAACCGGTTTAACAAATACCGTGAACCGCATAGTACCAGTGCTGACTCGATACGATCTTGGAGCACTGAAGAACAACTGGGAACCTAAGTCACCAGGAACATTTAAGGGCTCTACTACACCACAATACTCCTCAGCCAGCATATTCGCTAACCTCAGTGCAGTATTTTCGGCAGTTCTGCGCTGTTTGTCAATAAAATCGCGGACATCAATGGGAGTAGGTTCCTTTGATGAATCTTCTGTGACTATTTCAGAATCTGTTTTTTCTTTCTTCTTACTAAAGAACATAACTACCTATTACTCCCCATCGTCGCTCTGGCTCCACGACTTCCAGAACAACTCGCCATCATCAATCAGGTACACGTATACGATCTCACCACTGCTTTTATCCTGCATGACGAAGCCAGTTTCAGCGTACTCATGATCGTTCTCTTCAACAACCTTGCGGACAGTATCAGTGTCGCTCAGATCGTCTCGGAACCCAGGAATGTGTGAGTAGATGTCTCGCCAGCAAAAATCAACGCTACCTGAGTATGACACCCCACTATCGGCAATGTTGTTCAGAAGATCTCGTGCTTCTTTCTCATTGCGAATCGCCTTGGCGTCGTTGATCCACTTCTCCATGATCCCGTTAGCATACTCAGGGCCGACATGGAACCCCTGGTAGGCATAATTGGTTGGCCTGAAGAAGAATGCGTCCCCAGACCCCAGAATGCCGCCCTCTTGCAGCCAGAGACCTGTTGCGTTCATGACTCGCGGAACATGCCGATCAGTCAAGGTCAGATCCATATGCTCGCTGTCAGCAACGATCAGGCGCTCATTCTCCGCCTTGGCTTCACCAGTATGGACCAGAAAAACGTACTGAAGAATCCGATTGATAACACTGGGAACATCACTCTCAGCCGTATTCTTGTCCGCCCCAAGAATCTCAGCAATCTGGTAACAAATGGACCACACCTGTTGAGCCAACTGGTACAGATCCCACTTATCGGAATCATATGGTAGGCTAAGTCGTCTCTGACGAAGGTCATCAAGGTTGCTGCACAGATCCCACACCTTAACCATCGTCTTATACTCATCATCAGAAATAGCCTTGAAACCCCAGGACTTGATACGACTTCCAGGAAGGTCGTCAACCATGACCTCTGAAAGGGTGAAGGTGGTGAACGTTCCGTCAGGGTTGTGCACAATGAACGTAGCAACATGGCCGGATAGGACCACCATAGGATCTAGGTGAACCCTGACTACCTCACCAATGGACCCAGAATGCTGGTCGTACCTGGGACGCACAGCATCAATCATTTCCAGGTTGGTGACACTGTTGCTACGTTTTGAAAACTCCTTCTCAACCATCTCACCAAGAACAGCAAGATTCTGATAGTTCTGCGAGTTTTGAGACGCCATACTTTTTATCCTTCATTCAAGCAATGGTCAAGCAAATAAACCAATAGATTTCAACAATTATGGGGCTAGATGGTTTTTAGGGAGTGGTGCCAGTCAAGCATCAGTCAAAGAAAATTAATTCTTCTAGTCACTTTACTACAATGCTGTTGTTCAGATGGCCTCCATACCAGAAATCTTCTGTAACCATCTCAACAACAAAATCAGCAATGATGTGCTCATGATGGTCAAACACCTCAAAAACCATGATTGCATGACACATGCCATCACTGCTATCTTTCGCGCTGGTGTATGACTGACTAAAAATCCTGATGCCAGCAATTCTACTACTAGGATCATTCAGGTTGTTGTGATAGTTTGTCCACTTATTCACACGATAGTTGACGTCAGTACAATACACTTCATCGTGATAGTCCTCTCTACTGTAGCCCAGCATCGTTACCCTAAATTGACATGTGTTAGTGATCTCCATCTGTCCTGTGTTATAATACACCTATACCGCTGTTCAGTCAAATTCCTTGAGAGAGGAGGCTCACTAGATGTCACCTAAAAGCGTTGTATCACGCACGTACCCTCGTGTGCCATATGCTGCTTTTGACAAGAACGGTGGACCTCTGGAACTGAATGAGGTTCTGGACGGTGTTAAAGCGGATGCTGAACTGGTCGCTCACTATGCTCTAGAGGAGATGACTGAGCAGAACCTCGCCTTAGTGACCTACTTCGATGGTATTAAGCCCGCTGAGGCTGGTAGACAGATGAACCTGAAACTCCCCGCTGAGGTGAAGAAGCAGTTCAAAAGCGGTGCATCTCGTCTGGAGAAGATGTTTCAGGAGCAGGTGGTGACCAACCTGAGATCCTGGGCCGCTAGAGTCGAGGTCATGACTCAGACCTACCCTAAGTACGTCTCTGCTGGATGGAAGAGAACCGCCAGTGACTCAAAACCCAGTTCTATGCAGCCCAGACTTGCTCTTTCTGCTGCTGACAAGCAGTACAGAGAGATGACTGTTGCACCAGATCGTATTGAGTTGATGATGGTTGTTCAAGGGCAGAAGACAGTACTGTACTTCCCAACGCCGCCACAACTACTAGAGGTGGGTTGTGAGCCCAGTGTGCCAGACATCTGGGTAGACAAGAACAACAGGGTTGTCTTCGGTTTTCATGGTAAGACCGATCCTGGCAGACCAGAGTTCTCTGAACGTTATGTTGTTGGCGTAGACGTTGGGATCACCAACCCTGCTGCTTACGTAGTCTGGGACATCGAGAAGAAAGAGATTGTTGAGGAGTCTCTACTTAGTCAAAGAGCACGGTCGCTGAACAACAAGATCAAGCGTGGCGCTAAGCAGGTGTCTGCTCTCAAAAGGAAAGGTAAGCATGAAGAGGCCGCCTCTCACAGAGAGCATCTGTCCAACAGAAGACATGAGTTAAGCATCATTATTGCCCAGGAACTCGCTGATGCATCGTGGCACTACGATAACGCCATCGTGTCGTTCGAGGACCTGAGCCACATCAAGAACACCATGAAGCACGGGCGCTGGTTCCGAGGTGAGGTGTTTCGTAGGACACGCGACATGGTTGAGGCCGACGGCGGTAGAGTCTTTAAGGTGAACGCCGCCTATACGTCTCGGCGCTGCCACGTCTGTCAGACTGACCTTGACATGGGCGATTACTCACAGCCGCGCTCCACCACTTGTGATACTACTTATCATAGAGACATCAACGCGGCGGCGAACATCGCTCAGCGAGTGAACGTCAAGAAGGCATGTCAGACTAGGAAGCGGCACGCAACAGAAAAGAGAACCAGGAAGTCGAAGTGTCACTCTAAGCCGCTGAAGCACCCCGGTACGAAGAACAAGCCGACACCTAAGGCTCCACAGAACCAGAAGAAGAGAAGAACCAGCACTTGTACTTATCCACCTCTTCCGTCAAAGGAGGTGAGCAAGGAAATGTGCCCCGCAGACTCTAGGGTTTCTGTGGTGGACCATACGTGGTTTCAGACAACCAGCGGCACGACGAATCCGAAGGAGAACCTGTCTGCTAGTACAGTGGATTGGTTTTATCCTCAGGAATAGTCATACTCTTCAATAGTGACATCACGAACAACTCCGTCCTTGTCAATCATCTCAATACTCATACCAGAGTTGTGACGTACTGGAGTGCTTTGTGTTAGAGAAAAACCCTCCAATGTCTCAATGAAGTAGTCAGGCCATTCACAAGATTCTTCTCCAAAGACATGACCATAAAACTTGTCCTTGAAGGCATACTCGTATACTTCATTAATAGTAAAAGAGTGTTCATTAGAAGAAATCACTAAAATTGTGTCGTCACTACCCTCTTCTGTTTTAGTGACAACCATACCAATCAGATCCTTGACGAGTGGATCTGGCTCCTCAAGCACCCAGATATAGAAGCACTCGCCTGACTCAAGAACAATAGCAATTTGGAACTTGTTATTAATGTCGTCAGAAAAGGCAACGTCTTTCACTCTGTAACCAATAAGATGTGATGAATCGTTCACAAGATCGCTGTCAGTTTCATTTATGAAGGCATAATTTCTCATTAGTAAAACTCTTTCAGGTAAACACAAGAAATAACCAGTTCAGGATAACATGCTCTTCTGGAACTTGTTGAACATGAGTCCCGAAACCAGCGAACCGACTGCGACCAGTACGGCAATCACTCCAACAACGACAGAGAGAATGATGACACCCTTTGTCGTCCCAGCAAAAACCAGCAGAGCGGCAATGATACCAGCGCCAACAGCCAAAGCAATCAGTGCATAGATGGCACTCATCACTCCAACTGCCTTACGCTGACTGGTAGCAATTGAGTCGAAGTCAGTGGACACTATTTTCTCCTTATGCGAGAATATGGATAGTTCTTGCTTCCAAGATTACATCATGCGAGACGGGTAGTCAACAAGATATGAGCAAACACAGAGAGAATATGCTCACAAAAACAGACAACCTCTGTGCTCAGTTCTTCCACACGAGCACAGAGGTTGTTGTCTAGGATGTGTCAGGCACTCACGGTAGCAAGAGCCTTACAACCAGTAATGTTTCCGCCCTCATCACGAACCAGAAGATCCGGGACAAGGAAGTCCTTGCGACCCAACTTAGCCGCCTCAACGGCCACAAACCGAGAGACAATGAAGAGCGTACCCTCCTCAGCATCAGGCAGCCCTGCGCCATCCTCAAACTCCTGCACAAGGTCAGCACCAAGGCTGACAGGAACCTGGACACCTCCCTGCACCTTAACCTTAATCGTATCCGCCTGAGCACGCTTCAGACGGGGCGCAGGAATGGTTGAGTCAGGCTCAAATGAAATCAGGGTTGAACCATCAGCGCCAATAATGTTTACAACGTGAGGGGTGAGGTTCTTGATAGTGGTCATTGTGCTCTCCTTTTTGTTGTTGTCAGAACTCTCTGTCCTGACTGATGGAATAATCATAGCAACCACCCGAACCAAGCACAACCCAGAAATCAGTGATCCGCATCACACAAAGAACATAGGCAAGAATAAACACCTTGACTGCCATAAACAAGCAGTCAAGGTGTTTGAAAATAATGTCAGGTGGGGGAACCTATGAACCCAAGCCAACTTCTCACACATCGATACTTACAAAAACAAAGATGCTTGGAGGTTCCCTCACCCGACAGAAGTAACACTAGCACTGGCTGTGCATCTGAGTCAAGCAGAAAGCATGTGAGTCACAACACAAAAAAAGAACAGGGGCAGGACTTCAAAACATCCTGCCCCTGTTCTGTCAGATGTGCTTCAGGTACTTTCCGTCAAAGGGAGTAGGATCCTGAGAGTAGTCGTCCCAGGCACCCAGAGCATCAGCGACGTTCCCAGAGCGAGTCCAGGAACGAGCCTCGGCGTTCGCGGAGTGGCGGGCGGAGCGAGCCTTGCCACGGAGCATCGCGGCGTCAGCGATAGAAGTGGACTTGCGAGCAGCGGTGTCAAACTTCCACATGGTATTCTCCTTGGTGTTTGTGTTGACGGCTTGTTGCCCTCAACTTCTGAAACTAATATAGGCATATCGTCCAGTCCGACGCAACCCTGAAACCAGTGAAGTGGGTCACATGCACACAAGAGAACACATGTGACCCACTTGCCGTCAGGTAGAGAACCTACTAGTTGCCACTACCCATATGGAATCTCCATCACGTTCTTGAAAGCCTCCTTGATGCTCCAGGTGCTACCATCTGAGGTGTCAACACTGTGCCAGTCCTGTCCATAGTGGTTGACATAGGTACAGACAAGCGACTCACTCAAGACATCGCATGAAACCCTGTGCCCAGAGATGTTAACAGATTTAGGTGAGCAATAAGCAAACTCAATAAACAGATCATCAACACTGGGGAAGGTGCTCCAAATTGCCTCAATGGCATTTCTCTGTGTGGAGGTAACAGGAACAGAGTTTCCATCTCGGTTAATGGTGGAAGGGACGCCATTACGCCGGTTGATGTGAGTAATACTGTTGTTGCCTCTGGCAGCAAACTTTTGTGCAGCAAGCCATACGAGATAGCGGATAGCGTCAGCATCGGCGTCATCCTCCGTCTTGAAGGTGCGCTGAACCTGCGTCTTGGCATAAAAGGGGTTAATCCTGGCGACAACTTTCACCCCACCATTGTCAGTAGGGTTAAGGTGAACCTCGTAGTCCTCCTTGTAACTGGAGACCATAATCGATCCATCTTCCGCTATATCAACACAAACATACTCAGCAACAGGGCACTCCATATAGATAGCATAGGCTGCTCGTTCAATGAGGTCGCCATCTGGAACAGGGATGTATCCGTTATAGCACTTCTCGTCAAAGACATACTGACGGATGCCACGTTTGTAGCCATACTTCTTGTTTCGCATTTGCTTCCCCTTTCAGATATGCCAGGAACCTCTTGTTCTCTGGCTGATGACTCTAGTGTAGATTGCTTGATTGAATCAGGTCAAGCCAAACACATGTGAACTAAGTCACTTTGCTTATCACTTGCTGGCGGCCTTCTCAGCCTTGGCGTATACCAGCACCCCAGCCAGACCAAGCAGGCCAGTCATAAAGGCGTTGGAGTGACCACCGATAACAGCGGCAACTCCAAAAAGCCCTGCCAGAGCAAAAAGCGCGTATGAAATACGAACAAGGGTCTTGACGCTGCTGGTGCTCATGAATGAATCCTTCCAAAATGGTTCAGATGCCTTGTTGCCTGAACCTTGATGACACTAGCCTACATGCTGCATCAAGATTCAGGCAACTTGTTCAGTGGTGAAGTGAGTCACATGCTCTCAGTGATTGTACAGACAACCATTCTGAGCCACACAAACATGCTCGCTCTCACTCTTGCTGGTGCTGTCATCATGGGCTTCAAAAGGGCAGCGCTCAGGCGACATGCAAATGTGCTCAGGGGCGCTCTTCATGGGCTCCCAGTCGAGGGTAGCGCCCTCATAGTGCTTGAAGTTGCTCTCCTTGCTGGCACTGGATGGCTTCCTAGAGAAACGAGAGAACAAAGGAAGAACAAGCGAGATGGCAGGAAGAGGAGAAATCATGTTGAGTGTCCTTTCTGGTGAGTTACTGGTGTGTTTTGATGACTCAAGTGTAGGCAGGTTGTTCTCACTGGGTCAACACCCAAACAAGTGAAGTGGGTCATAAGGATGGAGCGACACAGAGGTTGCTGCCCACACTACATACTTCTTGGTGTCCCTTTTTAATGACTAATCTCACACCAGCAACTCCTTGACTGAGCGAGCAGGAAACTGGTTCAATGTATGCTGACATATTGTCAAGCACAGAAACAGAATAGGACACTTCAATCATGAATACCAACAACACAAAGAACACCAACCTCTTTGATCTGAGCAAGGTCTCTGAGCAACTAAAGGATTCTCCCAAGACTGAATTTAAGAATATACAGGACATAATTGACTTCACGTCCTCATTCAGCCCAAGTCAGCACACCACAGAGATTACCGATGAGTTCAAGAAGGCTGGTCTTACTGGACCTGGATCTGGTTTGTTCAACACCCTGAAGAACCTGGGCAAGATCGATGAGGACAGGACTCGGCTCATTGAGAACATCCCCGCATACGCGCCTTGCCCTGAGGCCAACATGTACTACTACGTAACCACAGACGGGTGCATTGTCAACTCTCGCACACTCCAGGTGACAGAACTCGACGACTCGTTCTGGGAGTACCTGGAGGTGTTTCAGCAGGAACTTTGACCAGAATCTTCGGTGTTTGCTGAGTTTTTGTTATGACGCCTATTACAGCAATTTTGTCAACCTATGCCTGCAGTGCTACACCCAATGACATGCTACAATGGGCGCTTCAATAAATAAGACAGGGATAACAGAAAGGTTTCACCAGGATGCCTGTTGCATGCAGTCACACTAATCCTCTGTAATCCCTTGACTTGTAGTACTACATATTCTGTGTTATAATACACACATATCCATTGCAAGTCAACCCGTTTGAGAGGAGGTGAGCCTGTGAGGTTACATGACACAGTGACCAGACACAGGTTCACTACAGAAGATGGTGTTGATGCAGAACAGGTAAGCGCTGATCTGGCTCAAATGATTAATTGGATGGCTGAGGCAGAACGAGAGGTGCTTGCCAGTACAGAGTTCCACAACTTAGCGCTGAAGACCTTAAAAGGTAACAGACCAACTGGATCGCTGAACTCATGGGGTAGAAAGAGACTTTCTCGTTATGACTTCTCGTTTCAGAAGCACAACATGAACGAGATGCTGGTCTCTAACGTGGTGAGCACTCTGGAACTGTACGCTATGAGCGTTGGGTTGTTTCAGGTGATGAGTACTCACCCTAAGGAGACCAGGCCAGAAAAGATTCTCTCTCACTATAGAAGCACCTATCCTGGTGCTCCGCAACCCACCAGTGGAATGGTTCGCGCTCACCTGATCAGGTACCACAAGAAGGGTGAGCGTAAGGCGTCTATACCCGGAGTGAGCGCTAAACTGAACCTGGCTGTCTGTGACACGAAGTTTTCTCCTAAATCATTTCGAGACGAAAATGACCCTTTAAGTGTTGTTGTTCAATTCAGGACTCCTCACTATGGTCTAACGAGTGTTCACCTGAGGCTGCCAGACGATACAGAACGATTCGGCACAGGTAAGGTATGCCGTCCAACCATCCGCCTGAGTAACAAAGGACAGGTCGTCTTCGACATCGCTGTTGAGCATGAGGTGGATACTCGCCAGACCAAGAATGTCGTTGGTGTTGACCTTGGTAAGATAGAGCCGTTTGTCGCTACAGTCATTAATCCTGAGACTAACCACAGGTCTGCTCCGTATCATGCCAACTACAAGAGACGGCTTGGTTCTTTAGTTAGAAAAGAGCAGCAGCGCCGAGAATTGACATCCCGTCTGTACGAGAAGGCAGATCTCTGTGAGAGATACAATCGAGTCCAGCACGCTCAGGTTCTCAGGACCGAAGCGAAGCGCGTCAGTGCTAAGGCCACTCATATTAAGCACGAGATTAGCCAGTGTATCGCAAGCCAGGTAGTGAGTATTGCTGACCAGAACGACTCTCATGTCTCTCTGGAGAACCTGTCCTGGCTGGATTCTCGAGGTGGTAGATGGCCTCACGCAGAGATTCAGAGTAGAATAGAGAACACCGCTAAGCGCTATGGGCTGAAGATAGTCAAGGTGAGCGCCAGTAACACCTCTAAAACCTGCTCTCGTTGTGGTGGTAAGACATCCAATAACTCAAAGACGCGAGTTGGTACCTGTTCTGTATGTGGTTTTGAATTAAACCGAGATGTAAGCGCCAGTCGTGAGATTGCCCTTCGAGCAACATCTCCTTCATCTCGATCCCGTGAGAGAATGCGTTCTCTACTGAGACAGAGACAAGAAAAGCAAAGTTCGGCTGCTACGCGACAGTCGAAGCCGGTCACTGCCCTGAGTGGAAACCAGGGACACACCGGTACCTCAGAATCTCTTTCCGAGGCGACGCTGATGATGGTGAGAGAATCTAGACTCTAGAGGCTCTCCAACCTGGTCAGCGAGTGTACTTACTCAGAACTGGACTACTCAATGGGATACTCCTGGTGATTCCTACAAGGTATATACAAACACTCCTGATTTCAGAACGATAGTCTCCTGCAACTGGACTAGATTTAATACTGGTGACACTGACCGAGGTGACCATCAAGGTAGAGAGATACTCCTCCAATACAACTGAGATCAGGGTCTCTTTCTACCTTGAAGACGACTTTGATCCTGAGTACAAGATTTTTCCATACAGGGCAAATATTCTGCTCATAAACCACTGGGTTGCTTTGTTTGCTGAACGGCTGACAGAACTGCTGGAGCATGTGGACAACTATGACAGCAGAGTTGAGATCGCTCTAAGCACAAAGAAGTCAAAGAAGGAGCGCAGGCACCAGATTAGTCTTGGTGATGACATTTCTAGCACAATCAGTATTGTCTCAGAAGCAGTCTATCTGATTGAGCCTGGAGAAATTGGCCTGACGTCAGCAGTTCTCAGCGCAATGGCTAACAGAATTATCTATCCTGACGGGAGGATTCTGATTCAGGACGCCAAGAACACAGGTCTAGGTGACATCACCGCAGAGAAATATGAGGAGTCAGTCAAAGCGGCTCTAAGCAACAACAGGTGGCAGGAACCACTGTACGCTCTCAAGCCACTCCACTCGCTCATGCGTGCTTGTGGAGCACTGATTATTCATCCAAGTACTCCTGTTCCAGGATACATAAACAGGTTTGATAGAAGGAACGCAAACCTTGACATCATACTGAGCAGATCTGTATCCACTGGTGTCAGACCTATGTCTCTCAGGCAACTGGAACTGATTCAGAGGATCATCAACCACGACTCAGGAATGATCCTACTGGGTAACTCGCTTCTCGGTTTTGGAACCAGCAAGACCATGACCAGCATCCTCTCAGAAGAGACTCTGGACATGAGCACAGACCTGCTGGCAGACTCAGCGTCAATAGTGTGCCAGGAAGCACTCATGACGACAACTCCTGACGAGGCGTTGTCCATTCCTGGTGTTCTGGCTATGCGAGTGGTCATCAGGTCACTGGCAGCATCCATGGACTCAGCAAATGAGTGGGAGCACCTACGATCCGTGTTTCTTGACGACACGGACAGAATCATGCATCCGGTACAAGACGTAGCAAGTGTGTGTCCGCAAATGGGAATAGTCAGGTCATACGTTACTGACATTTTGGCGCTCGCAGGACTACTGGACAACCATCTAGGAATCAGTTCTGACAGCATGAGTGTTCTTGCTCTCACCAGAAAACAGTTCTTCGTAGGGAATGCGTTCAGGAGAGTCAACAAGACGATGCAACTCTACCACACAGAAGTCATCAAGACGGAAACAAGCCCTTACTCCTCTTTAAGAGACAGCATGGGTCCTCTTGCTCGTGATGCCTTTGAACCACTAATTGTCTCTCTTCTGACAATTGCAGGTGTTGAACCAAATCCAAGCACATCTGTATCAAGCACAAAAGAGTTCTGTAGCATTATTATTCCTTTGGTTGAAACAATGTCAGCAGTAGAACAAAATGATCAGTGAACACAATTAATCCAAGAAGCAGAACAAGGCACAGTAGTAGAGAATACATAAAAGAAAAACAGATCTCTAAAAAAGAGGATAAGAAGGCAGACAATTATGGAATCACAGAGCAAGTACCTGTCAGATGAGCCAGTATCACTGATGCTTGACTGGAGGATTATTAATGACGGCAGAAATTATAAGATTCAGGCAAATGATTCCAGTGGTCAGTATCGAGTAGAAATTGACAGATCAGCAAAAAGAATGGACATCGACCGGTCCTATAGCCACAACATAACAAGATTAACTGTCAGTTCCTCTGAGCCTGACAGTCCTTTCAGGGGATACAAGCCCAAGATTACCTTAAGAATCATCTCTTCTGGCAAGCACGCCAAAGAGATTGTTCCCAACAAGGCAGAGGAGTACCTGAATGGGCACTGGTTGACTATCCTTGCTGAAAGAATGGCAGAAGTCGTCTCATGCATCAACAAGAATGATGACAGATTTCATGAACTTGTTGTCGAGTTCTCACGTGGGATGGATGCTAAACTTGACAAGAAGTTCTCTGGCGATCTTAATGCACTGAGGTTTACTAGGGAGATGTCATCCAGAATTCAACCAGGTCGCGTTGGAATCACTTCTGCTCTACTGAATATGCTACAGATGAGCACAATCTATACAAGTGCTGATTCACTTATTCAAGAGGCAAAGAACGCTGGACTGGCAGAACTGACATCAGCAGGTGTACAGAAAAGCAGCAATAACGACTATATTTTCTTTAGCCCTGAGTCAGTGTTCTGGTCGTTGATTGTTGATCCAAAAAATGACATTACCAAACAATGCTATAAAGGGGCATTTTACTTCAGTCAACGGAAAAAAGTCAAACCCAGCACAATCTCATTTCTTAGAGAGGTGCTAAAAAAGCATCCTAAGACAATAGATCTTTTGAAGGACTTGAGTAAAAACCTTCTTTTCAGTCGCTCAAAGTACTCCTTCATCACCAAACTTCCTGTTGACATCATTGACAACAAGTCCTTGAAGCGAAGTGTCAGCAGGTTTGTTAACAGAGACACAAAGTACCTGACAAACATGAATAAAACTTCATATATTGAGATTCGTGAGTTGAAGTCTGTATGCCTACTGGTTACGCTACAAGCCTTGTGTTATCAGTTCAAGATCAGCGACCCAACTATTAAGAAGCATGAGGACAAGGCGAGTGAGATACTGGCTCCACTAATGAAATTAAAGCCAGCCGAGCAGGATGTTCTAAGGCTGATAAGGTGCCTCTCAATGGTGCTGGCAGTCACTGAGGCGCTGGACAACTACCTTGGCACCAGTATGTTCGATCAGGTGATTCAAGGCTTCAGAAGAGCCATAAGTAAGAATATAGCACTGATTAAAAAGGAGTTCGGCAACTACTTCAAGAACGCCAACCTTTCTGTAGAGGTCAACCAGCATCTTTTTGTTGTCATGGCAGACATAGCGTCAACTCTAGTCGTATCTTTCTGTGAGTCTGCTGGCATTTCAGCACCATCCACCAGCAGGAATACAACAGAAGACCTTGACGATTTCAGAGACCTGAAGAACCTATATAACGACCTTGCACCAGTGATTCCAGTCATTCAAATAGTTATGAAGATCTGAGCAAAAAGCAGAAGACACGCAAAAATGAAGACGTTCTTTCTAAAAGAATATGATGGCCCGGATTGTGAGAACAACTCTGGTCTAAGAATCTACAGGTCTTTGTCTGTTGGGACTAGGAGTAACAACGAGAAGTACGTCTTGGCTCAGGCATATCGTCGCAATCCAGAGTGGCAGAAAAGCAGAGGAGTTGTATTTGGATTACCTGGTTCCATCAGCATCTCACTAAATCTAGACACTGACGAAAAATCGTATGATAACTACCTTCTTCATATGATTAATGATAACAGGATCACAGAAGATCACTGGCTAATCGCGCTTGTCAGACGACTTGCTGAACTACTCGCCTGCACACAACACAGAAAAGGACGACTCAACATTGAAGTTCTGTCAGAGACGGGCAACATGACTCTCATCAGGAACTCTGTTCAGATGGTAGAACCAGGCCAGGTGGGATTAACAGCAGCACTAGTCTCGGCTATCGTGCTCACAGATGTCTTCAACTCTCTGGAGGATGTTGAGAGGTTTGCGAAGGCAACAGGCGTCATAGATGTTGTGTCACCTGTCAGTGCAGAGGAGTCAGAGTGCTGTGAGCCCAAGTTCTCCAGTGTGCACTCCATTGCTGAGAGCATTCTTTCCTACAACTCACCTAGTACACCAGAGAAACTGGAACATGAGAATCTTGGGAGACTATTTGAGAAGGATCTGCATATCACTCCGACTGAAGACAATGACATCAGAAACGAGATGCTTCTTGACCAGATCATCAGAGAAACACCACAAGGGCAGTTTCTTAGAGCAGGTCATGCAGCAGGAGGAAATGGATTCATAAAGATCACAAATCGTTTCTTTGTGTTCAAACCCTTCTTCCTGTTTACAATGAAACCCAAGTACAACAAGGAGGCTCCTGAACATGCTCGCACTGCCCTACACAAAGCATTCTCCTTCGTTGGAACAGAAGACCTTCTTAAGGTCAGTCTGCACAAGCATGAAACTGTTGTGCAGTCTCTGTTGGTACTCGCCAAATCATACTTCCTTGTCCTGGCCTCAAGGCGCAACGACGAGGAGATCAATGATGTCAGAAAACATATTGAGTCACACGAGCAACAAGCCCTTGATGGATACAGAAGGATGTGCAACACAAGTAACATTGAAAGCAGCGACAGCAAAGTAGATGACATTACGAGGCGCATCTCAGAAGAGGTCGTCTGCAACGTCCTGATTACTGCCTACCTACTTGACAAGAAGTCAGGCACAAATAGGAACCTGCTCAGTAAGTCAGTAGCCATGACTCAGGATTCCATAAGGCGGGTGAGGAAATTTCACTCCTCCTACAACCTTGGTGCTGTGGTTTTGAACAGGTTCCTGAGAGAGGTCCTGTTTGGCCGCACACTCGACAGTTCGTCACGCCAGCAAGTATCCGCAGAGCCCGTCCTCAAGATGCTAAGAAAAGAACAAACAGACTCAGTGGAGAGCAGCGAAACAGTACTCTAAGATCTATAGAGTCATATGGTGTAAAAACGATCTGAACACCAAGGCGGGCAACGAAAGAGGTGTGCTGCAAGGGTATTGACGCATCTCTAGAACAACCTCTGTTCGACCTTCATCCATCCTGTCACAATCAGTTGAATGGGTGCCTCTATCAGGGCAAAAATCTGGCATCGTGTATCAACGATCCATTTTTACACCATATGACTCTATATAACTTGTAGTACTGGTGGCGGCCTCCTGTGGTGGCGACGGTACTTGCGTGTAGCAGGTGTGGTCGCTCTGTCTCTGAGATGATCTGCCGTGTGTGCACTAATTGGTTTCGTGCTGGTTTGAAGTGCCATCTATAGCCGAAACCAATTTTACACCATATGACTCTATAGATCTTGTAGACAGGGTTTTGGGGTGCCTTCACTTGTCCTTCGTACTGGTCAGTAGGGCGGGTGCTCGTCCTACCTCAGGAGGTGCTCAGTGTTAGCACCCTCTACAAGTGAGATCTGCTTCTCTGTCACGCTGCACTGAACGCTCTTGCTCTATCTGGTCTACAAGGTTGCTGACAGCCTCTCTGGCACGCTCAAAGGCTTCTTCTGGTACCATGATGCATCTCGACAGAGAAATGCTCTCAGAATGGCTTGGAACGATTCTGAGAGCATGGTGGGTTATTACTTGTCTGTGTGAACATGGCTGCCTACCAGCAGGTCGCCACGCTCTGGCAGCACTCACTTCCAACACCACTTCCCTACTCTGCACCAACCGCCTGCCAGAGCGTGGCGAGCGCTTAGTGCCATGTGCTCAGTTCTGGTTGCTTCCGTGGTAGAACCTCTCCTTAGCCTGATCCATAAGCGGCTTGATGGTTAGGTATGCAATGATGCACTCACACAGAATGAGCATCAGAGTGAGGTACCAAGGAGAGTTAATAACAGCAAGAACAGCGCCAGTGCATACTGAGAAAACCATGTGGAGAGTGAGTCCAACAAGAATAACACCCAGAGTGCCCTCAGTGTCAGTGTACGCCTTGCTCCAAGCGCTCTTTACCGATTTGGCTGACTTGCTGATGATGCTCATTGCGACCCTTCCTTCCTGCTTGGCTCCTGTGCTTTGAGAACCAAGATGATTTGTACCAAACGGGTTGTTCTGACACCCAGCATAGACCATCAAGCCATCCTGTGTCAGTCCGTGCAGCAGTGATGTGTGCCACAAAGAGAAGACATCGTTCATGTTCTGACCGGTTGAAGACAGGTTAGATGTAGTACAGGAAGCGATGGTGATTGGCACGGCGGACATGGAGTAGGAAGCGGTGTTGGCATCAGGTGGTGCAGGAAAGGAGTGTCTACATGAGCCCTCTTTTCAGAGCACCTTCCTAATGCCAGCAGTTGTGTAATGGAACAACAGAATAGTCAGGACCCTAGAACAGGTCACTCATTCTGATTTCTGTTCGATTGGTTTGGTTTAGACAGTCGTAGCACATGCACTCCTCCTTCAAGTGCCTGCAAACATCAAGCCCGTACCACGAAGAGCCAGAACTGAGCCACTGAGCGACCTCACGAGCGTCAGACAAGCATTGGTTGAACTCCTCATCACTGCTACCGATCTTTGGATCCAGTAGGACAACAGGTGTCATCGGAAACCTTGGAAGCAGACCACTGCTGTCAATACCGAGTCCAAACTCATTCACCACCTGACCAACGTCTTTCATGACATCCAGTGGACCGACCAGTGATAACGACTCAACCATATAGTCGTTCCTTGCATTATCGCTCGATTTACCCTGATTCCGCATTCCTAAAAACACACCTACGTCCTTTCGTAAGAACGAGGTAGACCTGTCCTCAAAAGAGTCCTTATTGTGAAAGACACGGTTCGTGTAGTACACCTCTGGACTGCTATTCCTTACAGCAGAGACGGTATCTGTCATCATATAGAAGACGTACCTGAGAAAATCTACGCTGGAAATCATGTCTGCCTCAGAGCAGGGAGTCGCCGTTGACACAAGGCTTACACCAGAGTCACCAGCCCTGACAACACTACTGGTAAGTGGTTTTGACATAACGCCAGCAACAGTGCCACGAACGTCATGACCAACCTGACTCCTGTGAGCGTTCATGGAGATTTTGTATGGCCTGCTCTCCTTGTGATCACCAATAGCCAGCGTCCTGTGAGTCATCTTCGTGTCAGCAAACCGAAAGATTGTACTCTTACCTGGACGTTTTGGTCTGAATGACACGATCTGTACTGCTACTCTGACTCGTCCTTGATTGATCAAGATCCACCTTCTTAATCCATGTCCTTATAACACTAACATCGATTTGTGAATTTTTAGTATCATCAGTTGACATCATAGATACTGAGGTCCATGCCAACGATAGTGGCCGCCTGCTCGTCATCCATGGTGTCGCCACCCATGGCGCAGGCGAAGCGGTTGCCGTCCTCAGTGCGACCCCATGCAGGAATGTGGTAGAGGCCCTGCGCGTCATCAGCGTACTTAAAGAGCGCCCGGGCAATACCCTCGCCCTGACGGTCCTCGTTGACCTCAACATTGAGAATGAGACCAGTAGTGTGGGCGATGAGGTAGCCGACCTCCTCGCCATCATCGATCATGGAGTACCGGGTGCCAGGGAGGTCGTCCTCGCTGTAGTGGCTGGTGGTGATTTCCATGATTAGTTCCCTTTTTGTCTGTTATGATGGTTCTAGTGTATTCCATCATATTAGACGGAATCAACATCATAACAGTGAGTTGAGTCACAGCAGAAGGCTTGAAAATCTACTCCCAGAGATTCATATCTACCCAGAAGATGTAGTCAGAAAGTTCTCGCTCCATGCCCTCAACAAAAATCTTGACCTCATTGCTTCTCCCAAGATAGCTAATGAACTTCTCATACTCGCTGATGAACAGGGTGGATGTCTTATAGGATAGTTCAATCTCTGACATGAAGTCAACTATGTTGTTCTCCTCGACGTCAGACTCATATACGAGCAGAGATGCTGACCACTTAGGAGCAAAACTGCCATGAATTGGCTTACCACCGTTCACGTCATTCTCTGACGAAATCAAAGCGGTTGGGTTTATCAGCATCAGTCCACCAAACAGAGGAGAACGCACATGTCTTTCAAGAAACTGAGGACACTTCTGCTTCAGAGTATGAGACATGCTTACAAAAATGTCTGAGGTAATCTCCTGTTGAACCAGCCTTGCGTTCTTGAGGTTCTTCTTCAAAGGCAGATCAAGAGAGTATCCATGAGATAAGTGGTAGAGATACAGATCCTCTTCCTTGTTTACATACAGGGAGGATGCAATAGCGCCATTAGGCAGGACCGAATGATACTTGCGCTCTCTGTCTGAATTTCTGCTTGTCAACCAGAAAAGTAAATCCATTATCTCAAACCATCATTTTGCCTTAACAAAAACTGCTTGTCCTGGGTGCTGAGTGAATCTTGTTTGCACTCAGCACCCAGACGGTTGTTTATCTACCAGACCCGTCACTCAATGGTGAAGTGGTGACCCAGGTCAGCAAGTTCCTGCATGGTGTAAGAGTACCACACGCCAGGCTTGAAATCGAAGACAACCTCACCACTGATGTCACTCTTCATGAAGCAACGACCAAGATTCGAGTGGAACCAGAACACGCCAGCATCCTTGTTGAGCAGGACACTGATTCCATCTTGATTGTGGTCGTGATCCTCAACAAAAACCTTAGCTAGATCAATACTGGAGGTGTACTGAGACTGTGACTCTGCAAAATCCAGTTTCTGGCCGCCGTCCACGCTCAGTCGAACCTCGTGGCCCTTGTCATCAGAACCAGCAGGAATGGACATCTCCTTGACGCCAGCAACGCGGTTTTTGATGACCTGGTTGTCAATGCAACTAATGTGGTCATACATTCGGCAGGCGTGGTAAAAGAGACCAATAACCTTGTTCTGCTGGTTGTCCTCATCAGCAGCCATAGCATACGCCAGATGAGCAGGAATATAGGACGCCCACTGAATCGTAACATGATTGAGGATCATGCCCTTCTCGTGATCCTTCTTGGCCTCAACGGTGGCGAAAACCGCTCGCATTCCCATGTCTGCTCTCCTTGTGCTTGCTGGCTCTCTGTGGCTGACTGCCTGGCACCATCATACACAACACACAGATCAGAATCCAGATGAGAACAAGTGACTTGCAACACATGATGGATGTAACATAGAGAGAAGACAGGGTGATCACTACCACCACGCATGAACTCATCCAGAAGATGCAGGGCAATGCCCCAATGATGTACAATAGGGTGCAGAGGTGTTGACATCCGTTCAGCAAGATTCAGTAGAAAGATTGAGCACAGAATATGACTATGCCCAGGTATGACGCCATCTCAATCATCCCAGTGCCACCAGAGGGATACCAGGTGGTTACTCAGGTTGACGCGATTGACATGAGTCCAGAGACCACCTACAGCCATCATGTACCTCTTTGGGACGGAAGCAAGTGGTGGGATGCCTATGGCGCTGACCTTGACGGACCAGCAGATGGCGACATTTGTGGCGTCCATTTCATGGCTGCTGTGTACAGAGTGTTCCTGGATCCGCCAGAGCAGGAGGAGGCACACTACTGCCGCCCTGAGGATCCAGTCTGGCTAATTCAGAAGAAGTAACAACAGATTCTAGAGTTTCTTTGAGATTTTCGTATAGTGCTCGTACTCACAATACTTGCACAAGCACTCCTTGTGATGAGCGAACACTGACACAGGAATAAATGACTCCGCCTGAGAGCACCACTCCATCATCTCATAGCGGCTCTCCAGAACGCTCTTTAATTGCTCCTTTGAGGCGTCATGGTCCATTCCTTTATTATCTGTGACAAACCTGCACACCCTACCAACGCTAGAACCATTGAGAACATCAGAGATCTGCTTCATCACCTCAAATGGACCAGCAACAACTTTCACTCTGACATCATTGTGTTCAGGATTCATGTCACAGTAGTCGATGACTTCGCCAGCAGTAGCACCGCTAAACTCTTTCTGCTCACATAACTCGGCAACAGCAAGATGAGCCAAGTTCATTGAGTAGGCAAACCTGGCTTTAGAACCTCCACCTACCCATAAGTCAAAATGCAACCCGTCTACCTGCACAGAAACCTCAGCACAAGTAACACCAGTATCATTCAAGGTAATTGAGTCCAGTATTTTAACACTGAAAGGTTTGTGGTTCTTCAGAGACAATTTCTTGATAAACTGAGATGGAACTATCTGAGTACCAAACTCATCAGGCCACGCACTCAAATCTGATTTAACAGAAATACTTCCTGTATTAGGAGCACTATAATACGTGTCATAATCCAACAGTGATCGGCCACAGAAATGGAACGCCCTGCGTATTCCACGCCCAGGAGTATTTGACATACTATTCAGCCACTCCTGCTCACCATGGTGCAGAGCCAGGTCAACAGCATCTGCAAGGGTGTCAAAATCAACCCTGCCGCCTGCAGTGTCTTCAGTCATAGCGCCTCATCCTTTGTGGGTCAGATCCACATTGTTGGCAGGCAAGAACCCACGACAGATCCGTCATCGAACTTCATGTCAGAACCACAAGCAAGGATCTCCTCAATACGCCTTACGCCGTCGTCCCCGTCCAGAGTACTACCAGGATACACCTTAATCTCCAGATCGTCGAAAGCAATGTGCTTCACACCAATCCTGGCAACAATGTCATAGTCACTCTCAGACATGCAACCCTGCTCCATCTGAGAGGTACGAAAGACCAGCATCCAATCCTTGTCATCAAGATAGGAGGACATGTCAAACTCACCATGACGACGCAGGATGGAGGCGACATAGACCAGGTTACGAAGGTCCTGCTTGATGTCCTGAATCTTTCTGGCAACGTCCAAATGGTTACTGATGCCTTCAAACCACTTAGTGATACCAGGTCCATCATGACCAGGAATCGCGGCACTCACAGAACCATAGAATCCCTTGCTCTGATCCCCGTACTTGTCCAGACAGATAACACTGGTCATATGAGAATGACCAGGAACAACCATGCGGTACTGCAGAGGCGACTCATCAATAACAGCAACGTCTTCGCCCATTTTCAGAGCAATTTCAGTCATAGTAATCAGGTTGGGATCATCAAGGTTCTCCCAGTTGTCCCCACCAAGAATGACATGATGAGTAGGAGGAATGTCAAAATCAAGAACAGCAGATCCAGTGCTCTTGTTATCCTGTGTGTCACTCATAACGGAGTCCCCTTTCATTACCAAGATGGAGCGAGATTTCTGCCAGAACATTGTTCAATCTGTTCTGACATGTATGCTGCCCTTATTATCTCACATGAAAGAGAATGTGGTCAACAGGCGAGTGCATGTTAGATGTGTTGTGTTGATCTCAAGATACCAAAAGGTCTGGAAGCAACTCTGGTGAACATGATGGACACTCACACGAATCTTCTTTGTGTCGCATCACCGCTCCACCCATCCAGTACTCACCAGCAGACACCCATTCCATCATTTCCGACATCTTCTTAACCTCCTGCTCGAACACTGAATCAGGAGATCCAGAAGGAACCAGAACCACAGGATCAGAGAGAAACCTGAAAGATGGCGTCCCTAGATAATCCAGGAAGTCAGCAACTCTCGCCATTTCTTCTACTGGGCCAGAGAACACAAATTGCTCCACCTCATCGCTAACAGAATCAACCAGATAGTCACCAGCCGAAATGCATACTAAGTCACTACAGGATTCTACTGGAGGGTTACTCTTGAACCTGTGTCCCCACACACCAGCAGAAACCCATGAAGTCTGATCCTTAATGAGCCATCTAGGCGGATTAGGAATACCTACAGGATTCATTTCATGGTAAATCGAAATATTGCCATGAGTATCATTACTTTTGTATGCATAAAAATCCTTATAGGGAATAAACTCACTAAAAGCAGACTGCCAGACATGCTTTTCAACTCGGTTAACTATATGATAGTGTTTTATGTACTTATCAAACCTTTTTAGGTACTTCTCAATTTTTATAGGACAAAGCCTGTTAGCAGAGATATGATCATACCTTTTTGTTTTACCATGAGCCAGATTAACAACACCCAAGGAATTAACTTCCCCTGTAAACAAGGTGACATCAAAGTCAAGACTAAAACTTAACTCGGTCATAATGCCTGCTTTCTGCAATCATGTCTGACCACAAGTGCTTTGTGTGTCACATTCACCACTTACGAAAGTGCACGCATTTCGGACAACCACATCTACCTGTCTCATGCTTGACAACAGCGCCACCACCAATCCAGTACTCACCATTAGAGCACCACTCAAGCAACCTGGATAGTGCACTCGCCTGATTGTCAAACTCTATGTAGGAATAATCTGATGGAACAGTAATGACAGGACTTGCAACAAATCGAAGAGATGGCGTCCCCAAGGTGTCCATAAAGTCAGCAATTCTGGACACCTTATCCAAAGGCCCAGTAAAGATGGTTGTATTGGTTTCATTTATCTGCTCTGCAGGATAGTTGAAGTAGGCAGCACACACCTCATGTTTGTAAGCATTTCTGAAGTTGGTGTAGTTCTGGCGATGATACCATACACCTGCCGCCACCCATAAGCAATAATCATTGATGAACTCATAAAAGTTCCCCGACTCAGAAATAGGTTCTGTGTGATGATAGAGCGAGACGCCACTACAGAATTCCTCGCTCTTATAGTATTCTTTGTTAAGGTAAGGGATCTGGCGCTCAATGAGATTTAACCATGATGATCTTTGAGATGACTCAAGCACCTCATAATTGAATGCAGGACTACCTACCACAAAATCATCATGAAAACTAAATGACTCATGTCTTCTGTCCTCTATGCTCTTCAGGTACTTGCTGGTACCTCCTCTGTGCAGGACAACCGGCTCAGCATCAAGAATCAGCGCGTCAAGATACACCTTACAGAATCTTGTAGTTTCTTTCACTTCTTATTGTCCTGTTGTCACCAGTTGAATGTCCTGGGCTGTGGAACAGGAGCCACACCCCAGTCCTGCAGAACAGAGTTGAGGTCATCCAGATTCATCTCATCGTCCTTGGCAACCTCTGCATCAAGGTCCTTGGCGTCCTCTGGATCCATCTCGAACCAGCGAGCAAGATACCATAAATCCATCTTTGCCGCCTCAATGATTCCTCCAGCCATCTTCTGGTAGTAGAGTTCAGGGTCAATCTGAAACACGATGCCAAACGTGTCACCATGACTGATTCCAGAACCGGCCATATCAGGAATGTCAGTGATGAGAAACGTCTTCTTACCAAAGACAATCCTGTACCTGTCAGGATAGAGAATCGGGCTACTGGAACGACTCAGATACTTCTGCAACGCCAGAGTAGGGCGATAGTGCATTCCATTGGTGTCCCTGTTAAAGGCAACGCCCTTAGCCATTACATACATACCATTGACAGAAACCTCAGCCACGATACCCTCTTTCCATGGTAGATGAACGCTTTTTGCTTATTTCTCTAGTTCTGATCATATACATCTGAAGGCAAGTCAATCAACCCAGAATCCAGTGATTTACAACACAAGCAGAACCTGCGCTCTGTCAAAATCTTTCTACATGATAGTTGCACTGGATTCAAAGACTTCGGAGCAGTTGAAGCACTCGCAGTCATAATCGTGCCAGAACAGGTTAGCACCCAACCATGAGCACGGACCACTGCTGATCCACCTCATGACGCTCTCCATCCTGTCCGTCTCCTGTTTGATTACGTCATTATCAGTGCCGCTAGGCAGAATAACCAGCGGACTGACCATGAATCTAGCAACCTGAGAGACCCCAGCGCTCCCTAGAAATTTACAGACACCATCAACCTGATCCACTGTTCCAGTGACGACAAGGAACCTGTAGACGCCTGCCTGAAGATCGTTGTCCCGCACCTTGTTAACATCGCTGACAATAACCCCAACATCACTGCAGACAGACGTGTCATAGCCGTACTTCTTAGAACCACGTAATGTACCAACAGCAAGCATTACCGAGTCGTAGTTCTTGTAACCAGGTCTGATGACAAAAGAACCACCAGTTTTGGCAACAGCAGACATAAGTAGAAAAGATATGCCTGAGTCATTGTTTGTGCAGATCTCATCTACTTTGTCTGCTATGTGTTTAAAACTATTTTTGCTGCTGATAACCAATCTATCAATCGAATCCTTTTCAATATTTTTAGGTTTATAAAAAATAAGATTACCTGAATGGCGATCTGAAATGCAGACACCTGTTTCCTCAGGATAAAGGTATTCAAAAGAGTATTGATTACGCAAAAGTTTAGGACCAGTAAAACAAGTAGCAGTAAATTTCAATGAAGGATCTTTGCTGGTCATAGTTGCTCGCTCTCTTGAACCAAGGCATCTGATTGCAGTTGCAGTATTATAGCACAGAAAAAGCCATCTGACTGGACCTGATTGTAAGTCCAGTCAGATGGTTGCCATGTTTCGGTATCTCACAGAACCTGCAGCCAGAAGCCAGTTCCGTAATACCCGTTGTCAGATCCTTCAAACTCAACCAAGGGCATCTTGTCGCCCTCAGTCATAACAAAGAGGGTGAAGTGCTCCTCCCACTCGTCTGACTCAGAAGATACCCCCATGATGCGTCCGCCAGGCAGAGCCTCAGCGATAGACGCGATTTGGTACCATCCCTCACCAGGCACAACCTCGCCCAGGTTTCCCTGAACCTGAACAACTTGGCCGTTGTCAAGGGTCAGGTGAATAGTAAAACTGTCCTTCTGGGCTCATTTCAATCGAGTCATGGATGACAAGTCTGCCTGACCTCTGTCAATCACCAACCCCTGGGAAGCCGCCTCTGCGTTCAGGTAGGGGCAGTCCTCCTTTACGTCCATCTACTTCAGGTTCATCTGTTGTCGTAACCTAAACCCTCTCCTTGCTGTACTACCCACCACAAGAGAGCAGCCAGAACCATCACCTGAGGCCATACCCGATACCAGCGCAAACACACCTACTCCGTATCCGTTCTTACTACTCCAGCAGAAGTATGAAGACGGGAACAGACCTGTAACACATGTGACCTGATTCACAGGTGCTAGGGTTGCAGGCAGGTTGATGATCAGGATACGATAAGTGCATCAGTCAATGACAACAGGTCCAAGACCAGAACAGAACCTCTTGAAGGAGAGTGAGTCATCATGCTCAGCACAAAGGTCTTCAACAAGTTCAACCGCCACGTGTTCAACTCCCTTCGCAAGGAGACCTGCCCTGTCCGTGTACTGGTCAAGGCGGCCTTCGCGGTCAACTGCCTGAACGTCGAGGTCAACGAGGACGACTCGTTCATCTGGATCAGTGTTGACGACATCCATGTCCGCTACTGCAAGAACTACGACAACGTTCTTGTTGCACGAGAGACCAACAGCGCTGGATTCTTCGAGGAGGAGGTCAACAGAATCTCAGACCTCCCAGTACAGGTGGCCGCTGAGGCTGTTGCCAAGCAGATCAGGAACGTCAAGGCTCAGTCCAAGATGTCCACATACCTGGTCCACTGCCTGGCTGACAAGGTTGACTGGGTGAACGTCACCGGAGAGAACACTATCGCTGTTCATGTTGGAGACAATGACGACAGCGCTACTGGACCTAGTTTCATGGAGATCATGTTCTCAGTTCAGGAAGACAGGATCGTGATGAGTCTCTTCGATGAGCAGGAGTACTCAGACGACTACGGAAAGCACCTGCAAGGAACACTGCTTGACGTCATCACTGACGCCCTGTACTGGATCTGTGGTGACTTCCGCAGCAGCGAGTCGTTCATCAAGGACGGAGAAGTGTCTGTGCCTGTGAGCAAGTTCCTTCATCAAGCATAGGACTCCACCAGCAACAGAAGAAAAAATCTGTAAGAAACTCTCCGTCCTGATTCTTGAGTGAGTACAGGACGGTGAGTTTCTTACGCTGGCTTTCAGCACATGATCTCACAACATTCTCTTACTCAGAAAAGAAAAGAAAAAGAGACCCAAGCATCAACCTGAAACCTGAGACAGTCAGCCAACACAGCCCTAAATAGAAAAACCATGTCCTGTGCATAGAAGCAAGAACATGCCAGAAGCAAAGGAACAAAGAAGACAGCAGACAAGAAAGCAGCAGTACTGTCGCCTTCCCCTACTAACCCATCAAGAACAGGTAAGCGTCAAGAGCAAGAAGGACATCACCAAGAAAGAACAAAAGAGAAAAGAGGAGAAAGGTATCAGAAGCACATAGTACATACAAAAAGAAGAAACAGTCGCAAGAATAGTCAACCTGAGTTACAACCCAAGCAGTTTGTGACTCATACAGAATGCATTACAGAAGAACAATCATGCATAAAAGACACCACTAATACTCAGCGCCCTGCACTCTCTGCTCCATCTATGACGTGAGTCCACCCTAATCACACATTCAGTAAGAGAACCTGACCACCTACAAGAAACCTGACGTCAAACTGTCCGTCCAGCACGATTGCCTGTTCATCTTTGACAGCAACCAAGTCCCCAGCACTTGAACACACTTACCTGCACCATCAAACTCTGAAACCTGCATCGCCGTCATGTCATCAAACCTTCATCCTATCATGTCAGAACACATGATGAAAGAATGAGAACAGGAATGTGAGCAAATAGACAAGCAAGAATACAGAAAGCACTTAGAACTTACAGCAAGTGAGAAAGTACACAGACACAAGAGCACACAGAAGGACAAAGAAAACGGGCGGGAGAGACAGGAAGGACTAAGACCAGCAACAGTCAGTATTCAGTGCTAGAAGATCCACACTGCCAGAAACTCGGTTGAGAAAGAGTGCATCATGCAAGAATGACTGTTGTCTGCAATGTCACAGAAGAATACAATAAGGCTCATCTGCATTAACAGATGAGCCTTGTTGTCCCCCTCTTACTCAACTCACCTTGCGACCAACAAAGACCTCCTCTCCCTCATAGAACTGAATGGAACCCTCCTTGTCACTGTCAAGAAGACGGTAACTAATCTCAAGCACGGACTCACAGAGCGCCTGACCCACAACCTTGTTCTCAAGAACCTCAGCCCAGACAGGCCCGTCGTTCTTGTATCCAACCAGGATAATCTTGCCAGGCACAATAACCCCAGCCCAGCTGTTAACAAACTCGAAGTCCATGCTGTTCTTGATCTTGCTCATTTTTCATGTCCTTTCTTGTGTGCCATCCCGAGCCTCTTGCTCTCTGACCTGATGACACAATCATAGACACTCAGGTATCTGGAACACAACCCAGCAGCAAGTGAACTACACCACAAACCACAAGACGTCATCTGCTGATCCTTCCAGACGTGTCTCCTCTTCAGTCATCTCTCAGCCGCTGTGCCCATGATGATCACTGCGACACCTGTGATGACCAGTGCCACTACAGCTGCTATACAGGAGGACTCACGTGGATCAAGAGCAGAACAGGCAATAGAGATGGTGGCCCCTCACTCTCCTGTCCCTCATCCAATACCCGACACCCTGCCTCATAACAACACGTCCTACCTAACGACAGAACATGAGGACACAGCATTCTAACAGACCAACAGAGCAAAAATCCTACTACTCAGCAGAACAGGAGCATGACACACTGAGTCACAACAGACAGCAAAAGAAGACATGAACAGTAAAGCAGCATGACCTTCTACTGTCTGTGATGAAATCTGCTTCCTGAGGTTATAAGATAGTCGTCCCCATAAAGACCTGGCCGCGTGATCCTGAGAGACACTAAAACCTTCCTGCCTGTTCCAAACAAGGCTGCAGGCATAATCTTCAGACTTCAGATAGACAGGCTTCTTTAGACAGGCTGTGAACCTTTCAGGCAAGATAGATGCACATGACACATCATCCTGGACCTGAGACAAAACATGAGCATAAAGAAAGTGCAGGTGTCTCTGACTGTCCAACTTACGAACTACACTCAAGAAATGGTGTAACCAATAGAAGGCTGCTACCGTATCCCAACGACAGACAAATCACACATCGAAGGGAGAGTCTCTGATCAGAAAGGAGACCCACCATCCAAGTGCCCCTTCGTTCTCAGTACTGTTCAATCGGAATAAGTCCGCTGTGGATAAGACGGTCAGTAACGTCATCCATCTCATCCCAGCCAATGTCTGAAACGAACGCCAGTGTCTTTGAGCCATATACGGTCCAACGGCGCCCACCAAGGACTCCCTCACAGCGGATCTCTACTCCACGGAAGTGGTCCGTGGCAGTCTCTCCTGGTCGTCCCGCGCGGCTCATAAGTTGGTCCACAAACTTGGTCAGGTCGTCATAGTCGTCAACGGAAATGCTCATGGCTCCTCGCTAGGTGGTAGTGATTGGGATCGTGTCCGGCGGGGTAGTGAAGCGACGGGCGCGGGCAGTCGATTCTCAGTCCTTGCTAAGGAAGGATTCAGCGCATTCCTTCCGCGTGCGTCCCCATGCAGCGGCGTAGGACCAGCGGTCATCCTGGTGGGCCATCATGTCGGCATGTGAAGGGCAGGGAATGGCGAACCACCAGCCGGGGTTAGTCACTGCGCTCGAGCGTGGCAATGGTCTCGCCATCCTGGTCAAAGATTGACGCGCTGCCTGAAAAATTGGTGTGAATCTTGTAGCCGTCAATGGTGCTCATCTTGGGATCCTTTCTCATTCCAGACGAATCAAGTATATGCCTGCATACCTGATGAGTGCAAGCCCTTAAGATGTGCACTGCCACACACCAAGCCAGCGGTTCAACGCCTGCCGAGGTCACCCCACCGTCGCCAGCGCGCTACTGGGGCGTTGTCCCCTCCCAGCCAGCACCACAGCACAACCCGATACCAACCCTAAACCTCCTCCAACAACTCAGCCTGACGCCAACCCTCAACCGAGATCTACAACCCTGAAGGAATCCAGAACAGGCAGACTGCACACACCATGCACATCCTTATTTGCAGTCCAGAGCGCCAGCATCACACAGCCTAGAGCCACAAAAACAGGTGAGTTACAAAGAGAGAGGGCGGTTAGTCATAAGAAAAAAAAAAGAAGTGTGCTCAGTTAAGTGAACCAAGCACACCTCTTTGAGAACCAATTGCACCTCTCTGGCTAGGTCAGCCCTCAGAGTTCAACCAGCGCCTTAACCTCACTGAGAGCGAACTCATGCGTCTTCAACTCATAGTAGAGGTAAGCCTTCTCGAACAGGCTATCTGACGCCTTGATGCGAGACTTGATGTTCGCAATCTTCCGCTCGTAACCCTTGATAAGTTCGTTCATCTTGTCCTCCTTGGGTTCCTGCCTCGGAGCCGTTCTCCTTGGTGATGACTCAATACTAGAACAGGGTAGCCGACAGGCGCAACCCGTCAGCAAGTGAACTGAGTCACAAGACATCTACTCGTCTACTACCGCATCTCCAGTCCTGCTGCATCTTTCATCTACTTAAAACCACAAGGACGGCACCAGGAAGAGCACAGACTCATGCACTGACACTGAAAGAAGACTCGCGTGAAGCAGACAGAAGCATCTACAGCCTTTCAGCCTATCACACCAGCCCACATGATGACAGCAGAAGAGCAAAAGCCAGCAGTGCGAGCAGCAAGACAAAGCACAAGATGAAAAGAACAAATCAAAAGAGAAGCAGAGAGAAAGCAAAAAATAGTCAGAGCGCCCTTTAACAAAAACAGGTAGAACACTTTCAGCCAGCAAAAATGCCAACAGTCTTCAGCAGCAAAAAAAGAGAGCACAACACAGAGAAGAAACAACTGCTGAAAATAGGATCCAAAATCTGCATAAAAAGGATCTGTGAAAAGAAGAGCCCAGAACACTGCCAGCACCACAGAATCTATCAGCATTGCAGCACCTTAGAAGCAGCAAGAACAAAAACAAAGAACTCACAACAGACAGAGGACACAGCAATCACACAACGATAAGCAGTCTCAAAGAGTACGACTATTCCTTAGGACAAACACAACGCTTAGAACCCCTGTCTCCAAGACCATTCCGTCGTCCCCATCTCCAAAGAACTCAACAGCACATGCCAACAATGAATGAGACGAGTACTATAACACTTCCTGAGTGCCACAACCTCCTTGCGCTTTTACTCCTGAGCCTAAACACTCCCTCAGTCTCCTCTTCATCTACCACACAAGAAGAAGAGATGATCAAAAAAAGAGAAGAAGAGACAATGCTCACACAGAACCAGGTGCAAGACAGCAGAACAGAGCAGGTCGTCAAGTACCAGATCCAGACAAAGAGACAAACCTCACACACAAGATACACCATCAAAAAAAGAGAGACGAGTGTCACACCAAAAAAGAAAAACAGACAAAACCAGTCTACCACCACGAGCACGCAAACACAAACCACACACCCGAGAGAAGAATCACACCCCAAAGAGACAAAACAAAAAAAGAAAAACCACACGACACATTCCCGCCTCACCAACCACAGCACCCCGCGACTCCAGCCGACACAGACCCACATCCAATCATCCTGTTCTCCACCCATCTCCGCGCTCCCGTCCTCATCATCTCCGCAACTGCCCACACTCTTAACTACACCTTGCTAACAACCCCTTGTCCACATACTGCCTGCCGCCACTGTACACACCACCTGTTCTACCACCCATCGCCACTGTACCACCACCCGTGTCTACATTCTTGCCCGCAACTGTACCCATTCCTGTCTCGGTCTCGCTACCGCTCGCCCTCAACCTGTGCTCCGCTCCCTGACGGTCGCTACGGTCCCCCGCCGCCTGGCTACCATATGCTCACTTGTATACTGCTACTCAGCCACTGCTATCTGCATACTGTTCACATGTCTGTCTGCACTACTGTGCTCACCCTGCTACAGCACCCCGACTACCGTCTTGGGTTCAGCCCCTGTGCTCACCACTCTCCATCATTCTCACCTTCTGTGTGTCACCCCAGTCACCTGCGCTACCACCAGTCCCTTACGCGAGTCCACTCACACTCCCTGCCGGTTCCACCACCCTTACCGCTCGCTGACGCTCGCTCACAGGGTGGTTCCACCGTTGGTCGTTCCCGTTCCCTCGCTTGCGGTCTCTGGTGTCTGCTTGTCCTGTGTGGTTTCCCTTGCTGGTGAGTCTCCGCTCGCTGACGCTCGCTTACCGCCTCACCCCAATGGTCACCTGTTGCTCGCTAAGCGCTCGCCCACACATCATGCACCACTACTTGCCAGCATCCCCTCTTGTACGCATACATGTCAGCATTCTGTTCTCATGCTTGTCAGCACGCTTGCTCACACTCTTGTGTTCAGTCTTTCATCCAGTCCTGCCAGCATGACGCTGCAATCATAGTTCACCAGATACGGCAGTCACCCCACCACACCCAAGCAGCCCAGCTCACATGACGATAGAGGGCGCAGCGTGCGAGCGCCAGCGAGTACCAAGCCCACGTATGATTGCACGCCTGCCAACATGATGCCGGAAGTCAGGGTGAGCGAGCGTCAGCGAGCGAGGCCGTCACCGGCTCGGGCTCGCCTAGTTACGTCAGGATACTTTGACTAGTCACCCGTCAGGGGTTAATAGTTCCCCGAGTTTATCCTTACTTGCTTGTCAGCGCCTACTTATGTCCGTGTTAGTTAATTGCTATTCTTGCCTGCATGTATGCGCTGACACCTATTCCTTCATCACGTGTTGCTGATTGTATGCGCTTACCTGATCATCCTATGAGTTAATAGTTCTGCCCTTGATGTTCTCATGTCTGTATGCGCTCACGTCTGTCTCTTATTTCTTTCTGTGTATGCGCTTACGTCTTCTTCTCATGCCAGTGTCCACCCCTCTTAGTTAATGGTCTTCATTCCTTCACCCTGTGTCAACTGTTCTTCTTCATGATTTGCTTATCTAGATGTATGCGCTGACATGCTTGTCTGTCTATCTGGTGTTCTTTTCTGACTTCATCTATTGAGACATATCCTAGTTGAACTATGCTTTGTCTTAGGGCACTTACAGGCTCTCCTGTTTGTTCTGCCCGACGGGACGGTATTTTGACCCGTGTAGAAACGGATATTCAAACTTTGGGTTTCTAGTTTACCGGATAGTTGCTTTTAACTGGTTCACAAGCCTGTTTTCTGTGATGTTTGTCACTACATATGCCTCTATGATGTGAAGAAAGGGTTGTTTTTGATGATGTTTTACACACTCGTATACTTGTCATGACATTGTTTACATATGTGCTTGACCATTGTCTTCATGTTGTGCAGCATATGTGTTTTACCTCTTGTGTGTCTTCTCTCATTAAGGAATTGAACTTCTTATGAATGAATGTTTGACTTCACTGTTTGGTAAGACATTAGGTATTCAGTAGGGAAAGAAACTGCTCTTATTTGTATGACGAACCATCTGAAAACATTCTTTGTCTGTATAGTTTGAATGCGCTGACTCAATTCAGACATACTTTTTCAAATCACTATGTATGACTCTCAATCAAGCCAATAATACTTCTTTACATTGTGTTGGATAGAATAGTAGTCTAATACTTTCTGTTCTTCCCAAATATGAATCAAGAATACTGACCGGTTCATTATTCTTCCTTTCTGTCAACACTTCATTTCTTGGAGGTCCTACCTGCTATGAGGTCTGGAATCAACTTCAACTCACCTGATACCTCTACATCGCAGACGCATCCTGGTGCTACCGGTCAATCAACGGAAGACAACAATCATAACTCTGTCTCTGTTGGTACTGGTGATGACATTCTTGACGACCTTTTCAGTGACGATGATAATAGTCCATCACATTCATCAGGTGATGTTTCAGGCAGGAGCAGTATTCGTTCAGATGCTCCAAACTCCTCTTCTGGTTCTTTACAGGGTAGCGACTACAACCCTCTACTGGATGATGAGGATGACGACAACGCTCTGTCAGAAGAGGTAAGGAGTAGGTCTCATGTCAACTCAGGACAGGTAAGAACAGGCGCCCAGAAAGTTTCTCAGGTACCACACAATGACTACAGCGCTCAGTCATCAGGTCCACATGTATCTCGTCATTCTGTTAGCAGGCCGGTTAGTTCAGACAGTGTTTCACGTGAAACCAGTCAGGCAGAGAGCACTGTACCAAGACGTGTACCGCTTAGAAGACCAGATACTCAGCAGGTCATACATGACTCTGCAAGAAGCGAGAGGAGTGAGTTAGACAGGAGAAGTCTGCCTTCACATAATGAATCAGGTCATTCTGCTATCCATGGATCCAATGAGAACACATCTTCCAAGACCTCTCAACCAGCACACAGAAGACGTATAGGCATCCCGCCGTCAGACCGCTCACAGGAATCTCCAGATAGCGCAAGTGGTAGTCATACAGATTCTCAGTCAAGTCCTCAGGTTGGTCACAGAAGCGCTGACAACAGTTCTGCAAGACAGACGCAAGCACATAATGACTCGTTACCAGACTCAACAGATAACCACGTCAATCCAGCAAATGGGTGTTCTGGTAGTTTATCAGATGGCTCCAGCATCCAGAACATGAGTACGAGCGACACCTCAGACACAGGAGCAACAGGTGATGTCAATACCTCTGACATGCTTAACAGGCGTTCTGTTACTCCACCCGTAAGACGTTCATTAATCCGCCCAACAGAACCTCATCCACTTCATTCAGACAGAGAAGACAGCAGTCAAGGGGGTAATGGCTCTGCTTCTAGTGAGTCGTTAAGTAGTGTTTCACGTGAAACATTGAGTACAGAATCTTCTGGCAGTACAGGCGAATCAGGCACAGACAATTCGTCCTCAATACAGTCAAGCACGACGAACACAGGCTCTTCAAGCGGTCACTACTGGGTTGGAAACAACATACCAGGCAAGAAGAACACAGGCTACAGTGCTGATGAAAATGACTCCACAAGCATCGACGAGGACGGTTCTGAAAGCAACAAATCAAGTTCTGACCCCACTCCACGCAAACGAGGTAGAGGCAGACCACGCAACTTTCTGAACACCATCCTGCCTGAAAACAGAGGAAACGACTTCGCTGAGAGAAGATGGCAGGGTGCCAGACAGACCAAGGACTTCGCCCCACACGTCGGTTTCCCTGTCAGGACCAAGGAGGAGGAAGCAGAGTTGAGACGCCGCCAGAGAGCAGGTGAGACGATTCCTGGACGCAAGAAACGTGACCCGAATAAGAAGTACCACCGTAAGACAATCACCGAGAAAGACATCCTCGTCTTCGAGTTGGCAGCCATAACAGGTGCCTGCACGTACAACCCTGTAGCAGTCCTACTGGGGATGAAGCACGCCTCCAGCGCCCGCAAGAGGATACAAGGGCTTAAAGAGATGAAGATGCTCAGAACCGCTCACTCTTTAAAGATTGACGGGGTGATGTTTGATCTCACGCGCCGAGCAGTCAACCAGATGTACAAGAACGGCTCAGGTGTGGACAAGGACTGCATCTCCTTGAAGAAGGACGTCACAGGTCTGAAATCACGTGAGACCTCCTACCACAACACCATTCTTGCCTACACTCTCGCCAAGGAGTGTGCACTCCACGGTCTTCGTCCAGCCATGTTCTACAACGAGGACTGGATGGCTAGACGCTGCTCAGGCAGTTACAAGGGAATTGGTATCGAGGCCAGGAACGAGCGTGTGGCTGAGTACAGACGACAGATGATGAAGGCATACCGTGAACTCAGTCAGGGTGTTCGTGAAGGAATCATGGAGCGATACCCCATGCTCTGGGTGCCATGTGGCAAGGAGGATGATCTCAGCAACTACTCCGCGTGGCACCAGCCAGACCTCATTCTCAACCGCGACTGGAGGAATGAAAAAGGTCAGTCCAAGTCTGTTGCATACGAGATTGAGATGACCCCCAAGAGCCCAGGAGACATGGACAAGATCATGAGAACACTGGGATGGTCAGGATGGTTCGCATACGGAGAGGTCCGTTACGTCGTTGTATCAGACATGATCCAACGTGCCGTTGAACGCTCCAGGAACAGGATTGTGAACGAGTTCAGGAACCTCGCAAGAACCGCTCCAGACAGTCAGGACAGAGCCTTCTATAAGTCAGGAGCCAACTTCCTCGCCAACGCCCTGACTATCGAGAAACTGAGTGACATGAACGGAAACCTGTTCGACACAGGAGACCAGGAATGGATCTAGAACACAATCAGCACCACAGTAGACATCCATAGATACAGACAGGATGCAGTCGAGCAGTAGCACGAACGAGTACGGAACAGATTCAGGATGATGGTTTCACGTGAAACATGCTTGTGTGAAACCATCACCACAGCAAGGAGTTAACATGTTTATAGAGCAGAAAAAACGACATGAATCACTCGTTTCTTCGTTACTTCTTATCTCTGGCAAAAGACCATAAAGTGATATTTTGACCAGTTGCAACAGTGATTTTCAAGCATTTTCCACACAGGTAAACGTCTCTTGAGTCATCTGTTGAGAACAGCATCTACCACAACCAGCGATAGCGAGAACACTCAATGTCAGTAGCACAGGACCAGCAGAACGTACAGCCGGATAACAGGTACCAGGCAGGTGGATTCAGTACGTCAGCAGCAAGTATGTCGCTGAAGGACGTGAATCCTGAGAGCAACCCGTTCCTAGATGACGATGATGATGACCTGTACACACCACAACCAGGAGTGTCAACAGCAGCGTCATACAGCGACATGGGTAGCAGACCAACTATCATTCCTGGTCTTGACGACAGAGTTCCACTCCACTCTGACGAGAGCAGGACAGGATACGAGAACACTTCGTCAGCAACTCAGGTTGTCACTGATTCTGGTCAGTACGTTAATACTGTGCAAGCAGGTACAAGCACTGAGAGGATTGCTGCACCCACTGACGCTGATGACATGTACTATGACGAGTCGAGTCAGGATGTCTATGATACGGGTGAACAGTGGGATGACAGTGGTGAGTACGTAGATGACGAGGAGTACGCCTACAGTGCTGACGAGCCCAATGATAACAGCAGTCATGGTTTTAGTGGCTCTGCTGATGACGTTCTTGGTCAGTTCGCTCAGGACGTGGAGTATGCTGCTGACACAGATGATGGTTATGACGAGGTTGTCTTCACTCATGGAGATGAACCATATGACGATGAAGAGGACAGCCCGTTCAGTACTGACTACGATTCATCAGAGTACGATGAGTATGATGATGAGGGTTATGATGACGACCTTGCTGCTGACTACGGAGAGGAAGCAGTAGATGCTCTGGGATCCATCATTGACAACATCGAGCCTGAGAAGGACCTGGGATTCAACCCTGATGACGAGGATGAAGCACTGTTCAGAGGCTTCAAGATCGATGAGATTATCACTGAGGCCATTGACATGGGTGCCAGTGACATCCACATCGACTCCAACAAGAGAATCGCCTTCCGTGTTCTGGGAGACATCATCAGGGACGAGAAACGAGGCATCATCCCAGGTGAGGTGACCACCAGAATCTACGAGAACATCACCAGCCACGTGAACCAGCAGACCCTCACAGAGACCTTCGAGTTGGACGCCTCATATGTCGTTAGAGCAGGAAAGTACCATGGTCGCCGTCTGCGTATGAGTGTCGGTAAGAGTTTCGGTCAGGTGTTTCTTGTCTTCCGTATCATCAATGACGTCATTCCAACACCTGACGACCTTGGTGTGGATCCGTCTCTTGTCGAGTGGACGAACCTGTCTCGTGGAGGATTCTGCCTCGGTGGAGCAACAGGATCCGGAAAGGACCTCAAAGACACTACACTCATTCCAGGAAGGTTCCCAGGAGGATTCAAGGCCCTGAAAGACATCCAGGTCGGAGACATCGTTTTCGACGAGAACGGAGATGACTGCACCGTCATCAAGAAGCACAAGGGTGGATCAGAGCGGTTCTACGACATCTACTTCTCCAACGGTCAGGTTGTTCGTGCTGGAGGAAACCACCTGTGGAACGTCTACAACCTGAACGAGATACCAGTCTACAACGCTAAGAAGAATCTGGCCCCAGTGTTCACAGACTCAGAGATAGACGAGTTCACACAGATCGGAGTGTCCTCAGACGAACTCTCCAAGATCTCTCGTGACGAGTTAATGGACATCACTGAGACCACACGGACACGAACAGCACTGGCTCTATGGCTTGACAACCACTTCACAGGCTCACCCTCAACCATCACTGGACCCAACCCGCAGATGATGTACCCCGCCAGAAAAGTCTGTATGTCCATCGTTGAGGACCACTTCTTCAGGGCAGAGAACGAGGACAGGACCTCATCACCAGACCGTGGAGTCATGTTGACACTCACCACACAGCAGTTGAAAGAGATCGGTGTCATGTCCTATGAGAACGGCAACTACCAGAGGAACTGGGGTGTACCGCTTCTCTCTGGACCAGTGATGCCGTATGGTGGATGGGTTGATCCATCAGTACACCCATACGACTTCGGTACTGAGGTTGCAGGCGAGTCAGACTACTCCAAGGTGCAGTCAGTTCTTGAGGACGAGATTTTGTCATGGTCACTGGAGAACAAGGTAATGTTCATGATGGGTGTCGTTGGAACAGGTTCTCTGACACAGAAGATCTCTGGATACACCTCAGTCACCTTATCTGACAGGAGTATCGCAGAAAAGGTTCGCTCTGTAACCTGCTCCCTCGGATGGGAAGTAGACCCTATTACTGAGTGGAACAACTACAGCAACGAGTCTGTCAAGAGTTACACCTTCTACTTCACACCAGTCTACAACCTTCCCTCAGACAACGATGACGACCTGTATAACTACGACTATGAAGAAGAGTACGGTGCTGCTGGCTCTTTGGATCCGCAGTACACGTACATCACCAAGATTGTAGAGGTGAAGGATGACCCTGACACGTACTTCTGCTTGGAGGTTGACTCACCATCACATCTGTTCCTGTGCTCAGAGTCATACATTCCTACACACAACACAACCACGTTCGCATCCCTCATTCGACAGATGCAACTCACCAGACAGCAGAAGATCATCACTATCGAGAAGCCGATTGAGTTCATGTACCCTGACGACGGGAAGGCGTTCATCACTCAGCGTGAGGTCGGCAGCGACGCAAAGTCTTTCAGCAACGCTCTGGTGTCTGCTATGCGTCAGGACCCTGATGTCATTCTTGTGGGTGAGGTCAGAAACAGGATCGAGGTTGACGAGTTCCTTCGAGCCGCTGAGACAGGACACCTTGCTCTGACAACCATCCACACCAACACCCCACCAGCGACAATCAACAGAATCCGAAGCCTGTACACTGGTGACGACCAGATCCGTATTATGGCTTCACTGGAGGAGAACATGCGAGGAATCGCCAACCAGACACTGTTGAAGACACCTGACGGCAAGGGTCGTTTTGCTCTGTTCTCGGTCCTGAACTTTGACAGGGAGGTCAGGCGACTCATCCGTGAAGGAAACCTTGTTGCTCTGGAGGACTACATGAGAGACCGAGAGACAACCATTGAGTACCGTATCGCAGAGGCAGTCAACGACGGAAGATGCAGCGAGGCAGAGGGGTTGTCACACGCCCCAGACCCCATCTACTTAAAGAGCCTACTGAAGAAGCACTCCTGAGGAAGAGCAGATAGTCAATGAGATCTGAGTAAAGAAACAGCATTCTCACAACAAGAGTCAAGAACGTCCTGGATGAAGCACGAGTGGATTTCAGGACGTTCTTATGCTATATTAGAGCATAGGTAGAAGTGTGCACAAAACACAGGCACTATAGACAAGACCTTCCAAAGGAGTATGATTTGAGTACATCACCAATTACCCGTGAACAGACAGAGGACCTGATTCAACTGCTCATCAAGGCGTCACAGGCGTACTACTCTGGTGATGAGCCAGTCATGTCTGATGCTGAGTTCGACTCGAAACAGAGTCTCCTGCAAGAAGTATGTGACACTAGCGAGTACTCAGAACTGTTCGTAGAGGGTTCTGACGGATGGCGAGTACTTGGTCATGGAGATGTACTTCTAGGGGCTTCACTGAGCAACAAGGCTGACAGCGACTCTGATACTGATAACAGCACCAGTGCAAGTGGTTCTGCATCTCAGTCCAGGCGTGAGGTGACACATGTTCCACCTATGCTGTCACTACAGAAGATGAAGACAGAGGACGCTCTGAAGTCCTTCATCCAGAAGACCAGCGAGCACGGTGCTGAGTCGTTCAAGTTGCAACTCAAACTAGACGGCCTGGCTGTCTCTGCCGTTTATGACTCTGATGGCGACCTGACACTCATCTCCACCAGAGGCAACGGAACCACAGGAGAGGACTGCACATACCTGTCAGACCCAGAGTCAACAGGACTGTTCATCAACTTCATGCCAGCAGGTATTGACATGAGTACGCTTGCCTCACATGTTCCTACTTCTGGTGAATCCTCCAAGGTCTCTGAGTTCGAGGTTCGTGGAGAGGTCCTGTTCATTGGGAACCAGTTCGAGAAAGCATCTCAGGCACGACAGAATGCTGGTGGAGAGCCTTTCAGCAACCCAAGGAACGCGGGTGCAGGTCTTGTCAACAGAGCAGCAAAAGGTCTTGGTTTTAGCGCTGAGATGACGTTTGTAGTGTACAGCATCCTGATTGACGGAGAGTATGCTGACGCTACTACTAGTTCAAGCAATGGCGGTTTAAAGACCTGGATGAGTCGTAACGGCTTCTTGACCGCTGATGAGTTGACAGGTATCCATGCTGGGCAGATCAAGGTCAACAACCTGAATAACCTTGACGAGGTGATGATCAGTATCCACTCACTGGGGACAGTTCTGGATGGTCTTCCGTTTGAGGCTGATGGTGTTGTCATCAAGCCAGTCAATGAATCTGCTATGCTGGCTTCCATGGGTTCAACCTCACACCACCCGTTGTCACAGGCAGCATGGAAGTACCCCGCTCAGCAGGCAGTCAGCACTGTCAGATCCATTGAGTTCACTGTGGGGAGAACAGGAAGAATCACCCCTGTCGCAGTGTTTGACCCTACTCCTCTTGACGGCACCGTTGTGTCTAAGGCATCTCTGCACAACATGAACCACCTGAGCAACCTTGACGTCAGGGTAGGATCAACAGTCATTTTTGAGAAGGCGAACGAGATTATCCCGCAGATCGTCTCAGTTGTCAGCAGACCAGAAGACAGCCAAAGCGTTCCTGTTCCTTCGTCATGCCCTGTATGTAGCACAGCACTCAACTACGACAAGAGTGATGGAGTGTGGCCTCCAAAGACAATGACATGTACAAACAGCAAGTGTCCATCAAGAACGTTCCAGGTTGTTGTCAACGCTGTTAAGCGCGACAACCTTGACATTGACGGGCTTGGTCCATCAGTCGTGGAAGCACTTGGAGAGTCAGGAATGGTGTTATCTGTAGCTGACCTGTACAGACTTGATGAGACCACTCTAGCAGCACTACAGACCGGAACCAGTTCAACAGGAACGCCCGTCCTACTTGGTTCTGTCAGAGCATCCAAGATTATCAACCAGATCGAGAAGAGCAAGAGCCTTCCGTTCTCCAGGCTGCTGTCATCACTAGGAATCCCTCAGATTGGTAGACGAGCGTCCAGAAAGATCTCTGAGCACTTTGGAACTATTGACAATCTTCTCGCAGCAAGCACAGAGGAGTTGTCGCATGTACCAACACTTGGAGCCAAGAGAGCAGAGATTCTGTATGAAGGACTACAGGCAAACAGAGAAGTCATCTCCACAATGAGGAGTCTGGGAGTCCTGTTCACGCCAGATCAATGCAGCCGTGTTTCACGTGAAACATCTGCTGACAACACCTCTGGTGACAGTTCGGAGCCCGATTATGACAACCTCAGTCAAGAAAGCAGTGCCAGTTCTACAAGTATGAATCAGTCTTCTCTTGCTGGCCTGTCCTTTTCGATCTCTGGTAAGGTACCTGAACCATTCAGCAACAGGAACGAGATGGTTGACTTCATTGAGAGCAACGGAGGAGAGTTCCACTTATCCCCAAAGGCGTCAACAACCTACATGATCGCCGATCCACAGGGTAGTTCCTCTAAGATAGTCAAGGCACACAAACATGGAGTGACGTTCATCTCGCCAGAGGAGTTTACAGAGCAGTTCTGCGCCTGAGCCGTCAACCACCAGAATCGCTCCTGTAACTACCCCTGAAAACACCTGTATCCATGGTATGTTTTCAGGGGTTAAAGTCTGTTCTCAAACAGGATTTTAAGAGTTTTCAGTGTTTGTGGACAAGTGGTTGACACAGCGTGATTGTCTCTCAAAATCGCTCCTGTAACGCTTCTCATGTATGAGTTCTACTTACTATTTCACAGCAACAAGAGAAATGTTCGCCCTATTAGCATTGAACAAGAAGAGCATGATAGACAAAAAAAGAACCAGGGTCATGGCTCCCTACCACTAAAACCATGACCCTGGAGGATGTTCCCTGAGTGGACCTCAACCTTGTTGTCGAACTTGGACTATCATTCAAATACGTTTTAGGTCACTCAGGAAGAATTGATAAAATCAGTTGATGACGTTCTCACTTAGAGTGTATGAGTCACCAACAAGAGCGCGAGCAAGACGCCTGATAGCCTTTCTGATCTCCTCGTGACGCAGAACAGACTCCATCGACTGCAGGTTGGCGGCGTGAGCCATCAGTTTGGCATTATTTGGAATAACTGTGATAATCGGGATACCTACAGCAGCCTTCTGCAACTTCTCACCGCTCATGTTGACACCAGCAATGGACTTGTTGACAACAACACCGACCTTGGACATTGGAATACCCATACCGTTCTCCTCGACAGGACGGGTTACCTCCATAACCCAACGAGTCATAGAGTAGACCGAGTTGACAACGATGTCTGTGACAAACACAATAGCGTCAGCCATGGGATAGGCGACATGCTCCAGAAGAGGATCCAGGTAGTTCACAGACGTGTCCAGAATCACGTAGTCATAGCGTCTACGAAGGAACTGAATCAGGTCAGCGTAGAACGATGGAGGCGTGTCATCACTCAGACGAGGCTTCTTGGGCGCCAGGAGAAGGTCAACTCCAAGACGGTTGCTGTGGATGACTGTTGATGCCAGTGATGCCTCATTGATGCCATTAGAACGCATGTTGAGGACGTTTGGCTTCATCGTACCAGTCAGGAATCCAATCTGACCGTCACGAACATCCAGGTCAAGGACCACAATCTTCAGTGGACGCTTTTCCAGACCCTCAGCAACAGAGTTCTGCGAGGCGTGAGCAAGATATGTAGCCAGAGAGATAGCCACAGTTGACTTTCCAGAACCACCCTTGCTGGACGTACAGGCAATGACCTGACCGAGGTAGTCGCTCTTCTCTGCTGTCTCATCCTCGTAGTAAGACTGGTACTCGTCAACCTTGATGGGAGCACCGTTATCAACCCACTGACCATTCTGGTTCTGCTCAGCATCCTCAACCGGAGCCTCAGGATCAATACCAGACAGAACAGCAACAGTGTAATCGTCGCTTGTCTCAGGTGAGTTCAGGTACAGGTTGATCGTGTTGTTGAAGTTACGCCTGATAGAGGAGTTGGCGTCACGAGGGTCAATGAAGTAGAATACCGTCTGATCGCTTGCCTGAGGATGATTGGACACAACCTGCTGAATCCTGTTCATCCACTGAGGGTGGTACGACAGGACAATCATCAGGCAGTACGGAGACATACTGACAATCAGATCCTCAAACTCCGAGTTGTGAGTGTGGTTCTCACTAGTTGGGTGATGATCGAAACTGAAGTCGTTGAGAATGATCACCTGGAAGTCCGCTGGCTCAGCAAGTTCCTCACCATTCTCATCCCTGTTAAACTCATCCAGGTACGACTGAATACTGTCACACGCATACCAGTTCCAGTCCTTCTTAAGTTTCTGAAACTTCGAGGTAAAAGCGTCTGCCTCAGCACCGATGTAGACTGCATTGGGGGTTCTAACTGACAAAGTAATCCCTGCTCTCGAAGACACACGACTATTTGCATTCTAACTATTCTTAGTATCTGCAAAACACGTGGTTTATTGGTGGTAGTTTAAAGATTAGGGTGCTCAGGACATTTTCTTAAATCCTGAACACCCTATATATCAGGTAAAGAGAATGACTAAAAGATTCTCACTCTGATAATGTTTAATCATCAACAACAATGACTACTTACTTGTTGTCACCCTTCTGGTCATTTGACTGCTGATCTGATTCAGACTGCTGTGGAACACTGGACACGTTGCCAGCAGGAGTGCTGGACTGACCTGAGTTGTTTCCAGACTTCTGCTTGTCATCCTGAGACTTACCATTCACATCAGGATCCACTGAGAGAGACTGCTGGCTAGAAAAAGAACCTGTTCCTGCGTGGTCAGATACCTCTGACTTGCCGTTAGACAGAACAAGTTTGACGCTGTTGCCGTACTGAGCCATGATGGAGTGAAGTTTCGCAGCGTTCTCTGGAGTGAGGCCAACTGTGTACTGAGTTGTCTGACCTGAGTGAGCCTCCTCAGTGTTCACAGCGTCAGAGGATGAGGCAGCAGAGAGGTCCACTGTTGTGTCCAGAGCCTTGACGTTGATGAACGGGTAGTAACTACCATCAGCAGTAGCAACCATGATGTCAAAATAGGAACCACGCTGGATACGACCACCAACAGCATCATCAGCACCAACAGAGAAGTTTGTCAGCACCCATCTCTGAGGAATCTGCTTCTTCAAGTCGTCATTACCAGAACGGACAGAAGAATGTGGAACCATCTCGCCAGCACTAAGACGAACAGCAGAGTAGACGGCATCATTACTATCACTGGACTGCACTTCACCAACAGTCAGAAGACTCTCAAACGGGATAGATCCCTTGGCAGCAACATGTGGTTCAAGCATGTCAGCAGTGATTTGCGTGTCAGCCGGAACGTCCTTTTTCAAGGTGTAGTAGGTTTCTGTCTCGTAAAGGTTTTTAGCCAGTGTGGCTGTTCCGACAAAGATTCCAATTACAATTAGAACAGCAAAAGCAGTAAGAAGGGTGTTCTTTCTCTTGATCCCACCCTTGCGGGTCTTTTTTATTGTAGCCATTGGTAGGTTTCCTTTAGCACGAGACGAAATGAAATCCCGTGGAATATCAGGGTTTCCACGGGATTCTATAAATCTTCTACGTAAAGATGGTGTATTCTTTACATTTTAGTTGAAGATAGTGTATTGAGTTTTATTGTCAGCAGATTGTAGTTCTGTTTTCTATGGTCTTTGTTTGCCAGATGACGAACCTTTCTGGGAGGACTTCTTCTGGTTCTGAATCCTCTCCAACGGGTTCGTGTTCCTAAACGCCCTATCCCAGTTCGGAGCCCATGACTCCACATCAATCTGCACAGTGGAGAATCGACGCTCATAGTCCTGCATCAGGCACTCACCAACACCCAACTCAACCAGAGCACTGTCAAAACCCTCATTGACAGGCATCTCCATACTGGCAACAATAGCCCTCGCCTCTTCACGGGACGTGTTGAAAGCAAACCTTGTGGAGATAGTGTTCTCAATGTCTAGTGCTCCAATGTGGGAGGCGTTCTGTGTCACCAGGACTAGGCTCATCTGCTTGGAACGACCCAGCAGAGCAACCTGACTGACAATCCTGGCTCCAGCCTCAGTCTGTAAAACAGCCCAAGCCTCGTCAATGAACAGAACCTTAGGAATGTTCGTCTCAGAGGCGTCCATGGCACGACGAACGAAGTCTGTCACCAGGAAGAAGATTGTTGCTGTAAGTCTTTGCCTGTTCGTCAACTTGGAGTCAACAGAAGCCTTCTTCGGTAGTTCCATACCAACCATTGTGACGACAGTAACACCCTGAGACACAGAGATTGGCTTACGGTTACGATTACCAGGCGCGAAACAGAGTTCAGCGAACTGCATCTTACTGATAAGGTCAAGTCGTGTACCAAGGTTCCTGGCCTCAATCCTGTCACTCATTCTCAGCATCTCAGTCACTCGAAGCAAAGACGGCACAGGCTCGTTGATTGCGTCCTTGACGATAGGCGTCAAAGCAGTCATCTGGTCCTCAGGAATACCACCAAGGAACATCTCAATGGTCTCGATAACCAGTTGCAGACGGTCCTGAGGGTCAGCCATGTAGAACGGATCCAGCACACCCTTCTGGTTCCTTCCAGACAGGTTCCAGAAGTTCATCTTTCCAATGTCATTCTGAATCTCAAGCAGGTTCAGCATGTCACCCTTAGGGTCAATAATAATGCAGACCTTACCCAGCAGAGCAGAGATACTGATGAGCGTGAGAACCAGATACGTCTTACCAGAACCAGGCTGACCAGTAATCAGAACACCAGGTGGCTTGTTGTTGAGAACCTGAGTGTGTGTGTCAAAGAACACCGGATTTCGCACACCCTGAGAGGTGTATCCAATGTACATGGATGTCGAGTACTTCCTCATCGTGCTACCTCCATCATAACCTCAGGTTCCTCATCCTCTACCTCATCCCAAAGGTTCTCGTCATCAACTGAATCAAAGTCATTTATGCTGTCAGAAGAGTCATCGCTGTCATCATCAGAGACCAGAGGAATCAGACCTTCATTAATCTCATCTGTCAACATCCTCATCTCACGACGACGAGAAATCCACACAGAGTAGTCAACATCAAATCCCTCACCACTGTCAGAGATGTTGTCAGTGGCACGAAGGTCGCTCCATGTCTTAGGAGAAAGAGCATACGAGATGTTGACAGTGATGAACTCCATGAATCCTCGTCCGCCCCAGATGGGTTTTGATGCCGCTCCACCAAGATAGAACGGAGGCAGAGCGAGAAGGAACAGGAAGTAGGGGTTCATGTGAAAACCAAAGATGTAGACTATCGGAACAATCCAGATAGCAGCGAAGAAAGCCGTATACCCCACTCGCCTCATTGACAGTGGCGCGCCAAGACGCCAGTCACCAATAGCGTAAAGAAGAATGTCCCGGTGAAACAGGTTTGTGAAGTTGTATATTGGGACGTAGTTGTTACTCATAGATTCCTCTCGAAAGGATTCTCTTCGTATCTCAAGAGTCCAGATAGTGTGGTAGTTTTATCTCATGTGAGAGATTGAGATAGAGCATAGTTGAACACAAGTCAATATCCCAGAGAAGAGTAGGGAGGAACGCTACTTTTAGTAGTTCAAGCAACATAAATCATGGACAGAACAATCAATATAGAATTGTCAGTCAGGAGAGGTAATGTAGTTACCAAGTTCGCTGTCATCAACTCTGACGACATCCAGAATAATCTTCCACTTGCCTTTCTCCCCTGAAAGACCACCGTAACGGAAACTGGTGTACAGAAGATGAGTAAAGTCATCGTCAGACCACCAGCAGGCGTCAGTCAGACCGTCAACAAGTGCCTTGACAGTAGGGTATAAGTTAGGAGGATCCAGACGCCTTCTTGTTGGCGGGCATACAGTCACATTAATACCAAAATGACTGAACAGAGGTTGGATGCTTGACCTCTCATCAGGGCTCAGAGATGGCTCAGTATCCATAGTGGACTCCAGTAGAGCGATCTCTCTGTCAATCTCCTCCTGAGTAATGTCCTTATCCTTTTTGATAGACTTCATCAACCTGTTTCTAGCAGCAGCGTTCTTTTTCTCTGTGTCCAGATCCTCGAGATACTTGCATACCAGTTCAGACTGAGGATGTCTCAGTGCTCCCATCTCGGCAGACTTGGAGCGGAGGTTGTCAACCATGACAGCCTTTTGCATGAAGTGCTTGAAAGTCATATTGCTGTTGATGACCTCCTTCTGACTTAGGCAGAACTCCAGTGTCATACGATCTGGTTCAGAAAAAGCGGTCATACGTGCAACTCTTCTCGCTATAATAACAGAAGGAATAGATTAATCTCATTAGATATGCTGCATGTGACAGCACATCATTTTCTGTATATCAAAGTTGTGCTGGTCTACCTGCATGTACTACTGACATGAGTGATTGCACGTTGCACAAGCGATCTGTTATTGTTGAATAACTACAAAAATCTTTCTACAATATAAACAAAAATCCTGTGACTGCTGAGATAATTGCAGTCACAGGATTGTAGGTTTTATCAAGAAAATCTCAATGTTCTAATTCACTACATGTTCTTGATCTTGTCCACCTGCTGCTTGACCATCATCAGACCAGCAACATACAGGAACACGGCAGCGCCAATGGCGATCCACGAGAACGGGCTGACGAACCAGAAGTTCTGAGCAGCAGAGTCAGTGAAGTATGAGGCAAGGAAGAGACCAGGAAGAGTGACGCTGGCAATCCAGACCGCAGGCTGAACCGCCTTGACAGCGCGGTTAATCTCGTCAGATACCTGTCTACGAGACTCCAGGACCTTCTGAATGGAGTCAATTTGGTTCACCATGTTAGCACCACTGGCTGAAGCCTGAATCATGCAGGCACACAGGAACTGTAGGTCGGCAGATGTTGTCTTGGCGCTCAGGTCCTCCATAGCGTCCTTGAAAGAGCCAGAGGACAGCAGACGGTTCTTGGCAACAACCAGATCGTCATAAAGAGGTGACGGCATGGAGTCGATAACCTTCAAGACAGCACGCTCATTGGTGTCGGCAGCCTGAAGATTGGCCTTCAATGAGAACAGGAATCCAGGAATCTGCTCGTTCAGGTCCTCGTTCTTACGGTTGAAACGCATCCTCATGAGTAAGGACGTGACGTACACAGCACCAGCAGCAATTAGTGGTCCAGCGTAGATCTGCTGAGTGATGACAGACCCAAGGACCGCTGTCACCAGAGCCAGAGCAAGGACATCACGACCAGCAGAGGAGTTGTCGTCAACATAACGGGCAATACCAGCACCTTTCAGGGTGTCACCCCAGTAACGGTCCCAGCGACCCCACAGTGACGGCTTGGTGGAGACTGACTGATACTCCTCATCATCCAGAAGAAGTTCCTGCAACTGGTCGTCATATGAGGATTCTTTGCGACTGTTCCTCCTGATGGCGTACACAATGACAATCAGAGCCGCAACAGCAGCAGTGTAACCAAGTGCAAGTAGATATGGAAATAGTGCCGATGCTGTACTCATACCTCAAGTTCTCCTTCTGGAAGACTGCTCAGTTCCCTTAGTTGCTCCCAGGTGAGATCCTTCTCCATGTCGAGCATCTTGGCGTCCTTCCTGGCCTGCGAAATATCGCTGACCTGTTCCCAGTGACCTTTAACCTTTCCTTCAGGTGTTAACCCGTCATCAACAAATCGCCACAACTGTCTCACGGGAAGCGTCAACCTGCCTCCAATCTCAACAGGCTCCATACCAACCTCGTCAATGGAGACGATACGCCTGGAACCATCCATTGGGAAGTGACGGACGTTGATGATGAAATCGAACGCTGCTGCAACCAGGTCTGTAGCACCCTCAATAGTTGTCATACCTGACTGAGCCACAAGAGAGCAGATACGAGTGATGGACAACTGTGAGGAGTTTGCGTGAAAGGTGCTCATACCCGAGTGACCAGTGTTGAGAGCCTGGCACAAGTCATATGCAGCACTGTCGGAGACTTCTCCCAGGACGATTTTTTCAGGTCTCATTTGCATTGCAGCATGGACAAGATCTCGCATACTCGTACCTGTAGCCCCACCATCGCTGTTAGACGGCTCCTTACACTCCATAGCAGCAGCAAGGAACTTCTTAGGGTTAGGCTTCATCTCTAAGTTGTCCTCCAGGGTGAGAATCCTAGCGCGCTCAGGGTAAAAACCGGTCAGAGCATTCAGCATGGATGTCTTACCAGATGACGTGGATCCAACAACGAAGCATGAGGCACCCTTGTAGAGAAGGTTGCCGATAAATGTCATCATCTCCTGGCTGGATGCACCCTTGTCAATCATTGACTGCGGCGTCCAGAAACCCTGCGGGTGACGACGGATGTTGAAGTTCGGACCGTCTGGGGCAACAGACGTGTGCACAGCAAACATACGAGACTTGTCGTGCAGACGACCTTTGACTCGCGGGGTGGTCTGTGACAGCACCTTGCCAACAGAACGATACAGACGTTCCAAGAGGTCTGAGAGGTGGTTGGCGTTCTTGAACCTCAGACACGGGACCTTGTATACCTCACCAGCAATCTCGACCTGGACATCGAATGGACCGTTGCACATGATCTCAGTAACCTTGCTGTCACGCCAGAGCGGATCCAGAATGCCGAAACCAATAATCTCGTTACAGATCAGTGAGATGATGATGGCTCTGTGAGTGTCACGCCAGCGACTATGAGCAAGAGACTCAGATGCCAGCGAGTGCACAGCGTCAAACGCCTTCTCCTGAAACTCCTCCTCGGTCGGGTGCTCCTGCGCATCACGAACCAGATCCGACTGCCCGGTGTCTGTGAGCCTATTCCTGACGAAGATGACACCCTCCTCAACATCCTTGGCATAGGCGTCAAAGAAAGTCTTAGGGGCTTTCAGAAGCGTGTCAACAAGCAGAAAACGAGACTGCTTGATACCACTAGTAGGGTACAGTCTTCTGAGCCTCTTACGCTCCTCCTCGAACTCACTGAGAGTGTTTTCAAAGGCTGAGGAGTCAGCAGCACGAGCCTTGGTGTACTCACTCAGTATCCCTGTCTCGTCATCGTCAGTCAGAAGGTCATTGAACACGTCATTAGAAACACTCTTAGAGGATGTCAGCACTGCCGTTGAGGAATCAGAATTTCTGTAACCAGACTGAGAGACAGAAGTTGGCAATGCGCTCTCGCGTGTTGTAGAGGTAGTAGATGCGGCTGAATTAGAATGTTGTAGTGCCTGGTTGCGATTCTGTTCTGTACTTGTTGAAACTGATGGTGCTGCTTGCTGGATTTTTGAAGCACCTCGATCCATTGACAACGACGAGGCGCTTCTTCGACCTGGAGTCACTGGTCTGGACTGAACAGGCGACTCAGACTTGCCAGAGTCTCTGCTTCCAAAAGGATTGACGATAGACATAAGACTTCTTGAACTTCCTTAAAATCAGTGGTAGGTAAGGATTCCAAAAACACAGGTGGTATTGCAGGATGACAGCGAGAATGAATCAGTCAACAGATGTAGGTGACCTGATTCATACTGACTTATACCATTATTCCGTTCCTCATCCAAGCGCCTCAACCATGGCTACAACAGACGGAGCCACAGAGATAATCAGAACAGCAGGCAGCAGAGTCGGAGCAAGCCTTGTCCACATCATCGACTCCAACTGAGCAGTCTTCTCATGAACCAGAGCAAAAAACTCCTGCCTGGACGCCTTAGCACGAGACTCAAGAATCTCAGACAGAGACGCATTCACCTCGGTAGCGGACTGGACAGAACGAACAAACGTCAGGATACCGTCATTTGGAGCCCTGGCCGCAAACTCATCCAGAGCCTCACGCAGAGTACCACCAGCATCCATAATCTTCACCATGTTAATAAACTCGCCTTTAAGAATACCTGGCTTCATCGTTGGAATAACCTCACGAACAGCCTGAGCGAACGTCAGGCCACCAGACAGAGAGATAGTGATGAGATCCAGAGCCTCAGGAAGTTGACGACGAAACTCAATGTCACGATTCTTAGCAAGTTCAGTGTGCTTGATGAACGGAATCATGTAGCAGAAGAACGTCACACCAGCGACCACAACATACCACGGAATACCAGTCAAAGCATGAAGACCCAGCCACACCAGCCAAGACACAGCAAAACCAAGCACAGCCGAGATAACACGCAGCGACACAAACTCCTGCGCAGTCAGGTTCCACGGGTTACCAGAACGAACCAGCAACGACTCCACACGAGGATACGACTGCTTCCTACGACCAGAGTTATCAAATGACGCAGGCAAAGCAGCATACAAGTCATCACCAAGAGATGACACAAATCTCAAAAACGGGTTCTTCGACTGATCAGAGTCCTCAGAGGTAAACTGACGCGAACTCTTCGGAACCAACCAAGAGTACAGGAACAAAGCAACAAGCAAAGACACCAACGTCGCTAAAACATACGGACTACCCATGCGAAAAACCTTCACAAAATCAACAAGGCAACTACAATACTGCCGAAATATCTGAGAAAGGTAGGCAAGAAAAGCAAAAATATGACAGAAAGGTAAAAAGAAAATGGGTGGTAGTTAACAGATAGGTGAAAAGGTTGTCAGGAAAGATTAAGACAAGAGATGCTGACTGTTATGTGGAGTTTGTCAGCATCTCTTGTCTCTAGGATCATCAGTCATAAAGTTTGGCATGGTATTACCAACTTGTATCGTCATCACACTTTCGGAGGCTTTGAACAACCAGACTTATGAGTTGTCAAGTTGCCACACTCAGGACAGGGTTTGGGTTTAATGTAGTGAGAACAGGTCTTTTTGTGAACAGAAGATCCGCATTCTAGACATAGCACTTTGGGTTTATACTGAGAGCAGTGTTCTTTATGCCAAGATTTTAAGCCACATTCCTTGCAAGCAAGACGTTCTTTATATTTTATGCATCCCTTACGATGAGCACCTTCACTACCACAAAACTTACAACCAGGCTGTTTCTTATACTGGGAACAAATTTTCTTATGACGAGTTGAAGTACTACCACACTCCTTGCAGTTCAGCCGTCCAAAAAGACCCTTGTATTTGGAACATGTTTTCTTGTGACTAGATCTTCCACATTCTGGGCATGATTTTGGTTTTACATATTTTGGGCATATGCTTTTGTGAGAATTGCCATCAACACCACAAAAATCACAAATTCTTTCTATATGTAAAGAGCACATTTTCTTATGTGGACCTCTGGATCCACACTCAGCGCAACCACCAAACACACCATAGTAGTTTGACTGACTTCTTGTGCTTAGGTTCATACACATAGGAGATTCCTTGCTCTCATTAATAAGTAGAATCTCCTTCTGAACAAGATCATTGTAAGAACGACACCACTTCACGATCTCTTTTGATTGAATGTGATCCTTATGAGCCTTGACATGACGACGCCACCTAGTTCCACCACCATGGTAGGACTCAATCTCTTTAATTCCAACTCTCTTACTCATCCCAACATAGAACTTACCACAAGAGCACTCCATCCTGTACAAATAGCCAAGAAAATCACCTTTATTTACCCACTCATCAAGAATCCTGTATCCGTCAAATACGACCTCCTGATGATAGCCAAGATACTTCATCATATCAATATGAGACTCAAAACCATGCTCTTCAACAAGAGACCTGAACTCCTCTTTGTTCTTTCTTCTTGTGTATGTACATGAATACGACTCCTCGAACGAATCGTTTCTCGGCCATGTATCTGACACCCACCTCTTGTCTCTCCTGTGACCAGAGTGAGTTCTCTTGAAACCAAGGTGGTGGATAAAAAGATCTTCTTCTTTAGGAAGGTGACTATCACTGGTCAAGTAAATTCTTACAGAAAGGGGACTGTACTTCTTGACAAAGAGATCAAACAGTGGTATTAAATCGGAAATATTCTCTGAGTGGCTGATTATTTCTGCAACACTTTGTCTCATCTTGAAAGAAAGATGCACATCACCGTCTGAAAGAGTTACAATTTTATTGTTCTTAATAATCTCAACCACTATCTACTCCATTTTTCAAAATAGACAACTTAACTATGTGATAGTATAACAAAAACCCTGGCATAATGCCAGGGTTTTGCCGGAAAGATTATCTCTTACTTGTGGTTCTTATAAGACTCAACCTTGCTTAGAGTATTTGTCTTCTTGTCACAGTTAGGTGTCCTGTTGTTAGCGCCAGGAATAGCTGACCCCTCGACGCACTCCGCAACGTCATGTCCCTTGTCGAGAACCGCAGTAGCAATCCAGTTAATCATCAAGAAACCGGCAACAGCAAAACCGGCAGTAATAATAATCGTCTGCACCAGGTCACCACGGTCTGAGTCCTCAGTAATCTCTGACGTGAATACAGACTTGATGTTCTCCATGAACTTCATTTTGTTTTTCTCCATGAGTTTTCGTTCTGCTGCCAACGTTTTAATAGTTGCATACAGAAAACTGTCAATTGACGACCGAAAATATCAGGAGGTTTTAAACAAAAGTTCAGGGTGGTATGAGTGCAGTTTCCACACCACATACCACCCTGAACGAAGACTCAGGCTCTACACGTCAGTCCTCTGTGTCGTCACCGTCCTTGTCACCAATAACCATGTCCTCAGCCTGTGACAGTGCCCAGTGCCAGTTTTCCAGCGCTTCCTTCGTCACATTCTTGGCCCACTCATTCACAGACTCCCTGCTATTAAGAGTCTCGTTGGTGATGGGGTAGAAGTTTCTGATAGTGTCATACACCACTGAACGTGCACGAGTGTGTGACCCCAGTTCATAGTCGGGCTCCTTCAGGTCTCCCTCATAGATGGCAACCTGCAACCTATTTGCAATCTCAGTCATCTTGTCAGCCAGCAGCATAACCTGTCGCTTGTTCAGGCGCTTGACATCATCATGATCGCGCAGCCACTCGTAGACAAAGTTCATGAAGTTGAGTCGAACGCTAACGGCAGGGCCACCAGGATTGATCGTACCGTCCGGGTTGAAGGTCATGTATGGAGTACCCTCAATGGAGGAAGACCTGCTGGATCTTGAAGAGTGCCCGCTGCTCTGCTGGTTGTTACTGCTAGAACCCCCTTTGCCAGCCAAAGCATTCAGTTCCTCTAGGCTGTAGTCATTAGCCGAGTTGAAGCCACTGCTGAACTTCGGGTCCTCGTCAAATCGTGTTAGTATGCTTCGACCAACAGCCCAGTCCTTCTCATCGTCAAACCTGACAGCGACCAGACTACGAATCACATTGTCTCTGGCAGCAGCCATGTCTCCTGGAGGACTCACCTTTGACATGGGCAGCGATCTGTCAATGTGTGGCTTGCGGCGCTTCTCAATACGGAAGTGTAGTGGCTCACCGCTCTCAAAAGCCTTCTCTACACGAGAGATGATCCCCTCGTCATTCACCCAGGCCCAACCCTTCACATCATGTTCGCTCTTAGGATTGACAAAGGATACGTGCTTAGAGTTTCCGTTCTTGGAGTCCTTGATCTCACTGATGGTACTGAAGCCAGTGAAAACCTCAACCTCTGCACGGACCTTGTTCTCGTCTGGTCCGTCGTGTGATATGAACGGCTTTGCTGTGAACAGGTTGGTCATATCTAACCACTTCCTATAATATGTTGTGAACTTGCTCTCACAGACATTATAACACAAGATGACCTGAGGTGCATCACTCTGCTCTCAGGTCATCTTTGCATGGTATGAAGTTATGAGTGCTTTCAGTGTTAACTGATTCTGCTTTTATCTTGTCAAGATTCTCCTGAACCACTCAAACTGGAGGAAGAAGTCAGCAATCTCGTTGATAAACCACAGTCCCCACTCAATTATCTTGCCTATTAGCCCAAACGGGTCATAGTCAAACAACTTGAGAGCAGCAAGGACAATACCTGCAACGAGAAACCAGATGACGGCTCTTTTTAAGAAGTTGAGCATTTTCTTACTGTTCTCCTGTTAATAGTTTTTGTCAACAATCCTCACACATATCAGGAACATCTTTTCATTTTTTATGATCTCTGGTTCCTTTTATCCTACACTATTTATCTATAGGGTTTTATCCTATTAGAAATAGGTGAGGTTGTCATCACCAGAGGTTGACATGATTTCATCCTGCTCGTGCTGGTAGTCCTCTGCTGCCTTCTGCTGCCTTCTGGCGTACTCCTCACGAAGACGCTTAAGTTCCTCCTCGTTCGGTGGAACTCTCAGGTGTCCAAGGAATGTCTCAGCCATGGCGTCCATTCCGGCACCAGTGAAGGCGTCAATCGAGTCAAAGTCCTTCTCACGAGGAATGAACTTCAACTCGGACGAACTAGGTGTGCCGCCTGACTTAGCAACCTTGTGCATGGCGCTGAGAACGTTCTTAGGAATCCTGCTCAATTCCTTGTGCCTGACACCTGTCTTAGCATCAACAACCCACCTGTCCTCAGACTCTACAGTTTCTGTATCAATAGAGTGCTTGTTGATTTCATTACTGCTGTCATCTGTCTCTGACAAGAATGACTGGGAACTCTTCTTATAAGAGTCTCTGTCAACAGATGTAGACGAAGAGCGTTTCTGAGAACTTGCTTCTTTGCGTCTTGCTTGACTTTGATTCCTGTTGACATTTGGTGTTGATGGTCTAGAGGAGTTGCTGGTTCTTTGTGAATTGTTTACTGCGGAAGTGCTAGAGGGCTCCTGATCGTTCTGATTGACGACTCCCTGCTCTGTCTGAGACACATGTTCTGAACTTGCCTTCTTATTCTGCACAGAAGAGTTGTTGCGTACAGGTGCTCGACCTTGAACGGGGCGCCTGCTTACAGGTCTTCTTCCGACAGCACCTCTCTGTGGAGTCTGCCTGTTGTCCTGCTCAGTCATGGGAACCGCTCTCCGTCCTGTTTCTTGTCTTGTCTGCTTACAAATCAACTAAGAAAAATATCAATGTAGCATATTTTCTGAATACAGAATGCTTCTAGAAAGCATCTATTCACTACTTGCTTGACTTTTTCTGATACATGCCAGCAAGTTCCCGAACTGAGGAGATACCTTTGATCTTGATGTCATGGTTCTTGGACACAGACCTCATGGCTGACTTGGGAATGACAATCTGCTCGAACCCAAGTCTCTCAGCTTCCCTGATTCGGGCGTCAATCATGTAGGATCCACGTACCTGCCCAGTCAATGACAACTCACCCACAAACGCCGTCTTAAGACTTGTTGTCGAGTCATTGATAGAGGACAGAACAGCAGCCGCGATAGCAAGGTCAGACAATGGGTCAGATACCTTGATTCCAGAGACTGTATTGATGAAGGTGTCCTTGTCAAACAGACGTGCCTTGCAGAAACGGTCCAGAATAGCACACACAATTTGTCCACGGTTGTAGTTGACGCCATTGAACTGTTTGCGTGGTGTTGGTAGGTTTGAGGGTGTGACAAGAGCCTGTATCTCAACAGGGATCTGCCTGACTCCCTCGCTCATGAATGAAAGAGCAGTTCCAGCCAGTCCTGCTGAGTCCTCATCACTGTCCATGAGTACGCCAGAAGGATCAGAGACCTCTTCAAGTCCGCTCTCGGTATGCTGGAAGACTCCCACCTCTGTCGTGTCACCAAAGCGGTTCTTGACGGCCCTGAGAAACTTCAGTGGTGTGTCAGGACCGGACTCAAGCATCAGTGTGGCGTCAACGATGTGTTGAATGGACTCTGAGCCACTGAAGTCACCGCTCTTGACGACCTGGCTGATGAGAACCATGATAATGTTCTTGCTCTTGGCTACACGTGTCAAAGTGTGAGCAGCCTCCTTGGACTGCTGCACAGAGCCAACAGAACCACTAATCTCAGTTGACGCAATGGTCTGCAACGAGTCAACCACAACTACGTCTGGTGACTCCTCATCAATATGCCCAAGCAGTGTCTCCAGATTCGTCTCGTTGATAACACGGATGTTGTCATTGTCAATACCCATACGCTTTGCTCTCAGTCCGATCTGCTGCTCAGACTCCTCACCAGACGAGTACAGAACCTTGTTTCCGTTGCTGGCGAAACTGTTCGACACTGAGAGAGTCAGAGTTGACTTTCCTCCACCTGGGGCACCTGAGAACAGAACGACCTCACCGTTGACGAATCCGCCGCCGAGAACACGGTCAAGTTCACCAATACCAGTCCTGACTCTTTTGACAGGCTGTGTGCTCAGGTCTTTAAGCGACTGAGCCTTCTTGACCGGCTTAACAGCAGCAGCCGATTTCAGGCCAGACCTTCCAGAAACTCTCTTCTGTGCGCTCTCATCACCAGTCTCGACCTTCTCGAACTGCTGGAAGGCACCACACTTACCACAGGCACCGAACTGAGCACCTGGATACTTCTTACCACACTGAGTACACCTGTAAAAAATACCTTTAGCCATAGTCAGTATCTTAACCAATCATGTTGGCAGGTAGATGTGTAGTCATTTTCTACAAACACTGGAATCTTAATTGATTCATTGTTATGGCGTCTTCATACACTCTCATCAACACTTCATGAACAACTCATCGACAAAAATGCCCTTCATATACAATCAGCAAAAGAATTGTATATGAGGGGTGAAAGTACTGGAAACACTAAGTTTCTTAGTTATTATGCGTTCTATTGGCAAGACTGGTTATTCTCAAGATGTCATGCGTACTAGATCCGATCTACTCATTCCTGAAGCACTCTCAGAGAGAATGGTGATGTCACTCTGGTCTGTGTTTGGAGTTCTGATTGTTGACATGTCATTGATACTGTCAAACCGATGAATCTCCAGCCCCTTAGAGAGCATCCTCGCCATGCCATCCTTAGTGGACTTCTTGATGTCATCCTTCTTGCTGAGATCCATGAACTCCTGCAGGCACTTCTCATTCCCTGAGAACCACTTAGCAACCAGATCGTTCTGTGTTGTCACGTCTGGCAGAGACGACTTCCTGAACACTCCTGCAGAAACTAGTGCTCTACCTACTGACATCTTGGTTGAGTTGAATGAATCGCATGTATAAGTAGAGAAGGAGTTGTACTTGTCATGCTTCATCTTCTCTGCTTGGCTCTTGGCCTCTTCCTCAGACCAGTAGTGTGTGCTGGACTCATCAACATTCTTGCCGTCATAGAATGGACAGTTACTGATGTCCTGTGCACCACACTTTCCGTGCTCAAATGTATCAGTGTTGATGTGGTAGGCAACTCTTCCCATGTTATCTCACACTCCCCAGTCGTCATGTTTTTAGTAATAACTACTCTTTACTCAATCTGCTTTACGTATCTATTAACACATCTGTTTTGCTATTGTCAACAAGAATTGTTTGTGCTTGCAAAAGTGAATAGTGATTACTATTTATTTAGTTGATTCCTAGTGTCTTCATGGATGTTGTGGCGTCAGGTAAGGCGGTGAAACTTCCATGGCTGAAGATGAAGATGTAGAAGCACACAAGGGCTATAGTGATGAACAGTGGTAGAACAAGGTACTTTTCTGCTGAACCACCAGCGCTCATGCTTGTGAAACGTGTTGTCCACCAGAACTTACCCTTGATTAGACCAGAAAGTGGAAACAGTACAGGACATCCGGCTTTTGTGAAGCAGTCACCAATAATGTGAATCACCATACCAGCAAAAACCGCTACAGCGAGCCATCTGAAGTCTGTTGACCCAGATGAGAAGATAAGCGCTCCAGAAAGAATGAAGCAGAAGATTATGATGATTCCCTCACCTGCTGTGCTCTTTCTGAAATTGTCAACCTGCTTTTTGCTGATGCAAGAGAAAGTCAGTAGGGTCAGCATGGCGGAGAAGAACCACCCGAACAGTGTTCCACCGGTCATCGTCAGTCCACCAAGAGTAAAACTTCCACCAATGTTTGTTCCGGCCCAGACGATGACAGCAAGCAGTCCAGCGAAAGGAATGGTGTGCCAGGCTCCACGGTGAGGGTTGGGGTCAGGGTCATCTCGTCTGGTTCTGACGGCTGTCTGCACTATGGATGAGGATCCTCTAAACAAGCCGCTCATGGCTGATCCAAACACACCCCAGTCGTTCTTTGCTCGTGATGTCGTGTTGTCAAGGTCAGGTAGAAGTGTCGCGCCAGTGCAGCACAGGATAGCCAGGATAATGAGAGGCACTGACTTAGTTCCCAGAGCAGCAATCATGTAGGCCGGAGCAAATGCAAGCGTTGCTGAAACTGCTGCCAGACCACTGACTGCGTGTGTCAGTCCCATGAAACCATGATCGTTGTTGCACTGCCTTCTGATAAGGTCTGTGTAGCACTCTGTGCCTGTCGTCATTGATGGCCTCTCTTATCTCTTCTTGTGAGGTGACGCCTGAAATAAGAGGGAATATCTAGATTGATGGTGTTTCACTAAGTTTTTGTTACGGACACATAAACTCCGGGGTGTGACTTGTATTTTTTGTGTTACAAGTCACACCCCGGAAGATGCTCTACCTTATCAACGAGAAGAAGACTGAATCTCAATCACTCTACATGGTGACAACCTCTCGTGCACCAAGAATAACCTTGCTGGTACACTCTGTTCCTCTGCTGGAGCGCTTTGCTGGCTCTAGCAGACTGATACCAGCGTGAGCCTTTGTTGTTGTACATGCCACAGCACCAGAACCAGTGTATGCTGAGACGATGCTGTTCTCACCGCTTCTCATGATCTGTGTAGCAACACCCTGACCAGCACGACCCTTCTTAGGAATGTCTGACAAAGGGGTGTGCTTGATGGTGTGACCAGTTGACGTCACTAGAACAGCATCAGGATTCTTCGGGTCAGGAACCCAGTCAAAGGCGACAACACGATCCTCGTCCGTCTTCAACTTGATACCCTTGACACCACCGGCCTTGGATCCGGTTGGGTTGACAGAGGAGGCGTCAAAGAGGAGAACGTTACCACCACTGGTGACAAGTGAGAACAGAGTATCCTTAACGGACTTGCCGATCCATCTGGTGGAGACAACCTCATCACCATCAGACAGAGAGATGACAGGGAACTCATCAAATGAGGTTGGGAAGTCTGTACGAGCAATCTTGATCTGACCCAAAGCAGTCGCCACAGCCAGACCAGTGTCATTCTTGCCTGACTGAACCTTGGAGACACCAACAACGCTCACGCCAGACGGCAGGTTGACACCCATGTCTTTGACTGTCATTGGTGTCTCTGGAATGAGATAGGACAATGGAACCTTGCGGCCAATACCATCACTTCCAACAATGACGAACTGATCCTTGGACATCACCTTGATCTGCTCAACTACAGGAGTGTTGGTGAACTTCTTCAACGTAGCAGCATAAGAGAATGGCTCTGCCGACCTCAGTAGTGTTCCATCAGCGAATCGTGTCAGGTAGCATGGAGTGTTCTTTGCTGACTCCTTGGACGCAGCAGCCTCAACCTTGGCCTGCTCCTTCAACTCATTTGATGTGGCTCCGTTGATGATGCTTCGTCTTTCAGAGGAGATGACTGGAAGAACATCGTTCAGATCCTTCTCGACCAGAGCGTCAAGTTTCTTGGGGTTGGCAAGAATCTGCTCCAACTCCCCCTTCTCCTTCTCTAGGTTCTTCTTCTCCTTCTCAACAGCAAGAGAGTCTGACTTGGTCAGTCTCCTGAGTTGCATGGAGAGAATGAAGTCTGCCTGAGTGTCGTCAATCTTGAAAGAGCGCTTCAGGTTGGTTCTTGCTGTCGATGCGTCAGACGACTTCCTGATGATACTGATAGCCTTGTCAATGTCAATCAGCACAGAAAGAATGGCGTTCAACTGGTGCAGACGTGTGTCAATCTTGCCAATGCGGTGACGGCACCTTCTTGTCGTACACTCGCGTCTGAGATCCAAGAAACCTTTCAGCATGTCCATCATAGACACCTGAACCGGCATGGTGTCAACAAGAACAGTTGAGTTCACAGGGAACGAGGACTGCAAAGATGTACGCTTGAACAACTCATTCAGAAGAGTCTTGACGTTCGTACCTTGCGTGGTGGTGACAACAAAACGAACACCTCTCTTCATGTCACTGAGGTCCTGAACCTTGGAAACACCTCTGGAGATGATCGGGTTAGGCGGAACAGGCTTGCTCCCTCTCTCACCCTGCTTCCCGTTCTGTCCGAGGTGAATCTCCTCAATAATCTTCTCGGCACTGATGGAGTACGGCAACTCGTAGAAGACAATCTGTGAGCGACCACGAGTCATGGGCTCAATGTTGTACCTGGCGCGAACTGAGAACGTTCCTTTGCCGGTCTCCATGTAGTCCCTGATTCCGTCAGATCCCAGAATCTCTCCTCCTGTGGGAAAGTCAGGGCCAGGGATGATGTCAAGTAACTCGTCAGTGGTCAGATCTGGATTCCTCAGTGCAGCCAGAGCAGCAGCAATCACCTCATCAGGGTTGTGTGGAGGAATCTTGGACGCAAAACCAACAGCAATACCCTCAGTACCGTTGACAATGTTGTTGGGCCACCGGACAGGAAGTAGGTGTGGCTCATCCTCTGTCCCGTCAAAGTTTCTGCCAATCTCAACAGCACCCTCCTTGACCTCACGAACAAGTTCTAAGGCTGCCTTCGTCAGACGTGCCTCCCAGTAACGCGGGGCAGCAGGAACGTCACCAGTGAAGGCACCAACCGTACCAGACTTGTCAACCAGTGGGACACGCATGGTGACGCTCTGAGCCATTCTTGCCATGGCGTCTGAGATACTGGAGTCACCGTGTGGATGGAACCGACCCATCGTGCTACCAACAATCCTGGCAGCCTTGACGAAACGACTTGAGGGAAGGTTGTTGTTGGTGAACATGTCCCAGATGATACGCCTGTTGACTGGCTTCAGGCCGTCCTGGCTCATCAGCGCCCTCTGCCTGATGACATACATGGCGTAGACCGAGTACTCGTCCTTCAGCCACTGACTTGAAGGTGACTTGATAACCTCTGACGCAATCTGATCATTGCTCACAGTTGATGTGGTAGAACTGCTTGCCAAGAATCCTTCTCCATTCACTCAAAACTTGTCTCTCATCTCATATTTTAACCAGCACAAGCAAGAGACATCGTTGCTATATCAATGAATCAGCAGATTCCTGTCAAGAATCAGGATAAAGATAGATCTCTCAGTTAGCACATTTAGACCAGAAAATCTTAGTGATTGAGATTCTACTTAAAGTTCTTGATAGCATCCATGTTCAAAGGACTTTCACGTTTAACAGAAGTTGTCCAGAATTCTTCACTTGACTTTTTGTCTTGCTGCTTCTGCTGCTTGACTTCCTCGTCAGAATCAGCATCTCTGACATACATGTTGATGGCAAGGAACGGGTACATTCCGTCCTCTTTCTGTGCCTCTTCCATCATCTTTATCAGTCCGGCAGCAGAGATGCTGTTACTCTGACCAAGCACAGCGTTAATCACCTCAACAGCGTCATCAACGTGTCCTGTGTCATAAGCATCGAGAAGAAGGCTGATGAAGTCAACAAAATCAACTCTGTCACTGATTCTCTCTGCTACAACCCAAAGAGGATCCTCAAACCTGTCATCCTCGTTGTAGACCCTCAACTTGTCAATATTGCTGAAAATCTCCTGATCCATAGCACTGAGAACAGGAACCTTTCTACCGAGCAGAGCACGATGCAGGAAATCAGGACCACTGACAGGAGACCATGACAAGGACCTGGAACCTGCAGAAATCATTGCTACCACTCCTTGTTGCTGTCCTGACTTGTGAACATCTCAGGATGACTGCCTATCCATGAGAGAGTATCAGACACACTGAACCCTTTAGAGGACATGGACCTGATGAGCCTGTCCTTGCGCTTAACAGGATCCAGTCTAGTGAATGAAGGAGAACGTGTCAGCATCTCAATCTGTTGGGTAAGAGATCTGCTGTTGTACTCAGGGTTGTTCTCAAGGTGCTCATTGATGCATTCCTCTATGATGTCATCCCTGAAGCGCTTCTGTCTCATCTTCTGTCTGATGTGGTTGACTGACTTACCACTGTAGATCATTGACAGAATCTTGTCCGAAGCAAACTCCTTCTCGTCAATAACCTTTTTCTCTACAAGATGGTTGACAACCTCGTCAGCAATGTCGCATGACAGGATGTCAGATCTGTCTTTGCAGTAGTACTCAACTGGTTCATTGGGGTAGCCTTTTCTGTACAGACGATCAAGAATGTCGCCAGCGCTTCTGAGATAGTTCTCAGCCTGCCAGGTAGCGCTACTGATAGCATGACTCCACAGAGCATTAAATTCCTCATATGTTAGTACCCTGTCAGGAACATCAACCTGTTTGGCTCTCTTAAACCCCATTCTGTATCATCACATCCTTAACAACAACCAGAAAACAACATTATCTGCACATACTCGATAAATCAGAATGTCAGCACACTATCAATCGGTCAAATGCTGAGTATAGTGTGCTGACACATGATGAAGTCAACTCGTCAGAAGAAGATACCTCTGCTGAGTTCATCAATCTCCGGTTGCTGCATGTACGCTTTGCGAGCCTTCTCATACTTTCCTGGTTTTGCGGCTGGACAAGCCTTCACCAACGGGCACCATGAACACAGATAGGTGGGGTTGAACTCAAACATATTGCTGTCACGCATAACATCCATCAACTTGTCAGCCTCAGCGATGTCATGCAGTGTACGCTTACGCAGATCCTCATCCTTCAAGTCAACCTTCACAATCTCCTTGTAGACAGGATAGATGAGACGTGCTGTGGATACGTTGTAACCCTGCTGCTCAAGAAGCATCGAGTAAATGATCTGCTGACGCTGTTCCTTCAAACCGTCCTCAGACTTGTTCTTCTTGACCCACTTCTTCACCTTACCAGTGTTGTGTGTTGGCAGAGCAGTTGATCCAGCAAGATAAAGGCTGTCTGGTGAGTCAACCTGAATGCATTGAGTAGGAACGCTCTCAACGGGCTCAACAGACACGACACGACGAGCAACAGTGGAGTCAAAGTGGTCTGGTCTACCGTTCCTAGCAACCTGCTCTTTCAAAGCCCTACTCGCCTCGTGGTGGAGTTTGCCAGGAAGCATGAACCCCCATGTCTCAATAAGGTGTGCAGACAGGAAGATCTGGTGAATAGAGTTCTCATCATCATGGAACACATGATACGGAGAAACACCCTCATAGGACAGAAGTTCAACCACGTCATTCAGGAGTTCTCTACTTGACAGAGTGACGACACCAGAGTCCAGAGACTTTGACCATGAGGTGGAGTAAGCAAGAATACCCTGAAGAAGCATTGTCCGGTCCATCTCAGAGCCACGAGTCAGACCAAGAGGAATTCTCCGTCCTTCAGGAACATGTCTGAGCCAAGAGATCTCCTCACCAGTGTCACCCATGTAGTTCAGGTAGGATTCAGTGTCCTGCTCTCTATCGCTATTGTTGCAGATAACCTTGCTGTACCCTTCATCACTGTCTCTGTATGAAGGAACGTCAAGAAGACCGAGACTGTCAAGAATGGCCTTCATTGAGTCAAACTCAACAGTCAAGCAAGAGTCACCCTCTGACTCCATTACCCTGTACACAGGAATCTCAAGACTCTTGGCATCAGCCTCAGACAGCACTCCGTTCTTGCTGTTAGAGATTAGGCTATCTCTGAGAGCACTCATCTCCTTCTCGTCAGCAAGACCCATACGCCACAAGTCAGTAATGAGTTGTTTGTACTGCTCAGACCCCTTGACGACATTGAATGCTCCAGTGAACCTGTTTCCGTCAGCAAGCCAGGCACCAATCAAATAAGGCTTGGAGACCTTTGAGAGACTAGCAGCAGACTCCCTGTGCTTCTGCGTGCCACTGAATCCCCAAGCAGGGCTGGCAATCCAGACAGTCTCACCAGACTTGATGATGTTGTAGAGTTCCTGGGTACTGACAACCCTGTGTTCAGCAACAATCTCACCAAAAGCACTCATGAACTCATCACCAACGTACACATCCCAGAGATGAACGTTGTCAGCGATGATACTCTCACCGTCACTGGATGACAAACGGAAGCATGGACGGTGATGGATGCTTGACTTGGCAGATACACTGACAGGCTTTCCCTGTGTACCCAGAATCTTGTCACCCACCTGGACCCCGCCCATCGTGGTCCACCCTTCAGGTGTAGGCAGAGGAGTGTCCAGAGCAAGCCCCTTGTAGTCCTCAACGACCAGAGAGACGTCATCGCGAGGGTCTACACTGATGCGGTCAATGAATCCCAGAACATCACGTCCAGAGTCTCCCAGATGGCCCTTGACAAACATCTCAAGGCCCTTGCTAAAACGGTTGTTGTACTCAACCTCAGCAATCTTCACTCTGTCAGGCTTACCACCCATAGAGAAGTAGTTCTTGATGGCATCAATAAGCCACTGGCGAGCCTCAGGGATGCGTCCCAGTTCACGGAAGTCATCAGAGGAAAGGACGGTTTTCATAATGTCCTTCAAGGCGTCACTGGTACGTTCCTCCCCAGGAAGAGTGAAGAAGTCCTCCATGACCTTGTGAAACAGTGAACCTCGTGTTGCAGGAGTGTCAACAGGCTCGTCAATGATCTCTTTGAGAACAAAGGAGTTAGCAAGCCAACGAGCAGGACAGGCGCTCTTATCAATAAGGTCACTAATGAGTGAAGCACTCAGAGACTTCTTGTCATAGGCGTCAGCAACCTGTGATGAGGTGATGCTGAGACCACTGTCATTCATAGAGACCAGATCAAGGTCCTCGTTAGTTTCTCTGCTCATACATCCTTCTCCATCTGTCCTTCAAACCTTGAGACAAGCATCGTCTCGTCCACATTGCAAGCACGTCAGTACAAGAGAGGTCATAGCAAAGACGTACACAGTGATTTTAACAACAAATGTTGACAGAGGCAAGTAGGCGCACCAGGCAAGTCAAAGAGAACGAGCACGGGAGACCGAGGCCACCCACCCAATCGCTTCTACAAGATCTATAGAGTCATATGGTGTAAAAACGGATCGACATGAGCGAGAACAACGACTTTCTGTTGAGATAGCAAGAAATGGTGTTGTACAGGAGATGGGATGTCGGGTGGTTGAGTACGAGATTCAGGAGAGGCCATGTGTATGTAGTATGTCAGGACAAATAGCCCACAAAGAGAGCACTTCTGATCCTCTCTGGTGTCTGCTCAGAGGATCTGATTCGTCTTAGATGGATTTACTGTCATCTATAGCGCTGATAAGAACAATGCTTAATACCTCAGTCAGTTCTCCATGCATCTGTTTGAGAACTTCTTCCTCAGAAACAGAGAAAAGGTTCAGGACCTCTAGAAGCAGCGATTCATAAAGGTGTTCCAGTACAGCATTAGTGAAGTCAATCCCTACTGACTCTCCATCTGGCAATGTGAAGTAGGGACTGAATGAGAATCGTATTGCTCTTGACAAAAAGCGCTGGATAGAGGAGTCAGAATTGTTGACAATGAGCACAATCGAAGCAACCTTCCTGAGAAAAATTTCTATCAGTGCCTCATCTGTGCTGTATTTTGTTGACTTCTTGGAGATTATCTTAGCAGCACCGACTATTCTGTTATCATACTTACCAATTACTGAGTCAATCCTGCTCTTAACTGAGGATGAGTAGATTACGGAGTTCATTGACAGAACCAGAGGAATGTAGTAGATCATGTCTGTTCGCTTGCTAATTCTTTGGAGTTCTCCTATTGTTTCAGGAAGAAAATCCAGCAAGTTCTTGTACATTTGTCCATTAAAAAGATAACCCCATCCAGAGTTGAAGAGATCGTCCTCCATCTCTTTCTGAACAACATACGCAAGATCGTCACTGATGATTAAACTGGCAATAATGTCGAATTTGTCGTTCTCTTTGGCAAGAATTTTTCTTATCTGGCAGAGATGAGAACTTGGGTCAATCATGTCACGAACGCCAAACATCAAAGACCTCAGTTGAGTATCAGAATCAGCAAGCACTGAAATCTCAGATGCCCTGCTTGACGGAACCAGTAAGGAGTAGATGACATCCAGAAGCGAAGGAACAAGATCTGTCTTTTCGCTGAACAGGTATGAGGTGGACACATCCTTGTTGTATGAGTTGGAGACCAGTTCATCAGCACTGGAGTAACTAATTCTGTAAGCAAGAGCGCTAAGAATGCCAGCAGAGACCTCAATGCTGTCCGTCAAGTCATCTCTCTGAGAGACTTCCTGAATAATGTGTAGCAGGTTGAGCATACCATTAGGATCGTCATCTACAAGATCTCCTTCAGTGATCTGAAAGTTGACAAGCACAGGAGAGTCATAGTCACATCTTACTCTGCTGACAACCCCAGATAGGCTACGAGCAAGACGAAAAATCCAGTTGTCATCATCAATTTTAGACACAAAAGGAATTCTTATCAACTCTTCTAACTCAAATGTATCAACGCCTCTGAAAGAGAAACTGACACTGAGTGCTGCATCCATGTCAAGGTCATCAACATCGTCAAAAGAGTCAGTGTCCTTGTAGATAGAAATAGTGAACGAGTCAAGGTATGTCTGACTAAAACTAACAAGAGCAAGATTGTTAAAACATAGAAAAGCACCAAGAACTTTTGTGCTTGAAGAGCTGACTACACTATACATGATTACTATAACTATACCTGATCACTATCAGTTTTTGCCTCAATAACAGAAGAGATAATCACGTCAAGAGTGTCAGTGACCCACTCTTCTCTGTAAGGCGAGGAAAGAACGTCTCCGATCTCCATTCCACCAAGAGCAAAGAACTCGCACAGTAGCGCCTTGTAGACACATTCTGTTGCAACAGGAAAGACCCCTGTCCTGAAATCATCTCTGTAAGCCCTATTGTTGAACTTCTTGTAGATGCTGCTAACAGATCGACCAGCCGTTCTCTTGAAGAACTCATTGTCAGAATTGCTGCCTCCTCCAACTGAAAGAGCCCAAGCAAGTAAGAGCATGTTGTGCACAAAGACACGAGCAACTGCTATCTCAGAAGAGAGAGTGTACGGAAGGTCACCAATCAGACTAATAAACCTTTCAGCATAATCACCTGCAAGACTGTGGCAGTCAAGTGTGCTTGTTGTGTTCCCTATCTCTTCTGGCATATTGGTTGAATCATCCACACATACATCAGAAGAAGTGCTTGATGAGTTGCGGTAGGAAGCGATCTGCTCGTACACGCCTCTGGCAACATAGGCGGCAGAGATGAGATGTGAGACACGATAGACGTCTCGAGGTTCTGCTCCGGCGTCCTCAAAGTCCTTCATGACTTTCCGAAACCCTAGACTCATGAACTCGTCTGTGATGCCAGCAAACGTGTCCTGGCTGACAATACCTGTGACACGATGAAACATCTGCCAGTCAAAACCCCTGAAAAGGTCCGTCTCCATCTTAGCAACACCTCTGGAGAACACCCGACGACTGTAGTCTGTGGAAAGCATCATCCTGGCTCTGTGCACATCCTGAACAGAGATCACAGAGTCAAATGCTCCCATGTAGACCAGAGTCTTTGACGAAGGAGACAGCATCAGGTCGTCACAGCCAACAGAAGGGACTAGAATCGAGTAGAGGATACCTGGGTACGGGAGAGTTCTTGTAATCGCTTTGCTGGGCTCTTAGATGCTCCAGATAGACAGGTAGAGCAGAGGTGCTGACAAGACCTTGGAACTCATACATATCCACTACAGCACCGCAAGCAAGAACACTCAGAAGCCCAGCAGACATCATGAAGTCACCAGGCTTGATTGACTCAACCAGGCTCCTGACCACATCGTAGTAGTGAGTGGTCTTTGACGTGTCTGTGAAGCAGTTACGAACACGAACACGGTACTCGTCACCATACAAGCCAGGAAGGTTGTAGGACGCAAGAGCATTGACAGCATCAGCACAGCGCTCCGCCAGAGTAAGAATCCACCCATCAGGAAGATGACTCATTGAGACACCATGAGAGGTCATCTCGTCAGCCTGACCTCGTCTGCCAGTAAAAGCAATGGTTAGAACCTCTTCCACAAGACACTCAGTGCCACCACCATCGTTGTAAACGTCATTACCATCTGCACTGTCAGCAAGAAGAACCTTGATCTCAAGTGTTGGCCGAACAACATTCACGGCATTAACAGAAGCAATGACACGACCCTCATGCAACTCAAGCATGTACATGTTATCACTTCTGTCTATGACCTGCCAGTCACCCATAGACGACTCATTCTCAGAAGTCACTACAACACCTCAACTCAAAACGATTCAACTTGCCTGAACAGCCTGCAGATCACATACCCAATGAATCACTAGTATACACTATGTGACAACAACACACAAGAGCAAGAGGTGGTCTTCTGACAGAGATAAGGAGATGGAACGCAGAGAGCACCACACAAGAGAAGGGGACTAACCGACCACGAACAGGTACCCGACCATGAGCCCCCAAAACCCTTCTCCACGATCTATAGAGTCATATGGTGTAAAATTACATTTAGTTATAAGTAGATAGCAGAAGATAAGACACCTCAATCAACAGATCTTGTCACAAAGATGATGTGAAAAGGATTCTGGTTGACTGGGGTGTCTGTCAGCGAGAGGGCGAAAGGGATTACCCTAACAGTAGCGACAAGAGAGTATTTTGTCAGACCTCTGGATAGTAGTCCTGCTTAATCTGCTCTGGAGTGTAGAACCTGGTCTGGTGAGAGTCATAGAGTTCCTTGATTGTCTCAGGAGACATTCTGTTGACCGCTTTAGCAAGGACCTCAGACTCAGGTCCAACGGAGTCAGAAGCGAATGAGCCGATAGATCCTCCCTGTGACTGGGAAAGAATGCGGACACGACTTCTATCATTGGATGGAGAGTTGTTCACACTGACTACATAGAAACCTTTCTTGTCTTTACCAAGAACGGGATCCATTTTAGATGGAACAGAGTCAGTGATTTCAAGTCGAGCATGGGACTGAGACACGTTTCTGCGGCTCTTGATTGCAGAGTTGATACTGACAGCCTTCCTTCTGGCGATCTCATCTACCTCGCCATCACGATACATCTGTCTCTTTGGCTTGAAATATGACTCATCAGCAACCCTTTGTCTCTCTTTGCATATCTCAAGTCCTCTATCAGTGTCATACCTTTCAGCAACAGCCTTCTTGCCAGCATTAGACCTGAGATAGTTCTTTATCCTCTTCTCAACTTTAGAGCCACTGTTCCTGGAGTACCTACCAGCAAGATGTCCAAACCGGTTGACTGTCACACCGAACTCGTTTTTCTCATCCCACTTACCTGTGCGTCCAGAAATCTCAATGAGACCACTTCCATCACCATAACTACTGATTTTCAGATGGTCATCCTCACCAAGACCAAGATCCTTTCTAACCGTCTCCAGGATCCTGTCCTGCCTGTCTTTAAACCTCTGCCGATCCCTGTCAATCTCAGCAGACATCAACGCTCTGACGGACTCTGGAACCCTTGGATAGTCAACAACCTCTGCTTTTCTCTGTGTATTCTTGTAGTGACCACCAAGATAGGTAACCTCTCCTGTTTCAAGGTCAATACCTTCTGTAGCAAAAGTATGAGAACCACCAGAAGTAACTACAATACGCCTTGACTCGCCTGATGGTTCAGTGAGGTTGACAACAGCGCCACGTAAGTCAGGAACTTCATGGAACACAGGATCATCAAGCGTTTGAATATCATGCGACTTACGTTCCTTCTCTATCTCCTTAATCTCTCTTAGAACACCGGAGGGCAGAGATGAGCGAGCAACAGATAACTTCAATCTTCCGTTACTGGTAGAGGTTCTGCTCCTACTACCACCCAAACCTGCATCATCTACACCAGCACGCTCCGCGTCAATAGCCTCGCGTTCCGCCTGGCTGTAGGCGTGAGGAACATCCAGCCCTTGCTTCCTGTAGTCACAGTTCTCTGGTCCAACACACGGCTCCCACTTGCCTGTCTTGGGACTGAGGTGCTGGCATCCACTCTGCTTCTGTCTCGTCATAGTTGGTACTCCTTCAAAGGTTCCGTTTCTGCTCTCCGTTTGTCTCGTCTAGGGTATCTAAGCGGCAAAAAAAAACGCTACTTTCAGGTAGAAGAGAAGCATAACAGGACTCAGCAACACACCAAGGACAAGCAGCCCCAAGAGACACCGAAACCACTCACCTAGATCTATAGAGTCATATGGTGTAAAATTGGTTTTGGTTATATGTTGACAGATTCTTATAAGAATGAGCAATCACCAGAATGAGCAATCACCTGCCTTCTGAATGCTTTTGCCAGAAGGCAGGTGATTGAAGAGAGGTTGTTGTCTCAGAGTGAGTGAGTAAAAGCGCTCTTTGAATCACATGTGCTTACATTCCAGTATCCTCAGTAATCTCATCCATGAACGAGTCCCAGTCGTCCTCAGGTCTGCTTGTCTTCTTAGAACCAAGACCAATCTGTGGACGTTCCATATCATCAGATGGCATAGAGAACAACTCCTCGTTCTGCTCCTCCTCACGAATGCGATCAATCACGGCAGAGTTGTCAATACCAGAACGCTCATCCAGGTCAGTGCCGTCAAACTCAGACATGTCCGCAAGGTGTGCAAGACGTGACTGCCTGTTGCCAATAGGAGTGCCATCAGGATTCAGGCCCTTGGCCTCAAGGTACTTGTCCATCCAGTCAGTCTCTGCATAGAACCCCTGAGCGTGTGCACCATAACCGTTGATTTGGAGGTAGAGGCGACCGCGAGGGAACGGCTTGACACGGGTGCCTTCAGAGTTTTCAAGAACCATGGTGGAAGCAGTGGAGGTTGCACGACCACAAGTGATACGAACAGCCAGGTTCGCCTTCAACTCACCTGGGATCAGTTTGGCGTCAGGGCGCTGGGTTGCGAGAACCATGTGGACACCAGCGGCACGGCCAAGGCGAGCAATGGAACCAGCGATGACCTGGCATTCGGCAGCCATTGCATCATCTTCTTTTGCTTGGTCATTTCCTTTAACACCTGATTGTCCGAACAATTCGCCACATTCATCTACAAGCAATAGTAATCTATATCCTTTTTCAGGCAGATCGACAAAATTATTAATTCCTAATTGCTCCATCTCAGCATATCTTTTCATCATTGTCTGCTGAGCGAAATTCATAACTGTTACAGCATCTTCTCTTTCTGTTGCAACACCCAAAACAACATTAGAGTACTTCCTAAACTGCGACATTTCAACCTTTTTGAGGTCAACAAGCAGAATTTTCCATTCCTCAGGACGCGCAATTGCTGAGTATAGGATCGTTCTTTGAGTAACACTATTATGAGAAATAACTGATCCATTTTTATTGTCACTAATAACAGAAAACAGTCTATTATCTCCAGAGACCTCAATACATTTTGATGGCTTTGAATTTACTTTTTTAATCGCTTTAATTCTCATTTTGTATTACTTATTCTTTCTTTTGTTGAGATACTATTACTGATACAGGTATATCGATCATGAGTCCTATGAAGTCTCTTGATTAAACATTGACATTGTGTTAGAATCTCTTGTATATACCATCTAAAGAGAGTGAAATCTAACATGAAGAAGATTTGTGACTTTTGTGGCGAGGAGTTTGAGACCAACCGTTCAAAGGCGAGGTTTTGCAAACGAGACCACTTTGGAGAGTGTGTTGTATGTGGTAGCAAGTTCCCTATTCTTCAGCCAAAGCATCCTGGCAAATACTGCTCTGATGAATGCCGTCGCGTTCGTCCAAGGAAGCAGGTTGAGTGCGTGTGTCAGATGGATGGTTGTGGAAAGACCTTCATGTCAGATCGTAAGACATCCAAGTTCTGTCCAGGTCCTCACTACCGAAATTGTGTGGTGTGTGATAAGGAGTTTGAGTTGTCTATGTCCAACCGAGATAAGCCAGCATCTACCTGTTCAAAGAAGTGCGCATCAAAAACTATCGATTATGACAAAAGGCTTGAAAAATGTAAAACAACATTGACTGATCGTTATGGGGTTGAAAACATCTCTCAGATCGATGAGATCAAAGAGAAGAAGCGCCAAACCTGCATGGATCACTACGGTGTAGATAACCCATCTCGTGCTCTAGAGGTTCAGAAGAAACGTGATGAGACCTTTATGAAAAGGTTCGGCGGAAATCCGCTGAAAAACGAAGAGGTTAGTAAGCGTGTTGCTGCTACCTGTATGAACAGATATGGCGCTCCAAATCCATTCATGTTAGATGAGTTTCAGGAGAAGGCAAGGGATTCTGTTTTTAAGAAATATGGAGTTAAGAACATCCTTATGCTTCCAGAAATTCGCAAGAAGGCCGCTGAAAACAGTGGTCGTGTATCTAGGATAAACCTGGAGTGGCAGAAGATACTGGAGAAAAGTACAGGGTTAGGTGTTGAGAGAGAAGTCCGTTTTGGTAGAGACTTCTATGCTGACTTAGGGTTTACTCATGAGGGTGTGATTGTTGAAATTAACCCCTCAGTAACACACAACTCGACAATACCATATGCACATTTAACAAGTCGTTGCAAAGAGTTCACAGATTCGGGAACATGCGCCCTAAAACATACTCCCACATATCCGACCTACCACCAAGATCGTGTTTTTGCTGCAAGAGATACTGGCTTTGTTTTGTTACAATACTTTGATTGGATGAATCGTGACATATTTGTATCTACTGTGAGATCTACACTTGGTTTATGGTCTTCTTCTGTTAGCGCTGATAGTTGCGTGTTACGTGAGATTTCAAAGGATCTGGCGGATGAGTTTTTGACAGAGAATTGTCTGTTTGGTGTTTCTGATAGCACAAGGAAAGCACGTTGTTTGGGATTGTTTGACAATGACGATCTTGTTTTTGTTCAAACATATAGTTTGTACGATCCAGAAAGTGATTTTCAGTGGGAATTGACTCGTTCTTGCAACAAGATAGAATGGAATATTCAGGGCGGTTTTGACAGATGCAATGACTATTTTGTTAACACTATGAATCCAGAGTCTTTGGTTTTTTATGTTAATCTTACATCTGGATCAGATAGGATTGATTCTTCTGAATGGTCTGTCGTTGGCGTAAGTGAGCCTAAATGTACATGGGTAAGACTCCATAACGGAGATGGACCCGAGTTTATTCATGATGTTGATGATGATTCTATAATTAATCTATATGAGAGAGAATTAGAGGACGGCACCAAACTGACTAATGCTGATGTGTTGTTGGCTGAGGGTTACGTTCAGGTTTTTGATTGTGGAACTAGTGTGAATGTTTGGAGGAAGCAGCAGGAGTAGTTTTCTGTCATACTTGCTGTTCATAAAGATTCTTGTGGTGAGAAATTTGCTATCTGATTGACAGACTTGCTGGCTTCTATTACATTCTTCTTTGCAAACACTTCTGTGTTGTTTTAGAAACTTCTTACAGGAGTGTTTGTTTTCTAGGTGTTGTTGGGGTGTGTTGGTATGGCTGAGGCTCGTCGTGTTGGTATCAATGCTGATGGTACTGTGTCTGTGTGTAAGGCCAGGCCGGAGAATGTTGGTAAGGGTCGGTGTAAGCATATTGAGCATGTTGAGTCGTCGTTGAGTGATGCTGAGATCTCCAGGATTAATGAGGATGCTTTGGAGAAGCAGCATGAGATTCTTAAAGGCGTGAAGCGTGGTCTTGAAGGATCTGACTCCAGTAGCAAGAAGCAGTCTAGCAACACTTCTGGTGTGAAGCCATCTTCGCCTAATCCTGGTATGGTGTTTGGTCATGGTGCTGCTATCACGAGGCGTGAGTTTGATGAGTCTGTTCAGAGTGTGTCTCAGCAGTTTGACTCAGGTGACTATCATTTTATTCAGGATTTTTACAGGAAGTATAAGGAGCGTACTGAGGATCCTGAGTTGCAGAGGCGTTTTGGTCGTGCTACTGATAACGTATATGACTTCTTGCGTAGTGGTGATCCTGTTGCCATCAAGACTCGTAAGTTTCTTGGGCGTGACATGAACTTGAGGATTTTCTCTGAGATTATCGCTAAGAATGTTGGGGCGATGACTCTTTCCAAGGAGTGGGAGAATGATGGTCGTGACAGTACTCATAAGACGTATCGTGTGGTGATGACATCCGCTCTGAACGACATGAATCGTGAGCGTTATATTGCGTCTGTGATGTTCTTTGGTGGTCGTTGCTGCTACTGTCACAGACCGTTCACCAGAGGTGATAATCATGGTGGTAACAAGGGTGCTCCTAGTGGTGAGCACCTAACTCCTGTGAACGCTAAGAATCCGCCTCCTGGTGCTACACGGTACGGAAACATGGCTCTTGCCTGCATTGGTTGCAACAACGAGCGAGGCAACAAGGATCTGAACGAATGGGTTGCTGAGACGTCAAGGATCCCTGAAAAGAACAAGCAGCAGGTTCTTGACAAGATTGCTGCGTTCAGGAAGTATGCTCTGCACAAGGAGATTGACGATCATCAGTACGAGAAGGTCAAGAAGACCGTGGAGAGGATTGATAAGTTCATCAAGGCTCGAAGGAAGGATGATGACGGTTATGATCCCAGATCTCGTAGGTTCTCCAGGAAGACGTCACACAGGATTAAGGGGTTCTGCAGGCAACAGATCAACGACCTGAAAGAGGATCTGAGAGTGTAAAAACTCATTGCGCTGTGTATGAGTATCCGATCTGTTCTCTACATCTGTTGACAGGGCCGCTTGTGTGATGATATACTTTCATTACATGGGCGGCTTTGTGGTACGCCTGGTGCACATCATAGTGGGAGCCGCACCTTCTACTGATAAACAAGTTTCAACCAACTCTTGTGCAAACACTTTGGGGTTGGTTGTGTGACTCATGTGTGCACCTGAAGGTTCTTGGCAATCACTACTGACGGATTCTGCTTATCAGAAGAATACAAACAAGTTGATAGAAAAACTGGATTCAGGTACTCTCACCTGTTGTAGTGGTTGTGTGCGGACGATCTGTAGGATAGGTGTAAGATAATATGACTGAGAACAGAAACATGAAGAAGGCCGTCAGGGCGTTCAGCAAGAAGCACGACCTGACATACACACAAGCAATGGATTTTCTGCGCGACGAAGCCAGAAAGACGCTTAAGAATAATCCTGGAGTTGTTAACTCATTCGGAATTGTATGTAACAGTAAGATCGACTCTAAAAAGCACAAAGAAGTTGAAGCGACTACAAAAGCAAGTCTTCAGTTCCCTCTTGACTTGTGTACAGGTGGATCTTATGTGGTTGACTCTGAAAGCAATTTGATTGATAGCGACGGCAACCCTACTTTACATTTAGTTGAAGTCATTAAGAGCCTTGAAGATCAGGTCTCTATTCTTCATAGAGAACACTTCAGTTCTGCAAAAACACATCTGAGTATCAGCCACAAGGCGGTTTGCAGTCTCACTGGAGAGTACAAGATCAGGCTGGCTCAACTACTGCAAAGAATAGAGTCATCACCAACAATAAAAAACTTTCTAATCATAAGCATCTTGAGTCCTGATAATGACATAGAGAAATATGATAGTCAAGTTATTAAGTTCTGCAAGAACGACATTCGTCCTTTGAGTAATTACAGCACTCATGTAGACGGAATTCTTGCTGGCACCAGTGCATATGGAGAACCAGTATTCTTCAAGGACTATGACAACATTATCATGTCTGTTAATGACAAGCAAGAGTCCAGTAATCTCAGGGAGATGCTTTCATATCAGATCAGAAAGAGCGGAACAAAGAGAGTTCTGATTGATCTGAATAACAAGATTGACTTTACTGGTCCTTTAATCTTCCATCAGGAGATTCTTGAGTTTAGAGGTGAGAAGTATCAGGACAATGGATGTATCGTTCTGGTTGATCTCAACAATATTAGTAAGACCAGTGATGAATATGAAGATCTTGATTTTTACATGAACCCGTTCTTTAAAGCCTCTGTTTTGTCTCCCAACAAGGTTTTTATCTGGATTATTGGAGATTACAAGGAGTTTCTGATTAATCCTGTTAACGATTTCCAGAAGAGTGTAAATGAAAAGATTGTTCACATAGTTGATTCATCGTTCATTCATATTAATCCAGCAGACACATCAGATGCCAGCCAGATGTTTGGGACCAAGTTTCTAGAATTTGATGGATACGGAATCTACAAGTACGAGGACCAGGCAATACGATTCAATGATAAGTAGGTCTCCAGGAAATTTCTGCTTTATTTAAAATACAAGTAGAAAAGACTCCTTGTTCTGTCACCTCTTGTGTGGTATAATCTCTATGAGAAGACTTAACAAAACCACACAAGAGGTGACTTTTCTTGAGCATCAAACAGTATCATTGGATTCTGGTAGAGAACACTGACTTGTTTGAGTTGATGGACAAGATCAAACAGGTAATTGAGCCAATATTTTTTGAAAAGATGTCAGAGAACATCATGATTGCCGCTGACGCTGTTCTGAATGCTGGTGGCAAGGAGATTACCTGGAATGATACACCTCTGATGGCGATAGAGCCGAATCGTTGTTTTCAGTACTCTGGGGAGAAGTTACCTGCAAAGGACAGGTTGCATCGGATAGTAGGTGAAGTTATCAGTTTCTCCAACCATCTGAGCAAGATCAATTCGGTAACTTTCAGCAAGGCGGACATTGGGTATGAAGTCGCTATGCTTCCTGGTCCTAATAAGGGAGATGTTGTATTCCGTGTGTTTTCTGAGATAAATGATTACAACGAGGCGTTAAGTACTCAAAACCTTGGTAGAGATTTTTCATACTGGAACAATGTTGATAAAGACGACAACATTTCTGATGAGGACTGGAATACAAGAAAGAATTACTGGGAGAACTTTCCTGATAAAGCAATTTGTAGCGTGGGGCTGTCCTTCCTTAATCCAACAGTAATTGAAACCAACATTGCTCTTGAAGGTATGATTAAGAAACTATATGATATGTCACATCAGGAAGAGTGAAAATACCCATTAAGATAGTAGAATACCCTGTAAGTCAACTTCTTTTATGACTTACAGGGTATTCTTTTTTATGTGCTTCTGTAAACTATCCGTGCTTCACTCTGGACTTAATCTCCTTGACTCGACCAGAAATAGGCTTCCTGATACCAACTGATGAGATGTATCCACACATACGCTGAATAACCTCAATCGTCTCAGGATTCCGGTTGTCACACTCAGGACAGAAAAACCCCTTGACATCAGCATCAAAGTCCCCATGATACCCACAACTTAGGCACCTGCTGATAGGCGTGTTGATTCCTGAGAACGGAACATGGTCATGCATGTAGTCCCAGATGGCCTCAAATGCGTCCAGGTTCTTGACGAGTGATGGCTGCTCGACATAGCAGATGTTTCCACCAGTGCTCAAAGGAGTGTAGGCTGACTCGAAGTCAATCTTCTCAAACGGAGTAACCTTTTTCCTCACGTCCAGATGGAACGAGTTGGTATAGTACCCCTTGTCCGTGATGTCCTTGACCTCTCCAAACGTCTCCTTGTCCATTGCAGCAAACCGTGAGCACAGGCTCTCGGCGGGTGTGCCGTACACAGAGAAGGCGATCCCTGTCTCATCAGCCCACTTGTTCTTCCAGTAGTTCAGGCGTTTCAGCACGCCTACAGTGAACGACTTGGCCTCTTCATTGTCCTGCCAGTCGTTACCCCAGAACCTTGTAGCAACCTCATGCAGTCCGATGTAGCCAATGGAAGCGGTTGCCTCACCGTTGTCAAAGATGGGCTGAACAACCTCTTCACCACTAAGTCTGTGTCCTGTAGCACCGTACTGATAGAGGATTGGGGCGTTCTTGGCTAGTGTGCCAGCAAGCCTGTTGTAACGGTACATCAAGCCATCGTGAACCAGAACAGCACGCTCATCAAAAAGTTCCATGAACTCTTCTGGAGTGGATGTACTCAGAGCGATGTTAGGAAGGTTCAGTGAGACGACACCAATGTTGCGACGACCATATGTGACCACCTCGCCTGTTTCTGGGCTCCTGTACTCAGTCAGGAAGGATCGACAGTTGTGAGACACAATACCAGAGACATCGAAATAGTCGCTGTCAGTGGTAAGGTCGTATGATGGTTCATCAATGTCAACAGGCTCAATTGACACAACCTCTAGCAGACGATCTTGCTGTGGTACAGTCAATGACTGACTACTGTCAAGAGACTTGATCAACTTGTCGCCAGTACTCAGGTTGTCAGCAAGTACTCGACCTTGCTCATAGACAGCCAGAGGATGATTAGTTGTGCATGTCAGAGTGAGTTCATTCTGCTCTGAGTCAGTAGCAGTAATCTTCAGCCAGTGGTTGTTGTAGTTCTTGACCATCCTAAATACATTAGACTGCTTCAATGAGGATCTGTGGCTGTCATTCACCAGGACTCCAGACAGATCAATGAACTCATCTCGACCATTGACCTGTTTCTTGACGCCCTGAAATGACAACATATCCCACATCTCAGAGATGCTAGTTGAGTAATCTGTTCCATCTACACTGTACTCAACAGTCTCGTCTCCAGCAACACACCCCATTGGGCTGACAAAGAATCCGTAAATCTCCATAACCTTCTCGTATGAGAGAATGTCAGGGTAGATTCTCTTGGCGGAGCACTCAATAGCCAGACGCTTGATGTCATAGTTGGGATCAGTCTTTTTGAGGTTGACTCCATCCTTAAGAGTGAAGACGAGTTTAGGAAAGACTGGTGTTCTGTGGTCCTCACCTAGACCAATAAGTCTGTTCTGTAGGATTCCCTTTTGAATCTCTCGTCCCCAGAATCCAGTACTTAAACCGAAATTAAACGTAACAAATGGCGTCTGACCGTTGGAACTAAACAGTGATGAGATCTCAAATTCTAACGACTGGAAGGTATCAAAAACCTCCTTGATAACGTCCTTTTTAGAGATGTCAATTGTAAACTGAATTGTTTTTTCTGATAATCCAGAGTTAATTTTCTTAACATCATTGAATTCAATCTTGAACTCATTGTCAGTCTGCTCTATCTGAGAGGCGTAGTAGTCAGCAAGAGAGTCAATTTCATCCTCAGTCAAGACAACCCCGTCAAACTCAGCCATCCTGGCAAAGTTCTTTTTCAAGGTCTTCCTATAAGAGATGACAGCATATGGCTCCAGGAACTCATCAAGTCTGTGAGCACTGACTCCGCCATACATATTTGAGGACACGTTAGCGATAATCTGTGGAATGACCTCGCCAGCGGTCTTTAGTGACTTGGGTGTACTGATCTCAGCCTCACCGAGAGTGAATCCATGTTTGAGCATTCCTGGAAAGTCAATGAGCATACAGTTGTACAAGCCACCAGAGGCGTTCAGTGTGTAGTCCAGGTCATGGAAGTGAATCCATCCTTTTCTGTGGCCTTCAGCGACGTTCTTGGGGAGTAGTTTCTCTAGTGCATACTCCTTACTGATACTGCCCGCTAGAAGGTCTCTCTGTGTCGCAAACACTTTACTGTTCTTGTTGGCGTTCTCATTCATGATCGCCTCGTCGTGACCACAGTACCTGTCAACAACTCCACTAAGATCCATAGTCCTGAAAGACCTCCATCATCAACTCGTCCTTAAAGCGTATACCCTTTATTATCTAACGAGTTGAGGCACTGATGAGATGGGACCTAAGCACTATACCTGGTGCTAACAAGTGGTTAAAAACACTACATGTTGTGTTTTGGTGAACGTGATAGCAAACTGAGAATCCTCTTGCTGACAGAGGTGTTCTTAACCATGTTTCCAACTGAGATGAACCAGAACGTGAAGTAGAAAATCTGCCCTGGAATCTGACCCGAGGCACCTGTGTGAATCTGGTAGACAAGCCATACGATGCCAGCAACAAAAGTGATAGCCTTGATAGCCCACTTGTTCTCAACCAGAACGAGACAGGACATGAGAACTGAACCAACTAGTGGAAACAGGCTGAATCCAGACAGTGAACCACCAGTCATCAGAAACAGAGCAATCATTGACACAACAATAACTGGAGCAATGTTCCTGAGATTCCAGTATGGCTTCTTGTTCAGTAATAGTGCTGCTACCGCAAATACGATAGAGAGAACACTCAGCGCTGTTGCTCCGTATGCTCCCAGAATCAGGTACTGGAGTGCTACAGCGGATGACATCAGTACTGACAGAATTGTAATGGTCTTGTTACTGCTGCTGTAGGAGATGGCAACAAGCAGCACAGAAGCAACAAGTCCGAAGATGAATGCAAGCAATCTAGAAGTGTCCTTAGTATCGACTTTATTCCGCTACTTATCCTAGCACACCAGCACTCGCATGTCCATTCTGCTCTATCTTGAAGTAAGAGCAGTCTCTGCTATGTTGCCGCAAATGTCAACAAACAAGGCAATGTTTACAGATATTGGTGTCAAGGACATTTAATCAACGATAAATGGTCGATCTGGCGATGCCTTAATTGCCAAATGATCGACCATTCTTTTTATGTCAACAAATGTTGATACTCAGTCACGCATTACTCGACGCCTACCTGAACCAGAAGGTATTGTGGTGGACGAATCACTGCTCTTCTGGTTAGTACTTGTAGAACTGCTGCCAGAACTCAACTGCTTCTTAGACGATGACGCAGCCCGAATCTCTTTGAGAGACTTGAACGCCTTGACGAGAGCAATTTCTAGAAGAATCCTGGAGTCAGTTCCGATAGACATTCTGTTGATTGCGTCACCAATCTCCTCCTGAATGGCAAACATGCCTTTCAGGTTGTGCAACTTCTTGATGACCTGCTTCTCGTTCTCAACAGGAGGAATAATCTCAGTCACACCAGAGCCAATGAGAATGAGGTCACGGATGCTCGAGAACAACTCCTCAGCAATAACTCTCCCGTCCTGACCCTCTGAGACACCTCTCATCACAGCATCCAGAGCGTTTGGGACACTCAGGTCAGCAAGCGCCTCAATGATGTCTGAACCAACATCTGTTGACACAATACCACCAGAGACCAGAACCTCATCAAGAACGGTCAGTGTGTCACGAACAGAGCCACGACCACGACGAACAACAGCACGAAGGATGTCGCTTCTGACTGTCTCTCCCTCCAGTTCCAGAATGTGCTTCATGTGCTCAGTCATGATGTCACCAGGAACAAGACTGAACTTCCTTGACTGGATACGTGACGAGATGGTGTCAGGAATCCTGTCAGACTCGGTTGAGCAGAACATGACTGTGGCGTTCATGTCCTTGGACTCAACAGGAATCAGGATGGAGTCAAAGGCGCTCTTGGAGAGATTGTGCACCTCGTCAAGGATGATGACACGTCTGTTGATGTCAGCCTTCATCCTTGACTGCTTCATGATCTCAAGAACATCCTCCTTGTAGCCCTTGTTAGCCATAGACACGTAGTCAACACCGAACTGGTTGTTGTCATCAATGTTACGGCACACGTCACACTTGTTACAGGGGTTGGCGTCAGGCTGAGGATCCAGACAGTTGACAGCCTTGGCGAAGATGAACGCAGCAGAGGTCTTACCACAACCACGAGGACCAAACAGACCATAGGCAGAGAACTCACGACCCCAAGAGATGGCGTTCTGGAAGGTTCTGGCGACGTCCTGCTGACCAATCAGGTCGCTCCACACCTGTGGCCGGTACTTCTTGTACAACTCTATCTGACGGTCACTCTTGCTATCATCAGACATCTTTTTGCTGTCTACGCTCTTGTTGTCAGCCATTCATACTCTCCTCAGTTCTTCTAGGTCGTCAAAACTATGCAGTGCTTCTGATCACCATTATAGCATATTGAAAGAACAGTGATACAAGCAACCATACATCACTACAGAATCTCTTTTCTGTTGAAACCATCTCTTCTAATGACTTGGCGTCAGGCAGCCTGCTCATCACACACAATGGTGTCACCAACACTGATCTGGTGAACATAGCGCTTCTCAGTAGAACCATCAGATGACATGACAACCCTCTCATCAGACACAATGACTTCCTCAGTGGAACCATCATCAAATGTCAGCAAGCACACAGCACCACGACCAGGAGACAAGAAACGCTCAAACAGCAGATCGTGCTCAATCGGATCCACCTTAGAGATTCCCAGAAGATAGGCATGAATGCTTCCACCAACAGAACCACGACCAACACCCACAGACGAGGCCAGAATCTCACCAGCCTTGTTCCTCACGGAGTAGTCGTTCTCTGTCCTGTTCAGGTAGTCACGAACAACAAGCATGTACCCAACGAAGTCAGAGGAGTTGATGACGTTCCACTCCTCCATGATACGACGAGTGGCCTCCTGCAGTGTCCTCTTCCTGGTTGCTTTGTCAGGGTAGTTACGATTGACGTAAAGCCTCTGGTACCCTTGATTAATGAGGTGTTGGTAGAACTGACCCTCAGAGGTGAACCCAGCAGGGATAACAGGCTTTGGCTTCAAGTGGGCGTCAAAGTCCAGAGTAATGTCTGAAGCCATCTCAGCAATCAAGAGAGTGTTGCTGATTGCTCCAGGAAAGTCATCCTTGGGGAACTGTCTCTCCATCTCCTGAGAGGTCTTCATGTAGTAGCCGCTACCATTGAAAGCAAATCTCTTGCCACCATCCTCATAGGTTGGGTGAGACATGAGAGCACCAGACTGGATACACAGCATCTCCTCATGACCCTGTGCATCGTGCTCATGCGCGTAGTGGCAGTCATTTGTCGCCAGTAGAGGAATGCCTAGTTTCTTGGAGATCTCCAACTGCTTAGGCAACAGAATCCTCTCGAGGTCGATGTCCATAGAGTGATCCATGATCTCAACAAACATCTTGTCGCCAAAGACCTCTTTCAACTGACCAGCATAGGAGAAAGCCTCACGATCCTGCCCCATCAGCAGTCTGGTACACACCTCAGATGAAGGACAACCAGTAGTGACGACAAGACCCTCGCTATGGTCAGCAAGCATCTCAAAGTCAATGCGCTGCTTGACGTGAACACGACTGGGCTCATAAGACTCAGACGAGAGTATCTTCAGGTTGTCCATGCCAGTGTTGTTGTAAGCCCATACAGTCAGGTGAAGATAGGCTCCATTGGCTGACACGTCATAGTTCTCATCCTTACGTCCGTCACGCCCGTAGAAGACAGGATGATCCACCTTGCTTCCCTCGGGGTTGACTGGAGCCATGTAGAACTCACATCCAGGTACAGGGGTGAGTCCAGCGCTTCTGGCTGAGTTGATGAAGGTGTTAATGGCGAACAGGTTCCCATGATCTGTCAGTCCTAGTGCACGCTGACCAAGATCCAGAGCCTTCTGAACGTACTCTTGAGGTGTGGCGAACCCATCAAGCAGCGATCTGTCGGAGTGCATGTGCAATGAGGCGAAGTCATCATTTTTAACAGCCAACGTTCAGCGTCTCCTTCAAATCGTCCATCAGGTATCAATCTGGTAGTATGTGCTCAACCCATTTTAACGAGAGTAAGAGCAAGCCCGCTCAGCACCTCATCAAAAGTACCAAACGGGCTTGCTTGCTAGTTGCTCTAACTATCTGTATCTGTCAGTAGAAAGAGTGAATACCTATTTCTGGTCGTTTCCAGAAGAGTTGTTCTTGCTATTGTCTTTCTTGTCAGTAGTGCTGACATCATCCTTACTGCTGCTCTCAGAGTCTTTGTCGCTAGTAGATGATGTATCAGTGTCAGCATCTGTTGATTCTGTTTCTAAGTTCAGGCTACCAGTTTCCTCTGTCTTCTCTTCTCCTGTGTCACCAATACCAGATAACGCTTTGAGTTGAGAGTATGAGAGAATCCTCTTGGAGTCAGCCAGCATCTTGTCAACATCCTGCAAAATGGCTGCAATCTTGTTTGGCTTCCTGACTCTGCTCACTGGAGCAACAACAACAGGAATAACCTTCTTGGAGTCAGGAACAGGTTGAGAGATGACACGAATCTTGTCACCATTGCGCCTGTTCAGGTCAAGCAGGATGACTGTGATGTCAGCACCTCGTGAGCGCCACACAGGAACCTTGTTGTAGACCAGATGGTTGAGCCACGGAGTGATGCTCTTCCTGTTGTATGAAAGACGCTGGCTCTTGCGACCAATTGTTCCGAACGGTGAACTCATGAGAACAGGATGAATCATGTAGGCGTGATCCTCGTTCCAGACCAGTACAGAGCCTTTGTCTTCTTTCTCTGGCATCAGTGCAGAGTTCCAGCCAATGAAGTCAGCACTGTCTACTAGTGTTGCAGCAAGTTTGTCATCCATGGAATTAGACGGAACGTTCTTTGCTCTGAAGTGGTTCCTACCCATCACGCTGTAGACGACAATGAACATGAGTAGACCAACTATTGATCCAATGACGGACGAGATGGCGACGCTGACTGATGACAAAACTAGACTGTATGACACAAGGAATGATGTCATCTGTGTCACCATGACAACAGCCCATCTGGATCGTCCGCTCTGACGTGCATAGGACCACGCCAGGCAGGCGAATAGCAGCGCCCACACCAGACCCATCCAGATTACTCCTCCGAGCCCATATGGGTCAGCCAGAGAGCCTCCAGTGAATGCAAAAGACGACAGCATAGCAGTCATGACAACAGAAACCGTTCCTTTGATGACAACCCTGAAGTTCATGAACATGAAGACGGTTGTCATCAAGGCGACCAGTGACAGGACAGGAACCCACCATCGTGAAGGATTGTCAATGACAGAGATACCTGACACAAGAATAAGAACGGCTGTGAATGCTACAAGAAGATTTGAGTTGGTGTAGACCACTTCTTGTAGTGATGTATAGAAGTCGCTCTGTTTGATCCTGTTCAGCATAGATGCTCCTCTTGACAGGTTCTAGATAATTGTTGAGTAACTTATATCTTAACCAAACACTAGAAGAAGCGACAAAATTACAGGCAGGTCAGATCGAATACATCTCTTCTAGCCGCTGACAATCTCCTGAAAGCCACTTCTGTCACATGGAACAACAAACCTGTTGCGATCTAGATGAATATTCGTGTCCTGTGAGGTGAACGCAAAGTGATCGCAGTCCAGTCCAATAACTTTGCAGCCAAGGAAACTGCTTGTATATGACTTGTGATGGTGACCATGGACATTCAGTGATGGCTCTGTGTGAGCAATGACCTGCTTAATCCTGTCTCTGGTCAACTCAGACTCTTTAAGAAGATAGTCAGGCACTCCAGAAACAGGAGAGTCCCACACCAGTCCCGAAGCATCATGTGTCAACAGGACGTCAACATGACCAGTACCGACAGCCTTGTTAACGTCATCTTCCGTCACCTGCTCCTCAGGGAACCAGTCAAAACCTTTCCGACGGAACTCTTTGTCAACAGAGACAGCACCACCAAGACCAAGAAACTTCAGGTCACCCCATACCCAAGAGAGCGAGCGAGGAATGTGCAGAATATGATCACTGACAAATCCTCTTCCATATTCATCTCTTGGCAAGGATTTAATGATGTTGAAGTTCTCATGGTTGCCGTCAATGAACCACAACCGCTTACCAATTCTTGACAACCTGTGCTCAACAGCCTTGATGAACTGGCTGCTGAGATTCCAGAGACCAAAGTCACCAACATGGAAGAAGATGTCTGAGCCGTCATCTTGGCTGTACAGCAACTGCTGCAAAGCAAATGAGGTGTTTTGGTGCCAGTCCCCAAACACAGTTACCTGACTGACAGAGGAGTCCTCAAAGACGGGCATAGCAGTCTCACTGGTGTTGTGAGATAATGTTTCGAACATTGATTCCTCCTTCTGATGATTGCGCTAACTAATGATGTTTAGTCATACTTATGACGAGTATAGCACACAAACACCAAAACACGCAACACGTACTATCTATGAGGTTCTACTTATTGCCTTTTGACCTGTTATGTGTTTTGCAAAGCATCTGGCAGTTCGATATGTCAGTAGATCCGCCCTTGCTCCATGCTGTTACATGATCCGCATCCATCTCAGAGATTCTGTAGATACGAGATGAGTTACTATTCTCTCCAATAGCACACAAGGGGCAGTTTGATATGGCTTGTTCTAATGCTTGACTTGTTTGTGTGTCATAGACAAGTTTCTTCGTTCTCTGATCGAATACTCGGATGTTGAGAAGTTTGTGATCCGTCTCACCACCAAGAAGAAACTCAAATATGCCCTTGTTGCTAGTCACTTGAGAATCAGTAAGGAGATCCGACACCTTCTCTGACAGAGTGCTCTTGGAGTATGCGTTTTTGTGATACCTGTTATACAGATCTGACCAGTTGATACCACACATCTCTGAACCAGTGTAGTCGAAGATTGAGTCAACCCAGTTAATCACTGAGTCAAAGTGGTTCTTTATCTCAGTGATGTCAGTGTCGTTTCGGTGCAGAGCCATATAGTTCTCAATCTGTCCGTCACTGACCCATGATAATGCTGTTTCGAGAATCGCTTGGCGTCTTGGATCTCCTTTGATGTATGTCTGCCATCGTTTCATGTTTGAGTTACTGGTGTTTGAGAAGATCTCACGCGCCAGGTTGACGAATGTACCATGGTATGATGCATTCCTGAGTTCTTGTTTGGTCAGTGGAGCACCAGAGATGTTAATGGTCTCAAACCATGCCTCAATCTCGGACGGAGATCCTTCACAGATGTAGATGGTGAGATGCGTGTTAGTGATCTTACTCTTCTCGTCTTCTGTGAGTGTGTCAAAGTACTTGGGTTTGCCATCTGTTCCTGTGACAGCAAAATGCCATGACTGATTGACATAACGAGCAAATGAAGTGATTCTCTGTTGCCCGTCAAGAACCTCAAGCATCCCATCAGAATTCTTCACAAAATATAAGAGACCCAAAGGGTAGCCCTTTAATAATGACTCAACAACCGCAACATCTTTCTTGCCGTCACCATAGATGTAGTTTCTCTGGTACTCTGGTTGGATGATAAGTTTGCCATCAAGACCAAAGAGACCTTTTTCCTCGTTCTTGTCATACACAAACCCTTGACAGATGTCACCAACACTAATGTCTGTACGCAACTCTGTTCTCATGTTCCACCACTTTCCCGTATCTGTGATTTTGTTTTCTTGTGTTTCAGGGTTTTTGTGACGGATTGTTACTCTGGCGTAGGTGAGTTTTCCGTGTATCATTCCGTCATTGCTCTTGATCATTCCTGGGACAAGTGTCGAACAAGGATACGAGTGTAAGGCTGAATCCTCTCTCTCTCGTGAAGATTAGATCTTTTCCGTCATCTCCTTTCCTGAAAGAGACGATCTCAAACTGCTCTGGATTGTACTTGCCCATGAAAGTAATTGGAACACCCATGACTCCATCATAGTCAGACGGAATACACTCTACGAATGGAACATCAATGGCATCATAGTTGTCGTAGTGTGCGTACTCCATCTTGCCGTTGTTGTACTTCTCCAACTTATTCCTGAGTTTCTTATTGAACTTCAGGTTGTGCTCCATAGTGTCAAGAACAAGTTTCTCGTGACGTCTTCCATGATCCAGGTTAGTGAACCAACACACAGAAGCCAAGTAGCCCATAACCTCACCATCAACAACTTTGTAGGCTGATCCTTCTTTCTTGTTCTCGATCATCCACTGCTTGTGCTCTTCTGTTACTCTAAAGAGCATCCCCTTGTTGAGGGGTCTGTAACCAAGCCATATCTCATTTGACCAAAGCAGAGGAAAGATACTCTTGTAGGCAATGGCGTTGATTGTTCCCATGATGACGAACTTCTTGTTCGCCTCCATGATCCATGACACAAACTCACGAAACAACGAGAAAGGCTGATTAGTGATGATAATGTCAGCGTATGACTAGACCTTGTTTTCTCTGCAACATGCAGTATCTGAGCAAGGTGTAGTCGTGCGGCTTGTTGTCTGTACGTCCTCACAGGAGGACCCCACAGTAGGAACGCTCACGTCGGTCTTGACGACCAGCGACCAGCCTACCGCGCACGTGGTGCTGTCTGCTGCACCCTCCTTTCGTTTCTCATAACGAGCGCGTCTGGAGTGCTCTAGTTCGTGGCTCACAGGTCTGTTCTGTGGTGCCTTAGGAGTTGGTCTACCCTTGGACAGCGGATGTTTCAGCGGCGTCACTGATCCCTTTGAGTTCCTTCGGCGTCTGGTGCTTGCGATCTTCCTTCTCGTGGCGCAGGCTTTACTGTGTGGAGCGCGCCTGGCGATGTTGACAGCGGCGTTCTCGTCACGATCCCAGGTGACCTTGCACACCATGCACCGTGGTCTCCTGCTGTCACGCATATCCATCTGAGTGCTACAGACGTGGCACCTCTGAGAGGTGTACGCCGGGTTGACCTTCATGACTCGACCGCCGTCAGACTCAACCACGTCTGTAGCACGCTGAACCATCTGGCCTCTCACCCAGCGCCCATGGCTCATCGTGTTACGGATACCTGAAAGATCCTCCACAGTAACAAGGGCGTTATCATACCGGAAAGACAGGTCAGCGACATCCTGACCTACCAGGACAGCCAGTTCGTTGCGTCGGTTCGCCAGACCTTTCCTGTGCTGAGCCGCCTCGTCATGGCGGCCCATCTTATGAAGGCTCCTGATCTGTTTTTCTGTTCGTGAGATCCTGTTCTCCAGAGTTTTGATCCGTCGGTTACCGCCTGATGCCTCAACGACATCACCAGTCGTGACATCCACGACAGCAGAGAATGCTGCGCTGTTTCGACCGACATCCACTCCGATGACATAACGATCAGAAAACTCAGCGCGTTCAACAGGAATCTCAGCGAACCAGTTGAACATGACTCGACCGCGATCATCAACAGTGATGTCAGGGGCTATAGGGCGAACGCCGTTCTCCAGAAAACGGCTTGGTGTCTTGAAGTAGAGACTCACCCAACGACCAGTGACCACCATTCTCAGGACAGTGGTACCTCCATCGACACTGATGGAGTGGTACTGGCTGTCAGTGGTTGAGAGTGACAGACGGGGCGCCAGAGTCCTTGGCGGGAGCACGTTAGCGGTACGTCTCCAACCAGCACTGACGTACTTAGTGGATTCACCCCTGTAGGCCAGAAAACGCTCGTTCCAGGAACGCAGTTGAGACACAGCGTACTCACATACCATGCGCTCAAAACGGCTCCGACCCCTCGACCTCTTCCCAGGCGGCAGCCGAATACCCATCTTGCTACCAGCCACACAGGGCTTAAGCCCCTTGTAGTCGGCAACCCTGACCATGTTCTTCCAGGTCAGGTGCTTAACAGCCTGCCTGGCACACTCAGTTGCCTCATGGCGAATCTCCTCCAAGACGTCATGAATGTCGATACCCTTGCCGTCCTCATCAAAACAGGCATACGGACGACGAGGATAGGCACAGTTCACGCTAGACACTCTGATCATACCATCTCTGAAGACACCCGAAGAGTCTCATCAGCCTTCTTCACTCGAACCCAGCCCACAACAAACCCTTTCTGTAGTACTTATTTGTGATATATACCAAATTGATTATACTATAACAGACAAGTCTGCAGTTGTCAAGATCGAAGTCGTGTCACCTCATCACTTCTGAAGTCCCCATCACCTTCAAGATACCCAGAGAACTCAATGTCATCAGTATCAATACTTCCTGAACCATCAGCATCTCTGGTAAGAACAAACAACTTACCTCTGGTATCCTGCTTGTCAGCATCAAACAAGGGTGATGCTGACTCAAACAAGGTCGGCTCACGATCACTTGCAGCATAAGCATACGATGTAGAGATGAGTTTCTTCAAACCAAAACGTGTGAAGTTGGACGCAAAGTACTTGGTGAAGTTAGACCACTCAGGGTTGTCACACGGAAGAAGGATTGTTTTGTCCTTGAACACATCTGGATCTCTTTCAACATATGCGTTCATCTCCTCCTCAATGTCGTTGTATTGGGTATAGAACTCGTCATTCTTTGCGTTCTTCGCAGCAGTGAGAAACAGGTTGCTCATGCAGGTACCTATCTTAGTGAGGAGTGATTTTAAGATGTCAAGAACCCTGAAAGATTCAGGTGTAGTCGATTTTTGCCCGTAATACCAGTGTTTTATAAACAATACTAAGCACTTCTGACGCAAATATCTAGGAGATATGTAGCGAGATCACAAAATAATATATAAGCATTGTCAAACTGCTACAATTAACAACTAGGGGTAATAGCACAAAAAAATAGGTGCTGACACAATCTTAACATCATGTGTCAGCACCCTTTACTGGTGGAGCAGCCGGGAGTCGAACCCGGGTCCATAACCCCTCACCAAATGAGATCTACAGGTTTAGCAACTGGATTGTGCTTAAAGTGGAGACCAGGTTTCTGCCAGTTACCTCAGGGGACCTGAACCACTATCCTGTTAACGTCTTTGGTCTGAGAGCCAGGACGACCGACTTAGACCGCAGCGCCTTCATGATGACACCTGGATAGTTAGAGGAACAGGCACCTATCCTCTACCAGGCGGCTCACGCAACGAGAGCAAAATCGTCGAAGTTGACAATTATGTTGTGAACCTGTTTAACCTCCGTTGTTCAAGGAGGACCTGCACCCATAAAGCAAGAACAAGATTATGTCGAAAACCTATCTGCCCCATGTGTATGTTGTATAACCATACTACACTCAAGAATGTTCCCATGTCAACAGGTGTAGGCGTGAAGCAGGTCACAATACGCAAGAACTGGCTGGATGCAGATAAGGTAGGTTTTTAAGCATCATGCATCCAGCCAGTTTAAAGGCTGTCAGAGCCATGTACAGGAAGTTTTACTTAGCAGATGGTGTGGCGGTTGCCTTTGAGTCATTGACGGCCTGTATGACCATCTTATAGAACTTCTTGCCGTCAACCTTCCACTTACCATCCTTCTTCACCAGAGGAAGATTGAAGGTGTTGTCCTGAGGAGTGTTCTTGTTCTGACCAGAAGTGATCGTCAGAGCACTGTATGGAACAGTAGCAGTACCATCACTGTTCACAGTAATCTTGTCAATGTTGACGTCAACAGTCACCTTCTCGGTGGTGTGGTAGCCTGTTGAGAACCCGATAGCCACAATGTTCAGCAGCGAGATCTCAGGGTTGCTCATACCAGTGGTGTCATAGAAGTCAGACATAGGGTTGAGAGAGGTTGTCTTCTCTGCGACAGACTTCTGCTGATTCTCACTCATGGATGAGAAGGCAGAAGTTGGATCAGAGTCACTGACCTTGCTCCTGTCAACACCCTTGGTGGCTTCCTCTAGAGTTGTCTCAAGGTCTCTGGCTGTCTGCTCAGTGCCAGATGTGAACCACGCCTCATAGTAAGACTTGGTGAATGACGCCACGTTCTTAACCTCTTCGGTGTTGTTCACCGCCTTGGCAGAATTGTCAGCACTACCAGAAGAGGCTGTTGTCGTAGATGATGCCGAAGACTGAGAACCAGAAGCGGATGCTGTGGCGCTGGCATTACTCTTGGCAGCACCTCCACAACCGGCAAGAACGGACGCAGACAGCATAATAACTGCTGTGTTGCGCAGAATCCTAAAAGTTGACTTGCTCATATAAGTTGATTCACTTCCTAAGGCGTGTGGGAGTGTGGTCAGGCTCACGACCTTCAATGACAGCCTTCAGGTCAGGCTCAAAGAAGTCCTCGCCTTTAAGAATCTTGCCCTTGGGCTTCAAGGTTCCGTCCGAGATGATTGGAAAACCATCCTTATCCAGTTTGGATAGGTTAGAGGAATGAATCTCATCAAACACCTTCTCAGCAGGAATACCAGCCTCAAGGTCAAAACCCTCAATGACATATCGAAGATCACCAGTAGCATCAGCAGCAGCAACCACGTCGTTACACCGCTCGTCCGTCACACCGTCACTGAAAAGACTGTTCCAGGTTGACTCCAACTCATAAGCGGCCTGTTCGTTGTATACAGCAGCAACCAACTCAAAGAACTCCTCAGCAATCAGTTTCATCCTCAGGTCAACCCTGTCGTTACCCATGTCCTCAAGACTGGCCGCAGCACCGTCGTCAGCCAAGAACTGCTCCTGCTGGTACTTCTCATAGAACTCACGAACCTTGTCAGCGTTTGTGGACATTCCGAATCTCCTTGTTTGTTGAAACTTACTCACATATAGAGCGAGTACTTGTCAGATCAATTTTAACCAGCACCATACGTAGCGCACGTCCCAAGAGTAGGAAGGAGACCACCCACACGCTACACCCAAACCTGTCTACAAGATCTATAGAGTCATATGGTGTAAAATTACATTTAGTTATGAGTTCATGTGTATTAATAGCAAACACCTCTGACAGAAGACAGGTTCTCAATCAGAGGTGTTTTGTTCAAGAAGGGCCGATCAGAACGAAGTGTAAAGTTTCCTCAACTTGTCTCTGTCAGTTGCATCCTTGAGTTTAGGATCATGGACATAGTAGAGTTCAGAGATGGACCTCTTGTCCTGAAGGCTCTCATGAAGACCATCAATGTAGTCTTGTCTGCGATTCAATGAGTAGTCAGCCCCAGCCGTTCCGTTCTCATTGATACTCCACTTTGCAGACTTGCCTTCAGGTGTTGTTACAAGAGCCTTGAAGTTTCCTCTCTTGTCCTGAGAGATTTTCACAGAAACCTTCCCATGCTTTTCTTTAAGGCCATCCTTAATCATGTTCCTAATTCTACGCCTTGAGGCAACCTGCCTGTCTCTGACTGTCTTCTATAGATCATCAACAGTTGCATTGAAGTACTGTTCTTTCTCAAACTTGCCCATTTTGGAGAAAACAGGATCGTCCTTACTGTCTAAATCAGGCATCCGCATAGATCTCAAAATACCGTTATGGGATGCTAGAGAATCCATCTTTTTGCGGGTATTCGTAATGTCTTTGACATGATCCTCAATGTAAACAGATTTTCCTTGATACTGATATGTTAAAACCTTTTTAACATCTCTGTATGACATGTCGTTGTCAAAGCGACTGCTGTCCTCATCTAAATTGTGTTTTTCCTCATTGATAATTTTTCCATTATCATCAAGGTTAAATGAGAAGTAGTTGTTGTCTCCATTAAGACCATACACCAGAAGAGTTTTATCGCTAGTGTTTGTTGTAATTTCTAGAGTTCTTGGCTCATTTTCGATGTTGAGTTTTATGTAGTCCTTGAGGTCCTCAATTCTTTTGTTATTAACTCTCTCAAGTGTTTCGATTTCATTGCTAAGATCTCTATTTAAAGAGTCATTGTAGTTTTTGACAGCGCTGGGCTCAGATGCTCTGCTACCTCCAAGTCCTGCATCATCCACACCGGCCCTCTCAGCGTCTATCGCTTCACGCTCCGCCTGGCTGTATGCGTGAGGAACGTCCAGTCCTTGCTTCCTGTAGTCACACCCGTCTGGTCCTACACACG
>ERZ773004.24-NODE-24-length-102538-cov-44.591825_pt1 | contig 102538 bp, 80 predicted proteins | sample MGYA00580667_ERZ773004 | MGnify/ENA primary metagenome ERZ773004 (study PRJEB29015, sample SAMEA2737963) | human oral metagenome | biome: human oral; feature: human-associated habitat; material: dental | place: China | collected 2123 ... | reverse complement strand
CATGCGAATGGGCCTGAGCCACAGCCGCAGGAACATTGATCAACCCCGCCCCCTGGAGATGGACCGGTTCTTTGCCTTTCGTCGATGCGTCCAATTCCAGGGCCTCGGGATTGCGCAGGTCGAGCGGCTTCGCGGTGTTTTGCAGGACCGTGCGGACGTCGCCGGGATTCAGCGCCGTATTCGACTGCAACAGCAACGCCGCGGCGCCGGCCGCGTGCGGAGAAGCCATCGACGTGCCGGAATAGACTGCATATCCCCGTTCGCCTTGCTTTTTGATCGGGATCGCGGCGAAGATATTGCCTCCCGGGGCGAGGACGTCCGGCTTGACCGTCAGATCCGCCGCCAAGCCGAAAGACGAGAAATCGGAAAGCGCGCCTCCGTTGGAATTCGCGCTCACAACCTCCTCGCGCGTCCATTCGATCGAGGCCGAACCCGCCGCCGCAGCCGCCTCAAGCTTCGCGCCCTCGGCTTGAGTGATGCCGACCGTTGGAATCCGGATGGCGGGTTCGCCCGTGGCTTCTGCCATAAGGGCTCCCTCTTCATTGTTGTAGATGATCACCGCTGCCGCGCCGTCGTTCTGGGCAGCCAAAGCCTTTTCGTGAAACTTGGTGCTTCCGCGGGAAACGAGGACGGCTTTGCCTTTGAAAGGCGTGCCGGGAAGGTCGACGCCGCCTGTCTTCTTCCCGTCGGGGTAAGCTGCGAGCTCCAGTTTTCCGGCGGCGGGCGCTTCCGGGCTTCCCTTTAAAGCGTTGTAGGCAACGAGTTTTCCGTCGGGGCCCTTGAAAGCAAAGGAACGCGTATGGGTATTGTCAACTGAGCCGACGCTGATTGCCTTGTGCGCTACGGAAGGGTCGCCATTGGCGAAAATTCCCTTAGCGCGCGAGTTTCCCGCCGAGGCTGCGACGACGATGCCCGAGTCGGCCATGGCGTCGGCGGCGGCCGACGTCGGATAATTGGGCCACGACACAAAGTTGCCGCCCAAGGACATGTTGACCACGTCCATGCCGTCCTTGGTTGCGCGCTCCATCGCCGCGAGTATGACGTCGTCTCGGGTATAGCCGTCGCATCCAAAGACTCGGTAGGCGCCGAGCTTGGCGTCGGGGGCGACGCCTTTGAATTTCTTGGCGGCGTCGTTTCCGGCGGCGATGCTGGCCACATGAGTTCCGTGATTGTCGCAGTCGTTGGGAACCGGGTCGGGCTTCGGATTGGGGTTGTAGGTGCCGGAACTGCTGTCATTGTTGAATTTGTCGCCGACGAAGTCGTATCCGGCGACGACCTTGGACGTGGGGAAGGCCGCCGATCCGGGCACGCCCGATCCGCCGAAGGCGGGGTGGTCGATGTCGATGCCGGTGTCGATGATCCCGATCTTGACACCCTTGCCCGTCAACCCCAGCTCTTTGCGGGCGTAAGGGACGCCCGTGAGGTCTCCGGCCGTGAAAAGGGCGGGCTTGACGCCGTTCTTCTGCTCGGGCTTCTGAGCGGGTTCTTCCGGTTTCTGGACGGTCAGGACGGGGAAGACGGCTTTGACGTTTTTGGCTTTGAGTATTTTGCCCAGGTCTTTGTCTTCGGCCTTGACGGCGACCCCGTTCCAGACTTTCGAATAGGAATCGGTGACTTTGACGTCCTTCGGGGCTGTTGAGCTGAAGGTTTTCTGCTGGGCCGTGATTGTCTTGGCCGACCCGCCCTTGATGGTGGGTTTTTCGGAGAATTGGACGAACCACTTGCCGGCGAACCCGGGGGAGGCGTGTGCCTTGCTCTTCAGGGTCTGAAGCCTCTGCCGAATCTCGTCTTTGTTTTTCTGTCGTGCGGCTCCGCCGGCCTGCTTTTGGCCGCCGTCGTCTTGTTGGGCGCCGCTGGGGCCGGGCGGCTTGGGCGTGCCCTCGGCGTGGGCCGCCTGCGGGGCCAAAGCCCCCGCGCCTATGACGGCCATCGCCGAGACAAGGCCGACGCGCGCCCTCCATTTTCTTCTGCGTATCATGTCCGCTCCCTTCGAGTGATACATGCCTTCTTTACATGATATGAGTTTGGCCGTCTCCCTAAAGCGATCCGGAAGTCAATCGCTGAAATCGATCCCAATTCGATTTTGAAATGAATTCAATTTCATTCTTGAAATGGATTTCCCAATTTATTTTCGAACCGACTCTTCAGGCTGCAACTCATCGACACGTGGACTTGTGTACAGAGGCCCACACCGCTCACTTTACCCCTGATGGCGAGCTGAGTCATTGGCAATTGACGGCGGGCTGAGCCGTCTGCGGCCAAAGGCGGTCAAAGCCGCTTTCGCACGGCTGGAAATCGGGCGAAACGGTTGGATCTGAACCTTGGCGGGCCGACGGCGCCCGAAGTTCGACGACGTCGGAAGCTTCGCAGGCCGGAGGCTTCGAAGGCTGCATGCGCAAAGCGGAGAATTTGGAAAGCGACAAAAACGTTGAAAGTTTCATGGTGTGGCGTAGGTCGCCTTTGTCGGGTTACCCTTAGTGCATGTCTATGAACCCGCGTTCTGCCCTCGATCGACTGATCGGCGCGTTAGAAGCTTTTCATCTCGCCGCTTCGACCGCGCAGGACCCGAGTGCGCCCAGCGTCGCCGAGGCCGCCGACGCTCTCGCCGACGCCTACATCGTCTACGACGACGTCGTTTTCACCAGGTACGGAGTCGAGGCTCCCTTGGACGTATACGGCGACGACGAGGACTACGACGAGGATTTCGACGACGACTACGACGACTTCGATCTGGACGACGAGGACGACGCCGACCTCGACGACGATTTGGACGAGGACGGCGACTTCGACGACGACCTTGAAGACGAAGACGATCTCGAGGACGACGAGGAAATAGACGGCGAGACGCTTGAAGACGAGGAAGGCCTCGACGACGCCGACTTTGACGACGGCAGCTACGAGGAAGATTCGGAGGAAGGCGCCGACGGTTAAGGCCGACTCGGCGGGTCAGTTGCTGATGTCCGCCAGGGCCTCGGAAACGAGCTCGGGGAGCGGCTTGCACCGGGAAACCGTCGCCTGAAGCTGGGCAGCCGTCCTCGCGCCGACGATCGCGGCGGTGACACCCGGCCTGCCGACGACCCATGAAAGTGCGACGTCGGCGGGCGTGCGCCCGAGGCCGTCGGCTGCCTTCGCCACCGCTTCGACTATTCGACGGGCCCTCTCGTTGAGGTACGGCTCGACGAAGGCGGCGAGGTGCTCGGAGGCGGCGCGCGACGTCGGCGGGATCGAATGGCGGTACTTCCCGGTGAGCACTCCGCGGCCGAGCGGAGAAGAGGCGAGGAGGCCCATCCCCGTGTGAGAGGCCATGGGGACGATCTCGGCCTCGACGTCGCGGCAAACGAGGGAATACTCCCGTTCAACCGCGGTGATGAGAGGAAGCCCGGCGGCCCGAAGCCTTTCGGCAAGGATCGCCGCGCGCCACGACGAGTACTCCTGAACCCCGATGTACCTGACGATCCCGCGATCGATGAGCCATCCGAGAGCCGAGGCGGTTTCCTCGTCGGGCGCCAACGGATCGGGGCAGGCGACGAGCAGAAGATCGATGTAGCTCGTGCCGAGGCGTTCGAGCGAGGCCCGCACCGAGTCGAGAATGGGCCCTCGTCCCGCGCCGAATCGAAGCCCGGTCGGGCCGGGAACGAATCCGGCGCGCGTGCACAGCACGACGGACTCGCGATCCACGACGACGTCGAGAAGCTCGCCGACGCAAGACTCCGCCGCGCCCTGGCCGAAGGCAGGCGAGGTGTCGATGAGATTTCCCCCGGAATCGAGAATCGTCTCCAGCTGGCCCTTGGCCTCCTTGACGTCGGTATCGCGGCCCCAGGTGAGTGTGCCGAGCCCGACCGCCCCCACGACGAGGCCGCTGGCGCCCACTGTGCGTTCTCTCATAGAGACCAGCCTAGCTTAGCCCGCAGTGTGAACCTTCCAGCCCTGGCCAGTAAGCTGGCCCGATGGGATATTTTGAAGCACTCGTTTTAGGCATAGTCCAAGGGCTCACGGAGTTCCTGCCCATCAGCTCCTCAGCGCACATTCGAATCTTCGGCGACCTATTCGGATGGGGCGATCCCGGAGCCGCCTTCACCGCCGTCATACAGCTGGGAACCGAGGCCGCCGTCATCACGTACTTCGCCAAAGACATCGGCCGGATCATCTCCCACTGGTTCCGCTCCCTTCCGCTTGCCGGCAGAAATCGCCTTCCCTCCTCCGATCCCGACGCGCGCATGGGGTGGATCGTCATCTTCGGCACGATTCCGATCGGCGTGCTCGGGCTGCTCTTCCAAGACGCCATTGAAACCAAGCTTCGCAATCTCTACATCGTCGCCGCCGTCTTGGCCCTCTTCGCCGTCATCCTGGGGTGGGCCGACCGCAGGTCCGCGCACACGAAGCATCTTGACGAGATGACGCTGGGAGACGGCGTCCTCGTGGGATTCGGCCAGGCCATGGCCCTCATTCCGGGAGTCTCTCGCTCGGGCGGGACGATCACCGTCGGCCTCCTTCTCGGGTACACGAGGGAGGCGGCCGCTCGGGTCTCTTTCCTTCTGGCCATCCCGGCAGTCGTCCTTTCGGGCTTCTTCCAGCTCGCCAAGAACTTCGACACCGCCTCGCTTGCCGCCGGGCCGACCATTTTGGCGACGATCGTCTCATTCGTCGTCGGATACGCCGTGATCGTGTGGTTCCTCAAGCTCATCTCCACGCGGTCTTACATGCCGTTCGTCGTCTACCGCATCGTCCTCGCGATCGTCGTGGCGGGCCTTCTGGTCGGCGGCGTCGTCTACGCCTACTGACGGGCCGTCTCGCAAAAGGCCGTCTCTTCCAGATCGAGGTGAACATGCAGATCGAGGTGAACATGCGTTCCGATTCCACCGCCCGCGGCCTTCCGCGTGCCGTCTTGCTCGACATGGACGGCACGCTCGCCAACTCCGAAGACTGGTGGTACCAGGCGGAGACGGAGATCATGGCCGACTTGGGCGCCACGTGGTCGAAGGAGTACGTGGCGCAGATCGTCGGAAGTTCGCTGGAGTACGCGACGTCGAAGACCGTGGCGGACTTTGGGCTGCCGATAAGCCCGCAGGAGCTGGGCCGCAGGCTCGTCTCCCGGGTGTGCGAGATCGGAGAGGCCTCGAAAGTGCCCTGGCGGCCGGGTGCTTACGAGCTTCTCTCCCTCACGGTCGATTTGGGGATCCCGACGGCGCTCGTCACGTCTTCCTACGAGCGGTTTGCCCGCATCGTGGTGAAGGATGCGCCGCCGGGCTCCCTCACGACGATCGTCGCGGGGGACCACGGCCTTCCCGGCAAGCCCGATCCCGCGCCCTACCTGCGCGCCGCGGAGCTCGCCGGGGCGGACCCCTCTTCTTCGCTCGTGATCGAGGATTCGTTTTTCGGGGTGCGATCGGGGATGGCCGCGCGGGCGCGTGTGGTCCACGTGCCTTACATGGTCGATGTGCCGCCCGCCCCGGGCCTCGTCAAGATCGACTCCCTCGAATCGGTCGACGAGGCCGCTCTGCGGCGCTTCATGGACGGGGAGCGCCCGCAGGGCGACCCTTATGCGGACGGCGCTCCGAACCTGAGAGCGACCTAACGGGGCGGCGCGACGGGCGGCCTGTCGGACGTTCGTCGCAAGCTGCTCCCGTCAGCCGCTGTTTTGAATCCCTCCCCGCGGGCGCCGGTGGGCGGCAGGCCGCCATTCGTCGGAAGGCTCTGCTGGGGCCGTCCCTTTCGCCGTGCGGAGGGCCGCCGCGCCTTCCTCGCTCATGGGCGGGGCCGCGCCGCCGAAGGCGGGGCAGTTCTCCTGGAAATGGCACCAGTCGCACAGCCGGGACGGCTTGTGTTCGAAATCGGCCGCGTCGAGGCGCTCCTCTATCGCGTTCCATATGGAGTCAAGCTCAAAGACGACGGCGTCGACGTCGTCGGGGACCGGGTCGTAGGTCAGCGTCCGCCCGTCTTTGAGGTAGATAATCTGCGTGCGTCTGGCGAGCTTTCCCCGTGACAGGGCGATGGCCGCTGTATAGAAGCGCATTTGAAAAAGCGCCTCGTCTTGGAATCTGGGGCCGGGGGACTTTCCCGTTTTGTAGTCGACGATGCGAAGCGCGCCGTTGGGCGCCTCGTCGATTCGATCGACTATGCCGCGCACGGCCAGGCCGGAGGCGAGGCGCGCGTTGACGAATTGCTCGCGCGCCGCGGGCTCTATGAACGTCGGATTCTCCATGCGGAAGTAGTTGCCTATGAGTGTGCGCGCGCTGCCGAGCCACGTCTCGAGATGCGCGGGGCCCTCGAAGAGATCGCGATCGCGCGGTTTGGACTCCAGATGCGCGTTCCAGCGGGGAAGGAGAAGCCCCTGGGCCGCCTCTTCCGTGCGGGCGGCGGCGGGCCCGTCATAGAGATGCTCCAGAACCGAATGCACGAGGGTTCCTCGAAGCGCCTCGAGGGACGGCGGCTCGGGGAGCCTATCGACCGTCCGGAACCTAAACATCAGGGGGCACTGCTTGAAGTCTTTCGCCCGCGAAGGGGAAAGAGCCGCATGTCTGCTCATGTCACAACCGTACATCGGGCTCCCGACGCATTGGCTCGCTAGAATCTGAGACCATGACCGGACCGACTTCCTCGCGCCGCCGCGGCCCGTTCAAAGCGGGCGAACGCGTGCAGCTAACCGACCCGAAGGGTCGCCAGTACACGATCTCCCTCACAAGCGACGGCTACTTCCAATCGACCAGGGGCTCGTTCCGCCACGGCGAGCTCATCGGCCACGAGGAGGGAACCGTCGTCGAGACCGAAGAAGGCAGGCGTTTTCTGGCGCTCCGCCCGCTCGTCTCCGACTACGTTCTGTCGATGCCGCGGGGAGCGACGGTCGTCTACCCCAAAGACGCCGCCCAGATCGTCCATGCCGCCGACGTCTTCCCCGGCGCCCGCGTTTTCGAGGCGGGCCTTGGATCTGGTGCGCTGACCCTGTCCCTTCTCGCCGCGGCGGGGCCGGGCGGCCACGTCCTCTCGGCCGAGCGCCGCCCGGAATTCGCCGAAATAGCAGAGGCGAACGTTCGCTCGTGGTACGGCGAGGAGTGCCCGCCGTGGACGATTCGGACGGGGGAGGCGCTCGACGTCCTCGAGGAGCTCGAAGAGGGCGAGCTCGACCACGTCATCCTGGACATGTTGGCCCCGTGGGACCTCGTTGAGGCGGCGGCCCGCGCGCTCAGGCCCGGCGGCGTCGTCCTCGCCTACGTCGCCACGACCACCCAGCTTTCCCGATTCGTCGAAGAACTGCGTGCAAGCGGGCTGTTCACGGAGCCTTCCGCCTCGGAGACCCTCGTGCGAACCTGGCATCTGGAAGGTCTCGCCGTCAGGCCCGACCACCGGATGGTGGCGCACACGGGCTTCCTCGCCCTGGCCCGGAGGCTGGCGCCCGGCGTCGAACCGCTGCAGCCGACGCGCAGGCCCGCCAAGGCCGCGTACTCCGAGGCCCCCGCGTGGGAGGCCGAATACGCTGAGCGCACAATTTCCGAACGCAAGCTTCGCAAGGTGCGCCGCGACGTCGCCCACAGGGCCGACGTCGAAGAGACAGGACGATCCGAGGCGGGACGCCACGGCAGGGCGATGAAAGAGAAGATCGAGGCGGAGGTTGAGGAACGGGCCAGGGAGAAGGCCCGAAGGCAAGGCGGGGAGGGGCCGGCGGCGTCGGAGTGACTCACGATGCCGCGGCTTCAAGCCTCGGCGAATATCATTGACGGGTAAGAACGAAAGGCACCCATGACCGTCCCCAGCCACAACCCGCTCTACGAGCTTCGCCAGCAGGTCGTCTCCTTGGAAGAGAAGAACGAGCGCCTGACCCAGGCGTTGACAGCCGCGCGCACGCGCATCGAAGAGTTGGGAGCGCAGGTTGACTCCCTGTCCCACCCTCCCGCATCCTTCGCCACCTTCCTCAAGGCGCACGCCGACGACGGATCCATCGACGCCTACGTCGGCGGACGAAAAATGAACCTCGCCGCGGCCGCCTCGCTGAGGACCGAGAGCCTGGCGGTCGGCCAGGAGGTTCGTCTCAATGAGTCCCTCGTGGCGATCGAGGCCGCAGGCTACGAGGAAACCGGAACGATCGTCGGGATCGAGATGCTGGTGGACGAGCGCCGAGCCCTCGTGCGCGTCCACCAAGACGAGCACCGGATCATGCACGTCTCGGGCAAGATAGAGCCCGGAACGCTGCGTGTGGGGGACACCGTGGTCGCCGACATGCGCAACGGCATCGTGCTGGACGTCGTCGAACGCCCCGACGTCGAGCACCTTCTCCTCGAAGAGGTCCCGGACGTCTCTTACGCGGACATCGGAGGCCTCGGCCCGCAGATCCAACAGATCAAGGACACCGTCGAGCTTCCCTTCGAGCAGCCCGAGCTCTACCGGGAGCACGGGCTCAAACCTCCCAAGGGGGTTCTGCTCTACGGACCTCCCGGATGCGGCAAGACCCTCATCGCCAAAGCGGTGGCCACCTCGCTGGCGGCGAGCATCGCGGCGAAGGAGGGAAGCGAGCGGGCCCGCAGCTACTTCCTCAACATCAAGGGCCCGCAGCTGCTCGACAAATACGTGGGGGAGACGGAGCGCCAGATTCGCGAGATTTTCTCTCGTGCGCGCGACCGCGCCGCCGCGGGCATACCCGTCGTCATCTTCTTCGACGAGATGGAAGCCCTTTTCCGCACGCGCGGATCAGGGATCTCCTCCGACGTCGAGACGACCGTGGTCCCCCAGCTTCTGGCGGAGATAGACGGGGTCGAGGCGCTGCACAACGTCATCGTCGTCGGCGCCTCCAACCGCGAGGACATGATCGATCCGGCGATCCTCCGCCCGGGCCGCCTCGACGTGAAGATCCGCATCGAGAGGCCGACGCGCGAGGGGAGCCTCGACATTCTCTCAAAGTATTTGACAGCGGATCTGCCTTTGCGGGCCGAGGCCGTCGAGGCCGAGGGAAGCAGGGAGAACGCCGCGCGGGCGCTGCGAGAGGCCGCCGTCGATGAGCTTTTCGCGCGCGTCCCGAAAAACGAGTACGTCGAACTAGCGTACTCGAGCGGGGCACGCGAGGTGCTCTACGTCTCCGACATGGTCTCCGGCGCGCTCCTTGCGGCCGTCGTCGACCGAGCGAAGAAGCTGGCCATCAAGGACTTTCTCGCCACGGGGACGCGGGGCATCGACGTCGAACACGTCCGTGCAGCCGTGCGCGAAGAGGCGCTCGCGGGCGAAGACGTCGCCACGGCGGTCAACCCCGAGGAATGGGCGCGGGTCAACGCCCGCGGACGCGGCGAGCGCGTCGTCGACGTCCGGCCGCTTTTCCGCGGAGCTTCCGACCGGATCGGCGGAGCGCGGGACGGCGCGGAGGAAACGAATGAAAAGGCGGGCGAGGCCGGTGAAGAGCTCGCGCGAGGCGAGGCCGCCGGTGCCGTCGAGGGCGGCGGCCGCTCTCTTCGCGAATTCGACCCCGCCAGGTCCGGAGGGCTGATCTGATGAGGGGGCTGATCTCATGACTGTGCGCAGAATCGTGGGAATGGAAACCGAATTCGGCATTCTCGAGCCGAGCGAGCCGGGAGCGAGCCCGATCGCCCTCTCGGCCGACCTGGTCGAGGCCTACGGCCGCAGGACGGGCGCTTCGACTGGATGGGACTTCCACGGAGAGGACCCGCTCAACGACGCGAGGGGATACCGGCTGGGCCGCGGGGACGTCCACCCCTCCCTGCTCACGGACTCTCCCGAAGCCTCGGCGCCCGCCTTCGGCGAGGTCGAGCAGCTCAGGGACGTTTCGTCGCTGCGCCGCCCGCGGGCGGCGAACCTCGTATTGACGAACGGGGCGCGGCTCTACGTCGACCATGCGCATCCCGAGTACTCCTCGCCCGAGACGGCTTCACCGCGCGCGGCCGTCCTCTGGGACCGCGCAGGGGAGGCCGTGGCAATCGAGGCCATGGAGCAGCTTCGCGCCGAGGGGCGCGAGGTCGCGGTCTACAAGAACAACGTCGACGGCAAGGGCGCGGCCTACGGCTCGCACGAGAACTACCTCATGAGCCGGGAGTCCAGCTTCGCCGACGTCGTCAGGTACATGACCCCCTTCTTCGTCACGCGCCCGCTCCTGTGCGGCGCCGGTCGGGTGGGGCTCGGCCAGGCCAGCGAGTTCCCTGGATTCCAGATCTCCCAGCGCGCCGACTACGTTGAGAACGACGTCGGCCTGGAGACGACCTTCAATCGGCCGATCATAAACACGCGCGACGAGCCCCACGCCGACTACTCGCTCTACCGCCGGCTGCACGTCATCGGCGGCGACGCCAACCTCTTCGACGTGTCGAACCTGCTGAAGGTCGGCTCGACCTGCGCCGTCTTATGGCTGATCGAGATCGACGAGGTTCCGCTCGCCCTCGACTCGGTCCTCCTTCACTCGCCGGTTGCAGCGGCTTGGCAGATCTCGCACGATCCTTTCGCTGGGCTCGACATGCACGACGGCTCGACGAAGACGGCCTTGGACGTTCAACGCATCTACCTTGACGCCGTCCGCGAGGCCGTCGAGCGCCGCGGCGGAGCCGATCCCGACACCGCCGAGGTCCTCGAATACTGGCAGCTGGTCCTCGACCTGCTCGATCGGCGCGACTGGGACGCTGCGGCCCCGATGGTCGAGTGGGCGGCCAAACGCCGCCTCCTCGAAGGGATGCGCGAACGCGGCGGCCTGGCGTGGGACGACGCCAAACTCCGCGCCGTCGATCTGCAATGGCACGATCTGCGGCCCGGCAAGTCGATCGTCGAAAGGCTCGACGCCGCCGGCCAAGTCGCGCGTCTCTTCGGTCGCGACGACGTCGAGCGGGCCGCGGCGCAGGCGCCGAAGGACACCCGCGCATTCCTCAGGGGAGGGCTTGTGGCCAAGTTTCCTTCCGCCGTTCCGGCGGCGGGATGGGATGGCGTCGTCCTCGACGACTCCCGGGAACTCGTGCGTTTGCCGACCCTTCATCCGGAGAGGGGGACCGAGGCGCACGTCGGGCAGATGCTCGCCGCAGCGAGCGATCCGGCCGATTTTCTCAGGCGCCTCGGCGCGGGCTGAGAGCCCGGCAATCCGCGCCGGCGGACGAGGCGCCCTTCGCCCCGGCCCGACGGAACGCCGGGCAGATCCGCGTCGCAGCGAGCGCCCGCACGGCGACGGGCTTTCCGCGCCACGGCGACGGGCTTTCCACACACATCAACGCAGAAGGAGAAAGGCACCCGATGACACAAGAATTCGCTCAGCCGCGCAAGAGGGTCGAAGAGCAGACCGTTTCCGACATCCCGCAGGCGCACAGGCAAACCTCGGCCGTCGACTCGATCCTTGACGAGATCGACTCCGTTTTGGAAACCAACGCCGAGTCCTTCGTCCAGGGCTTCGTTCAAAAGGGCGGCCAGTGATTCCCCAGCGGATCATGGGCTTGGAGACCGAATTCGGCCTCATGTGCGCCTCCGACTCGGGAGGCGAGCCGCCCCTCGACGTCGAAGCGGCGGCGGCCGAGCTTTTCCGCCCGATTCTCGCGGCGGGCGGCTCGACCAACTCGTTCCTCCCCAACGGGGCCCGGCTCTACCTCGACGTCGGCGCCCATCCCGAGTACGCCACTGCCGAATGCCGCTCGGTCGCCGACCTCGTGGCCAACGACCGCGCGGGCGAGCGCCTGTACGCCTCGATGGCCGCGCAGGCCGATTCGCGCCTGGCCTCCAAGGGCGTAGGCGGACGCATCCACCTGTTCAAGAACAACCTCGACGCCGCGGGCAACTCGTTCGGGTGCCACGAGAACTACCTTGTGCGCCGCCGCACCGACTACCGCACCCGGATCGCGGCCACGCTGCCCTACTTCGTCACGCGCCAGATCGTCGCGGGGGCCGGATGCATCCGCCGCGCCAAGGACGGCGCGGCCGCCTACTGTTTCTCCCAGCGCGCGGACCAGATGTGGGACGCCATCTCGTCGGCCTCCACGAGGTCTCGCCCGATGATCAACACGCGCGACGAACCGCACGGAGACCCGGAGCTCTACCGACGAATGCACGTCATCGTCGGCGACTCCAACATGTGCGAGGCGACGACGGCGCTCAAGGTCGCCGCGACCCAGGCCGTCCTCGCCATGCTGGAAGACGGAGGAATCCTGCCGCGCATGGAGCTTGCCGACCCCGTCTTGGCGATACGCGAGACGAGCGTGGACCTAACCGGACGCGCGCGGCTCGAACTGGCCGACGGCGGGTGGATCACCCCGATCGAGGTCCAAGAGCGCACCCGCGAGGCGGTCTTGCGGCATTTCGACGCCAAGGGGTACACGGCGGACCTGGACGCATCGACCTCGTATTTGCTGGACTTGTGGGGGCGCGCCGTCGAATCGGTCAAATCCGGGGACTCCTCGGCCGTCGCGACTGAAATCGACTGGGCGGCCAAGCTTTCGCTATTCTCCAGATATATGGAGCGCGCGGGCGCGACGCTTGACGATCCCAGGCTGGCCAGGCTTGACCTCGCCTATCACGACATCACCGCGGCGGGCCTGCGCCCGTCCATGGAGGAGACCGGCATGCTGCGAACCTTTGCCTCGCCCGAGGCCGTCCAGGAGGCTATGACGACGCCGCCGTCCGACACTCGCGCCAAGTTGCGGGGCGACTTCGTCGAGAAGGCCCGCCGACGCCGCCTCGACTACGCGGTCGATTGGACGAACCTCAGGCTGCTCGAGGCCGAGGGCACGCGTTCCGTCGTCCTCAAGGACCCCTTCGCCTCGGTCGACGAAAGGGTGGACCGCCTCATGGAAGAGATGGATCGGTGAGCCGGGCCCGCGCCGTTCGCGCAGCTGCGGCCGCCTCCCTGGCCCTCGCCGCCTTGACGGCCTGCGACCACTCCGCGAAAGGCGAGTGCAAGGTGGGCGTCAACGGCGCCTTCGGCTCGGCCGTCACCGTCGACGTGGACTGCCCGTCGGCCCCGAGAAACGTCGTCAAAGACGTCCTCATCAAGGGGAAGGGAAACGCCATCGACAAAGGGCAGACGGCTCTGCTGCGGGCGACTTCCTTCGATTCGCGCTCTGGGAAGATCGTCTCCGCGTACAATTCGGGGAATCTTCGGCTGGCCGAGATGTCGAAGAAAGGCTTGGGCGACATCGCCGACGACCTCGTGGGCGTCAAAGAGGGAAGCCGGCTCGTCTTCAAGCGCCCGGGGTTGGTCGATGGAAACCGCCAAAGCGCCGAGATCATCGTGGTCGACGTCTTCAGCACGATAGCCCAGGGAAAGAAGGCGCCCGCCCCCAATCCCGCGCCTTCGGGAATGCCCTCCCTTTCCGTCGCCGACGGCGGAGGCCCCGCGATCAAGGCGTCGGGCCAGCCGATTCCAGAGCTCGCCGTCGTCCCATTCGTCGAAGGGTCGGGAGACCAGGTGTCCAAGGGGGACACCCTCGCCGTTCAGTACGCGATTTATGACACAAAAGGGCAGATCGTCGACACGACGTGGAACGGCGGCAAGCCCGTCAAGCTCAAGCTCGACAAGGCGATGCGCGGGCTGGCGGAAGGCCTCGTCGATCAAAAGGTGGGATCGCGCGTCGTCGTCCTCATCCCCGCGTCTTTTGCCCAAGGCGAGGGCGATCGCATCGTGGTCGTAGACATCCTCGGCATCCTCTCCTCCTCGCCGGGAAAAGAGAAAACCGCCGCCCCGTGACCGTCGGCGTTTCGCGGACCCGTCTCGCCTTCTGACGCGAGTCGGTGAGCCGTCCCCGATGCTAGTAACCTAAGAACGACGACGAACACGAGCGGGTCGACAGCAGACATTACGCACCGTTCCTTCCGGGCGGCTTTCTGCTTCGTCCCACTTCGATCGAAAGAGGTGGCTGGGTGATTTCCAACCCTGAGGAATTGCGCTGGGGCCAGGTGTGGCCGTCCAAGGACGAGTTCCTCGACATGGCGGCTTCGCGAAGGGTCATTCCCGTCGTGGAAAAGGTCCTCGTCGACGACGCGGCGCCCCTCGGCATCTACAGGCGCCTCGCGGAAGGCGACGGCACGTTCATCCTCGAATCCGCGGAGCGCGACGGCACGTGGGATCGGTGGTCCTTCGTCGGAGTCCGCTCCCTCGCCCATCTCATTGCGATCGGGGGAGAGGCTCGATGGGAGGGGGAGACCCCTGAGGGCCTGTCGCTTTCGGGCAGCGCGACGTCGATGCTCGCCGACGCCGTCGACCAGCTCCGCACGCCGGCGTTCGCCGGCCTGCCGCCGCTGACGGGGGGTTTGGTCGGAGCGCTCGGGTGGGACACGCTCTACGACTGGGAGCCGACGCTTTCGCGCACGGCGCCCCGCGAACTCGACGCCCCCGACGCCGCCATGTGCCTGGCTGCCGACATGGTCGCGGTCGACCACCACAAAGGCGAAGTGTGGCTCATCTCCAATGCGATCAATGCCAACAATCGGGCGGAGGGCGGCGCCGAGGCATACGACAGGGCAGTCGGACGCCTTCGGCGGATGGAGCGGGACCTGGCCGATCCCGTGCCGCTTTTCGCCGTCGGCCTCAATTCCGGCGAGCCGGACGAACCGACGATGAGGGTCTCCCAGGAGGACTTCGAAAAGGCGGTCCTCGCCGGGAAGGAAGCGGTTCGCGACGGCGAGGTCTTCCAAGTGGTCCTCTCTCAGCGGGCGGACATCGAGTGCGAGGCCGACCCCCTCGACGTCTACCGCGCGCTCCGCACCGTCAACCCGTCTCCTTACATGTACTTCCTTAAGCTGTCCGACGGCGCCGGAGGCTCCTTCTCCGTGGTCGGCAGCTCGCCCGAGACGCTCATGCGCGTCTCGCAGTCGCGAATCACGATGTTCCCGATCGCGGGCTCCCGGCCCCGCGGAGCGACGGTCTCCGAGGACGAGGCCTACGAGCGCGAACTGCTGGCCGACCCCAAGGAGCGGGCGGAGCACGTCATGCTCGTCGATCTCGGACGCAACGATCTGGCGAAAGTCTGCGTCCCGGGAACCGTCGAGGTCGAGACGTTCATGGAGGTCAAGCGCTACAGCCACATCATGCACATTTCATCGACCGTCTCCGGCCGCATCGACGAGGAAAAGACGCCCGTCGACTGCTTGGCGGCGGTCTTTCCCGCCGGAACGCTTTCGGGCGCGCCCAAGCCGCGCGCCATCGAGCTCATCGATCGGCTGGAGCCCGCCCGCAGGGGCCTGTACGGGGGCGTCGTGGGATATTTCGACTTCTCGGGAAACGCCGACTTGGCGATCGCCATTCGGACGGCGGTCGTTCACGCCGGGCGCGCAAGCGTCCAGGCCGGTGCCGGGATAGTGGCCGACTCGGTGCCGCAAACTGAGTACGTCGAGGCGCGAAACAAGGCCGCCGCGGCCGTTCGCGCCGTTCAAATCGCCAATCGGCTGCAAGCCGTCGGGCAAGACGTGGGAGGTAAAAATGGCAGTACTTGATTCGATCATCGCGGGGGTGCGCGAGGACCTCGCGGCGCGTCAGGCGCGCGTGAGCCTCGAGGACCTCAAGGAACGGGCGCGAAAAATGCCCTCGGCGCTCTCGGCCGAGGACGCGCTTCGCGGCAACAGCGAACGCAGCCTGTCGATCATCGCCGAGGTGAAGAGGTCGAGCCCGTCCAAAGGAAGCTTGGCGTCCATCGAGGACCCGGCCCGCCTGGCTCAAATGTATGAAGAGGGAGGGGCGGCGGCCATCTCGGTCCTCACGGAGAAGAGACGTTTCGGGGGAAGCCTGGACGATCTGGACGCCGTCCGAGCGCGGGTGGGAACGCCCGTGCTGCGCAAGGATTTCATCGTCACGCCGTATCAGATTTGGGAGGCGAGGGCCCACGGCGCCGACATCGTCCTGCTCATCGTGGCCGCGCTCGAACAGACCGTTCTCATGTCTTTCGTCGAGCGCATCCACTCGCTCGGGATGACGGCGCTCGTAGAGACGCACGATCGCGAAGAGGCCAGGAGGGCGATCGACGCCGGGGCGCGCGTCGTCGGCGTCAACGCGCGCAATCTCAAGACGCTCGACGTCGACATGCGGGTGTTCGACCAGGTCGTCGACATCCTGCCAAGCGGCACGGTGAAGGTGGCTGAGTCGGGCGTGCGCGGACCGCAGGACGTCCTCAACTACGCCCGCAGCGGCGCCAACGCCGTCCTCGTCGGGGAAGCGCTCGTGACCTCGGGCGATCCGCGTTCAGCAATAGGCGACATGGTCGCCGTCGGGCACCACCCGTCACTCGATGCAAGGGAGAGGTAAGTGAATCAGCAGCTCGGCGCCGTTCAGGGGCCGTTTTTCGGCGACTTCGGGGGAAGGTACGTACCCGAGGCGCTCGTGACGGCTTTGGACGACCTTTCGGCCGCCTGGCAGCGGCTCAAGGACGATCCGGATTTTCGGGAGGAGCTCGACCGCCTGGGCCGGACCTATTCGGGCCGTCCGTCGATCGTCACCGAGACGCCCAAGTTCGCGCGCCACGCCGGAGGGGCGCGCATCATCCTCAAGCGCGAAGACCTCAACCACACCGGATCGCACAAGATCAACAACGTGCTGGGGCAGGCGCTCTTGACCAGGGCCGTCGGAAAGACGCGCATCATCGCCGAGACCGGGGCGGGCCAGCACGGCGTCGCCACGGCTACGGCGGCCGCCCTCTTGGGCCTCGACTGCACGATCTACATGGGCGCCGAGGACGTGCGCCGGCAGGCCCTCAACGTGGCGAGGATGGAGCTGCTCGGCACAAAGGTGATTTCTGTCACCGCAGGGTCGGCCACGCTCAAGGACGCCATCAACGAAGCGTTCCGCGACTGGGTGACGAACGTCGAGACGACGAACTACGTTTTCGGCACGGCCGCCGGGCCGCATCCGTTCCCGGCCCTCGTGCGCGACCTGCAAAAGGTCATCGGCGAGGAGGCCCGGGCCCAGGTGCTCGAGCTGACGGGCGAGCTCCCCGACGTCGCCGTGGCCTGCGTCGGCGGCGGATCGAACGCCATCGGTCTGTTCAACGCCTTCCTCGACGACCCGTCGGTGCGGCTCGTCGGATGCGAGGCCGGCGGCTCCGGCGTCGCCTCGGGAAAGACCGCGGCGACGATCAACGCCGGCTCTCTGGGCATTTTCCACGGTTCGATGAGCTATCTCATGCAGGATGAGGACGGCCAGACGGTCGAGTCCCACTCGATTTCGGCGGGCTTGGACTATCCCGGCGTCGGCCCCGAGCACGCGTGGCTGCACTCGATCGGAAGGGCGGAGTACCGGGCGATCGACGACGATGCGGCCATGGAGGCCTTCCGGCTTCTCACCCGCGAGGAAGGGATCCTCCCGGCCATCGAATCCGCCCACGCCTTGGCCGGCGCCCTTCAGATCGGCCTGGAGGCTCAGGCTGCGGGAAACAGGCCGCCCACGATTCTCGTCTCCCTTTCGGGAAGGGGCGACAAGGACGTGCAAACCGCAATGGACTACTTCGGCATTGAAGGCAAGGGGGAGACGCTGTGAGGGAAGAGACGCAAACGTCCAAGGTGGGGCAGGCCATCGACGCGGCCAAGGAACGCGGCGGCGCCGCATTCGTCGGATATCTGCCCGTCGGCTTCCCCGACCTCCCCGGTTCGATTGCGGCGGCCAAGGAGCTTGTGGCGGCGGGGGCCGACGTCGTGGAGGTCGGCGTGCCCTACTCGGACCCGTCGATGGACGGCGGAGTGATCCAGGAGGCGACTCGCATGGCCCTCGAGGGCGGGACCCGCGTGGCGGACACGTTCGCGATGGTTGAAGCCATTGCCGGCGCCGGCGCGACCCCGATCGTCATGACCTACTTCAATCTCGTCTTCCGCTACGGAATCGAGCGCTTCGCCCGCGATCTGGCGTCGGCCGGCGGGGCGGGCCTCATCACCCCCGACCTCATTCCCGACCACGCGGACGAATGGCTGCAGGTTTCCGACGCGCTTGGCTTGGACCGAGTCTTCCTTGTTGCGCAATCCTCGCGAGAGGATAGACTGCGTAGAGTCGCACAGGCTTCGCGGGGCTTCGTCTACGCTGCATCGACGATGGGAGTCACGGGGGAGCGGGCCAGCCTTGACGAGAAGGCGCGCGACCTCGTGGCACGCACGAGAGCCGCCGGAGCGCGGCGCGTGTGTGTGGGAATCGGCGTGACGACGCCCGCCCACGCGTCGAACGTCGCCTCCTACGCCGACGGCGTCATCGTCGGCTCCGCCCTCATCCGCCCGCTCATGCGGGGCGGCCTGCAGGGGCTGCGCGACATGAGAACGACAGCGGAGGGCCTCGCCCTCGCCGCACACGGAGAGGAACAATGAGCGTCCTTGCTTCTATACCGTCCCCGCCGGTGAGCTCGTGGAGCGTCGGCCCGCTCACGATTCGCGCGTACGCCCTGGCGATCATCTGCGGCATCGCCGCCGCGTGGTGGATACTTCTGCGGCGGTATCGCGCCAAAGGGGGGCCGGACGTCGTCGTCGGAGACCTCCTCTTTTCCATGGTGGTCTTCGGAATCGTCGGCGCGAGGATCTACCACGTCGTCACCGACCATCAACTCTACTTCGGCAGGGGCAAGAACCCGCTTCAGGCTTTTGCCGTCTGGAACGGCGGCTTGGGCATTTGGGGCGCGATAACGTTCGGCGGGGTCGGCGCCTGGCTCGTGGCGAGGCACTACGGGCTGCGTCTCATGCCGATCGGCGACGCCATAGCCCCCGCGCTTCTCACGGCTCAGGCGATAGGCCGGATCGGCAACTACTTCAACCAAGAGCTGTATGGAAAGCCGACTTCCGTCCCCTGGGCGCTGGAGATCGACGCCCGCCACATCGTCGGAGGATACCCCGAGGCCACGACGTTCCATCCGACTTTCCTCTACGAACTGCTGTGGTGTTTGGCGGGGGCAGTGTTGCTCGCCCTGCTCGACAGGCGGTTCAAGCTCGTCGGCGGCCAGCTTTTCGCCTGCTACGTCATGTACTACACGGCGGGCAGACTGTGGATCGAGACGCTGCGCATCGACAAGGCGAATCTTGTGTTCGGCTTGCGCCTGAACGTTTGGACCTCAATCATTGTCTTCCTCGGCGGGCTTGTCGCATTCGTCGTCCTCCGCCGACGCGTGAAGGAAGACCCCGACGTCGACGACATCTGGGTGAGCGACGAGGCGCGCCAGAAGTTCCTCGAGCGCATAGGCTCGGAGGAGGACGCAGAAAAGGGCAAGGCTGAAAAGGACGTCGACGCCGAGGGGAAGGACGGCGCCGATGCCGGGAAAGGCGCCGACGGCGAAGAAGTCGGCGAACGGGACAAACTGACCAAATGGGAGAAGGAGGCTCGGAGGAAGATCGCCGCCGCCCAAGAGAAGGCAGGGCTGGCCAAGAAGATCTCCGAGCTCGCAGCCGAAAAGTCCGGCGAAGGCAAGCCCGACGGGGTCGAGGGGAAAACGGAGAAACCCGAAGCTTCCCCTGCGGCCGCGGAGACGGCCGACGCCGACGGAGGGACGCCCGAAGCGGCACGGGAGGCCGACGGGCAGAAGCCCTAGGCTTTCCAAAGAGCGCCGAAGGGGCAAAAGAGGCTGGGGACCGGCTGCGAAAAGCCCAAACCGTCCGATGCGAAGCCAGGGGCCGCAAAAGGCGGTTATGAAAGCGCAGCGATTCGTCGCCGTCGACGTGATGTGGCGCTCAACGCTGTGCGCGTTGAGTGCCGCGCCGCCCTCGCTCGGGTAGTCTTGGATACATGCGAAGAGCGAAGATTGTGTGTACCTTGGGCCCTGCAACCGATTCGCAGGAGGAAATCCTTGCTCTGGCGAGAGCCGGAATGAATGTCGCACGCATCAACGCGTCGCACGGGACCCACGCCGAGCACGAAGAGCGCATTCGGCGCGTCCGCAAGGCTGCCGAGATCACGGGGCAGGCCATCGCTGTCCTCGTCGATCTCCAGGGCCCCAAGATTCGCCTCGGGCGTTTCGCCGACGGGCCCCACGATCTAGCCATCGGAGACATATTCTCGATAACCACCGAGGACGTTCCCGGAACGAAGGAACTTGTTTCCACGACCTACGAGGGACTGCCAGGCGACTGCAAGCCCGGCGACCGCATCCTCATCGACGACGGCAAGGTGGCTGTCCGCGTGCTTGACGTCACGGACACGACCGTGCGCACGGAGGTCATCGTCCCCGGCCCCGTTTCGAACAACAAGGGCGTCAACCTTCCCGGCGTCGCCGTTTCCGTTCCGGCGCTTTCTGAGAAAGACCGCGAGGACCTCGAATGGGGTCTCAACTTCGGCACCGATTTCATCGCGCTATCCTTCGTCCGCACTCCCTCAGACGTCGACGACGTCCACGAGATCATGGACCAGGTCGGAATCCGCCGCCCGGTCATAGCCAAGATCGAAAAGCCCCAAGCCGTCGAGAACTTGGAGGATATCGTCAGGGCCTTCGACGGCATCATGGTCGCGCGAGGCGACCTCGGCGTCGAGCTTCCCCTCGAGCAGGTGCCGCTCGTGCAAAAGCGGGCGATTTCTTTGGCTCGCAAGCGCTCGAAGCCCGTCATCGTCGCCACTCAGGTCTTCGATTCTATGATCGACAATCCGCGCCCGACGCGCGCCGAGGCCTCAGATTGCGCGAACGCGGTCATGGACGGCGCCGACGCCGTCATGCTTTCGGGAGAAACCTCCGTCGGAAAGTTCCCGATCGAGTGCGTCGAGACGATGTCATCGATCATCGAGTACGCCGAGGAACACGGGATGGAACAAATCCCGCTCATCGGCAACCTTCACAGGACGCGCAACGGCGTTATAACTCGCGCCGCCATGGAGATCGGCGAAGCTCTGGGCGTGAAAGACCTCGTCGTGTTCACGGAAACCGGCCAGACTGCTCGACGCGAGGCACGGCTGCGCGCACGCCTTCCCATTCTGTGTTTCACCCCCGACCCTGATGTGCGCAATCAGCTTGCGCTCACATGGGGCTTGACGACGTTCACCGTTCCCCACGTCAAGCACACCGACGATATGGTGGCGCAAGTCGACCATCTTCTGCGCGAGCTCGGTATGGCCGTGGACGGAGATCGCATCGTCGTCGTCGCAGGAATGCCCGCTGGCGAGTCCGGTTCGACGAATACGATTCGAGTCCATAAAATGGGTGAGACGCTTCCTCGGCACGGCTGAGGAACCGGCTCCTGTGGTGGAATTGGCAGACACACCGCACTCAAAATGCGGCGCCTCGTGCGTGCGGGTTCGAGTCCCGCCGGGAGCACACTCTTCTGTGGCGGGCCTTTTCCTGGGCATCGCGTCTTTGCAGTTTTCGGACTTCCGTTAAAAAAACACCACGTTGCGCGGTTCGTCGCGCTAGTATGGACGCATCACGAATCAAATCGGAGGCACAGTCGAAGGAGACAGTACATATGGCAAATGATGCTGACTCGGGGACCGAGCAGGCCTCGACTCCGAGCACGGCGTACCGTGCCTTGGTCGTCGAAGACGAAGCCCTTATCAGGCTGGACATCGTCGAAACCCTTGAAGAAGCCGGATTCGAGGTCGTCGGGCAGGCCGGCGACGGCGAAAAGGCCATCGAGCTTGCCGCGGAGCTTGACCCGGACCTCGTCGTCATGGACGTGAAGATGCCCGGGATGGACGGCATCACCGCGGTTGAGAAGATTCTAGCGGCGAAAAGATGCGCCGTCGTCATGCTCACCGCATTTTCACAGAGCGAGCTCGTCGAAAGGGCGCGGGACGCGGGCGCCATGGCGTATGTGGTCAAGCCCTTCACTCCCGCGGACCTCATTCCCGCCGTCGAGATCGCTCTTTCTCGCAGCCAGGAGATCCTTGCGCTGGAAAACGAGGTTTCCAATCTTGCGGAACAATTTGAGACGCGCAAAAGGGTCGACCGGGCCAAAGGCCTTCTCGAGGCGAAGATGGGGCTGTCCGAGCCCGAGGCCTTCCGGTGGATCCAGAAGACGTCGATGGACCGTCGGCTCACGATGAGGGAGGTTGCGGACGCAGTCATCGAACAGGTCGGCGGCCGCGACTGACACCCGTCACCTCCGAACGAACACTAGCGACAGCCTTCCCACGGCGGTCAACTCGCCGGAGTCGTCGCGTATCTCGACGCCGACGCACATGCTCGACCGCCCTCGATGAACGACGGTCGCCTTTGCCGTCACGCATCCCTCCGTCACCGAGCGCAGCTGGCTCACGGACAGTTCGGTCCCCACCGGGACACGGCCGGCGGGAGCGTTGAACATCGCCAGCACCGACCCGGCATGTTCGACGAGCACGCCGTTGGCGCCGCCGTGCAAAAGCATCAGGCCCTGGCGGTTTCCCTCCGTCGGCATGCGCATCTCGACTGCTTCGGCGTCCGCGCGGACGAAGCTCAGCCCCATGCGCGAGGCCAGCTCGCCAAGGGCGCTTTCGCCGAATTCCTCAAGTGAATGCATGCCGACGATCGTAACAGCTCCCGGGGTCGCGCCGGCCGAAAGCCGAAATCGCTTCGCTGAAAGCCCAGGCCGCTTCGCTGAAAGCCCAGGTCGCCTCGCCGAAAGTCCAGTCGCCTCGCCGAGGAGGCGGACTGTTTGGCTCGCGGGGGAAAACACGGCCGAAGCGAGGCGCCGCTTCCGTCCGGAAGCTCCGGGGCCGCCAGGAGGCACTAGAGTTGTAAGGGTGAAAGACTCGACTCTCCTTCTCATTGACGGCCATTCGCTCGCGTTTCGGGCGTTCTACGCCTTGCGCGCGGAAAACTTCGTCACCGACGGCGGGCAGCACACAAATGCGGTTTCGGGCTTCCTCACCACGTTTCTCAAGCTCATCGCCGATTACGAGCCCACTCACATCGCCGTCGCCTTCGACCTTCCCGGCGGGACTTTCCGCACGCGAATGTACGGTGACTACAAGGGGGGCCGCGGCGAAACCCCGGCGGAGTTCGCGGGGCAGATCGAGCTCATCCAACAGTCTTTGGACGCCATGGGCGTCCGCTGGCTGACCGTTGAGGACTATGAGGCCGACGACATCGTCGCCACGCTTTCCGCGCGAGGGGAAGGAAGCGGGATGCGAGTCTACATATCCTCGGGGGACAAAGACGCTTTCCAGCTTGTGGACGAGCGGTGCACGGTCCTCTACCCGATGCCTCGGTCTGAGACGCAGGTCCTCGACGCCGACGGCGTCCTCAACAAGACGGGCGTGCTCCCTTCCAACTATCGGGACCTTGCTGCGCTCGTGGGGGAGAACGCCGACAACATCCCTGGCGTCCCGGGGGTGGGGCCCAAAACGGCGGCCAAATGGATCGCGGCCTACGGAGGCGTCGAGGAAATTCTCGCCCACGCCGACGAGATCAAGGGAAAGGCCGGCGAATCGCTGCGGGCCAACGCCGAGCAGGTGCGCCTCAACATGACGCTGAACGAACTCGTGCGCGACCTCCCGATCGTCGAAGACATAGAGGAACTGCGCCCGATCGGAGTCGACAGGGACGCCCTTCACGCGCTGTTCGACACCCTCGGCTTCCGCAATCTGCGCAGCAGGGTGCTCGCCGAGATCCCGGCGCGCGGCGGGGGCGACGCCGACGCATCGGGGAAAGCAGCGGAGGTCTTCGTTTCGCGCGAGCCCTTCGCCGAGTGGCTCGCGCAGGTCGGGGGCCCGTGCGGCGTCGTCCTCGTCGATTCCGACGCCTTGCCTTCGGGCGGGGCGGTCGCCGTCGGCGCCCCCGGCGGAAGGGCGTGGGTTCGCCAGTGGAAGGACGACGCGGAAGCCCTCGGCGCCTTCCTAGCCGATCCATGCCGTCCCAAGGTCTTTCACGGGGCGAAGGGCGCGGGGCACGCGCTTCGCAACATCGGCGTCGAACTCGACGGGGTGCGCCGCGACACGCTTCTCCAAGCCTATTTATTGCATCCTGACCAGCGGGTCTACGACCTTGACGACCTCGTCATCCGCTATCTGGGTAGGGAGATCGAGGGCCGAAAGAGCCCGGCGACGCTTTTCGACGACGTCGATTCCGACGACGGCGCGGCAGCCGCCGCGGCGCTCGTCGAGCTCGCCGATGCCTTCGACTCCGAACTCGCCGAAAGGGGAGAGGACGGAGCCCTGCTTGACCTCGAAATGGCGGTTTCCCGCACGCTCGGGGAAATGGAGGACGCGGGGATAGCCGTGGACGAAGGCCTTCTCGAACAGTTGAGGCAGGACTTCGACGGGAGGGTGTTCGCGGCGGCCCGCTCGGCCTACGACGCCATCGGGGGCGAGGTCAACCTGTCGAGCCCCAAGCAGCTTCAGGAGGTCCTCTTCGACCAGCTGGGACTGCCGCCGACTCGCAAGACGAAATCCGGTCACACCACCAACGCCGACGCCCTCGCGAACCTTGCCGTGAGCATCGCCGGACGCGAGGACGACAAAGCCCTCGCGGGCCAGCAGTTCCTCGCCTCCCTCCTCGAGCACCGCGACGCCATCAAACTGCGTCAATCCGTCGTCGGCCTTCAGCGGTCGGTCCGCGACGGGCGGATACACACCACGTTCCAGCAAACCGCGGCGGCAACCGGCAGGCTCTCCTCGACCGACCCCAATCTTCAGAACATCCATGCGCGAACCGCGGAGGGCCGCAGCATCCGCGCAGCCTTCGTGCCCGGAGAGGGCTATGAATCGATCATGACGGCGGACTATTCGCAGATCGAGATGCGGCTCATGGCGGCGCTTTCGGGCGATGTCGAGCTCATAGAGGCGTTTCGCGAAGGCGCGGACCTGCACACCTACGTCGCCTCGCGCGTCTACGGCGTTCCCGAGGAAAAGGTCACGGCAGACGACCGCTCGCACATCAAGGCGATGAGCTACGGCCTGGCCTACGGGCTCTCCGCCTACGGGCTGTCGAAGCAGCTGCGCATTTCGGTGGCCCAGGCGCAGGCGCTCATGGACGATTACTTCTCGCGCTTCGGCAGGGTGCGCACGTATCTCGACTCCCTGGTCCAGGAGGCCCGCAAGGAGGGGTACACTCAGACGATCCTCGGACGCCGCCGCTATCTTCCCGACCTCAACTCGACCAACAGGCAGGCTCGGGAGGCGGCCGAACGCATGGCCCTCAACGCCCCGATCCAGGGATCGGCGGCGGACATCATCAAGCTCGCCATGGTCGCCGTGGTCGATTCGATGAAAGAGATGCGCTCGCGCGTTCTGCTGCAGGTCCACGACGAACTCGTCCTGGAAATCGCGCCGGGGGAGCGCGACGCCGTCGAGGCCGTCGTCCGGCGGGAGATGGAGAACGCCGTCGAGCTGGCGGTTCCGCTCTCCGTGGGAATAGGCGTGGGTTCGTCTTGGCGTGAGGCCGCTCACTGACACTTCCGTTTTGCGCGGACGATGAGCGTTCCGGGAATCCAGGGAGACCGCTCCGGGCCCCATCCGCCCCAGACGACCTCCCTCCCCTCCGGCCACTCGGGCTCCCACACGCGTTCGATCGCGAAGCCCGCAGCCGCCAGGGCGTTCATGTGCTCGCTCAGCGTGTGGTGGCATTCGACGTAGACCAGCTCGCCGTCGTCCCCGCGCTCAACGTAAGGATCGGAAGAGAAGTAGGACGTCGTGACGGTCATGTCGCGCTTCGTCGGCGAGTCAGGGAACATCCATCGCACGGGGTGTGGGGCCGAATAGGCGAAGACCCCTCCGGGGGCGAGCACTCTCGCCACGCCGGCAAACAGGGCTTCGAGGTCCTCGACGAAGGGGACGACGCCGAAGCTCGTGAAGACGACGTCGAAAGAGCCGTCGGCGAAGGGAAGGCGGAGCCCGTCGGCTGCGACGAGCGGCGCCTTCGCCAATGCGGACGCGTTGATCGACGCCGCCTCGGCCAGCATGCCGGGCGAGACGTCGGTTGCGACGACGCGGGCGCCCAGGCCCGCGAGATATCTGGAGCACTGCGCCGCCCCCGCCCCGATTTCGAGGATGCGGGAGCCTCGAAGCTTCGACGGATCGCCCAGTATCTCGGCCTCGGATTCGTCGAGCCCCTCCGGCCCCCACACGAAGTCTGCCTCGCCCAGCACGTCGCCGTGTTCTGCCAGGTAGTCCGCGGCGTTGGCGGACCACCAACGCGAATGCGCAACGCTGGGACGTTCGTCCGGGTCCAGGGGTTCGCGGCCCACCCACATGGCAATCTCCTTTGTGTGACAAAGCCCGGTTCAGAGCCGATTGCGGGAATCGATCAGATTATCCGCGTCATGACGCCACAAAGCGCTTGCGCAGCCGAGAATCGTCCCGTAGACTCTGGACTTGGTGTGGGCCTTCCACATCGTATTTATCCATATCTCTACAATTGTCCGTATCGGAGTCATTATTTCATGACCGCAAACACCCCCGCCTCGCTGCCCGAGGTCGCAATCAACGACATCGGGTCCGAGGAAGACCTTATTGCCGCCGTCGATGCAACCATCAAGTATTTCAACGACGGCGACATAATCGAAGGAACTGTCGTCAAAGTCGATCATGACGAAGTTCTTCTCGATGTCGGCTACAAGACAGAGGGGGTCATCCCCTCGAAGGAACTGTCGATAAAGCACGACATCAATCCCGACGAAGTCGTCGAAGTCGGCGACCAAGTCGAGGCGCTCGTCCTCCAAAAGGAAGACAAGGAAGGCCGTCTGCTCCTTTCGAAGAAGCGTGCGCAGTACGAACGTGCGTGGTCGCAGATCGAAGAGGTCAAGGAAGCCGACGGTGTCGTCACCGGTACGGTCATCGAAGTCGTCAAGGGCGGCCTCATCCTCGACATCGGTCTGCGCGGATTCCTTCCCGCTTCCCTCGTCGAAATGCGTCGCGTCCGCGATCTTCAGCCCTACATCGGCCGGGAGATCGAGGCGAAAATCATCGAACTCGACAAGAACCGCAACAACGTCGTCCTCTCGCGCCGCTCGTGGCTCGAGGAGACCCAGTCCCAGGCGCGCGGCGAGTTCCTCACGAACCTTAAGAAGGGGCAGGTGCGCGACGGCGTCATCTCCTCCATCGTCAATTTCGGCGCCTTCGTCGATCTCGGCGGCGTCGACGGCCTCGTCCACGTTTCCGAGCTCTCTTGGAAGCACATCGACCATCCTTCGGAGGTCGTCGAGGTCGGCCAGAAGGTCACCGTCGAAGTCCTCGACGTCGACATGGACCGCGAGCGCGTCTCTCTCTCGCTCAAGGCCACGCAGGAAGATCCCTGGCAGACTTTCGCGCGCACCCACGGCATCGGCCAGATCGTGCCCGGCAAGGTCACGAAGCTCGTGCCTTTCGGAGCTTTCGTCCGCGTCGAGGACGGGATCGAGGGCCTCGTCCACATTTCGGAGCTGGCCCAGCGCCACGTCGACTTGCCGGAGCAGGTCGTCAAGGTCGGCGAGGACGTCTTCGTCAAGGTCATCGACATCGACTTGGAGCGCCGCCGCATCTCCCTCTCGCTCAAGCAGGCCAACGAAGGCGTGGATCCCCACTCGGAGGATTTCGACGCTTCGCTTTACGGCATGGCCGCGGAGTACGACGAGGACGGCAACTACAAGTATCCCGAGGGCTTCGACCCCGAGACGAACGAGTGGCTCGAAGGCTTCGAGGCTCAGCGCGAGGCTTGGGAGAACGAGTACGCCGCAGCGCAGGCCCGCTGGGAGGCCCACAAGGCTCAAGTCGCCAAGGCGTTGGAGGCCGACGCCGCCGCTGCTCCGGCTCCCGAGGAGACCGAGTCGGCGCAGGCGTCTTACTCTTCCGGCTCGGAGACGGGCGGAACGCTCGTGTCCAACGAGGCTCTCGCCGCGCTGCGTGAGAAGCTGACGAACAACTGACGTCTGGCCGCTTGACGACCGGTCGCGAAGGCGCGGGGCACGACAGAGCCCCGCGCCTTTTTGCGTCCGCGCCCGCCCGGCAGGGGGCGGACCTGCAGCGGGGTTTTGGAAGAAACTCTATAAGTGCCTTCACTTGCGCCCCGCGCCCGCAGCGGACAGCGCCTTCACAAGGGCGGCGGATCGATTGGGACCATCGTCGCGCTCAGCGTCCCGCGCGTTTCCCGATTCTTTCTTCGAGTCGATTCGCCAGCCGCGCCCCTTGACCTGCTGTGGGCTGCGTCTCTAACCTAAGTATGTCGGCATGTGGAACTTTAGTTCCGCATCGTGGAAGTTCTCTCCTGCCGACAACGGAAACCTACCGGTTCTACCGGAAGTTGAAGGGAAGAGATGTGTCAATGAAGACAACACCCCTTGGCGGCGATGCCGTCACCTCTGCCGAGCGGGCCGAAATCGCGGCCACCGGCACTGTCGAAAGCTTGCAGCCTACGACCCGTCGAACGATGGGCAAGACCTCCTACTTCTTCGCCTGGCTCGGCGGCTGCGTTTCCATCGGAACGTTCACAATGGGCTCGAGCCTGGTGGGAACGCTCAATCTCCTGCAGTCGATCGTCGCCATGACGATTGGATGCTTCGTCATCGGATTCTGCCTCATGCTCAACGGGGCGGCAGGATACAAGTACGGCATCCCTTTCGTCGTTCACGCGCGGGCCTCGTTCGGCTTCCATGGGACGGCCCTTCCGGGCCTCGTGCGAGCCGTTCCCGCCCTTGTGTGGTACGGATTTCAGAGCTGGATCGGAGCTGCGGCCCTCTCGAAGTGTTCGGGGATCATCTTCGGCTTCGAGAACGTCTGGTTCTATTTCGTCGTCCTCCTCGGGCTTCAGACGCTCCTGTCCATCTTCGGCTTCGAGGGGATCAAATGGCTGGAGAACGTCGGAGCGGTTTTCATCATCCTCTCGCTGATATACATGTTCGCCTCCACCGTCGCGAAGTACGGAGACCAGATTTCGGAGTCGCTCGGGGCGGGGAACGAGGGCACGTGGGGCCTGAAGTTCTGGAACGCGACGATGCTGTTCTTGGGCATTTATGCCACGATGATCCTCAATGTCTCGGATTATTCGCGCGAGCACTCGAAGGGAACGGGCCGCAGTCTCCTGACCACGATCTACGCTTTCTCGATCCTTCCCGTCACGGTGTTTATGGGGCTTATCGGGCTCATCGTCTCGCAGGCGACCGGAACTAAAGATCCCATTGACGTCTTCTCGGGCGCGGTCGACAACAAGCTGCTTCTCATCGTCACGCTTTTGTTCATCGTTTTTGCGCAGGTGACGACGAACGTCCTTAACAACGTCGTGCCCCCTGTCTACGTGCTGCAGGACATTTTCAAGATCCCGTTCAAACCCGCCGTGGCCCTCGTGGGCTTGCTTTCGATTGCCACCTTCCCGTGGAAGCTGGTCTCCAAGGAGTCGGCCGACGGGCTGCAGACCTTCGTCCAAATCTACTCGGCCTTCCTCGGGCCGGTCTTCGCGATCATGGCGGTCGATTACTATCTGATTCGCCGCCAGCGGCTCGACGTCGTCGAACTGTACAAGAAGGACGGCAGGTTCAAGGGCGTCAACTGGGCCGCATACGTCGCCACCCTGGCCGGCGTCGCCGTGGCCTTCGTCTTCGAAGCGGTCGCGTGGTACTCGTCGCTCATCCCGGCGGGCCTCATTTACTATCTGCTCATGACGATGGGGCCGTCCAGTTTGAGACGATACGCAGAAATTGGAAGCCGCGAAGCGGATCGAACCGAAACTGAGGGCGACGGCGCGAATCGCGCCGAACCCGGCGACGCTTTCAGCGCGCAACGCAAGGAAGGAAGCCAGGCATGAGAATCCTAGTCGTCAACGTCAACACGACCGAGTCGATGACCGAGTCGATCCGCAAGGGAGCCGCGGCCGCGGCGTCGCCCGGAACCGAAGTCGTCGGCCTCACTCCCTTCTTCGGCGCAGACTCGTGCGAGGGGAACATGGAAAGCTACCTCGCCGCCGTCGCCGTCATGGACAGGGTCCTCGCATACGACGAGCCCTACGACGCCGTGGTCCAAGCCGGATTCGGCGAACACGGCCAGGAGGGGCTGAAAGAGCTTGTCGAGGCGCCCGTCGTCGACATCACCGACGCCGCCGCCCATCTGGCGATGCTCCTGGGCTACCGCTATTCGGTGGTCACCACCCTCGACCGCGCGGTTCCCCTCATCGAGGAGCGCCTGCTTTTGGGCGGCCTGTCGAGTCACTGCGCCTCCGTTCGATCGTCGGGCCTGGGCGTTTTGGAGCTCGAAGGGGAGGAGAGCACGGTGGTCGACGCGATCGTCAGGCAGGCCGAGCTCGCTTTGAAGGAGGACGGCGCCGAAGTGATTGTGCTCGGCTGCGGGGGGATGGCCGGCCTCGACAAGGCCATTGAGGAGAGGACCGGCGCGCCCGTGGTCGACGGCGTCGCCGCGGCCGTCAAGCTCGCCGAATCCCTCGTGGGGCTGGGCCTGAAGACGTCGAAGGTGCGCACGTACGCGCCGCCGCGGCCCAAGACGATCGTCTCTTGGCCGCTGTCGCGCCACATCTCACGGGACGGATCGAGCGCATAGCAAGATCCTCCGGCAGACCGTCGCGCCTAAAGTCCGCCGCGTTGCGGCGGCTGTCACGCACAACCGAATCCGTCACGCACAACCAAATCCGTCACGCACAACCAAATCCGTCACGCAATCAGTCGGCGGCGTCCGCATCACGCAATTCAGCGGACGCAGCCGAACCGGACCGAAAGGTCTGCTGGCCCTTCCCATCACCCCGCGGGCTGCGGCCGACTCTTACATCGCGGGGGAGTTCCGAAAGGGACGCCGCCGGTTTGCGGCGTCGTCGCCGCAAACCGCCTACAGAAAGGAATTCCGTGAGTACACAAGTTCCCGAGGGCCTTTCGCCACGGCTGTACAACGAGGACCTGGCTCCGGCCGAACAACGAACCTGGACGTTCTACTCCCTTTTCGCCATGTGGATGTCAGACATCCACTCGATCGGCGGATACACCTTCGCCGCGGGGCTCTTCGGCTTGGGGTTGGGCGCCGGAAACGTCTTCTTGTCGCTGACCTTCGGCATCATCATCGCCTTCATGCTCATGAACCTCTCAGGTTGGATGGGGCAGGCGACGGGACTGCCGTACCCGGTTCTCGCGCGCATCGCCTTCGGCACCTTCGGCGCCAACGTCCCCGCGCTCATCCGAGGCTTCGTCGCCATCGCCTGGTATGGCATCCAGACTTATCTCGCCTCCCACGCCGTCGTCATCCTCGTGCTCAAGCTCGTTCCCGACATCAAAGGCACCGTCTGGACAACGACGAACATCCTGGGCCTGTCGCTGATCGGATGGGTAGCCTTCCTCCTTATGTGGGCGCTCCAGCTTTTGCTGCTGCGCAACGGCATGGAGACGATTCGCCGCTTCCAGGACTGGGCGGGGCCGGCCGTGTGGGTGGTCATGGCTCTTCTCACCGTCTACATTCTCTACCAGGCCGACTGGCAGGTGAACCTCGATCTCAGCAATGCGACGCCGAAGTTCGGAACGCTTCACGCATTCCTCGCGGCGACAGCATTGACGGTCAGTTACTTCTCGACCCTCATGCTCAACTTCTGCGACTTTTCGCGCAACGCACCCGACCGCCGGTCGGTGACGCGGGCCAATCTGTGGGGGCTTCCGGTCAACTTCATCGCCTTTTCCGTGGTCTCGGTGCTTGTCACGGCAGGAACGCTCAAAGTCTATGGAAAGTACATCTTCGACCCCGTAGAGGTGGTCAGCCGCATCGACTCGGTGCCGGCCGCGATCCTCGGGGCGATCACCTTTGCGGTGGCGACCCTCGGCATCAACGTCGTAGCAAACTTCGTCTCGCCGGCGTACGACTTGGCCAACGCCGCCCCCAAGCACATCGACTTCAAGAAGGGCGGCCTCATATCGGCCTGCATCGCCTTGGTCATCCTTCCCTGGCGACTGTTCAACAGTCCCGTTGTCGTCAACATCTTCCTCGAAGGGGTCGGGGCGGTGCTCGGGCCGCTGTTCGGGATCATCATGGTCGACTATTTCATCCTGCGCAGGCAGAAGGTCCTCGTGCCAGATCTGTTCAAGGAAGAGGGGCACTACACCTACGCCAAAGGCTGGAACATGAAGGCCATATGGGTGACCGTGGGATCGTCGATCATTTCCGCGGCCTTCGTGATCCTCGGAGTCCTCGCGAAGACGGACGGCCCCTTTGCAAAGGGAGGCAAGGCCGCCCTTGACATGCCGTTCTTTGAGGCGGCCTCCTCTTTCTCGTGGTTCATAGGCGCGGCCCTCGGCGGCCTTCTGACCTACCTGACGATGAGGAACGACGATTCTCTTCGCGAGTCCGTAGCCGCCGCAATGGCCGCCGAAGCCGAGAATGCGGACAAAGCCGCCGAGGCTCAGGGCTGAGAGTGGCGATCGGCCTCCGCCGAGAGGGCGCCGGCGATGTCGTCGGCTGTGCAATACAGCGTCGGAACTATCGAGTTTTTGATGAGGTAGTCCGTGATGCGCTCGGCGGGGGCCGAAACGGAGACGGCGAGATACAGATCTCCGGGAACCGGAACGGCCACGCAGCGCAGACCGCGTTCGTGCTCGCCGTTGTCGAGCGCGTAGGAGCGTTCGCGGGTCAATTCGATTTCCCGTATGAGTTCGTCCTTGTCGGTGATCGTCGTCGGCGTGAAGGCACGCAGCTGGGTCCGCTCGATCGTCGCGAGGGCCTGAGCGTGGGGCATGGCTGCGAGAATCGCCTTGCCGACGCCTGTGGCGTGGAGGGAGACCTGGTTTCCGACCTCGGTGAACATGCGCCGTGCGCGCTCGGAGGGGACGTGGGAGATGTATCGTGCATAGTCTTGGTCGAGCATCGCCACGGAAACCGATTCGTCCAGGGTGACGACGGCCTTCGTGAGGATCGGGCGGAGGGCCACCCCGAGGGCGCCGCCCGCGTAGCGCGAAAGCGAGATGAGCCGGGTGCCCAGGGCATACTTCCTGTGCGGCGTCTGATAGATGTATCCGCTGACCATGAGCGTGCGCAGGAGGCGATGGGCGGTGGGTCTCGGCAGCTTCGCTTGTTTGCAAATGTCCGTCATGCTAATCGGCGAACCGGCGGAGGCGACGATCTCAAGTATGTCGAAGGCACGGCTCACAGCCTGAACCGTGGAATTTGATCGCGAGGTTTGCTTCTCGGTGGACATAAGCTGCTCCTTAGGCTGACTTACGTAGCCTACCCCATCGGTTTGGCGAGGTCTGCGGCTAGCAGCGCACGTCTCATAAACTAAAAATCGCTAAAGTCCCAAAACGTAACTAATAAAATCAAAAAACAATAAAAACGACGTTTTCTTTCCACTTCCGCATCGTGGAATTTTGCGTTAGAATCGTGGAAAGAGAGCGCGAAGTTCCCAGATCAACGACGATTTAGAAAGGGAAACACCAATGGCAACGAGGAAGATTTGGCGCGCCGAGCGCGTCGTGCTTCCCGACGGCGAAAAGCCCGCGGCGATTGCCGTCGAAGACGGCACGGTGGTTGGAATCCTCGAAAAGGACGCCCCGTGGGAAGCCGACGAGGAGGTGATCGTCCCCGACGACCAGGCTCTGATGCCGGGTCTGATCGACATTCACGTTCACGTCAACGAACCGGGCCGCACAGAATGGGAAGGGTATGAGACGGCCACTCGGGCCGCCGCGGCGGGAGGATTCACGACCCTCGTCGACATGCCCTTGAATTCGAGCCCGTGCACCACCTCGCTCGAAAACCTCGAGCTGAAGAAAGAGGCTGCGCGCGGCAAGCTTTCCATGGACGTCGGCTTTTGGGGCGGCGTCATACCGGGGAACATCCAGGAGCTGCGGCCCATGTGGGAGGCCGGAGTCTTCGGCTTCAAATGCTTCCTCGGCGATTCGGGGCTCGACGAGTACCCGTACGTCGACCGGCCCACGCTGCTGGCGGCGATGAAGGAGATCGCTTCCTTCGGCGGCCTTCTCATCATTCACGCGGAGGACGCCTCGGTCCTCGACTCCGCGCCGGGGTGCGACGGACGCTCCTACGAGGCCTTCATGAACTCGCATCCGGCCGAAGCGGAGAACGCCTCCGTCGATTTCGTCGTCGAAGCCGTTCGCCAGACGGGGTGCCGCGCGCACATCCTGCACCTCGGTTCGGCTGGCGCCGTCGATTCCATTCGGAGGGCCAAGGCCGAAGGCCTGCCGCTCACCGTCGAGACGGCGCCGCACTACCTGACCTTCGACGCCGAGGAGATACCCGACGGCGCCACCGAGTACAAGTGCTGCCCGCCCCTGCGCGGCCATGCCAATCGAATGAGCCTGTGGAAGGCGCTTCAAGAGGGCGTCATCGACCTCGTCGCCTCGGACCATTCGCCGTCGACGGCCGAGCTCAAGCACCTCGACACCGGAGACTTCGGCGCCGCATGGGGCGGCATCTCCTCGGTTCAACTCGGTTTCTCCGCAGTGTGGACGGAAGGGCGCAAGCTCGGGGCGAGCCTCAGCGACGTCGCCCGGTGGCAAGGCTCAAACCCGGCGGCCGTCGTCGGCCTCGCGGGCAAAGGATCCATCGAGGTCGGGGCGGCCGCCGATCTCATCGCGGTGGCCCCGGATGAGACCTTCGTCGTCGACAAAGACAAGCTCTTCCACAAGAACCCTGTGTCCCCTTACCACGGAAGGGAGCTCGCGGGCGTCGTCAAGGCGACGTGGCTGGCGGGCGAGCCCGTCGAGCCCAACGGCCCCGCGCGCGGGCGTGAAATCACGCGTGACAACAAGTAAACACCAAGCCATATTCCACTAAGGAGGAACTCACGTGGCACCACTTCCTATGCAGTCGATCAAGTCTCTCATCCGAGAGGTCGACTTCGAGGGGCAGAGTTTCATCTCGATCAATTCGATGACGAACGACCAGCTGCTCGCGCTCTTTGAGCTTGGACGCAACCTCGAGCTGCAGAACCGCGGAAACTGGCAGTTGTACCCCGACGCCATCGTCTCGCTTCTCTTCTTCCAGCCCTCGACGCGCACGCGCATGAGCTTCGAGACGGCGATGTACCGCATGGGCGGCAACGTCATCGTCGAAAACACCCCGCAGACGACGTCGTCGATCGCGAAGGAAGAGTCGCTGGCGGACATGCTCCGCTGCGTCTCCCAGTATGCCAACGTCATCGTGTTGCGCCACCCGAACGACGTCGATGCGCGCGAAGGCGCGTCGTACAGCTCGGCGCCGGTCATCAACGGAGGCTGGGGCCACTGGGAGCATCCGACCCAGGCGCTGCTCGACCTGTACACCTTGTGGCGCAAGTTCGGCCACATCGAAGGGCTCAAGGTCACGGTTGCCGCCGCGGACATGATCGAGGCGCGAACCGGCCACTCGATGGCGCAGGGCCTGGCACGGCTGGGCGCCGAGGTGACCATCGCCTCTCCCAAGGACAAAGCAGTTCCCCGCGAGGTCATCGAGAACATCAAGAAGAACTACCCGAACGCCAAGCTCGAGGAGGCCTACGACTTCGAGAAGGACTCCTTCAACGAGTTCATCCGGGACAAGGACCTCGTCTATCTGCCCGGCTGCTCGGCTCCCGCCGGCGCCACCGCCGAGGCCTTCAAGAAGGTGATGGACGATTACTTCGTCAAGCACGAGACGCTCGACGAGGAGCGCGAGAAGGGGCACATGATCTATGTGACCCACACGCTTCCGCGCCGCGCGGGCGAGATGGACCTCGCAATCGACGACACCCCGAACCAGCTGTGCTTCGAATCGATCCTCCACTCGGTGTCGATCCGCATGGCTCTGCTGACCGCGATCCTCGGCGCCTGAGTCGCCGCAAACAAAGCACTTCAAGGAAGGACAAACACAAATGGCAGATTTCGAGATTTTGGCAGGCGGCTACACCTTCAAGGCCGTCTATCATGAGGACATGGCGCCGGAGACGGTCGCCGCCTTCAAGAAGCACCTGCTGGGCCTGAAGTCGAAGATCATTCACGTGCGCTGGTCGGGCCAGGCCGGGTGGATCCCCTTCGGGGACCTCGATCTGGGCATCGGACACGAGAATGGAACCTGCTACCCGCTTCCCGGCGAGATCGTCATCTATCCGGGAGGAAAGTCGGAAACCGAGCTCCTCATCGGGTACGGTTACGTCAATTTCGCATCGAAGGCCGGCCAGCTCCCCGGCAACCATTTCGCCACGATCGTCGAGGGCAACGAGAACCTCAAGGCTCTGGGCGAGAAGTTCCTGTGGGAAGGCGCCCAGGACATCGAGTTCCGGCCTCTCTGATCGATCGGGGGCGTCTGCGGACGCCCCCGCGTCCGGGCCTCCGTTTACCGGCGGGCCCACGGGGGCCCGGACGCAGAAACACTCAGCAGGCCGCCGAGTTCGCTAGGAGATTTACATGGCACGCATGCGCGTCGTCGACGCAATCGTTCAGATCCTCGCAAAAGAGGGGGTGACGGTAACATTCGGAATCCCCGGCGCCGCGATCAACGGCCTGTATTCCGCGCTGAAGGCCGACGGACGGATCGGCCACATCCTCGCCAGGCACGGCGAGGCCCAGTCCCACATGGCCGAGGGGTACACGCGCGCCAAGGTCGGCAACATCGGCGTGTGTCTGGGAACGTCGGGCCCCGCGGGAACCGACATGATCACGGGAATGTACTCGGCCATGGCCGATTCGCTGCCCATCCTGTGCATCACCGGCCAGGTGCCCACGCCCAAGCTCGACAAAGAGGACTTCCAGGGAGTCGACATCGCTTCGATCGCCGCGCCGGTGACGAAGTACGCGAAGACGGTCCTGGAGCCCGCACAGATCCCAGGAATCTTCCAAAAGGCGTTTTACCTCCTGCGCGAGGGCCGCCCGGGCCCCGTCCTCATCGACCTTCCCGGCGACGTGCAGACGGCCGAGATCGATTTCGACGTCGATGCGTACGAGCCGATCGAGGTGCACAAGCCCGTCGCCTCCGACGCCCAGGTCACACGCCTCATCGACCTCATCGCCTCGGCCGAACGGCCGGTCCTCCTCGCGGGCGGCGGCGTCATCCAGTCCGACGGCTCGGACGCCCTCGTCGACCTGGCGGAAACGCTTGGAATACCGGTGATCTCCACCCTGATGGGCTGGGGCGCGATTCCCGACGACCACGTTTTGTCCCAGGGGATGGCCGGCATTCAGACCTCCCAGCAGTACGCGAACGCCACGCTTTTGGCCTCGGACCTCGTGGTGGGGATCGGCAACCGCTGGGCCAATCGCATGACGGGCGACCTTTCGGTTTTCCGCGAAGGAAGGAAGTTCGTCCACGTCGACGTCGAACCCTCCCAGATCGGCCGTGTTTTCGCGCCCGACCTCGGGATCGTCTCCGACGCCAAGGCGCTCATCGTCAAGCTCGCGGACAAGGCGCGCGAGTACAAGGAGGCCGGCAAGCTCGCCGACTGGGGCGTGTGGGCCAAGGAATGCGACGTCCGCAAGGCCACGATGCAACGCAAGACGGCCTTCGAGAACGTGCCGCTCAAGCCGCAGCGCGTCTACCAGGCGATGAACGAGGCGTTTGGGCGCGACACCCGCTACGTCACGACGATCGGGCTGTCGCAGATCCAGGCCGCCCAGCTCCTGCACGTCTACAAGCACCACCATTGGCTCGACGCCGGTCAGGCCGGGCCGCTGGGATGGACGATCCCCGCGGCGATCGGCGCATGCGTCGCCGACCCCGACACCCCGACCGTCGCGCTCTCAGGCGACTTCGACTTCAACTTCCTCATTGAGGAGCTGGCCGTGGCCGCCCAGTTCAACGTTCCGTGGGTGCACGTTCTGGTCAACAACGCCTACCTCGGCCTCATCCGCCAGTCGCAGCGGGCCTTCGACATGGACTACTGCGTGCAGCTCTCCTTCGAGAACATCAACTCGCCGGAGACGGAGGGGTACGGCGTCGACTACGTCAAGGTCGCCGAGGGCCTCGGATGCAAGGCGATTCGCGTGCGCAAGCCGGAGGACCTCGTCCCCGCATTCAAGCGCGCCCGGGAGATTGCCGACGAGCTGAAGGTCCCCGTTGTGGTCGAGTGCGTGCTCGAGCGCGTGACGAACGTTTCCATGGGCGCGGCGCTGAATTCCGTCAACGAATTCGAACCGCTTGCGGAGACGCCCGAGGACGCCCCCACGGCCATCCTTCCCCTCGAGCCCAAGCGGAGCTGAGCCGGGCGAGACGGCGGCATCGGCGTCTGGCGCCGACATTGAGCCCGAACGGGATCGGTCGGGCCCGGCGCGAAAAAGCCGGGCGCCGGCGAACCTGCTAAGCATGACATCGGCGGCCGGCCCGTCAGGGCTCGCGAGGCCGGCCGCCAACAGACGAAAGGACACATTATGGAGTACGCAGTCAACTGTTCGATCATGTTCAAGGAGCTTCCCGTCCTCGAGCGGGCCAAGGCAGCCGCCGACGCCGGCTTCAAGGCCGTGGAGTTCTGGTGGCCGTGGGACGTCGCGGTTCCCGAGCGCGAGGATATCGACGCCTTCGTCGCGTCGATCCGCGACGCCGGCGTTCAGCTCATCGGGCTCAACTTTTTCGCCGGCGACATGCCCGGGGGAGAGCGCGGACTCGTCTCGCTTCCCTCGCGCGTCGACGATTTCAAGGCAAACGTTCCCGTCGCAGTGGAAATCGGGCGGGAGCTCGGGTGCAAGGCGTTCAACGCCCTGTACGGCCTTCGCCAGGAGGGCGTCGACGCCGTGGTGCAAGACGCCGTTGCGATCGACAACCTCGAGTTCGCGGCCAAGGCCGCGGCCGAGATCGGGGCGACGGTTTTGGTCGAACCCGTTTCGGGCGCCGCCGGATATCCCTTGAAGACGGCCGCCCAGACCTTGGCCGTGGTGGAAAAGCTCAAGGCCGAGCGCGGCGTCGAAAACGTCGGCTTCCTGTGCGACCTCTATCACTTGGCCGCCAACGGGGACGACGTCTCGGCCGTCGCCGCGGGCGACGGAGGAGCAGCCGCCCACTGCCAGATCGCCGACTTCCCCGGCCGCGGGGAGCCGGGGACCGGCGACCTGGACATCGCGGGTTTGCTTGCCTCTATGAAGAAGGCGGGATATGACGGCTGGGTCGCGCTGGAGTACGTGCCCACCGTCGCCACAGCGGACTCTTTCGGCAACCTCCCAGAACTGCCGTAAACTCCGCCCCTGCCCGAGCGGGGCTCGCCATTTTGATCGACGCCGGCGAGCCCCGCTCGTTTTTGCGCCCGTCGGGCAAAGCGCCGTGCCTGCCGATCAAAGCGCCTAGAGCGGGTGGGAACGTCGGGTCTGACGAAGGCGCAGACCGGGAGGGGCGCCAAAACGCCTAGAGCGGGTGGAACGGCGCCCGCAGCCTCTGAGAACGGAGAGCTCCCGAATCAAAGGACTTCGAGCGGGCGGGGCCCGGACGGCGGCGTGAACACCTCGTCGAGGTCGCGCAGGATCTCCGGGGTGAGCGTCACCTGGAGGGCGGAGGCGTTTTCCTCCATGCGTTCAGGAGAAGATGTCCGGGGGATCGCGATCGATCCCGGCTCGCGCACCGCCCACGCGAGGGCCAGGGCCGCCGGCGTCGTCCCCGCCTCTGCGGCGATCTCGGAGAGGAGCTTTCCAGGCTGGCCCTGGAAGAGCCGTCCCTGCTCGAGCGGCGAGTAGGCCATGAGGTCCACGCCGCGTTCGCGCATGAGGGGGAGAAGATCGTATTCGGGGCCTCTTCGCAGAAGGTTGTACAGGATTTGGTTGGTCGCGGGGGTCACGCCGAGGTCTGCGAGATCGTCCATGTCCGCGGGGTCGAAGTTGGAGACGCCCCATGCGCCGATGAGGCCGTCGTCGACGGCGGCCTGCAGCGCCTCGACCGTCTCCTCGAGCCGGTGATGGCCGCGCCAGTGGTAAAGGTAGAGGTCGAGGCGATCGGTGTTGAGCCTGTAGAGCGAAGCTTCCAGCGCCCTGCGCACGCCCGACGCCGAGGCGTTCGAGGGAAGCACTTTTGAGACCAGGAATACGTCGTCGCGCCGTCCGGCGATCGCCTCGCCGACCAGCTCCTCACTGGCGCCGGAGCCGTACATCTCGGCCGTGTCGACCACCCGCAGGCCGAGGTCGAGGCCGCGGCGGATCGCAGTGATCTCCGAGTTGCGCTTGCGGCGATCCTCGCCGAGGAACCAGGTGCCGATGCCGATGGGAATGTCCGTGAGATTCATGTGTCAAGCGTAGTCGATCGCTGGGCTTGCGTTTGGGGGAAGCGACGGGTGAGAAAGCGGCGTGGGAGGCACGGGGCGCCGAAGCGAAAGGCGGCGACGACGGCGGGCACGGGCAACGATGCGGACAACTGGAAGATGCGCGATGATGTACGGGGAGGCCGCCCTTCTCAGGGCGACGGGCAACCCGTCCGATCTGGCGGTTGCCCGTGTCGACGTCCAGGGCCGTTCGCATGACGAGGCGGCGGCCCCTGACGCGGCGGCCGCACATTCTGATTGTGGCAACCATGCCATCGTGCAAAGGAGAAGCCGATGCTCATCGTGACGCTTGCCGGCGGAATCGGTTCGGGCAAGTCGACGGTCGCCGCGGCGCTCGCCGAATGCGGGGCACGGCTGCTTTCGCTAGACGACGTCGCCCGCGACGTCCTCTCGCCCGGCGAGGAAGCCGTTCGCGAGGTCGGGGATCTGTGGCCCGAGGCAGTGAGAGAAGGCAAAATCGACAGGGCTGCCCTCGCGAGGATCGTTTTCGACGACGCCGCGGCGCTCGCGCGTTTGAATGCCGTCGTCCACCCGAGAACGTGGGAGCGTGCGCAGGCGCAGCTTGCATCCTGGCGGGAGGAAAGCCTTCAAGCGCAGTCCGCGCGGGAGTTTGTCGTCGTCGTCGAGCTGGCTCTCCTCGCCGGAAGCCCGTACCAGGACGCTTATCACGGGACGATTGTCGTGGACGCCCCGGAAGACGTCCGCGTCTTGCGGCTTGTGGATTCGAGGGGCATGGACGAAGCCGACGCTCGGGCGAGGATCGCCAGCCAGACGCCGGCGTCGAGGGTGCGGGAGCTGGCCGACGTCGTCGTCGACAACGGCGGCTCCCTCGAGGACGCCGCCCGCGCGGCCCGCGAACTGTGGGAAGGATGGCTCGTCCCTTATGCCGCGAACATGCGGGAAGGCCGGCGCGTCTTTGGGGGCGACGCCCCGCCGAGCCCCGGGCAACGCGCTCGCGCGGCGGCTCGCCTGACGCGGCAGGGGGCCTTCATGAACCGGGAATCGGCCCTCGGAGGGGGAGGGGCGGCGCCTTCCCGGAAGGGCGTGGAGGCGGCCCTCGGAGGGGGAGGCGGGGAAACGGCCGGCGACAAAGGCGGCGGCGTGCTCGAAATCGTCGGTCCGGCCGATGAGTCTTCGCTTGCCAAGGCGGGTTTTGTCCCTTGCGCGGGTGAGCTGCGCGCGGCGAGTCAGACCTACAAGAGCCGTCGCGTTTCGCCCGACGCTCGCCGTGATGCGTCGGGCGATTCCGGCGATGTCGCGTCTGGATCTGGCAACTGTGCGCCAGGGGGGCCTCGCCTTTACGTTTCGGCCGATCCCCGCTTTGCGATGGCGGCCGTCGTGACGGGCGAGCACGATTGATGCGACGTCGGCGCGCCATTTGCGACGTTGCGACGCCGTTTCGCCTGCCAGCGGCCCGACGGTTTGCCTCGCCCGCGGTCCGGCAAGGCTTGCCTTGTCTGCCTCCGACCGCCGCTCCTCTCGCTGCGTTGTGAGCGAACATTCGTTCGGCATAGGCGCCTTTTCGTGTAAGCTCGAACCATGACGACCGAGATCGAATCCGAGATTGAGAGGGTCGAAAAGCCCTTCCAAGTGGTGTCGCAGTACGCGCCCTCCGGCGATCAGCCCGCGGCCATCGCGGAGCTGGCGGAGCGGATCGAGGCGGGGGAGAAGGACGTCGTCCTCTTGGGCGCCACCGGAACCGGCAAATCGGCGACGACGGCGTGGCTCATCGAGAAGGTTCAGCGCCCGACTCTCATCATTGAGCCGAACAAGACGCTGGCCGCTCAGATGGCGGCGGAGTTCCGCGAGCTTATGCCGAACAACGCCGTCGAGTACTTCGTCTCCTATTACGACTACTACCAGCCCGAGGCCTACGTTCCGCAAACCGACACGTTCATCGAGAAGGACTCCTCGATCAACGACGAAGTGGAGAGGCTGCGGCATTCGGCCACAAACTCTCTTCTGACTCGGCGCGACACCGTGGTGGTGTCCTCGGTCTCGTGCATCTATGGATTGGGCACGCCGCAGGAGTATGTGGCTCGCATGGTCCAGCTCGAAGTGGGGCAGCGGATCGACCGCGACGAGCTCATGCGTAGATTTGTCGGCATGCAGTACACGCGCAACGACGTCGCCTTCGCCCGCGGAACGTTCAGGGTGCGCGGGGACACGGTGGAAATCATCCCCGTCTACGAAGAGCTCGCCATCCGCATCGAATTCTTCGGCGACGAAATTGACGCGATCACGCTGCTGCACCCGCTCACGGGAACAGTGATCCGCCGCGTGGACCGCGCCCACGTCTTTCCCGCCTCCCATTATGTGGCGGGCCCCGAACGGATGGCGCGCGCGCTGGAAGGGATAGAGGCGGAGCTGGCCGAACGGCTGGATGTGCTTCAGACGCAGAACAAAATGCTCGAGGCCCAGCGCCTGCAGATGCGCACCAACTACGACGTCGAGATGATGCGAAACATCGGGTCGTGCGCTGGAATTGAGAACTACTCGCGCCATATCGACGGGCGAGGGCCCGGAACGCCGCCCAATACCCTGCTCGACTATTTCCCCGAAGACTTCCTTCTCATCGTCGACGAGTCCCATGTGACGGTCCCGCAGATCGGAGCGATGTACGAGGGCGACATGTCGCGCAAACGCACGCTCGTCGACTACGGCTTCCGCCTGCCCTCGGCCATGGACAACCGGCCGTTGAAGTTCCCCGAGTTCCTCGAACGGGTCGGTCAGACGGTTTACCTTTCCGCCACCCCGGGGAAGTACGAGACGGAGCACTCCGACGGCGTCGTCGAACAGATCATCCGACCCACCGGGCTCGTCGACCCCGAAGTCGTCGTCAAGCCCACGGAGGATCAGATCGACGACCTGCTCGGGCAAATCAAGGAGAGGGTCGAGCGCAACGAGCGCGTGCTCGTCACCACGCTGACGAAGAAGATGGCGGAAGACCTGACCGACTACCTGGCCGAACGCGACATCAAGGTCGAGTACCTGCATTCCGACGTCGACACCCTGCGCCGCGTCGAGCTTTTGCGTGAGCTGCGCCTGGGGACGTTCGACGTGCTCGTCGGCATCAACCTCCTGCGCGAGGGCCTCGACCTTCCCGAGGTCTCGCTCGTCGCGATCCTCGATGCGGACAAGCAGGGTTTCCTGCGTTCGACGACGTCGCTCATCCAGACGATCGGCCGGGCGGCCAGGAACGTCTCCGGCCAAGTCATCATGTACGCGGACTCGATCACGCCGAACATGCGCGAAGCCATCGACGAGACGAACAGGCGCCGCGCCAAACAGATGGCCTACAACGAGGAGCGCGGAATCGACCCGCAGCCGCTTCGCAAGAAAATCGCCGACGTCACGGACATGCTCGCCCGCGAAGACATCGACACGGCGGCTCTGCTCGAGGGCGGATACCGCAAGGAGAGGGCCGCGACGCCGGAGGCTCCGGCGACGTCGCGTGAAAGCGCCGCAGCCGAAGGGGAGCGCGACCTCAAGGGGCTCATCGAGGAGATGACGGAGCTCATGCACGAAGCCGCGGCGTCGTTGAAATTCGAACTCGCTGCGCGCTACAGGGACGAGATCAAAGGCCTCAAAAGCGAGCTGTGGCATTCCATGCAGGCCCAGAAGTAGACGCGCGACGCGTATCGAATCCCACAGACGGGCGTTGAACGCCTTGGCCGAAACGAGCAGGATGTTCGCGTAGAATTCGTGGTGGAGGGGAGTATTCCCACCCAACATCGGTTCGTCATCACGGAACGCTCCCGGACCGAGGCCAGCGATGGCGGGAAGAGACCTCCGGTTGTCCCTTGTAGACCGGAGGAAACTATGTCAATGCCCCTGAACGCGCTCGCCGCGACCGACGCCGCGCAGTCCATGCAGGTTCATATGCACGAGTGGCTCGCTCTGGGCGGGCTCGTCGTCGCCCTCATCGGCATGGACCTCTTTCTCCACCTGCGAAAACCCCATGAGCCGACGATCAAAGAGTGCACTAGGTGGCTTGTCTTCTACGTCAGCCTGGCCGTCGTCTTCGGCGTTTACACATTGTTCCGCCACTCGTCGAAGTTCGCATTCGAGTACTTCGCGGCCTATTTCACCGAGTACTCCCTCTCGATCGACAACATCTTCATCTTCATAATCATCATCGGCTCGTTCCGAGTCCCCAGGAAGTATCAGCAAAAGGTGCTCCTGTGGGGCATCGTCACAGCCCTAATCCTCAGGCTCGTCTTCATCCTTCTGGGCGCCACCCTCCTCGAGAGTTTTTCTTGGCTGTTCTTCATCTTCGCCGCCTTCCTCCTGTGGACGGCATGGAACCAGCTCCGCGAGGGCGTCGAGGACCGGAAGGACCCGGACCATGACGACGACGTGTACAAGCCGAACGCCGTCGTTCGCGGGGCGCGCAAGGTATTCATGGTCACCGACGGCTTCGTCGGAGACAAAATGCTGGTGCGGCGAAATCACAAAACCTTCGTCACGCCTTTCTTTCTGTGCATCATCTCCATCGGATCGGCGGACCTCATGTTCGCGCTCGACTCGATACCGGCGTCCTTCGGGCTGACCGCTCAACCGTTCATCATCTTCGCCGCCAACGCCTTCGCACTCATGGGGCTCCGCCAGCTCTTCTTCCTCGTCGAAGGGCTCCTCGAACGGCTCGTCTACCTCCACTACGGGCTCGCCGCGATCCTCGCGTTCATCGGCTTCAAGCTCCTCGTCGAGGCCTGTCACGGGCAAGGATGGCTCGAAATCGTGCCTGACATCCATCCCCTCGTCTCCCTCGCCGTCATACTCGTCATACTCGTTCTCACCGTCGTCACATCCCTCGGAAAGACGAAGCGCGAGGCCATCGAAGGCACGAACGTCGAAGAGGCCGGCGACGAGATCGAAGCCGGCCGGGTCGCCCAAGCCTTCCGCGAGAAGGGCGCCGAGCCGAGCGGCGCGCGGAAATCCGCAGACGGGCGGCAGCTCGAAGAATCGCAACGATCGGGAGAGGAACGGCAGCCCGGAGACGAGCAGCGGCCGGGAGACGGAAGTCTCTCAGGTCGCAAAGGCCCTTCGAACAAATAGCCCCGCAATTGGGGTTGAACTGCCCGGGGGTCGAGGGAGCCCGAGTCGGCCTCCGGGCGCGCGGGGATAGGCGAGAGCGCCCCCCCCGGCGCCGAGGCTTGGCTCGGCGGCCTAATCGTCGGGCGCCGTCTGCCCCAGCCGCGCGGCGATGATCGCGCACACGAAGATCTGAATCTGATGGAACAGGACCACCGGGACGATGACGGCGCCCACCGTCGAAGCCGGAAACAGGGCCTTGGCCATGGGCAGCCCCGTGGCCAAGGATTTCTTCGACCCGCACATGAGAACGACGATCCGGTCTTCCCTCGGCATTCCGATCTTCCCGGGGACAAACCACGTGAGGGCGAGCATCGTGGCGAGCAAAGCCACGGACAGGGCGAGGAGGACGAGAACCGTCCACACCGTCACGCCGGCCCACGCACCCTCGGCCGTCGCGTTGACGACCGCCGAAAGCACAATGAGGATGATCGAAGAATTGTCGATCTTCTTCACCATCGAACGCCGCGCTCGGAACCAGCCGCCCACAAACGGCTGAAAAAGCTGGCCCACGATGAATGGGGCGAGCAGCTTGGTCACGATCGATCCCAAACCGCCTCCGGAGGCCCCGCCGACGTCAAGGGCGAGGAGGACGAGGAGCGGCGTGACGAACATGCCGAGGATGTTGGAGATCGTCGCCGAACAGACGGCCGCCGCCACGTTTCCCTTCGCGATGGAGACGAAGGTGACCGAAGATTGAATCGTCGACGGAAGGATCGACAAGTACAGGAAACCGGTGGCAAATCCGTGTCCCCAAAAGGGCTCGGCAGCCTTGTACATGAGGAATCCGAAGGCCGGAAAAGCCACGTACGTCGCCAAAAGAACCGAAAGTTGCAGCTTGACGTTCGTGAGACCCGCGAGCACCTCGCTTGTGCGCAGGCGCATTCCATACACAAGGAAGACGAGGCATACCGACAGGTCCGCGACCGTCGAAAGAATCTCGCGCCCCTTGGCGGGAACAGGCAAGGCGAGCCCGAGGGCCATCGCCGAGACGATCCCCGCGACGAAAGGGTCGATCTTCAGCTTCGAAGGGCGCCGGCTCATGCCCTCAGTCTCCTGACCGTGCCCGTGCACTCCAAATCATGCCCCCGGTCTCCATCATGCCCCCGGTCTCTGCTTCGGCTCATGCCCGGGCTTTCAGTCTCATGCCCAAGGGTTGACCGCGGGATTCCAGACTCGCGCGTTCGCGTTCTTGATGACGCCGAGCTCGCGGAAGGGGTCGCCCGCCAGCACATTCAGGCCCGCCTCGGGGGAGTCGGCTTCGACGAGGATGAGGGCGCTGTCGTCTCCCAGCGGCCCGAAGGTCAGGACGGCGCCTGCCTCGTGAAGGTCGCGGAGGTGGGCGCGATGGGTCGGGCGATGCTCGGCGATGAGCTCGCTTTGGGCGACGTCGTACGTGTACTCGATTGCAATGATAGCCATGGGGTCAATTCTAGCGATTCCCTGGGATGAAGACCTTCTCGGACGCCAAAGAGCCTCTCGGACGCCAAAGAGCCTCATGGCCGCCGTCGGCCTGCCGCCGGTGGTAGGCAATCTCACGATCGCGATGCTTCGAACAGATGTTTTAAGGCGATACAATTGCCGGGTGATTGACGAGATCCGCATCCAAGGCGCACGTGAACACAACCTCCAAAACGTCGACCTCAGCATTCCCCGCGACAAAATGGTCGTATTCACGGGGCTTTCGGGGTCCGGCAAGTCGTCCCTGGCGTTCGACACGATCTTCGCCGAGGGGCAGCGCAGGTACATCGAGTCCCTCAGCTCCTACGCCAGGATGTTCCTCGGAAGGATGGACAAGCCCGACGTCGATTTCATCGAGGGGCTTTCCCCTGCGGTTTCGATCGATCAAAAGTCCACGAACCACAATCCGCGTTCGACAGTCGGCACGGTCACCGAAATCTACGACTACCTGCGCCTGCTATTTGCGCGCGCCGGCGTCCAGTTCTGCCCGGAATGCGGCGAGCAGATCCGCGCCCAGAGCGCCGAACAGATCGCCGACAGCGTATCGGCCTTGCCCGAAGGCACGCGTTTCCAGGTTCTCGCGCCGGTCGCCCGCGGCCGCAAGGGCGAGTACGCGGAGCTGTTCTCCCAGCTCGCCTCCGACGGATTCTCCCGGGCGCGGGTCGACGGCGAGGTCGTCCGCCTCGACAGCCCGCCGAAGCTGGAAAAGAACGTCAAGCACGACATCGACGTCGTCGTCGATCGGCTCGTCATCCGAGACGGCATATCCTCGCGCCTGAACGACTCGATCGAGACGGCGCTGAGGCTCGCCGGCGGCTTCGTCACCGTCGAGAAGATCGACGCCCCCGCGGACGACCCGACGCGCGAGCGCAGATACTCGGAAAAGCGTTCGTGTCCGAACGAGCACGAGCTGGGAATCGAGGAAATCGAGCCGCGCACCTTCTCCTTCAACGCCCCCTACGGCGCCTGCCCTGCCTGCGACGGGATCGGTTCGCATCTGCAGGTAGACCCCGAGCTCGTCGTTCCCGACGATTCGCTTACCCTGCGCGAGGGCGCCGTGGCCCCGTGGACGATCCACCAGGATTTTTTCACCCGGCAGCTTGAAGCCCTCGGCGAGGACCTCGGCTTCGACGTCGACACGCCGTGGCGAGACCTCCCGACGAAGGCGAAGAACGCCATTTTGCGCGGCAAGGACTACAAGGTGCGCGTGACCTATCGCAATCGATGGGGCAAGGAGCGCACATACGGAACGGGATTCGAGGGCGTCGTCGCCTATGTCAAGCGCAAGCACGGCGAGACCGAGTCCGACTGGTCGCGCAACCGATACGAAGGCTATATGCGCGAGGTGGACTGCAATGCGTGCGGGGGCGCCCGGCTGCGGCCTGAGGTCCTTGCTGTGCGCATCGACGGAAAGAACATCGACGACGTCTGCCGGCTTTCCATCGACGAGGCGAAGAAGTTCGTCGACACCGTCGAACTCGACTCGCGCCAGGCGAAGATCGCCGAGCAGGTCCTCAAGGAGATCAAGGCGCGTCTGGGGTTCCTCGTCGACGTCGGCCTGACGTACCTGAGCCTGTCGCGCGGCGCCTCCACGCTTTCCGGGGGCGAGGCCCAGCGCATTCGGCTCGCCACCCAGATCGGCGCGGGGCTCGCGGGCGTCCTCTACGTCCTTGACGAACCGTCGATCGGCCTTCACCAAAGGGACAACGAGAGGCTCATCGCGACGCTCACTCGGCTGCGCGACATCGGCAACACGCTCATCGTCGTCGAGCACGACGAAGACACGATCCGAACCGCCGACTGGGTGGTCGACATCGGCCCCGGCGCCGGGGCCCTCGGCGGCGAGGTCGTCTACTCGGGCCCCAGCGCGGGGCTGAGCGCGTGCGAAGACTCGATGACCGGCCAGTACCTCGCGGGAAAACGGAAAATCGAAGTTCCCAGCGAGCGGCGCCGCGTCGACCCGAAGCGTGCGATCAAGGTCAAGGGGGCGAGGGAAAACAACCTCAAGGGGATCGACGTCTCCTTTCCCCTTTCCGTGGTGACGGCCGTGACGGGCGTGTCGGGCTCCGGCAAGTCCACTCTGGTCAACCAGATCCTCCACGAGTCCCTGGCGCACACACTCAACGGGGCGCAGACGATCCCCGGGCGGCACAAGTCGGTCACGGGAGTGGGAGGCCTCGACAAGGTGGTCCACGTCGACCAGTCGCCCATCGGGCGCACGCCTCGCTCCAATCCGGCCACATACACGGGCGTGTGGGACAAGATTCGCACCCTGTTCGCGCAGACCGCCGAGGCGAAGGTCCGCGGATACGGGCCCGGGCGGTTCTCCTTCAACGTCAAAGGCGGGCGTTGCGAGGCGTGCAGGGGAGACGGCACGATCAAGATCGAAATGAACTTCCTTCCGGACGTCTACGTTCCGTGCGAGGTGTGCAACGGGGCCCGGTACAACCGCGAGACCTTGGAAGTGGCCTACAACGGCAAGAACGTCAGCGACGTCCTCGCCATGACGATTGCGGAGGCCGCCGTCTTCTTCGAGCCGATCAGCGCGATCCGGCGCTACCTGCAAACCCTCGAAAGGGTGGGCCTCGGCTACGTCAAACTCGGCCAGTCGGCAACCACGCTCTCCGGCGGAGAAGCCCAGCGCGTCAAGCTGGCCTCCGAGCTGCACCGGCGCTCGAGCGGCAAAACCGTCTACATCCTTGACGAGCCGACCACGGGCCTTCACTTCGAGGACGTCCGCAAACTTCTCCAAGTCCTCCAATCGTTGGCGGACAAAGGCAACACCGTGATTGTCATCGAGCACAACCTCGACGTCGTCAAAAGCGCGGACTGGGTGATCGACATGGGCCCCGAAGGCGGCGACGGCGGCGGGCGCGTCATCGCCGAGGGCACGCCCGAGGACGTCGCCAAAGTCGAAGGCTCCCACACCGGCCGGTTCCTGGCGCCCATGCTGGAGCGTTAGATGGCCGATCCGCGTCAGTACAGGCCTGAACAGGGCGCCATACCCACGCAACCGGGGGTCTATCGGTTCCTCGACGGCGAAGGGCGGGTCCTCTACGTCGGCAAGGCCAAGAATCTGCGCGCCCGGCTTTCGAGCTACTTCCAGGACCCGGCCGGCCTGTCAGACCGAATTCGCACCATGGTCTACACGGCCGAGGACGTGAAATGGGTGGTCGTCGGGTCCGAGGTCGAGGCGCTCACCCTCGAATACCTGTGGATCAAAGAGTTCACGCCGCCCTTCAACGTCGTTTTCCGCGACAACAAGTCCTACCCCTACCTGGCGGTCTCGTTGGGTGAGGAATATCCCCGGGTGTGGGTGACCCGCCAAGAGCACAGGAAGGGCACGCGCTACCTCGGCCCGTACACGAAAGTGTGGGCGATACGCGAGACGCTCGACCAGCTGCTGAGCGTGTTCCCCATGCGTTCGTGCACGAAAGGCCAGTTCAACCAGGCTCGTCGCCTGGGCCGCCCCTGCCTGTTCGGACACATCGGAAAATGCAGCGCGCCGTGCATCGAAAAGGTCACGCCCGAAGAGCATCGCGAAACGGCCATGAGCCTCATCAGATTCATGGAAGGCGGCGGCTCGAAGGCGATAACGACGCGGCGCAAACGGATGCTCGAGGCGGCCAACGCCGAAGAATACGAGACGGCCGCCAGGCTGCGCGACGAAATATCGGCGCTCGAAGCGGTCAACGAGCGCAACGTCATCGTTTTGAACGAGAACCTTGACGTCGACATTTTCGGCATCGCCTTCGACGAGATCGAAGCGTCCGTGCAGGTCTTCTACGTCCGCGGCGGCAGGATCCGCGGCCAGCAGGCGTGGATAAGCGACGAGATCGGCGGCCTTGAGTTGTCTGAGATCGTTTCGAACCTCGTGCTGCAGGTCTACGGCGACGTGAAGTTCGACGACGTCGTCGCCGTGCCAGAGGCCTCGCGCAGCGTGGACGACCGCGCGCACACGCCGCTCGGGGCGATCCCCTCGGAAATATGGGTTCCGGGGCTGCCCGAGGATGCGCTCGAGCTCCAAAAGTGGCTCGCCGAGCGCAGGGGAGGGACGGTCCGCCTGAAGACGCCGCGCCGCGGCGACAAAGCCAAGCTTGCGCACACCGTGCGGCTCAACGCCGAACAGGCGCTCGCCCGCCACAAGCTGGCGCGGGCAGGCGACATCACCGTCCGTTCCCAGGCGCTCGAGGAGTTGCGAGACGCGCTCGAGCTCGATCGCGCGCCCCTGCGGATCGAGTGTTACGACGTCTCGCACACCCAGGGCACGCACCAGGTGGCTTCAATGGTGGTCTTTGAGGACGGTTTGGCAAAAAAGGCCGACTACAGGCACTTCATCGTGCGCGGGCCCGACGGCGAGGGCGCAGCGGACGACACGGCCGCGATGGACGAGGTGCTGCGCCGCAGGCTTGCCAGGCTTCTCGCGGGAGCGGCGGGCGACGACGTCGGCGCCGCCGAGGACGAGGATCGAGGCGATCGCGCGAACGCCGCCGGCGAAGCCGAAATGCCCCGCGAGACTGAGAATGCCCGCAAGGCCGAACGAGTTCCCGAAGCCGAGAAGTCCTTCGAAACCGGGCAGATTTCCAAAGCTTGCGACGCCGCGGCGGGGGCGGAGGACGCAGCCGAAGCGGGCGACGCGGAGGACGCAACGCCCGGCGAGGACGAGGCCGGCGGCGACGTCCCTCGGGTCGCCGGGCAGCCGAGCGCCCCCCGAAGATTCGCTTACAAGCCTGACCTCATAGTCGTCGACGGCGGGCTGCCGCAGGTCAACGCGGCGCAAAGGGTCGTCGAGGAAACGGGAGCTGACGTCCGCATCGTCGGCCTGGCGAAAAGACTCGAGGAGGTGTGGATTCCGGGCGAGGATTTCCCCGTCGTCCTGCCAAGGCGTTCCCCCTCGTTGCGGCTTCTCCAGCAGCTGCGCGACGAATCGCACCGATTCGCCATCACGTTCCACAGGAAAAAGCGGGCAAAGGCCATGACCCGGTCCGCGCTGGACGCCGTGCCCGGCTTGGGGGCGGCCAAACAGAAGGCCCTTTTGGGCTCGCTGGGGTCGCTCGCAAAGATCAAAGCGGCCTCTCAGGAGGAGTTGCTGAAAGTGCCGGGAATCGGCCCCGCCTTGGCGCGCGCCATCGTCGAGCATTTCGCCGACGCCGGCTGACGCGCCAGTTGGCAGACGCCGGCTGACGCGCCAGTTGGCGGGTGCGGGGCGAACGCCGACGGGGCCAGACCGCTCCCGCTAGGCCGTCGCCCGGCTTTCGCCGACGCAGTTTTCTGGGGCGGCGACTAGGTCTGTGGCATGATGTTATCCATGGACGACATCAACGACACGGGCCTCATTCCGGCCTGTGTGCCGGAGCAGGACGAAGCGGCGAAGCTGCCGCCCAGCGATCAGCCCGAGCTCCTCATCATCAGCGGAATGTCGGGAGCGGGGCGCACCCGCGCGGCGGACACGCTCGAGGACCTCGATTGGTACGTCGTCGACAATCTCCCGCCGCGCCTTTTGCGGGCCCTGACCGGGATGATGACGCCGGACGGGGGAGTGCGGCGCCTCGCCGTCGTCGTCGACGTGCGCTCCCGCGAGTTCTTCGCCGAATTCTCATCCATACTGGCCGACCTCAAAGAGTCGGGCTTCAACTACCGACTGCTCTTCCTCGATTGCAGCGACGACGAATTGGTCAAGCGATACGACAACGTCCGCCGCCCGCACCCCCTCCAGGGAGACGGTCGGGTGCTCGACGGAATCGCGGCCGAACGCGCCCTGCTCGACGACATGCGCAAACAGGCGAACATCATCATCGACACGAGCGGGTACTCCGTACACGATCTCGCGCGCAAAATCAGGGCGCTTGTGGCCGACGAAGCCCAATCCGACGTTCGCGTCACCGTGATGTCCTTCGGCTTCAAGTACGGGCTGCCGGTCGACGCCGACAACGTCGTCGACGTCCGCTTTCTGCCCAACCCCTATTGGGTCAGCGAGCTGCGGCACCTGACCGGGCGCGACGAGCCGGTGGCGAAGTTCGTCCTCGAAAAGGTCGGGGGCGCCGCGTTCGTCGAGAAATACACCTCGCTCATCCTCGAGGTGCTTCAGGGGTACGCACGCGAACTCAAGCCCTTTGTGACATTCGCCGTGGGGTGCACGGGCGGCAAACATCGGTCGGTCGCCATCGCCGAGGCCATCTCCGAAAGACTCCGCGCCTCAGGCCAGGCGGTGCGGACGATCCACAGAGACGTGGGACGCGAATGAGCGAGGCACCGCATAGACCGCGAACGAACCTCCCGCAGCGAATGAACGGGGCGGACGACGCCAAACGCGGATTTTACGGCCCCAAAGTCGTGGCCCTCGGCGGCGGACACGGCCTCTTCGCCAGCCTTTCGGCGTTGCGCCTTATGACGCACAACGTCACCGCCGTGGTCACGGTCGCCGACGACGGCGGATCCTCGGGCAGGCTGCGCAAGGAATTCGGCGTGCTTCCGCCGGGCGACCTTCGAATGGCCCTCTCGGCGCTGTGCGACGACGGCGAATGGGGGCAGACGTGGAGGGACGTCCTCCAGCACCGCTTCACGTCCAACGGCCCGATGAGCGGCCACGCGCTGGGCAATTTGTTGATCCTCGCGCTGTGGGAGCAGATGGGCGACTCCGTCCTCGCCCTCGACTGGGTCGGGCAGCTGCTCGGCATCAAGGGTCGCGTGCTCCCAATGTCGCCGGAGCCGCTGGAAATTGAGGCGATCGTGGACTTCGGCGGGCCTAGGGCGCCCATTCGCGGCCAGGTCGCGGTGGCCAGCACCCCCGGGACCGTCGAGCACATCGGCATCGTCCCGGAGAATCCCCCCGCCCAGCCCGAAGCCGTCGAGGCGATCCTCGACGCCGACTGGGTGATCGTCGGCCCCGGATCGTGGTACACGTCCGTCATTCCCCATTTCCTGATCCCCAAGCTTCGCGAGGCCCTGTGCACGACGAAGGCGCGCAAGGCCCTCGCGCTCAACCTCAACGCTGACAAAGAGACGAAGGGGATGGGGGCGGCCGCACACATACGCTCGTTGAAAGCCCACTGCCCGGACCTGCGATTCGATATCATTGTCGCCGACCCGACGAGCATCGACGACATCGACGGAGCCGAGAGGGCCGCCACAGAATGCGGAGCGCAACTTCTTTTGAGGCAGGTTAGAATGAGCGACGGATCGGCCCGCCACGACCCGCTGCGGCTCGCAGCGGCCTATCGCGACGCGTTTACGGGGATCTTCGGGGATGTCGCCGGCGCCGAGTGACCCGGCGCGCCCCGCAATCATCAGTCAACGGAAGAAGCCAATGCCAGCATTGACCCAATTAGCCAAAGACGAACTTTCGCAAGTCCGCCCGCGCATGCTCTCGTGTGTGATCGCGGAGGTCTCGACGATGTTTCGTTTTGCCGGCGGATTGCAAATCGCGGGAGGCAAGGTCGCGCTTCATGCGGAACTGAGCCACGCGGCGAGCGCCCGCCACCTGTGGGACCTCGTCTCCCAGGCTTTCAACATAAGCAGCGAGCTTCTAACGGTCTCCTCGTCCATGAGGCAGTCAAACCATTACCTCGTCCGCATCACCAGCAACGGCGAGCGCATCGCGCGCCGCCTCGGCCTGCTCGACAGCTACGGCCGGCCCGTCCGCGGGCTTCCGCCGGCGATCGTCGGAGGGTCCAAGGCCGACGGCACCGCAGCCTGGCGCGGCGCTTTCTTGGCTCGCGGGTCCCTCTTGGAGCCGGGGCGCAACGCCTCCCTCGAAGTCATCTGCCCCAGTCTCGAATCCTCCTACGCCCTGGGGGGATTGGCGCGGCGCATGGAGATCCCGTACCGCGCGCGCGAATCGCGCGGAGCGCATCGCGTCGACATCCGCGAGGGCGACGCGATTGCCGAGATGCTCACGAGAATGGGCGCCAACGACGTCGTCTTGAAGTGGGAGGAACTGCGGGTCGAGAGGGAAGTCCACGGATCGGCCAACCGCCTTGCCAACTTCGACGACGCAAATATGCGCCGCTCGGCCGACGCCGCCGTCATAGCCGTCATCCGGGTCAAGCGCGCATTCGAAATCCTCGGCGACGACATCCCCGACAATCTGCGCGAAGCCGGCGAGTTTCGCATGAAGTACCCTGAGGATTCGCTCAATCTCCTCGGCGAACGGCTCAACCCCCCGGCCACGAAGGACGCAGTGGCCGGGCGGCTTCGGCGCCTGAACACCATGGCCGACAAACGCGCCGCCGAGTTGGGCGTCCCCTCGACGCTCGACGCCGCCCGCGCCGCGGGCCACGACGCCCCCTGACGCGCGGACGCCAAACGGCGAATGCGGACGCCTGCCGCGGGAAAGCACAACCGGGTGCAGACGGCGACCGATTGCCGAGACGCCTGTCGGCGAAAATCACGTGTGCAATCCAAGGGCGGCACTCGTGCAGCGAATCGGCGTCGGCCTAGGACTTTCTACACACGCCCGGGCCGCCGTTTTGCCGACGTGTGGGAAAGGTCGCAGCCCATGATGCGGGCATTCCTAGGCTCTTCGCAGTTCGCCCAATAGAATTGAGACGTACACCGGACGTACAACGTTCGGTAAAGATGGCCGAACAGGCCAAGACCACCTGCGCGAAAGCGCACTAGGAGGAAACAGTGACCGTCAAGGTTGGCATTAACGGATTTGGCCGCATCGGCCGTAACTTCACCCGCGCTGCTCTGGCTCAGGGCGCGGACATCGAGATTGTCGCGGTCAACGACCTGACCGACAACAAGACGCTCGCACACCTGCTCAAGTACGACTCCATCCTCGGCAAGCTGGACGAGGACGTGACCTACACCGAAGATTCGATCACGGTGGGCGGCAAGACGATCAAGGCTCTCGAAGAGCGCGATCCGGCCAAGCTCCCCTGGGGCAAGCTCGGAGTGGACATCGTCGTCGAGTCGACCGGCCGCTTCACCGACGCCACTGCGGCCAAGGCCCATCTTGACGCGGGTGCCAAGAAGGTCATCATCTCGGCCCCCGCCAAGAACGAGGACGCCACCTTCGTCATCGGCGTCAACGAGCAGGATTACGACCCCAAGAATCACGACATCATTTCGAATGCCTCCTGCACCACCAACTGCCTTGCGCCTCTGGCCAAGGTCCTCAACGACGAGTTCGGAATCGTCCGCGGCCTCATGACCACGATCCACGCTTACACCGCCGACCAGAACCTTCAGGACGGCCCGCACAAGGATCTGCGTCGCGCCCGCGCCGCCGCTCTCAACATCGTTCCCACGAAGACCGGCGCCGCCCAGGCCGTCGCCCTCGTCCTTCCCGAGCTCAAGGGCAAGTTCGACGGCTACGCCCTCCGCGTTCCCACGCCGACCGGCTCCGTGACCGACCTCACCTTCGAGGCCGAGAAGCCCGTCACCGTGGAGTCCGTCAACGCCGCCGTCAAGGCCGCGGCCGAGGGCCCGCTCAAGGGCATTCTCGCCTACACCGAGGATCCGATCGTTTCGAAGGACATCGAGACCGATCCGCATTCCTCGATCTTCGACTCCGGCCTGACCAAGGTCATCGGCAACCAGGTGAAGGTCGTCTCCTGGTACGACAACGAGTGGGGCTACTCCAACCGTCTCGTCGACCTCGCCAAGCTGGTGGGCTCGAAGCTCTGACGTCAATGAATTGACATGATGCCCGCGCACGTCTCGGCGTGTGCGGGCATCTGTGCGCAGAAAGGAAATCATGAGAACCATCGACACGCTCGGCGATCTCGCCGGCAAGAAGGTTTTCGTCCGCTCGGACTTCAACGTCCCACTCGACGAGAATCGCAACATCACCGACGACGGCCGCATCCGCGCCGCCCTTCCCACACTCAAGAGGCTCCTCGACGCCGGCGCGCGCGTCGTCGTATCAGCCCACCTTGGCCGGCCCAAGGGCCAGGTCAAGCCCGAGTTTTCCCTCGCGCCCGTGGCCGCGCGCCTCTCGGAGCTTCTCGGTGTGGACGTTCCGCTCGCCGCCGACACCGTCGGCCCCGACGCGCACGCCAAGGTCGACGCGCTGGGGAACGGCCAGATCGTCCTCCTCGAAAACGTCCGCTTCGACAAGCGTGAGGATTCCAAGGTCGACGCCGAGCGGGAGGAGCTCGCCAAGGAGTACGCCGGCCTCGCAGACGTCTTCGTCTCCGACGGCTTCGGCGTCGTGCATCGCAAGCAGGCGTCCGTCTACGACGTCGCCAAGCTCGTTCCTTCGGCCGCCGGGGAGCTCGTCTTCAAGGAGATCGACTCGCTTTCCCGCGCCACGAAGAACCCCGAGCGGCCCTACACCGTGGTGCTCGGAGGCTCGAAGGTCTCCGACAAGCTCGGCGTCATCGAGAACCTGCTCGACAAGGCCGACCGGCTCCTCATCGGCGGCGGAATGGCCTACACGTTCCTGCTCGCCGAAGGGCACGAGGTCGGGACCTCGCTGCGCGAGGACGACCAGGTTGCCACCGCGGCGGAGTATCTGAAGAAGGCCAAGGAGAACGGCGTCAAGCTGCTCATTCCGGTCGACACCGTCGTTGCGCCTAAGTTCGCGGCCGACGCCCCCTCGACAGTCGTGGCCTCCAGCGCCATTCCGGCCGATCAGATGGGCCTCGACATCGGCCCGAAGACGGCCAAGGCCTACGCCGACGCGATCGCGGATTCGAAGACGATCGTATGGAACGGCCCCATGGGCGTTTTCGAGTTCGACGCATTCTCCGCGGGCACGCGCGCCATCGCGCAGGCCATGCAAGACGCCGAAGGCTTCACGATCGTCGGCGGCGGCGACTCGGCCGCGGCCGTTCGCAACCTCGGCTTCGACGAGTCGAAGTTTTCCCATATTTCCACCGGCGGCGGCGCCTCCCTCGAGTTTCTCGAGGGCAAGGTGCTCCCGGGCATCGCAGTTTTGGAGGACTGATGGCGCGCACACCCATTATGGCGGGCAATTGGAAGATGAACCTCGACCACCTCGAGGCCAATCAGCTCGTTCAGAAGCTCGCGTGGTCTCTTGGAGACCTCGACCATGACTACGCCAAGGTAGAGGTGGCCGTGATCCCGCCGTTCACTGACCTCCGCACGGTGCAGACCGTCGTCGATTCCGAAGGGTTGAAGATCAAATACGGCGCCCAAGACGTCTCGACCCACGACAACGGCGCATACACCGGCGAGATCTCCACGGACATGCTCGTCAAGCTCGGCTGCACTTATGTCGTGGTTGGCCATTCGGAGCGCCGCGAATACCACGGCGAGTCGAACGAGCTCATCGGCGCGAAAGCGAAGAAGGCGCTCGAGGCGGGCCTGACGCCGATTGTCTGCTGCGGCGAGGCGCTGGAAGTGCGCAAGGAAGGCCGCCAGGTCGAGTACGTCGTCGGGCAGATCGACGCGATGTTCGCCCAGCTCAGCGGGAAGGACGTCGCCTCTTCGGTCATTGCCTACGAGCCCATCTGGGCCATCGGCACGGGAGAGGTCGCCACGCCGGAGGACGCGCAGGAGGTCTGCGGGGCCATCCGCCGGAGGATCGCCGAGCTCTACGACGACTCCGTCGCCGATGCCGTGCGGATCCAGTACGGCGGGTCTGTGAAATCCTCGAACGTCGTCGAGATCATGGCCCAGCCCGACGTCGACGGCGCCCTCGTCGGCGGAGCGAGCCTCAAGGCCGACGAGTTCGCGAAGATCGTGACCTATTACAAGTGACTTATGCGCGTGCGCGGGCGCTTCATTGCGGTGCCCGCGCACGGCATTTATGCTTGTACAGGCACGCCTCGCGTCCGCGGGGCACTTTTGAATGCAATCACCGCTCTGCATAAGGCCAGGCAGGCACGCCTTGCGTCCGTGGGGCATCGGAAGGAAACGTTGTGAAAGTTCTCCTCATAGTCTGCGAGGTTCTCCTCGTCATTACGAGCATTCTGCTCGTCTTGTCGATTCTGCTTCACAAGGGCAAGGGAGGCGGCATCTCCGAGATGTTCGGCGGCGGCATTTCAACCTCGATGCGTTCGTCGGGAGTGGCCGAGCGCAACCTCAACCGCATCACCGTCGGCGTGGCCCTCATCTGGAGCGTGGTGATCGTCCTCATCGGACTCATCGTGAAATTCGGATTGTAGCCCCGCGGATGAAGGCCGCATGACTTTGCGAACGCTCTCTGGCCGAAAGCGCTCGCAAGGTCGGCCGCCCGGTTTTCAAACTGACAGTTTTCAAACTATAGACGCGCCCGTTTGGCGGCTTTCAAAATAGGCCGCCGGGCGCAAGTCCGAGCCCATTCGCAGGAAGGCAAAGTCGCCCGTTTGCAAGGCTACAGCTCGCCCGCCCAAGCGACGAAGCCAATCTCGTTCGCCGGGCCAGCGCTCACTCGCCGGAAGGCAGCACCCTTTCAAGGCCGTGCTTGAGGACTTCTTCGTAGGCGGTGTCGGGCGTCATCTCTCGAAGCTCCTCAATCATCTTCGACTCCATCGTGCGCATCGTCAGGTTGACGCGCTGGACCTCGCGGTCGGGGCGCACCATGTCGCCGAAGTCGGACCCGATCGGGCGATCCAGCCGCAGCTCCCCGGAGGAGCGGAACATGGACACCCCGTCGATGGCGGTTCCCCGCGTGTGCTCGATCTCCACCGGGACCTCCAGCCGCAAGGCCAGCCACGCCGCAAGGAAAACCACCGCCGGATGGGTGCGGTTGCCGCGCACGACGGCGCGTTCGACCACCTCGTGCGGAGGCTCGTCGAGCATGGCGGCGAGGTGGTTCCTCCAGAAGGTCACGCCCGTCCACGCGAGGTCGGTGTCGCCCGGGGCGTAGCCGTCGCGCACCCGGCGGAGGATCTCGTCGGCCGGAACGCCGGAGTTCTGGGCCGTTGTGATGCGGCGCTGGGCCATGGCCCCGATCGGTGTGCGCGACGGGTTCTCCGGCGCGTCTTGAACCCACCAGACGACGACGGGCGCGTCGGGAAGAAGCAGCGGAATGACGAGCGTCTCCAAATTGTCGGCCGAGCCGTTGGAGCACCGAAGGATGGCGATCTCGGAAAGGCCCGCCTCGGGGCCGACCCTCAACTCGGCGTCGACCTTCGGTTCCTCGCCGTCGACCGGGAGGACGGCGATGACGCGGCACGGATGCGCCCGGGCGGCGCCCGCGGCGGAGGCGATGGCGTCGCGAACCCCGCCCTCGTTTTTCGCGATGATGATGAGCGTGAGAACTCGCCCGAGGGCGCTCGAGCCGGCGGTCTCGCGCAGCTCGTCAAGGCGCAGACCCACCCTGGCGGTGTTTGTTCCGTTCATGTGGATGATCATGTCGGTTCCTTCCTACGGCAGGCGCCAGGCGCGGCCGTCGCGAGCGAGCATGCGGTCCGAGGCGGCCGGTCCCCAGGTCCCGGGCGCGTATTCCGCGATCGATTCGGGATTTTCCGCCCAGTGGTTCTCCGCCTGATCGAGGAGCCTCCAGGAAAGCTCAATCTCGCGATGGCGGGGGAAAAGCGGCGGATCTCCCAGCAGAACGTCGAGGATGAGCCGTTCGTAGGCCTCTGGGGCGTATTCGGTGAAGGCGTGCCCGTATGCGAAATCCATCGTCACGTCACGCAGCTGCATGCCCGATCCAGGCACCTTTGAACCGAGTTTGAACGTCATGCCTTCGTTGGGCTGGACGCGGATGACCAGCGCATTGTGGCCCAAGCCGTCGGTCGAGGGGAACGGAAGGAACGGCGGGTACTTGAAAATGACGGCGATCTCGGAGACTCGACGCCCCAGGCGCTTGCCGGCGCGCAGGTAGAAGGGCACGCCCTTCCACCGCCGGGTTTCGATGCCCAGGCGCAGCGCCGCGTAGGTGTCGGTGATCGAGTCGGCGGGAATGCCCGGCTCCTCCTTGTATCCCCTGACCCATTCGCCTCCCTGCCAGCCCGACGTGTACTGGCCGGCCACGGCCGATTCGCCGACGGGGCCGTAGAACCTCGTGGCCTCCAGGACCTTTTCCTTCTCGATCCGAAGAGCCGAAGGCTCGAAGGAAATCGGCTCTTCCATCGCGGTCAGGGCGAGGAGCTGAAGAAGATGGTTTTGGATGACGTCGCGGGCGGCGCCGATGCCGTCGTAGTATCCGGCGCGGGTGCCGATGCCGATGTCCTCGGCCATCGTGATTTGGACGTGGTCGACGTGGGCGGAGTTCCACAGCGGCTCGTACAGCTCGTTGGCGAAGCGCAGCGCCATGAGGTTCTGCACCGTTTCTTTGCCCAGATAGTGGTCGATGCGGAAAATCGCGTCCTGATGGAAGACTTTCGTGACCATGTCGTCGAGCTCGCGAGCCGATTCGAGGCCGTGCCCGAAGGGCTTTTCGACGACGACGCGTCTCCATCCGTCGTCCTCGGCGCAAAGCCCGGCCGTTCCGATCCCGCCGAGGACGGTGGGGAACAGCTCGGGCGGAATCGCCAGGTAGAAGGCGTAATTGCCGTTGGTTCCGCGCTCGGCGGACATCCTGTCCATCGCATGGCCGAGGGAACGGTAGGTCTCGATGTCGTTGTACTGGCCGTTGACGACTACGAGCCCGGACATGAGTTGCTTGAGCGTCGTCTCGGTGACGGAGGTGTTCGCGCCCTCGCGTATGGCGGCCTCGACTTTTTCCGGCAGCGACGGGTCCACCTTTCGGGCGACGCCGATGATTGTGAACGACGGCGGAAGCAGCCCGCGGTTGGCGAGATCGTAGAGCGCCGGAAGAATCTTTCGCCGCGACAGGTCGCCCGTGATGCCAAAAAGGACGATTCCACAAGGACCCGCGATTCGCTGCAAGCGGCTGTCGGGTGCGCTGCGAAGCGGATTGACCATGAACTCTCAACTTTCCCCGAGATTGGCTGATGACATGCGCGGCACATGTAAGGCCGCATATCGAGGGTAGCGCGCACGCATGCGCGGATTCTCCGGGCTTGTGCCGGGCCTCCGCCCGGCACAAGCCCGTTGTTCCGCTACTTTGCCGCTTCGATCGACTCGCGAGCCGCCTCGACCACGGCCTGCGCGGTCACCCCGAATTCCTCGAAGAGCTTACCCGCAGCAGCGGAGGCGCCGAAGTGGTCGATTCCCACGGACCGTCCGGCGTCGCCCACGTATCCGGCCCACCCGAAGGTCGAACCGGCCTCGACGGAGACCCGCGCCTTGACGTCGGGAAGGATGACGGAGTCGCGATACTCCTTGCTCTGTTCGGCGAACCAATCGAGACTCGGAAGCGACACGACGCGGGCCCCGACGCCTTCGGCCGCGAGGGCGTCGCGCGCCTCGACGGCGAGGGAGACCTCAGAGCCGGTGGCGAGGATCTGGACGTCGACCTTGCCCGTCGGGCTTTCGGCGAGGACGTACCCGCCGCGCTTGACCCCCTCTGCGGACGTGCCTTCGAGCACCGGCAGATTCTGCCTGGAGAGGACGAGGCCGGCCGGTCCGGCGTCGCGGCGCTCGATGATTCCCCGCCAAGCCGCGGCCGTCTCGTTGGCGTCGGCGGGCCTGACGATGTCAAGCTGCGGAATGGCGCGGTACGCCCACAGATGTTCGACGGGCTGATGGGTGGGGCCGTCCTCGCCCACGCCGATCGAATCGTGCGTCCACACGAAGATCGACGGGATGTTCATGACGGCGGCGAGGCGAACGGCGCCCCGCATGTAGTCGGAGAAGACGAAGAACGTCCCGCCGTAGGCGCGGGTGAGCCCATGCAGCGTAATCCCGTTGACGATCGAGCCCATGGCGTGCTCGCGGATGCCGAAATGCAGGGTGCGGCCGTAGACGTTTCCGTCCCAGTCCTCCGAGACGCGGTCTGGGGGAAGAAAGGACGGCTCGCCCTTCATCGTCGTGTTGTTCGATCCGGCCAGGTCCGCCGATCCGCCCCACAGCTCGGGAAGGACGGGGGCCAGGGCGGTCAGCACATTGCCCGAGGCGGCCCGGGTGGCCACGGACGTCCCGACCTCGAAGGACGGCAGAGCGTCGGCCCACCCTTCCGGGAGCTTCTTCGCCACGAGCCTGTCGAGCAGCTTCGAGCGCTTCGGGTTGGCCGCGCGCCACGTCTTAAGCTTCTCGTCCCACTTCGCACGCTCGGCCTTGGCGCGCTCGGCGGCGCCTTTGCGGGTGTAATCGAGGACTTCCCGGGCGACGTCGAAGGACTTCTCCGGATCGAAGCCCAGAACCTTCTTCAAACCGGCGAGCTCCTCCGCGCCGAGCTTCGCGCCGTGGGCGGCCCCGGTTCCCTGCTTCGTGGGGGAGGGCCAGGCCATGATCGTCGACAGGCGGATGAAGGAGGGCCTGTCCGCGACGGCCTTGGCGTTTTCGATCGCCTCGTAGAGGGCCTCGACGTCCTCCTTGTACTCGCCGCCGCCGTTCGTCCAATCGACGTGCTGCGTGTGCCAGCCGTACGCCTCGTAGCGACCCAGGACGTCCTCGGTGAAGGCGATCTTCGTGTCGTCCTCGATCGAGATGCGGTTGTCGTCCCAAATGACGATGAGATTGCCCAGGTGCTGCGTTCCGGCGAGCGAGCAGGCCTCGCTGGTCACGCCTTCCTCGAGGTCGCCCTCTCCGGCGACGACGTAGACGAAATGGTCGAAGGGAGACTGGCCGGCGGGGGCGTCGGGGTCGAGCAGGCCGCGCTCGCGGCGCGACGCCATGGACATGCCGACGGCGGAGGCGAGGCCCTGGCCCAGCGGGCCGGTCGTGATCTCGACTCCCTTCGTGTGCCCGTATTCGGGGTGGCCCGGCGTGAGCGAGCCCCAGGTCCGCAGGGACTTCAGGTCCTCCAGCTCCAGGCCGTAGCCCGTGAGGAAGAGCTGGTTGTAGAGGGTGACGGAGGAATGGCCGATCGACAGGACGAAGCGATCGCGGCCCAGCCACGAGGGGTCCGAAGGATCGTGGCGCATGACCTTGTTGAAGAGCGTGTACGCCAACGGCGCAATCGAGATCGCCGTCCCGGGGTGGCCGTTGCCCGCCTTCTCCACCGCGTCCGCGGCCAAAACGCGCGCCGTGTCCGTTGCGCGCCGATCGAGGTCCGTCCATTCAAGCTTCGCCATTGTAAGCCTTTCGTCTGTTTCGCCTCGGCCTTTCCGAGGCCGCCGTTTCATAGTTTAGCCGTCGGTTTCGTTCCGATTCCAGACAGCATTCGAGATAATATAAAGGGATCATGGCCTCTCATACACCCTTGCCCGGGCCCAAGCCGATTGCGAGATTGGGTGAACAGTTTCTCGCTCACCTCGCCGTTGAACGTTCGCTGTCACACAACACCGTTTCCTCCTATCGGCGAGACCTGACGAAGTATTTTTCGCACCTTCGAGCGCGCGAAGTCGTGCAAATCAGCGACGTCAGACCGGAGGACGTCGCGTCCTTCGCCGAATGCCTCGAGGGGATGGCCCGCGCATCCGTGGCCAGAAGCATGGCCGCCGTCCGTTCCTTCCACGCCTTCGTCTTCGAGGAAGGGCGCACGGGCGCGAATCCCGCCGCCGACGTCCGCCCCCCGAAGATCCCTTCGCGGCTGCCGAAGGCGATGGACATCGACGACGTCGCCGCGCTCATAGCGGCGGGCGGCGCGGGGGAGGGGCCGGCGCCGCTGCGCGACCGGGCGCTGCTGGAGGTCCTCTACGGAACGGGGGCCCGCATTTCTGAGGCGGTGGGGCTCAGCGTCGACGACGTCGACCTGGCGGGGGCCTCGGCGCGGCTCTTCGGCAAGGGGCGCAAGGAACGGGTCGTGCCGCTCGGCGGCTACGCCGTCGAGGCGATAGACGCCTACCTCGTTCGCGCAAGACCATCGTTGGCGAGCTCCGGCCCCGGAACGCCGTCGCTCTTCCTCAACACGCGTGGACGGCCGTTGTCCCGGCAAAGCGCGTGGGCAATCATTCAAAACGCCGCCGAACGCGCCAAACTGAGCGTGCACGTCAGCCCGCATACGCTAAGGCATTCGTTCGCCACCCATCTGCTTCAAGGAGGGGCCGACATCCGCGTAGTCCAAGAATTGCTAGGACATTCATCGTTATCGACGACGCAGATATACACGATGGTCAGCCGCGACACGGTACGTGAAGTTTACTCCTTAGCTCACCCGAGGGCGCTCTCTTAGGTAGGCTAAGACCGTGACCCAACGAGATGCGCTACTGCCACCTTCCTCCGGCCAGAGTTTTCCCGAACCGGCCCCGCTCGCATCCCACGGTCCGGCTCGCATCGTCGCGATGTCGAACCAGAAGGGCGGGGTGGGAAAGACGACCACGACGATCAACTTGGCCGCCGCGCTCGCAGCATACGGACGCAAAGTCCTCATCGTCGACTTCGACCCCCAGGGGGCGGCCAGCGCCGGCTTGGGCGTCAACGCCCGCGCGCTCGACCGAACGATATACAACGAACTTATTGCAGCCAAGCCGAACATCCGCGAGATCATCGTGGAGACGAGCGTGGAGAATCTCGACATCGCCCCGGCCAACATCGACCTTTCCGCGGCCGAGATCGTGCTCATCAACGAAGTGGCGCGAGAGCAGGCCCTCACGCGCGTGCTCAGGCCGGTGCTCGACGACTACGACCTCATCGTCATCGACTGCCAGCCCTCCCTCGGCCTTCTGACCGTCAACGCCCTGACCGCGGCGCACGGGGTCATCATCCCCCTGGAAGCGGAGTATTTCGCCATGCGCGGCGTCGCGCTGCTCATCGAGCAGATCGAGAGGGTCCAGGACCGCCTCAACCCGCGCCTCGAGCTCGACGGAGTGCTGCTGACAATGGTCGATGCGCGCACCCTCCACTCGCGCGAGGTCGTCAAATCCGTGCGCGAGGGCTTCGGCGAAAGCGTCTTCACGACGTACATCTCGCGCACCGTCAAATTCCCCGATGCCTCGATCGCTGCCGTGCCCATCACGGAGTACGCTCCGTCCCACCCGGGGGCGGCCGCCTACAGGCAGCTCGCGAGAGAGCTCATCGCCCGGGGCCGGTGCGCCTAGCCGACGGCGTCGCGGACGCCGCGCCGTCCGACGCCGCCAAAGCCGGCGAAGACGGGGAATTCGCCGTTGAGCTCGACGTCTTCTCCGGCCCGTTTTCCGTTTTGCTTTCCCTCATTGCGCGCAAGCGCCTCGACGTCACAGAGGTGGCTCTGGCCGAGGTCACCGACGAATTCATCGCCTTCGTCCGCTCGCGCCCGGAGCTCGACCTTTCGCAGGTCTCCGAATTCCTCGTCGTCGCGGCGACGCTGCTCGAGATGAAGGCCGCGCGCCTGCTGCCTCGCGACGGCCAGGAGGAAGAGGACCTGGAGCTCCTCGAACGGCGCGACCTCCTTTTCGCCAAGCTGTTGCAATACCGCGCTTTCAAGGAGGTCGCGAGGGACATCGCCTCGACGCTGGCCGAGCAGGCCCTCTGCGTTCCGCGCTCGGTCCCCCTGGAAGAGCGCTACGCTCAGGCGGTTCCGGCCGTGACCGTCTCGATCGGGCTGGCCGATTTCGCGGCCCTCGCAGCGGCGGCGTTTGTCCGCGAGCATCGCGAGCCCGAGGTCCCCGTCGAGCATCTGCACGCCGCGCCCGTCTCCGTCGCCTCGCAGGTCGAATACGTCGCCGGGCGGCTGGCGGCGGGGGAGAGGCTCGCCTTTGCGGACCTGTGCGCCGACGCCGCGGACATGCCCACGGTGGTCTCGCGATTCCTCGCCGTCCTCGAGCTGCTGCGGGCAGGCCGGATCGACGTCGAACAGTCCGAGGCGCTCGGCGCGCTCGTCCTCGTCGCCGTCGATCCGCCTGGGCCCGAGGCGGGCGTCCGGCAACCGGGTGAGGCCGACGATTCCGGACACTCGCAAGAATCCCGAAATTTCGGCGATTCCGGCGATTCAGGAGACGCCCGAGACCCCGGCGATTCAGGAGACGCCCGAGACCCCGGCGATTCAGGAGGGGCCCATGGATAGGCGGGCGGACGAGGACGTGCTCGGAGCCCTCGAAGCGCTTCTGCTCGTGGCGAGGGAGCCCGTTCCGCTGGCGACGCTGGCCGAGGCCGTAGGCGCGAGCGAAGCCGAAACCGACGCCATGCTTCGCGAGATCGCCGCGGACTATCGAGGAGAGGGCGGAACGCGCACGCGCGGATTCTGCCTGAGGGAGGCGGGCGGCGGATGGAGGCTCTACACGAACCCGCGCTTCGCCGACGTCGTCGCCGCCCACGTCACAGCGGAAAACTCGGGGCGGCTTTCGGCCGCGGCCCTGGAGACTCTCGCGGTGATCGCTTACAGACAGCCCGTCACCCGCGCGCAAATTGCGGCGATCAGAGGTGTTAGTGTTGACTCGGTTGTCCGCACGCTCGTGACGCGCAGACTTGTGACCGAGGCGGGAGCCACCGCCGCCTCGGGCGCCGCGCTCTACGGCACCACCGAGTACTTCCTCGAGGTCATGGGGATGAACTCATTGGCCGAATTGGCGCCTTTGGCGCCCTATCTGCCCGAGGCGTACGACCTACAGGAAGAGGACATGCAATGACAGACCCACACGTTCCCACGGGAGAGCGGCTCCAGAAAGTTCTGGCCCGCAACGGCGTGGGAAGCCGTCGCGCCTGCGAAGGCCTCATAGCCCAGGGCCGCGTGAGCGTCGACGGGCACGTCGTGCGCGAGCTCGGCACGCGCGTGGATCCGGTCGCCTCCGTCATCCACGTAGACGGCATCAGGGTTCAGACCGATTCCTCGCTCCTGACCCTCGCGCTCTACAAGCCGCCGGGGGTCGTCTCGACGATGTACGACGACATGGGCAGGCCCGGGCTCGCCCAGTACGTCGAGGATCGGCCCGAGCGGCTCTACCACGTCGGCCGGCTCGATCAGGACACCGAGGGGCTCATTCTCCTGTCGAACGACGGCGAGTTGACGCACCGCCTCACCCATCCGAAGTACGAGGTGCCGAAAACCTACATCGCCCGCGTCGAAGGCCCCGTCACCCGCGGGCTGGGGAGAGTCCTCGAGCGCGGAATCACTCTGGAGGACGGCCCCGCCCGCGTCGACCGGTTCGTTTTGCGCGAGTCGGCCCCCCGGAACTCGATCGTGGAAATCACCCTCCATTCGGGCCGCAACCGCATCGTGCGCAGGATGATGGCGGAAGTCGGCCATCCGGTCATGGAACTCGTGCGCATGAAGTTTGGAACGGTCGCCGTCGGCCATCTCAAGCCCGGCAAAACGCGCGTCGTCGCCGGAAGCGAGCTTGGCGCGCTCATGAAACTGGTCGATCTGTGAACCCAGTCAGGATCGTCGGCTCAGGCCTGCTCGGCGCGTCGCTGGGCCTGCGCCTGCGCCAACTCGGCGTCGAGGTTCAGCTCGAAGACACGTCCCCGGCCGCTTTGGCGCTCGCGCGCGACCTGGGCGCCGGTCAGATCGCCGCGGAGGATTCCGAGGAGCCCGAGCTCGTGGTGGTCGCCACCCCGCCCGACGTCGCCGCCGACGTCGTCCGCGAGAGCCTCGACCGCTTCAGCCGCGCGCTCGTGACCGACATCGCCTCGGTCAAAGCGCGGGTTGTCGAGGAAGTCGAGGGGCATCCCGGCGCCGACCGCTACGTCGGCAGCCACCCGATGGCCGGGCGCGAGCGCTCGGGCGCCCTGGCGGCGGACGCCGACCTTTTCATCGGACGACCCTGGGTCATCACCCCGATCGGGGCGGAATCGGGGGGCCGGAGCGGCAGCGAAACGGAGGAAGCGCCCGCCGGCGCTGCGACAGAGGAGGCCGCGGGAAGCGACGTCGTGCTGGCCGTCCAGCAATTCGCCCTGTCGGTCGGCGCGCTGCCCGTCGTCATGAGCCCGCAAACCCACGACCGCTCCGCCGCCGTCGTCTCGCACATGCCCCAGCTTGTCTCCTCGCTCGTGGCGGGCGCGCTGCGCGACGTCCCTCCCGAAACCCTCGGCCTGGCCGGCCAGGGCCTGCGCGACGTCACCCGGATCGCCCATTCCGACTCGCGGCTGTGGGCCACGATCGTCGCCGGAAACGCGCGCGAAGTGGCCCGCGTGCTCAAAGAAATCTCGGCCAATCTCGACAGGCTCATAGCGGCCGTCGAGGCCGGAGTCGACGACCCCTTCGCCCTCGGCGTCCTCTCGGGAGTGAGCGAGGCGATCCGCAGAGGAAACGAGGGCGTCGAGCGGATCCCGGGAAAGCACGGCGGCGCCCCGCGCCGCTACGGCAACGTCTTCGTCCTCGTGCCCGACGAGCCCGGCATGCTCGGGCGGCTTTTCGCCGAGGTGGGGGAGATCGGCGTGAACATCGAGGATCTGAGCCTCGAGCACACGATTGGGCAGGAGGCCGGGCGCGCCATGCTCTCGGTGCTCCCGCACGAGACGATGCGCTTGGCGGTCGCTTTAGAGCGGCGCGGATGGCGCGTCGTCGTCGAAGGAAAGGAAAACCACGTGGGTGTCGTCATCGCCCTCGACGGGCCGTCTGGCTCCGGAAAGTCAACCGTCTCCAAGAAGGTGGCCGAAAGGCTCGGCCTGAGCTACCTCGACACCGGCGCCATGTATCGGGCGGCGGCGTGGCATTGCGAGCGCCGCGGAATCGACCTCGACGACCTCGACGCCGTGGCCGAGGCGACGGTCGCCATGCCGCTGGACATGCCGCTCGACCCAAACGATCAGAGGATCGTGTGCGACGGCGTGGACGTCACGCAGGCCATACGCGAATCGGAGCTTTCCCGCGTCGTCTCGAAGGTCGCGACGAATCTCCGCGTGCGCGCCGAGATGAAGCGGCGCCAGCGCGAGATCATAGCTGCGGCCCATATGGGCATAATCGCCGAGGGCAGGGACATCGCGACGGTCGTGGCGCCCGACGCCGACGTGCGCGTGCTGCTGACGGCCTCCGAGGCGACGCGGCTCGCCCGCCGCGCGCGCGAGGTTCGCGGCAGCGACGACGCCGATGCCCTCGAGGCCACGCGCGACGAGGTGCTTCGCCGCGACGCCGACGATTCGACCGTCTCCGAATTCATGACCGCCAAAGACGGCGTGACCGAGATCGACTCCTCGACGCTGGGGATCGACGAGGTCGTCGAGGCCGTCGTCTCCCTCGTCCCCAAGGAGCGCCGATGAACGCCCGGGCGGCAGACGGCGGCGCGAACGCCGAGAGGCCGATCGAGCGGGAGGAAGGCCCTCACAATCGCGAGGGAAACGCCGCAGGGCGCGACGGCGTGCCGAGAAAGGCCGCCGACGGAGCGCTTGCCGAGGGGAGCCTCGCCGAGGCCGGCGGGCAGGGCGCAACCGGCGAAGGATTCGGAGGCAAGGAGATGAGCGCCGAGGAATGGCTCGCCTCGAAGGAATGGACGGAGCAGGACGACGACCTCGACGAGCGCCGCGCGGCCGTGCTGCGCGAAAGCCTCGACGCCTACGACCTTGACGAAGAGGACGTCGCCGTGCTTGCGGGCGGGGCCGCAGACCGGCCCGCGGCCCCGCCGGTGCTGGCCGTCGTGGGCAGGCCCAACGTCGGAAAATCGACCCTCGTCAACCGCATCGTCGGCCGTCGCGTCGCGGTAGTCCAGGACGTCCCCGGGGTGACGCGCGACCGCGTGGGCTACCCCGCCTCGTGGGCCGGCCGCGATTTCACGCTCGTGGACACCGGCGGCTGGGAGATCGACGTCGCCGGCATCGACGCCTCCGTCGCCCGCCAGGCCGAGGCCGCCGTGCAGGCGGCGGACGCCGTCGTGCTCGTCGTCGACGCGAACGTCGGAATCACGGACGCCGACGCCGACATTGTCAAGCTGCTCCGCCGGAGCAAACGGCCCGTGGTCCTCGCCGCGAACAAGGTCGACTCTCCGATGCAGGAGTCCGACGCGGCGGTGCTGTGGGGGTTGGGCCTGGGCGAGCCGTACCCGATTTCGGCCCTGCACGGGCGGGGGACGGGCGACCTGCTCGACGCCGTGCTGGCCGCCCTGCCCGAGCGCTCGGCCGTTGCGGACGCCCTGCCGGAGGGGCCGCGGCGGGTCGCCCTTCTCGGCAGGCCGAACGTCGGCAAATCCTCGCTTTTGAACAGACTGGCGGGGTCGGAGCGGGTCGTCGTCGATCCGACCGCCGGAACGACGCGCGATCCGGTCGACGAGGCGATCGAGCTTGACGGGCAGACGTGGATATTCGTCGACACCGCGGGCATCCGGCGTCGCGTCCATCAGACGAAGGGCGCGGATTTCTACGCCTCGCTGCGCACGCGCGGCGCATTGGGCAAGGCCGAGCTGGCCCTCGTTCTCATCGACGCATCCGAGCCCTTGACTGAGCAAGACATCCGGGTGATGCAGCAGGCGATCGACGCCGGGCGCGCTCTCGTCGTCGTGTGCAACAAATGGGACCTCGTCGACGAACATCGACGCCGCGAACTCGACCGCGAAATGGACCGCGACCTTGTGCAGGTCCAGTGGGCCGAGCGCGTCAACCTTTCGGCCGCGACGGGGTGGCACACGAATCGGCTGACCCGCGCCATGGACACGGCTCTCGACTCCTGGGAGGCCCGCGTTCCCACGGGCAAGCTCAACGCCTTCCTCGGCGAGCTTGCGGCGGCGCACCCCCATCCCGTGCGGTCGGGCAGGCAGCCGCGCATCCTGTTCGCAACCCAGGCGAGCACGCGCCCGCCGCGTTTCGTCCTGTTCGCGAGCGGTTTCATCGAGGCGGGCTACCGCAGATTCGTCGAAAACAAGATACGCGAGACTTTCGGCTTCGCCGGAACCCCCATCGAGATTTCCGTGCGCGTGCGCGAAAAGCGGAAAAAGGGAGGCAAACGCTGATTCGACGGTCGGGGTAGGCGATCAGGAGCCCGCCGTGCGCTCCGGGCTGCGAGAGGCGGGCGGCCGATGGGCCCGGTCACGGCCGGAGGACGACGTTTTCCGGCTGATCCCCGGCTATGAGCCGCTCGGCCTGCCTGCGCACGAGCGCCTTGATCCGCGGCGCGAAAGCGGCGGAAGCCCCGCCCGCGTGCGGCGTGATGAGCGCGGCCTTCTCCCACAGCGGGTGGTCCTCGGGCAGCGGCTCGGGATCGGTCACGTCAAGCACGAGCGCGAGCCTGTCCGCGTGCCTGAGAAGCGCCTCCGTGTCCGCCACCGCGCCCCGCGCCACATTGACGAGGACGGCGCCGTCGCGCATCCGCGAGAGGAAGGCGTCGTCGGCCATGCGGCGCGTCGCATCCGTAAGGGGGACGGCGAGAATCACGACGTCGGCCGCCGGCAGCAGGTCCGCGAGCTCGGAGGCGGCGCGGACCGTCCCGCGAGAGTCGGTTCTTCCGCTGCGCCCGACGCGGCGCACGTCGACCTCGAACGGGGCGAGCCTGTCGGCTATGGCGTTTGCGACCCCTCCGGCCCCGACGATGAGAACCGTGGAATCGGCCAATCCGGGGGCGTCCTCGCGCTGCCACAGGCGGCGGCCCTGATTGCGGACCGCGTCGGGGAGCTTGCGCAGCGCGGCGATGGTCGCGCCGACGGCGAGCTCCGCCGTCGCCGTCTCGTGGACGCCCGCCGCGTTGGCGACCAGGAACCCTTTGGGAATGACGTGTTCGACGCCGTCGTAGCCAATCGACGGCAATTGGACGAGCGCCGGCTTGTTTCCCTCCAGGCGCCTCAACGCGGAGAAGGGCTTGTAGGCCGGAACGACGACCATGTCGAGGTCCGTGCGCCCGCAGGGGGCGTCGATCGTCCACTCGACGACGTCGACGGCGAGCCCGTCAAGCGCCTTCGCGTACGGTTGAGAAGGGACGGAGACGACGATTTTTGCCATGCGTCCAATGGTACGCGAGGTCAGTCGTCGTCATCCTCGTCATCGTCGTCGTGCCAGTGACGGTGGCCGTGATGGCCATGGTGTCCGTGGCGCCAGTGACGGACGTGGCGCCCTTCGACCCAGCAGCGCCCCCGCCTGTCGCACCGCCAGCGTCCGTAGTGGCGGGAAGCGTCGTCATCGTCGTCATCGTCGTCGCTCGGCTGCTGCGTCGCCGGCGGCTTCGGAGTGTGCTTCATGCGTCTGGGCAGATTGGGGTAGATCGGGAAGGGCCCCAACGTGCGCGGCGCAGCGCGCGTCGGCGAAGGCTGCGGCTGAGCCGGCTGAGGTTGGGCGGGTTGCGGCGACGCCGCGGGAGGCTGCGTCGCTTGGGGCGCGGGGACGGAGCCGCTCTGTCCGTTGGACCCGTTCGGCTGTGCGGCGTCCGGCGTTTGAGCGGCGGCCCGCGGGCTTTTCGCGGACTTGCGCGCGGCCGAGCGGTCCAAGGCTTCGTTGGCCTCCGCCGTCGCGTTCGAAGTGGGCAACGACAAGGAGCCCGAGCCTTCCTGCGGGACCGACGGCTCCGAGGAGGGGGACGGCGTAGGCGAAGGCCTCGAAGGACGAGGCGAATGGGCCGACGCCCGGGACGTCGGCGAAGCGCTGGCGGCCGGAGAGTCGGAGCGGTCCCATCCCGGGCATCCGCTGAGCATGCCGACTGCCACGCCTATCGCACAGGCGCTTGTAAACGGCCTGAAGAGAGGCGTCCTTTTGGGAGCGGGTGCTGCGTGTGCACCGGCCGTTTTTCCTACGGTCACATGGCTGATATTACATCGGTCAGCCGTTTGACCGCCGCGAGGCGATTGTCAGCGGGTCTTGATACCCATTCCGTCGCAAGGGATGCAGGTGCATGCGTTTGCCGGACCAGTGCTCGATGAGCCATTCGTCGTGGGTCGCCACGACGAGCGTGCCGTCCCACGCGGTCATCGCATTTTCGAGCGCTTCGATGAAATCGAGGTCGAGGAAATTCGTCGGCTCGTCGATGAGCAGGATTCGCGGATTGCGCGCGACGGCGAGGGCCAGTTGGACTCTCCTCCGGTTTCCCGCAGAAAGCAGAGGGAACGGAGTGGCCGTGCAGCGCGGTTGGACGATTCCCTTGCCCAGCTCGCGAATGCCGCGCGTCCAGACGTCGGCGGGCACGAGGCCGAGCGCGTCGTTTGGCGCGGCGCCGGGCGCCGCAGGGGAGGCTTTCGCTTCCGGCGCGGGCTGTTCGGGAAGGTCTTGGGGAACGTAGGCGCGGCCCTTTGCCGCGTCGACGCTGCCGGTCGAATCCGACGTCGGCGGGGCTCCCGCGGCGATCCATCTCAGCAGAGTGCTCTTCCCGGAGCCGTTCGCGCCGGTCAGGAGCAGACGCTCCCCGGCGGAGAGCTCGAAGCTGACCGATGCGAGCCTGCCGGGCACAGCCGCCTCGCGAACCGACACGAGGATCCCGCTTGACGGCCCTGCTGGCGGAATGGCGAAGGAGAGGGAGGATGTGCGCGGTTTTGCCACCTCGACGCGGTCCAGATCCTCCAGCCGCCGTGCGTCGTCGTTGATTCGCCTGCTTGAAACCTTCTGGGCGCGATCGGCGTAGAACTTTTGGGCCATTCTGACTTCGGTCCGAGGCTTCGCGCGCTTGTGGCCGATGGACGTCGAAGCGCGCGCGTGGGCCTCGATTCGCCGTTTTTCGGCTCGCTGGCTTTCGTAGACCTCGACGTGGGCGGCCCGTGCGCGCCGCTTTTCGGCGAGGTAGTCGGAGTACCCTCCGCCGCTTCGATGGATTCCGCCGCGGAGCTCGCCGCCGTCGGCGCGGGCGAGGGCCTGCCACGCCGCGACGTCGAGGTCGAGCGTCCCGGTGGCGACGTCGTTGATGAATGCCCGGTCGTGGCTCGTGAAAAGCACGGGCCCGGTCCACGAACGCATCGCGGCGGAGAGGAATGCTCGGGCCTCGGAGTCGAGGTGGTTTGTCGGCTCGTCAAGGACGAGCGCGGGAGGTCGCACCATGAGCGTCTGAGCCAGGGCCAGGCGCGCACGCTGGCCGGGGGAGAGGGAGCCGAGCGGGCGGTCCCTCGAGACGCCGCCGAGGCCGAGCCCCGCCAGGGTCGCGCCTATTCTGCTCTCGAGCGTCCACACGTCGAAGGCCTCCATTTCCGCCGCGAGGCGGTCGTATTCCTCGGCTACGGCAGGCGTGAGGCCTTCGGGCGCTTCGGACATGCGCGCTGTCAGCCTTTCGAAGCGTTCGCGCAGGCCGAGGGGACGGCGCAGGGCAGAATCGAGGGAGTCGCCGACCGTGGCGGAGCGTTCCGAATCGCCCGCGCCGACGTGAAGCGCGCCGGGGGACCGCCGTTCGGCGTTGGAGCCCTGCGCAAAGCCGCGAAGGCCGACGTCGAACCCGCCCGACGTCGACGCAGAAAACGCGGGGGCCTCGACTTTCCCGGAGTCGGGCTGCAACTCGGAGACGGCCAAGCGCAGCAGGGTGGTCTTGCCCGCGCCGTTCGGGCCGACGACGCAAAGGCGTTCGCCGCCCGCGCACACGAAAGAAACGTCGGTCAGCAGCGGCTCGGACGTGAAAGAAAAATAGGCATGGGAAAAAGATATGACTGACAAGAGAAACACCGATCGTTGTAAAACGGGTAAGGAACGCGGTTTCTCGTTGTCAGCCTGCCATGCGTCCATCGTATACGCGGGGACTTAGAAATGGCAAGCAAGATCATGGCTTTACGCAAGGATTTCCTTGCATAAATAAAGAGGTTCCCTTAGGGTTGTCGAAGGCAACGACGTCGAACAGCGGTGTCCGGCCGGCAAACAGTTTCAAAAGACCTGTAAACATCCCCAAAGGAGAGGCCAATATGGTCAAACGTCAGTTCCCGAAGCCCAGCGAGATTTTCGATCTGCTGCATTTCAAGACTCCGACACTGAACGCGAAGAAACGGCGGCTCGACAATTCCCTCACCGTGTGGGACTTGCGGAAGATCGCCAAGCGTCGCACGCCGAAGGCCGCCTTCGACTACACGGACGGGGCGGCCGAGGGCGAGCTCTCGCTCAGGCGCGCCCGCCGGGCCTTCCAGGACATCGAGTTCCATCCGGACATCCTGCATCCGGCCGAGGACGTCGACACCTCGTGCGAGATCCTCGGCGGCCCGTCGTCGATGCCGTTCGGCATAGCCCCCACGGGCTTCACGCGGCTCATGCAGACCGAGGGCGAAATCGCCGGAGCGGGCGCGGCGGGAGCGGCCGGCATCCCCTTCACGCTCTCGACGCTGGGGACGACGTCGATCGAGGACGTCAAAGCCGCCAATCCCCGCGGCAGGAACTGGTTCCAGCTCTACGTCATGCGCAAGCGGGAGATCTCCTACGCGCTCGTCGAGCGCGCCAAGAAGGCGGGATTCGACACGCTGATGTTCACCGTCGACACTCCGGTGGCCGGCGCGCGCCTTCGGGACAAGCGCAACGGCTTCTCGATCCCGCCCCAGATCACTTTGAAGACGGTGCTCGACGCCGTCCCTCGCCCGTGGTGGTGGTTCGATTTCCTGACGACGCCCAAGCTCGAGTTCGCCTCCCTGAAGTCGACGGGCGGAACCGTGGGAGAGCTGCTTGACAACGCGATGGACCCGACCATCAGCCACGACGACCTCGCCGTGATTCGAAGCATGTGGGACGGGAAGATCGTCGTCAAGGGGGTGCAGACCGTCGCCGACGCGAAGAGGCTCGCCGACGCCGGAGTGGACGGCGTCCTGCTGTCGAACCACGGCGGCCGCCAGCTTGACCGGGCCCCCGTTCCCTTCCATCTGCTGCCGCACGTGGTCCGCGAGGTCGGCAAGGACACGGCCGTGATGGTTGACACCGGCATCATGAACGGCGCGGACATCGTCGCCTCGGTTGCCCTGGGCGCCGATTTTGCGCTCATCGGGCGCGCCTACCTATACGGGCTCATGGCGGGCGGCCGCGCGGGCGTCGATCGGACGATCGCCATTTTGCGCGACGAGCTCGTCCGCACGATGAAGCTGCTGGGAGTCTCCTCGATTGCGGAGCTGGAGCCCCGCCACATCACCCAGCTCACGCGCTATGTGCCGGTTCCCAAGCTGGCCCAGCACGTGGCGGAGAGCGTCGGCTGAGCATAGCTCGGCGCGGCCAGGCGGCGTTCCCCGAACGGCCGCGCCTGGGTTTGCCGCCCGGCAAAGCTCGGTGTGGCGCGGGCGGCGCTCGGCAGGCACACATCCTGCCGTGCGCCGCCGTTTCGCACTCGCCGCCCTCAGGGTTTTAGAATGAGTTTACAATAACCTTGAGAGAAGCGAGGAAACAATGATTCGCAACGTCCACGAACGCGTCGTCGATGCGCCGATCGAGCGGCTGGACGCCTTGCTTGACGGGCTGGGCCAAAAGGGCGATCGCCTCTGGCCTGCGCAAAACTGGCCGCCCATGGTGCTGGACCGACCGGTCTCCGAAGGCGGCGCCGGAGGCCACGGGGCCATCCGCTATCACGTGGCCGAGTACGAGCCCGGCGCGAGGGTGCGTTTCGCCTTCGACCCCGCCACGGGGATCGACGGCGCGCACGAGCTGAGCCTCGATGAGCTTTCAGACGGCCGCTGCCGCATGAGGCACGTGCTCGTCGGGCGTGCCCGCGGCCGCATGCGGCTGCTTTTTCCTTTGGCAGTCGAACCTCTTCACGACGCCGTCGTCGAGGACATGTTCGACAACGCCGAACGCGAGGCGACGGGAACGCTCGCCCGCCCCGCGAAATGGCCCCTGCGGGTGCGCCTGCTCCGGCGGCTCTTCCGCTAAAGGAAGCTGGCGGGGTCAACAAGTAGGGGAGGCGGCGCGGGAACGGCCCGACGTCGAACTCCGCCGCGTCCAAACCTTCCGTTTTGACTTCGGCCGCTGCCGGTGATGTGACTGCCGGTGAAACGAATTACTTGCGCGAGGCGAATTGCGCGATCGCCATGACGAGGTCCTCGACCCGCGCCCGCGACCAGCGCGTGCGAGGGTCGGGCTCGATGAAGCTGAAGATCGTTGAGGCCATGATGTAGACGGAGGGCCTCCATTCGGCGACGTCGGTGCTGCCGAATGCGCGCAGGTAACGCGGAGACTCGTAGGCCGGCCCTCCTAGGCCTATCTTTGCCACGAGGCCCATGATCGCGGCCCCGGCCGCCCGGCTCATGAGCTCGAAGCCGTCGGGGCCGGCCAGAGGGGGAACGAGGCGGTAGCCGAGGATCGCCGAGAGCTGGGCGTACACGCGGGCGCGGGCCAGCACGTATCGGTCCTCGGTCGCGGCGAGCTCGGCCGCTACGGCGTCGCGAATGCCGTCGTCGGCGATCCCCTGGTGGCAGGCGACGAGGGCCGCGAACGTGTTCCACTCCGGGGAGGCGACGATCGAATCGTAGTCGGCGCCGATCGCCACGCGAAACATTTCGACGACGACGTTGCGCCGCCCCTGGGCCGTTCCCAGGTGCTCGATGCGATCGAGGACGATCGCGCCTGCGGGCTCGGCGATGGCCGACTCCGTGACCGGAAGGGTGGTGCCGCTGGCGAGCTCGAGCAGCACCTCGCCGTAGAACTCGTGGAGTTTGGGCCAGCGCCGATACGCCGAATCGCGCGGAACCCCGGCCTCCTGGACGATCTGTTCGAAGGCGAGGTCGTCGAGCTCCGCGGAAATGCCCTGTTGGTGAATCAGCGAAACGGCGACGTCGAGCATCTTGCGCTCTGTCTCCCTGTCGTTGATTCGCGTGGTGGGCATGGCAAAGAGTTTAACAAGGGCGATGCGGCGGCAGAGGAGGCCGAAACGACGCAGACAGCCTCCGAACGCAAGCTGATACAGTGCCGTTTTCAATCGACGTGCAGCGGGAATTCCGGCGGTTTTCAGCCGATAGAGCCGCGGCGCTTTTCGCGAACGATTCCAATTGACGCGGGCGAAATAGGCTCCGTGGGCTACCCTCATGGGCACCGACGGGTAAAGGTGCCCATCCTGCTAGAGTACTGGGCCGAAGCCTAGAGCATGAGGCCCAAACCAAGGGATCCTACGGCCAGCAGAGGGAACGTGCCCTGCTTGACGGCGGCGGCCCTGTGCGGCGCGGAGGCGATAAAAAGGACGGCCGCGGCGGCCAGCATCGAAGCGGCGCCCGCGAAGGCCAGCGTCAGCCCGACGGCGCTCGATCCGGCGGCCTGCGCGGCGATTCCGACGATCGCCAGCAGTGCCAGGAACAGGTTGTAGAAGCCCTGGTTGAAGGCCATGAACTTCGTCGTCCGCGCCTCCTCGACGGAGCCCGTGCCGAATGCGGCCCGCGCCCGCTCGCTCTCCCAGGCGATCGACTCCAGATAGAAAATATAAATATGAATGAGCGCGGCGACGGCGGCGAAAATGAGTCCTGCGACGATCATGGGGCACCTTCTTGAGTTGACGTTCGGTGAGTTTGATGATTGGCGGGCTTGATTGTTGGAGAAGTCGGCAGCCGACGAGCGCGGGCAGACAACCGGCGAGCGCAAAGCCCGACGGCCCGAGAAGCGCCCGCTCGGCCTGCTTTCGCACGGGCGCAAACGGGCGCTTTCGGGCAGGGGCGTGCCCTCATAACCGTCAAGCCGCAACGGCTACTGCGGCCGGCGCTGTTGCGAGCGCCGTGGCTTCCGCCGGCTTGGGGCGAAGACGGCCCTTTTCATCACCCAGTCGAAGGCCCTCGTGGGCAGCATCGCATGGGCTGCGACCAAAGGCTTGGCGCCGAAGCCGACGAGGTAGCGGGGCCGGGGCCGTTTCGCGTTGACGGCCCGCGAAATCGCTCGCACCACGACGTCGGGGTCGGACATCATCTTGCCCGAATACTGGCGGCGCATGCCTTCCGCCGTCTTGACGGCCGTTTGCTCATACGCCCCGCCCTTCGAGGACTCGGCGAGATGGTCGGCGGCAATGTCGGCCCATTCGGTTTTGATTCCGCCGGGCTCGATGAGCACGACGTCAATGCCGAACTCGGCCGCCTCCATGCGCAACGCGTCAGAAAGGGCTTCCACCGCGTACTTCGTGGCGTGGTACCAGCCTCCCATGAAGCTGACGAGCCGCCCGCCCATGCTCGAGACGTTGACGATCGTGCCCGACCGCCTTTCGCGCATATGGGGGAGGACTGCCTTCGTCAGAGCGGCGAGGCCGAAGACGTTGACGTCGAACTGGCGGCGCGCCTCGTCGATCTCGACGTCTTCGATCGCTCCGTAGGACCCGTAGCCCGCGTTGTTCACCAGCACGTCGATGCGCCCGCGTTCGGCGACGACCCGCCCGACGGCGTCCTTGCACGCCTCCTCGTCGGTGACGTCAAGCTCGATGGTGTGCACGCCGTATTCGGTGAGCGGCGCCATCCTTTCGACGCGCCTGGCTGCGCCGTAGACGGAATGGCCCTGCGAGGCCAGCTCTTTCGCCGCCTCGAACCCCATGCCGCTGCTTGCGCCGGTGATGAGGATTGCCTTCTTTTCTACGGCTTTGACAGCCGGGGGTATCTTCGCCATCGTCTTCCTTTCATGTAGTTTTGACCGTTTGGATCATTGCCGGATACTTTTGATCCGGTCTCTCGACGTGTTCACGCTCGGAACTTCCGAAAGCTGCATCTCCGCCACTTGGGACGCTTCCGACATTTCCTAAAGCTTTCGATGTCTCTTGCCGCGGGAAAGCTCCGCGTCGTCGTCCCTGGGCGGGACAATGGCGCAAAGTGTTGTGGGGTGCCGATCCGAGATAAAAGTGTATCGATTTGCGGCGCGACGCACTCATTGTTCCGCTATGGGCGATTCGGGGGATATACGCACGGCTGGCACGAGTTTCCGTTCCCGGAAGTTCGTCCTCGAAGCAGAGGGCACGCGGCTCGAACAGTGGGCGCCCGGCGCCGCGGACGACGCGCCCGAGTCCGCCAGGCAGCCCGTCGGAATCTGGCAAACATGTGGTAGACAAACATGTGGTAGACGTAGAGCGACCCGCAAACCGGCGCAGAGTGCCGCCGCGGCGAAAACGGACAAACCAGCAAGGAGGCCACAGCCACATGGACGACAATCGCGAAGGGCGCATGAGAGTCGGCAAGCCGTTTCTTTTGGCCGTCGACGCGGGATTGCTGCTGTATTGGACGGCCTTCTTCCTCGACCTCATACCCAAGGAGCAGCGCTTCAGAGACTACTCCAACCCGATCATGCAGGCGTGGAACTGGTCATTCTTCCCGCTCGACCTTTCGGCTGCGCTTCTGGGCTTTCTCGGCGTGTATCTCGTGCGCAAGGGCCGTGCGGCGGGCGAGCTGGTTGTGACCGTCGGCCTGACGCTCACCTTCTGCGCCGGATTCATGGCCCTCTCGTTCTGGTCGTACTACGGCGACTTCAACCTCTGGTGGTGGCTTCCAAACGCTGCGCTCGTCCTCGCCCCCGTCGTCGGCTTTCTGGAAATGTCGATCGGCAAGGTCTGCGGCAGGAAAGCTTAGCGGGCCATGCCGTCAGACTTTTCCAGCTTTCCAGCTTTCTCAGGCTTCTCACGGGCCTCGCGCTCGTGGTTCCTCTCCGCCTTCCCGAGCGGGCCTACCTCCGTTCAGGAGCGCGCATGGGCGGCGATAGGCAGGGGAGAGAACGCCCTCGTCGTCGCGCCCACCGGTTCGGGAAAGACGCTCGCCGCCTTCTTCAGCGCGATCGACCGGCTCATGCGCCGCTCGGCCGAAGACCGCGAGGCCAAGGGCGTGCGCGTCCTCTACGTCTCGCCGCTCAAGGCTTTGGCGGCCGACGTCGAACGCAATCTGCGGCGGCCGCTGGCCGGCGTCGAACGCGCCGCGCGGGGCCTTCGGGAGTCCGGCGATCCCGACGATCGCGGGGAGAGCGCAGAACTCGCGTGTGAACTCGGCGTCGCCGAAGGGCCTGGGCTCGTCCGGGAGCCCGGCGAACCTGGAGAGTCTGGAGGCGAATTCGGCATCGGCGCAGCCGCCGCCCCCGTGAGCGGAAATACCCGAACGAATCCGGTGGAGGAGACGCGGGCAATAGACGCGGCCCTTCAAGGGCCGCGGACGAGCGTGGGCATGCGGACAGGCGACACGCCCGCGAAGGAGCGGCGTCGCCTCCGCGTCAATCCGCCCGACATCCTCATCACTACGCCCGAATCCCTCTACCTTATGCTCACGAGCGAGGCGAGGAAGACCCTTGGCGCCGTCTCGACCGTCATCGTCGACGAGATCCATTCCCTTGCGGGAAGCAAGCGCGGAACCCACCTGGCGCTGTCCCTCGAGCGCCTCGACGGGCTGTTGGAGGAGCCCGCCCAGCGAATCGGCCTGTCCGCCACCGTTTCGCCGGCCAGGACGGTGGCCGACTTCCTCGGAGGATCGCGTCCCGTCACGATCGTCGAGGCCGACTCTGCCGCGAGCCCCGACGTCGCGGTCAGCGTGCCCGTCGCCGACATGGCCGCCATTCCACCCGCCTCCGTCGCCGGGCAAATGGTCGTTTCGATGTGGCCGCACATCGAGCGGGCCATTCTCGACCACGTTCTTCGGCACCGGACGACGGTGGTTTTCGTCAACTCGCGGGGAGCATGCGAAAGGCTGACGGCGCACCTGAACGAGGAGTACGCGAATCGCTTCGGGGGAGCGGAAGGATCCGAAGCCGCAGCCGACGGATTCGCCGGGTCTGCGGCCGCTGTCGGATCGGTCGAATCCGTCGAGGCTCACCGGCAAACGCGGGGCCGTCCGGGTGCGGGCCGAAAGGGCTTGCCAGCCGGGCCAGGGGCGCACCGGCAGTCATGGGGGAGCGGAGACTCAAACTATTCGACGCCGCCCCCGGAGGCGCCCGTCATCGCCAAGGCCCACCACGGGTCGGTCTCCAAGGAGCAGAGGCTGGCCGTCGAAAACGAGCTGAAATCGGGCAGCCTGCGCTGCGTGGTGGCGACGGCGTCGCTCGAGCTCGGCATCGACATGGGCTCCATCGACCTCGTCCTCCAGGTCGCGCCCCCGCCTTCGGTGGCAAGCGGCCTTCAGCGCATCGGCCGGGCCAACCACGCCGTCGGCGGGCGGCCGCGCGGAGCGATCTACCCCGTGGAGCGGACGCATCTCATCGACGCCGCCGTCGCGGCCGAGGGCATGCGGACCGGAGCGATCGAGGAGACCGAGCTAGTCGCGAACGCGCTGGACGTGCTTGCCCAGCAAACCGTCGCCGCAGTGAGCGTCGAGGAGACGCCCGCCGACCGCTGGTTCGAGACGGTGCGCCGCGCCGCCCCCTACGCCGCTTTGCCGAGGGAGTCCTTTGACTCCGTCCTCGAGCTGCTCTCCGGCGCCTACGCCTCCGCCGACCTCGCCGACTTCTCGCCCCGAATCGTGTGGGACCGCGAGGCGGGCGTTTTGCGCGCCCGTCCCGGAGCGCAGCGGCTCGCCGTCTCCTTTTCCGGCACGATTCCCGACCGAGGCATGTTCCCCGTGGTCCTTCCCGAGGGCGCCGAGGAGGCGGGGCGACGCCGCGTCGGCGAGCTCGACGAGGAGATGGTCTACGAGAGCAGGGTCGGCGACGTCGTCACCCTGGGCACGTCGAGCTGGCAGATTCGCGAGATTGCGAACGACCGCGTCGTCGTCGACCACGTCAGCGGGCGAAGTTCGCGCCTGCCCTTTTGGCGGGGCGAAGGGCCTGGACGGCCGGCCTCCGCGGGCGCGGCGAAGGGCGCATTCCTCCGCGAGGCCGAGGCGAGCCTGGAACTTGCGTCGGGCCCGGAGGCCGCAGGAGGCCGGCGCCCCGCCGCCAATCCTGAATCGTCGGCGGGCGTGCGAAGCGAGCCGCACGTATCGGCGTCGTTCCTCTCCAGGCTTGAAAGCGCCGGGCTCGACGAGAACGCGCGGGAGAACCTCGTCTCGCTCCTTCTCGAACAGAAGGCCGCAACCGGCGCGATCCCGAGCGACGAGACCCTTGTGCTCGAACGGTGCAAGGACGAAAACGGCAGCTGGCGCTTCGTCTTGCACAGCCCGATGGGCAGGCGAGTGCACGAGCCGTGGGCCATGGCGATACGCGAGCGCATACGCCGCGTTGCGAAGATTGAACCGCAGGTGTTCGCGAGCGACGACGGCATCGCGTTCCAGTTGCCCGCAACGATCGGCAGGCCTCCCGGCGCCGAGCTTGTGGTTTTCGACGCCGAAGAACTGCGCCGCCTCGTCACGAGCCGAATCGGCGGCACCGCCCTTTTCGCCGCGCGCTTTCGCGAATGCGCGGCCCGAGCTCTGCTGACGCCGTCGTCCCGCCCCGGGCGCAGGACGCCGCTGTGGCTCCAGCGGCTCAGAGCCGGGCAGCTGCTGGAGGCCTCGCGGCAGTTCCGTAACTTTCCCGTGTCCGTCGAGGCCGCGAGGGAATGCCTCCAAGACGTCTACGACCTTCCCGCACTTGCCGGTCTCATGGAGCGTATCGAAGCCCGATCCGTTCGCATCGTCGAGGCGGAGACGGCGTCGCCTTCGCCCTTCGCGCGCCCGCTGCTCTTCGGGTACACCGGCGCGTTCCTCTACCAGGAAGACCTTCCGCGCGCCGAACGGAGGGCGCACCTTCTCTCCCTCGATCCGGAGGCCATCGCCTCCCTCGTCGGAGACGGCGGCGTCGGGCAAGTCCTCGACGAAAGCGTCCTTGCCGAAGTCGAGGCCGAACTGCAGCGGCTGGCGCCTGGCCGGCGGGTCCGGCGCGACGCCGAGGCCGTCGCCGACCTTCTTCGCCGACTCGGGCCGTTGACCCTCGAGGGGGTCGCCGCCCGCAGCGTCGGAGCCTGCGACGATGCGCCGCCTGCACAAGAGAAAGGGGACAGCGCCGCGCGGGAGGACGCGGCCGACTCCTCGCAGGCCGACGAAAAGCAGCCTCGACAGGAAGGCGAAAGCCGCTTCCCGCGAGTCGGCGAAGGCTCTGCGCGGGACGGCCAAGAAGAGGCTGCGGCCAGCGAGGCGGTTCTCGGTCTGCTCGAAAAGCTCGCGCAATCGCGCAGGGTTGTGGCCGTGCGCCTCGGAGGGCGTAAATGCTGGGCGGGCGCCGAGGATGCGCCCGCGCTCAGGCTTGCCCTCGGCGTCGACGTTCCCGAATGGGCCGCCGAGCCGGGCGGCTTACCGTGTACCTCGGCTGTTTCGCGCTCCCCGCTGGAGGACCTGCTCCTTCGCTGCGCGCGCACCCGAGCCCGCATCACAGCGGCGGACGCGGCGGCAGAGTTCGGAATCGGACGCGCAACCGCCGCCGAAGCCCTCGAATCGCTCGCCGAAAGCGGCTCGCTCATGCGAATAGACGACGCGCACTGGATAGAGGCCTCCGTTTTCGCGCGGGTGCGCAACAGGTCGCTCGCCCGAGCCCGGGCCGCGATCGAACCGGCCCGCCCCGCCGCCTTGCACAGGCTGGTCCTCGAACGCGCGGGCATCGACCGCCCCGGACGCGGGATCGACGCCCTGGCCGAGGCGATCTCGCTGATGGAAGGTGTGTGGCTTCCGGCGTCGCTGTGGGAGTCCGTCGTCTTCCCCGCGCGCGTCGCGGATTACGCCCCAGGGATGCTCGACGAGCTCATTTTGTCCGGCGACGTCCTGTGGCAGGCGCGGTCAGGCGGAGAATCTGGGCGGGCAAGCAGCGAGGCGTCCCGAACGGGCAAAGAATCTGGACGGTTGGCCGACGACGCGTCCCAAACGGGCGGAGAGCCCGCGAAAACGGATGGAGCGCCGGTCGGCGAGGTCGCCTTCTTCCCCACGGATTCGCCGCTGGCCCCGGCTGCGGGCGCGGCCGTTTTGGCCGGCGACGTCGGCTGGGAGGATCTATGGAGGCTCGCGCGCGAGGGGGCCGCGACGGCCCTTTCCTTCGAACCGGTGCGCGCCTGCCTCCAGCCGCGCGCCGCCGCCCCAAAGAAACGGCGGGTCACGAGCCGGCGCTCGCGCCGTTACGCCGCTTTCGCCGCCGCCCGGGCCCTCAGCGCGGAGGCGCCGGGCATTGCCTCGGGCGGCACGGCGCAGGGAAGGCAGCCGGGCAATTCCCAGCTGCGGCAGTCCTCGCCGGGGAGGGGCGCCGCGGCAGGGGCGGAGCGGCTGGAGGCCGCGATGGCGCAAACGACGTGGCGCCGCCTGAGGCCGCCCCGGGTTTCCGCCGAGGAGGCCGCGGTGGCAATGGTCGAGTCGCTGCTCGACCGCTACGGCGTGGTCTCCCGAGACGTTGCCCTTGCGGCGGGCGTCCCCGGCGGAATGGCAAGCCTGACGCCCGTTCTGCGGCGAATGGAAGACGCCGGCGCCGTCCTGCGGGGAACTTTCGTCCGCGGGCTCGGCCCCGTCCAATACGCCGAAAAGGGGACTCTCGACGCGCTGCGTTCGTTCGCGGAGCCCCCGGGCGATGCCGACGTCCGCGCCGCGGGGGAGGGCGACAGCGAACCCGGGGCCGCAGTGCTCGATCTCAGGGACCCGGCCTGCCTCGTGGGGCGCGGCGTTCCCTGGCCCGACCCGACGCTGCCTTCGCAGATCGGGGAGCGGCTCGCCGCGGCCCCTCCCGTCGGATTGCCGGACCCTTCGCGCAGGCCGGGAGCGGCGGTCGTCCTCGTCGACGGGGAGCCGGCGCTCTACGCGCCGGAGAACATGAAGGCACTGGTCTGTTACACGCCGGAGACCGCCGCGTTCCGTGCGGCGCTGCGCGCCCTGACCGAGTTCCTCAGGCGCGCGGGGGCGCGGGACCCGGGCGTCGCCGCGAGGAAGCGGACGGTGGTCGAGTCGGTCAACGGCGTCTCCGCGCTGGAGCGCGCCATGGGCGACGCTCTGGCAGAGGCCGGCCTGGCCCGCGATCCCAGGGGGATGAGGTTCGTCGTCGGCCCGTGACACTCGCCTCTTCGGCGCCCGAGACGGGGGGGGGACTGGGGCGCACTGCGCGAGGCCTTGCGGCACGTTCGCCTCTTCGGCGCCCGCGATGGGCGCCTCTGCCGCTGGAGGAAGGCGCTCGGCTAAGGCTCGGCCTAGGAAGAGCTCACACGAAAAGCCCGGCGAGAGACTCCCGCCGGGCTTCGATCCGTCGGGCTAGCGGGATTTGAACCCACGACCCCTTGACCCCCAGTCAAGTGCGCTACCAAACTGCGCCATAGCCCGTTGTCGCTCGTGCAACCCTGCCGCTTTTTCTTCCGGAGAAAGAGACTTGCAAGCTTCCTGAAAACGGCCCTCGCGGGTTTTCCCAGGAAGAAGCCCAGGATCAGCCATCGTTGTTGCGACCAGTCAAGAATACACAACGGCTGGCGGGGAGACAACCGCGCGGGGTCAGGCGGCGATTCGTTTCAAGCTCAAGTGAAAGTCAACAACGTAAAACCCATGGCACACGGGGCTCAAAGGTTATAGAATTGTGATCTACGGTTACGGAGGCAAGCCGGATCTTTATCCAAGGAGGATTTCAGTATGCCTGAACGGTTTGAGCCCAACGAGGCCGATCCCACCACGACCTCGGTTTTCAAGACCGTCGGCGGGGACTCAGACGTCAACATCGCCAGGCGCGCGTTGAAGCCGGAAGAGCAGGCGGCAATCGAGTCGCTGCCCAAGGGCTCCGCCTTGCTCATCGCGCTCTCTGGACCGAATTCCGGGGCGCGTTTCCTGCTCAACGAGGACCGCACGAACGCGGGACGTCACCAGAAGTCCGACATCTTCTTGGACGACGCCACGGTTTCCCGCAAGCACGCGCAGTTCATTCGCAGCGGCGACGAGTTCTCGGTTCGCGACTCGGGTTCGCTCAACGGAACCTACGTCAACCGCGAGCGGGTCGACGCCCATGCCCTCCACACGGGCGACGAGGTCCAGATCGGCAAGTTCCGCCTGACCTTCTACGAGGCTCCGGCCACGGCATGACGTCGCGCCAACGCATGTCGAGCGCAGCGCGCAAGCCGGCGGCGGCCCCCGAGGCCGAGGCCGTCGAAGCCCAGCCGGAGGGGAGGTGGCCCTTCGACGTTCCCCACGACCCCTATCTGAAGATAGGGGAGGTCCAGTCGATGCTGGCGGCGGAGTTCCCGCTGTTGACGTTGTCGAAGATCCGCCATTACGAGTCGATCGAGCTTGTCCATCCCCACCGGACGGCTTCGAATCAGAGACTCTTCTCACCCGCGGACTGCGAGCGGCTGCGCTTCATCCTGCGCGAGCAGCGCGACCGGTATCTTCCGCTCGACCAGATCCGGGAGCTTCTTCGCCAGCTCGACGCAGGGCAACAGCCCGAGGGCACGCATCCGGGGCGGCTTCGCCTCATCGACGACGTCGCCAAGCGCCCCCAGCCCGGCACGCGTCTGCGCCTGTCCGAAGTCGCGGACCTCACCGGCGTCTCCGTCTCCGACGTCGAAGAGATGGTCGACGCCGGAATCCTCGCCGCCGACCCGCGGGGGCGCTTGACCGCGCAAGCCCCGGACATCGTTCGCTTCGCAACGATGCTGCTCGGCGCGGGCTTCACCTTGCGGCAGGTGCGCAGCGTCAGGACGTCCGCACACGCCCACGCCGTTCTAGTGACGAACTCCATCGCAACCGAGCGCGCCCGCAAATCCAGCGTCGCGCGAGAGAGGGCCATCGCCTCTGCGACGGAGAATGCAACCGTTATATCCCAGCTTTATCGCGCGCTCCTAACGGAAAACATCGAAGTCGAGCTGCGCTAGGAAATAAAATCGAATTTTCAACCATCTGAGTGTCGCTAGGGGAGTTCTTGCGGTTGATTCGAAGTTTAGACGCGCCGTACCACCATTGAGAGCCGTTCCTGCTATATCGTTGCCTGTGTAGGCGGAGCACCCCCGTCTATTTCACGAAAGTATGGAGGAAACCATGAGCGAAGCTCACGCGCACGACGCAAGGATGCAACGTGCTCAGCAAATGCTCTTCGGCGATCCGCTCCCAGATCTGGACTACGAGACGGGCTATCGCGGCCCTATCGCATGTCGCGCTGCCGGCATCACGTACCGGCAGCTCGACTACTGGGATCGGACGGGCCTCATCTCGCCATCGATTCGCAATGCACACGGTTCAGGCAGCCAGCGCCTGTACTCTTTTCGCGACATTCTTGTGCTCAAGATCGTCAAGCGCCTCCTGGACACGGGCGTTTCACTTCAGCAGATTCGGCTCGCAGTCGCGCAACTCGAGTCGCACGGAGTTGAGGATCTGGCTCAGATCACCCTCATGTCCGACGGGGCTTCCGTCTACGAGTGCACGTCCGACGACGAGGTCATCGATCTCGTCAAGGGCGGCCAAGGGGTCTTCGGCATAGCCGTAGGCCGCGTGTGGCGCGAAGTCGAGGGGACGTTGGGCGAGCTTCCGACGGAGCGGGCCGAAGAGGCCGGCGCCGTCGTTGTGGAAGACGAGCTCGCCAAGCGTCGCGCGGCGAAAAAGCGCAAAGCTTAAAGTGGACAAGCACCCTTGCGAGGGGCGCCCGCGCTGGCTTTGCGGGTTCCCGTCGCGGGGGCAAACTCCTCACACACCGGCTGTGGGCTCTCACGCGCCCCGGCGGGGCCGTCTCACTGCCCGGTGAGCTTGGACTCCCAGGCTGTGCGCACGGGATTCGCGTCGGCAAGCAACATGTCGAAGCGATCGTAGGCGACGTCGATCACCTCTGAGAGCGCGAGAACCTGCTCTTGCTCAGCCGAATGGCTCAGGCGGCGCGCCCCGGACTCAATGAGCCGCTCGGCCGTGTCCAGGGGGCCGAGGTATGCCACGAGCGGCCATCCAAACCGCTCGGCGTAAGCCTCGGACAGAGTGCTCAGCCGCTCCAGCTCTTCCGGGCTGGCTTCGCCGAGGGCCATCGACCCGATGTCGCGCGAGACTTTCTGGGCTGCGGCGTCGTCCTCCTCGAGGAGGCGCGAGATGTCGGGATAGTCGCGCAAAAGGGCGAGTTTGCGCTCTTGGCTGGCCGTGAGAATCGCCTTCTCGACGGCGTCGCGGAACTCTTCGGCGTCGGCGAAGGGACGGCTCTCCCACGCCCTTTCCAGGGGCCACGTCTGCGTGTTGAAAAGCGGTGAGAAGGCCTCGACAAAGCGTTCGCGGCCCATGGCGTTGACCTCGTCGATGGTGAGCGCGCGCCCGTCGGGCGCGGACACCACCGGCGCTCCGCCCCCTCGCCCGACGTGGAAGAACAGGACATTGAGGGCGATCGCCGCGATCGCCCCGGCAGTCATGCCCGAGGCGAAGAAGATCCGAGCCCACGAGGGCATGGACTCGGCGATGAACGGCTTGAACGTCACGAGCATGGCAAGGCCGAGCGAGGTCGTTACGATCACGGCGTTGCGGTTGTCCCGCATATCCGCCTTGGCTATCGTCTGCATGCCGACCCAGGCCACGTTGGCGAACATGGCCAGGGAGGCGCCTCCGAGCACGGGGGAGGGGATCGTCGCCACGAGCGCCCCCGCCTTCGGCAGAACTCCGAGGATCATCATGACCACTCCCGCGCCGGCAGCAACCCACCTCGATTTCACTCGCGTGATGCGCACAAGGCCGACGTTTTGGGCGAAACAGGTGTAGGGGAACGAGTTCATGACGCCGCCGAGGAGCGTCGACAAGCCGTCGGCGCGAATGGCCGCCGAAATGTCAGCCTTTCGAATGCGCTTGCCGACGATCTCCCCGGTGGCGAAGACGTCGCCCGTCGTCTCGACCATCGTCACGGCCATGACGATGGTCATCGAGACGATCGCGCCCGCGGCGAACGTCGGCGTCCCGAAGTAGAACGGCGTGGTCGCGGCAAAAGAGCCGGCGCTCTTGAAGGCGTCGATGTCTTTCGGGTCGAGATGGCCCAAGGCGGCGGCGACCGCCGTGCCTCCGACGAGTCCGATGAGCACCGCGATCGTTGCGAGAAAGCCGCGCAAAAAGCGCTGGGCCAAGACGATGGCGGCCAGCGTTCCGAAGGCGTAGAGCAGCGATCTCGGCTGCAGGGGAACCGCGCCGTGGGCGGAAGAAGCCGACGGCGCGGCGGTGGCGTATCCGACGAAGTCGGAGGCCGAAACCGACAACAGGGTCGTTCCCATGACGAGGAGGACCGTGCCCGTGACCACGGGCGGGAAGAAGCGGACGAGGGCCGCGAAATAGGGCGCGGCGAAGAACGTGAACAGGCCGGAGGCGATGACGGCGCCGTAGATCGTGGGAAGGGCCGAGTTCGGGTCCCCGCCCCGCGCCGATGCAACGCCGATCGCGATGATCGGGGCCACCGCGGTGGTGGTCACGCCCTGAATGATCGGCAGACGCACGCCTACGAAACGCGTGATCCCCACGCTCTGGATGAGCGTCGCGACGCCGCAGGTGAGAAGGTCGGCGTTGATGAGGTGGATCGTGGTTTCCGCGTTCAGGTGGAGCCCGCCCGCGATGAGCAGCGGAACGATGACCGCTCCGGCGTAGAAGGCCAAAACATGTTGAATGGACAGAACGGCTAATGTGGGCGCGCTGGGCGCCCTGTCGACTGGATGGGCCACTTCCTCATATTCTCAGATAATCGAGGGCGTCCAAAGCCGACGTACCGCGAAAGAAATCATGAGCCCTGCACGCGCGCGATGCGCCAGGCGTTTGAGGCAGAGAATTGGAAGTGTACGGGGAAGGCTTCACCCTGCGAAACAGTCCAGGGACAGGGGAGAGCGCGAAGCTGCTTGGAAGGGTTCAGCGGGCGCCGAGCGAGCGCGTAACCTCGTATCCCGATTCGACGTCGCGGATCGAAACCTCGACGATCCCGTGCCGGTCCACCGTGTAGCGCTCCTCGATGAGGGGGCCGTCGCCCGTTCGCTGCACTTCGACGTCGTCCACGTCCACCTCGCCGCCGCGCAACGCGGGGTCGAAGGGAAAGGCGAGCGTGCCGCACGGGACGACCTCGCCGCGCGGCACGCCGTCCGCGTCCGTCCGCGTGTATTCGACGAAGCGATACCAGCCGACGTTGTGCGCCGCCCGGTAGGTGCGAACGACCGTCACATCCTCGTTCGGGCTCACGCGCTGCTCGCTGCCGAGCAGGGGATCGAAGGATATGACCGAGCCGCCCTCGCGGTCGCGGAAGACGCCGACGCCGCGCGCCAGCCTGTCCGTGAGCGTGTATCCCGCCGACGGGTCGGCCGCGATGGCCAAGCCGATCGCGGTCGACCCCGCGGTGTAAGGGGAGCGGTGGACTCGCCGGCCGTACCTGGATCGCAGCGTCCGCCCCACGGCCGGAAGCTCCGATCCGCCGCCGACGACGTAGAGGCCGGCGACGTCGTCCGGGAGCTTTGACGCGCCGCCCTCGTCCTGGGTCAAAAGCGGCTCCATCGTCGCGAGGGTCGACTCGATGAGCGGGGCGACCAAATCGTAGAATTCCTTGACCGGAATCGATGTGGGGGAGGAAGAGCCGGGAACGTCCACGGCGACGTACCGGGACTGCGGGTACAGGGACTCCTTGGCCTGACGGGCCGAGTCGAGGAGCCTCTGCCATTCGTCTGCGGCGAGTTCGCCGCGTCCGGACTTTTCGAGAGCGAAAGAGGCGAGGGCGACGTCGAAATCGTCTCCGCCGACGTTGTTGTCGCCGCGCGAGCCGAGCACCTCGTGGCTCTTGTCGTCCGCGGCCACAAGGGAGGCGTCGAAGGTTCCGCCGCCCAGGTCGTAGACGAGGATGCGCGTGCGGCGCGAGTTGAGCGACTTCGTGAGCCTGTGCGTGTATTCGAAGCCGGCGGCCGACGGCTCGTTGATCATGGCGACGACGTCGATTCCGGCGCGCCTGAAGCCCTCGAGGGTGATGAGACGCTGAGCCGAATGCGCGTGGGCGGGAATGCCGACGACGGCCTCGAGCTTGCCTCTGGCGGGCTTTGCGGCGGAGCGGACGGACTTCGCGACGTGCGTGAGGAACCCGGAGACGACGTCGATGAGCGGAATCGTGAGGCCGCCGAGTTCGACTTCGGCGTCTTGGTTGACGTCCGTGCGCGACAGAAGGCGTTTGAAGGAGCGCAGATGAGGAGCGCCTTTGAGGGCGAGGCTCGCGGCCTCGAAACCGTAGACCGGACCGGAATCTGCCAGCGCGACGATCGACGGAATGTACTCACGGGCGTCCGAGTTCCGATCTGAGAACGCGAGAAGCGGATAGTTGCCGCGGTCGGCGACGGCGACGGTTGTGCGCGTGGTTCCAAAGTCGATTCCGAGTCTCATGAAGCTGAGAGTACTTCATCTTTCGGCGTCGATGGGGGAATATCTCAAAGGCGGGTCGCGTTCTCGTTCCGTCCCGTTTTGACATAATGTGCATTATCGGATCGGGACGCGAAAGGGGCCGACGGGTGAAAGTGGCGTCATGCCGCGGCAAAACCACTTTGCCCGACGCTTCTTTGGCCTTCCCGTTAAACTGACCCGGTAGCCGAGGAAAGGAAAACCATGGCCGAACGTTCGCTTCGCGGAATGAAGATTGGCGCAAATTCACTGGAAACCGATGAAGGAGTCGCCTTCGTCGAACGCAAACAAGTCATCTACGCCTGTCCCGGCGGCCACGAATTCGGCGTGGCCATGGCGACGGACGCCGAGCCGCCCGCGACGTGGGAATGCCGCTGCGGCGCCGAGGGTCTGCTGCGCGACGAGCCTGCGACGGACGACAAGAAACCCGCCAAGCCTCAGCGCACGCACTGGGACATGCTCCTGGAGCGCCGCACCGAGGACGAGCTCAAGGAACTGCTCCGCGAGCGCCTCGAGCTGCTGCGCGCAGGCAAGCTAAGGCTCCGTCGACACCACGGCTGAACGCCTGGAGGCCGGCTCCGGCTGCTCGGCCTGCGAGTTTGCGCCGCCGCCGGGCACCGCGCCCGGCGGCGTCACTTGCCGCGCAGCTTGTCGGCCGCCCGACGCGCCAGACCCGCCAGTTGGCGTCCGCGGCGCTTGGCGCCCATCGACGTCGTCCGTTTGAGCGACTCCGTGAAAATGCCGGCCGAGAGCTTCGACTCCCCCGCTTCCCGCTGGGCGAAGCTAATCGGCATCTCTACGATCGACCCGCCCAACTGGTGGACTTTGTCCGTCATGTCAGTCTGGAAGAAGTACCCCGCCGATTCGACGCTGGAAAGGTCGAGGCGACGGAGGAAAGCCACCCGGTAGACCCGGAAGCCGGCGGTGACGTCCGACGCCGGAAGCCCCAGCCACGCCTTGATGTAGAAATTCCCGGCGCGCGAGAGGATTTCGCGCGACTTCGGCCATCCCTCCAGCTCTCCCCCGCGCACGTAGCGCGAGCCGATGACGAGGTCGGGCCGGTCGCTCATGGCGGCCCGCTCAAGCAGGAGGGGAAGCTGTTCGGGCCGGTGAGAGCCGTCGGCGTCCATCTGGACGACGTGCGTGTACTCCTTGTCCGTCGCCCAAGAAAACGCTGCGATGTAGGCCTTCCCGAGCCCCTCTTTTCCCGCGCGGTGAAGGACGAGGACGTGGGAGTCGGCCGAGGCCAGTTCGTCGGCAAGGTCCCCCGTGCCGTCGGGGGAATTGTCGTCGACGACGAGGACGTCGGCCTCGGGGACGGCCGCCCGCACTCTGCCGACGATCGGCTTCAGCGATTCGATTTCGTTGTAGGTCGGTATGATCACGACGACCTTCATCGTTCCTCCTTGTTGTCCTCGTTGCCTATGTTTCCGATGCCGATGCTTTCGATCCGGCCATCGTTCGAAAAGGGCTCTCCGTTCGAGTCCGGTGCAGGCGGGTCGGGTGCGGGTCCGTTCGCGCCTTGAGCCTCGTCGCCTAAATTTGGCAGGCGCGGCCGCAGCCGGCCAAACTGCCGTCGGCCGAGCCGCCGTCGCTGAGGCAAGCGTCGCGTTTGCCACAATGCTAGCGCCGTTGTGGCCCCTGCGGCGAGATTGCACGCCAGACGGATCGGACCGCCCCACCGGACGGCCGGCGTCACGTGGGTGTGGAGGCCGACGCTGGCAACCCGGGCGTCGGCCGTCCACATGCCGGTCTTTTCGCGCACCGTGCCGTCGGCGTCGACGACGCCTGAAACCCCCATGGTCGATATCTGTATCGCCGTGCGTCTGGTTTCGACGGCTCTGAAGCGCGTCATGTCGAATTGCTGGCGCGATTCCGCGGAATCGCCGAAAGACGCATTGTTCGTGGGAACCGTGAGGAGGGTCGCTCCCTTGCGAACCGATTCGGAGACGATCTCGTTGTAGGCGACCTCGAAGCATATCGGCGCGGCAATGCGCACGCGCCGCCCGCGCAGCGGGACGTCGAGAACCGCGGCGCCCTTCCCTGCGCGCATATCCGTTGAAACCTGGTCGACGGCCTTCGTGAACAGCCGGAAGAACCCGCGCGCGGGGATGTATTCGCCAAAAGGCACGGGATGCAGTTTCGTATACCTGGCGGTCAGCCCCTTTCCGGGAAGCCACAGCGTGTACTCGTTGTATCGGTAGTCTTCCGGGTAGCGCTGGATGCCGAGCACAAGCGGGACGCCGAGGCGCGACACCGCCCTTTCGATCACGTCGCGTGCTTCGGGCGTCGTCTCCGGATCGAGGTCGGACGAGCTCTCCGGCCACAGAACAAGTTCGGCGCCCTTCCCCTCGATCTTCCGCGTTTGCTTTGCCAGCCGCTCGGTGACGGAGACGGCCCGAGCATAGCCTGTCAGCGATTTGTCCCTCGAGACGTTCCCCTGGACGAAGCCGACCTTCGCGCTTCCTACGGGCGGGCCGCCCAGCGGAATGGCCGCTGCCGCGGCAAGCGCGGCACAGACGCCCGCGGCTGTGGCGAGGGCACGGCGCGGGCGGGCCCTCGCGTTCTGCGCGGCGTATGCGAGAGAGGCTCCCAGCGCGACGACGGCGAAGCTGACGAGCTCCGTCGAGCCGTAGGGCGCAAGGTGCACGAGCGGCCCTCCGACCTGCCCGAATGCGAGCTTGCCCCACGGCATTCCGCCCTCGGGCCACGTGCCCCGGAGGTCTTCGACGGCGACCCATACAACTGCGAGAGCAGGCACGAGCTTCCAAGCGCACGCCTTGCCTGCGGCTGCGGCCTTGCCCGCAGTGGCCTTAGGGTCCTTCGCCTTTCCCGTGCCCGTCGTCGCTTGCGCGCAACCGCCCCATGCCCGCAGGAACGCCTGCCAGACGAGCGCCAGAACGCCGATGTAAAGGGCGAGCACTCCCCCGAGCCCCGCTCTTGCGATCCACGTCCCCGCGGCTTCGGTGGCCCAGTCGCACAGCAGGCCGAAGAAAACCGCTCCCGTCGCGAAACCGCAGGCGAAACTGGCGCAAAAGCCGCGTCCGCGCAGCGCCGCGACGAGGAGGGCGACGCCGAGGACTGCCGACGGCCACAGATGCAGGGGGGCGAAGGACGCCCACAGGCACACGCCCGCGCCGACGGACAGGGCGGCCGGGCCGAGGGGCGCGAGCCGCCCGCTCATGCGACGACCTCGCTTCTGCGCACGCGCGAGCGGGCGAGGCCGGCGACGTCGGCGATCCACGTGCCTTCCCCGGCGACGGCGAACTGCCCCAGCAGATCGATGAGCCTGCGGGCCGCCGCGATGAAGTCGCCCGCGGCCATCCTGGAGGCGCGCAGGCACTCGTCGAGGCTCGCGCCCGAGGCCCAGGCGGCGAAAACGTCCGCGCACCCGGGGGTGACGTCGCGGGTTCTGGCGATGCCGTGCCTGTCCTCGACGGAGCGGAGGAATTCGGCCTCGCCGACGGCCTGCCTGGCCAGCTTCGTGAGCACGGGCGAGCGCGGCCGCGCAGTTCCAAGCCTGTCGTCGGCGAGGAACATCGACGCCCACCCGGCGAACTCCGAGGGAGTCAGGCCTTCGGCGAGCGCTGAGAGGCACGTGTAGGCTAAAAGGTCGTTCTCCAGGTGAAGCTTGCGCAGCGTCGGGGCGCCGGGCCCCGGCTCGATTGCCCCGCCGTGGTTTTGAAGCACGCCGACGTCGACGAGCGCCGCGGCCGTCGCGTCGAATTCGCGCCCGACGGAGTCGGTGAAGCCCGCCGACGTCTTCTCGATTTCTGCGGCTCGGGCGTCGAGCGACAGGAGGGTTTCCGCATCTTTGAGGTGGACTGCCAGGTCGGGGCACGCCGAGCACGGGTGCGCGGCCAGGTCCGCATCCGGGCCGACGGCGAATCGGGACCACGATCCGAGAAGGTCGCGGTCCACGCCCAGTTCGGTGCGCTCCTCGACCTGCCCGACGATGGCGTCGGCGAGGTCTTCCCGCGTCGACCTGTCTTTGAGGCGCCGGCCCACGGGCAGGCTCACGGCTCCGACGTCGCGCAGCTCCGAGCCGAGGTCCGCCTCGCGCAGCCAGGAGATCTCCCCGTACCAGTCGATGACGCGCAGCTTGCCGCGATCGGCCGACAGGACGAGCACGTAGTCGACGTCGCCGTCCCTGTGCACGGCGTAGAGGCGTCCGTTTTCCGCCTGTGCGAAAGAGCGGGAAACCCTCTCGCGATACTCCCTTTTGGCTGCCTTGCGCACGGACTTGGGCGCCCTTCCCGAGGCGGCGCGCAGGCGCACGTATTCGACGACGTCGCCTGCGTCGCAGTGCAGCCTCCCTTCCTCGGCGGAAATCCGGCGGCGAATCCGTGCCAGGCGCGCCTCGAGCTTGGCGAGGTCGGCGTTTCGTTGATACTGCGCGAAACTGCGCCCCATCATTGCCCGCGCCTGCTCGTAGGGCATTCTGGCGAGGAGGTTGACCACGGTGTTGTACGAGGGAACAAAGGCCGAGAGGAGGGCTTCCACTCTGCCGGAACCGAGGTCGGCCAGAATGTAGGGGTCGAGGTCGGGCGCGGCGAGGACGACCGCGTGGCCGACCGCGTCTTTTCCCCTGCGGCCCGCGCGCCCGATGAGCTGCGTGTACTCCGTGGCGCTCAGGTCGATGAACCCCTCCCCGTCCCACCGTTGCAGCGATTCGACGACGACGGTGCGCACCGGCATGTCGATTCCCAGGGCAAGGGTGCCGGTCGCGTAGACGATCCGCAGCAGGCCGTCCTCCATGAGCTTCTCCGTCAGCTCCTTGATCGCCGGATAGACGCCCGCGTGGTGGGCGCCGTATCCGCGAACGAGTGCGCGCGCGGCGGCGTCGAAGCCGACGGCGCGGCGGTCGGATTCGCTCAGGGTCGCGCGCACCTCGGCAATCCTGGCCGCCGCCTCGGCCCGTTCTTTCCTGCCCGTGAGCGCAATGTCCCGTTGGAGAAGGGCCTCGACCGCCTTGTCGCAGCCTTTGCGGGAGAAGATGAACTCGATGGCCGGAAGCATGTCGCGTTCGGCCAAAAGGTCGATGATCCGCCGGCGGTCCCGGTCCGAAATGCGCCCTCGCCCGTCCGGCGGCAGCTTCGCGATCGCCGAGACGAGTGCGCCGAGCGGGCCGCCGTCCTTGCCGAAAAGCCGGAAGACCTTTCGTCCCACGGCGACCTCCTGCCGGAGGGGAACCGGCCTGACCGTGCTGTGCACAAGCTCGGTCTTCCCGCGCACGGAGCGCAGCCATCCCGCGAGCTCCCCCGTGTTCGGGACGGTGGCCGACAGGCCGATGAGCCGGCAGTGTTCGGGCAGGGTGAGGATGACTTCCTCCCACACCGGCCCGCGCTCCCTGTCCGCGAGATAGTGGACTTCGTCGAGGACGACGTATCCGACGTCGTCGATGTCGGGCGAGCCCGCGAAAAGCATGTTGCGCAGCACCTCCGTGGTGACCACGAGGATTTCGGCGTCGCGGTTGACGGAGACGTCGCCGGTGAGCAGGCCGACGTACTCCTCGCCGTGAAGTTCGGCGAGCTCGGAGTATTTCTGGTTCGACAACGCCTTGATCGGCGCGGTGTAGACGCAGCGTTTCTCCTTGGCCAGGGCAAGTTCGACGGCGAAGTGGGCCACGACGGTCTTCCCCGAGCCGGTCGGCGCGCACACGAGGACGTCGCGGTTGCGCGCGACGGCCTTGCACGCGTCGATCTGGAAACCGTCGAGGGCGATGCCGCGGGCCGCGTATTCTTCGACGAAATGGTCGACGTGGTCCAATGCGTCGTTCATATGAGCACCTCCACCGCGCCTGGAAGGCACGTGACGTCGATTGGGAGCGTTCCCAGCCTATCGCCGTCGGCCATGGGATCGGGCGGCCGCGCGCCCGCGCACGGCTCGCAGGCGATGCGGACGCGGCGCGCCCGAACGAAATGGACGAGAGGATGGTTCGGGTGGCGTCCCAGCGCCAGCCGAGGGAGGAGGTCGATGATCTGCAGTCGGCTCAGGCCTGCGGCGAAGACGACGTCGGCCAGTCCGTCCGTCACCGTGGCCGACGGCGCGATCGGCAGGCCCGCGCCGAAGAAGCGGGTGTTGGCCACCGAAACGAGTGTCGCCGGAGCCGAGCATGCCCGCCCGTCGATCTCCAAGCGGAAGCCGTAGGGCGCGAAGTTTGCGACGGCTGAAACTATCCCCCTCGCGTAGCGCGCTCCCCCGCGCGGGAAGGAGAAGGAGTTCGTCCGCCGATTGACGTCGGCGTCCAGGCCGGCGGAGACGACCGACATCACCCGCCTGCTCCCCGCTTCGGAGGCGACCTCGAGGACGTCTGCGGCAAACGTGCGCTTCGATTCGAGCGCGTCCAGGGCGAGCGCGAGGGCGGCGTCGACGTCGCGTCTGGGCAGCCCGAAATGCCGCGCCGCGTCGTTGCCGGTCCCCACGGCGAGGATTCCCAGCGGGATCTTGGAGTCGGCCAGCGCGTCGACGGCTATGCCTACGGTTCCGTCGCCGCCCACGGCGAAGAGCGCGTCGAGCCCCTCGGAGGCGACGGCGGCCGAGCTCATGCGCGCGGCTTCCTCCGCGGATCCCGCGGTCAGATCGACGACGTCGAAGCCCAGGGCGCGCAGGCAGCGGGCCGCGTGTATGCCGTCGCGTTCGGCGAGCCCGCGCCTGCTCGTCGGGTTGACGAGAAGGCCGATCCTCGCGTGAGGCGGGCCGCTCATGCGGCCCCCGCCAGGCCTCGGAAGCGCTTCGCGAGCCGCGCGGCCGTCTCCCGCGGCTCGACGGCGCGGACGGCCGTGCCCAGCTGGACCAAAAGCGAGGCGAGGAATTCGTCGGACGTCGACACAAAGGACACGTCGTAGTCTCCGCCGTGGCCGCCCGACCGCCTCATGCTCGCACCCGGCAGGGCTTCGCCGATCCACCGCCCGGAAGGGTCCACCGTGACAGTTATGCGCTGGCCCTCGGGGCTCCAAGACTTCGCCTCGTCGACGACCGCCGCGCGGGCGGCGGCCGCCTCCGCCCTGCCGGCCTTGCGGCCCTCGCGTACGTCCCCGATCCTGTCGAGGCGGTACGAACGCGGCCCGGCCGATGTGACGGCGAGAAGCAGCGGGTTGTAAGCGGCTTGAATTTCGACCGGAAAGGCTTCGACCCGCGTGACGGACTCGGCGAGGTCGGGACCGGGCCGGTGGTAGGTGAACTCGATGAAGCTTCTGGAGGCGAGGGCCCGTTCGACTGCGGCGAATGCTTCGTCGCCGATGACGGGGGCGGGCCCGTCCCACATGGCCGAGCCGAAGCCGGCGCCCTCGGCTGCTCCGACCAGGGTGGCGCGCACGTGCGCGAGAGCGTCCCGCGCGTCGCCCGAAGGCGTGATCTCCGCGATGGAGTCGATGACGGCCACGAGCGCGATGACCTCGTCGAGAGTCAGGGCGAGGTCGGGAACGTCGAGCTCCCCCGAATCGGAAAAGGAGACGTAGGAGTCGGGCGTCGTCGGCTCTTCCCCGGCCTCTTCCTCGCCTGGATTTGGAGGCAGATCGAGGTTGAAGGGCAGGCCGTACCCTTCGATCTCCACCAGCGACGCGTCCCACAGCAGGCGCAGCACGCGTTTCCATTCGATCCCGAAACGCTCGGAGAGCTCCCGAAGGCTCGCCGAGCCCCCGGGAAGGGACGAGAGAAAGACGAGCAGAGCGTTCGTTTGAACTATTCCCTTTCCGCTCACGCCGCGGCCCCTGTTTTCATGCGTTGGCCGCCGTTCCCGTGCGTCTTCCATGCTTTGGCCGCCTGTTTCATGTCTCGTCCCGCGCCGCGGCCTGTTTTCGTACCCGCCCTCATGCTTCGGGCTCCAGCCTCAAACCTTCGCCCCCGGCCTCGCAGCTCGGCTCCCCCAATCCGGCAAGGTGTTCCAGCCGCGCCCGCCATTCGGCGAGCAGTGCGGCGTCGCCCAAAAGGCGCACGTCTTTCCCGTATGCGAGAAGGGCCTCGAAGACGCGCTGGCGGTTGACCGGACCTATTTCGACGACGTCCCAACCGGCGGGAGCCGCAATTTCGCCGCCTTTTCGCGCGGTCGCGGAAATCGTGCCCGGCAGGCCGTCCATGTCTCTTGCAGCGGGGGCCTTCCCGCCGTTTAAGGGGCTCGTTTGCCCTGCAGGTGCAGAATTCGCTTTCTTTGCCGGCGGACAAATCGGGCGTCCCTGAGCGAGGAGGGGCGCCGCGGCCCCGGGGCGCACCGCCAGCACGGCCCGCACGGGGGCGAAGGCGTCCTGCTCGTCCGCGGACGGCGGCTGGCTGGCCGGTCCACCGACGGAAAGCGAACCGGGCACGATGCGGCTGATCCGGAAGGTCCTCTTCGACCAGGTCGGCGAGACCTCGGGGCGGGCCTTGCCCGCGACGCGGCGGGCTTGTCCGGTGACGTAGAAGGCGTCGAAATGCTGGGCGAGGCTCCGAGGCTCGAGCTGGTACCGCGCAGGCTCCGCCCCTCGCCCCTCGTACGCGAAGGAGATCCGACGTCGGTATTGGAGCGCCCGCGCGATTTGCACGACGTCGTCCCCGGAGGGAATCGAGGCTCGCAGGTACTTCGGCGCCGAGCCGTCCGCCTCGCTCGTGGCCAAAATCTTCGCCATCCCCGAGTGGGCCGCCCCCACGAGCCCGCCGCCCTTGCCCAGGCCGACGAGCAGGGACCGCACCAGGCCGACGTCGAGGGCGGACATCGGCGCGATGATCGGGGCCGTGCGGTCGTATCTGTAGACGTCGCCTTCGTCGACGGCAATCGGGTACCCCGCTGCCCTCAGAGCGGCGACGTCGCGTTCGAAGACGCGCTGGAAGGTCTCGCGCGAAGCGTAGGCCGCGTACGAGGGAATCCGTTGGCGAGCCTGCGCCCGGGTGAGCCCCCGATGCGTCAGGGCGGCAAGCAGCGAAAGCTGGCGCTCGCCCGCGTGGTACTCCGATTGCTGACTCACATGCCTAGGGTAATCGAAGGGTAGGCTTGGGTGCGTGATGATGTGGCGAAACGGTGAGATAGTCTCACTCGGAAAGACATGGGACGGATGCGTCGAATGCCGGGTGCTCCTCGACGACGGCGAAGAGGCGCGGGCCCTCGCCTACACGCAGCTGGTGGGCCGTCCGGAGACGGGCCAGCGGGCCTTGCTCACCGCCTCCGCGGCGGTCAAGGGCCTGGGAACGGGGGGCTATCTCATGGTGGCGGCCCTGCCGGACAACTTGCCGCCGGATCCGCCGCCCGGGCCCGGACACATCGTCAAGGCCCGCTACACCCCGCTCCAATACATGACCCTGGGGGCCGACGAGCAGGAGTCCGAGTGGCACGAGGCCCTTCGAGAGGCCGATTCGATCGAGGGCATGCCGGTCCTCGTCGCCGATCTTCATTCGGCCGTCCCCGCGGCGGTCGCCGCCGTCCGCGCGCGTCGGCCGGAGGCGCGCATCGCCTACGTCATGGACGACGGCGCGGCCCTGCCGGCCTGGTTCTCGCGCGCAGCGGCCGCCATGAGGGAATCGGGCCACATCGTGGGAACCATTTCATGCGGCCAGGCGTTCGGAGGCCAGCTGGAGGCCGTCAACGTCCACACGGCGCTGCTTGCGGCGAGGATCGTGTGGAAGGCCGACCTCGCCGTCGTCGCCCAGGGCCCTGGAAACCTCGGAACCGGGACGAAATGGGGATTCTCGGGAACGAAGGTCGGCGAGGCGCTCAACGCGGCCGCGGCCTTGGGCGGCGTGCCGATCGCCCTGCTGCGCATGTCGAACGCCGATTCCCGCGGGCGCCATTTCGGCCTCTCCCACCACACGCACACGGCGCTCAGCCGCGTGGCACTGGTCGAGACCCTCTGCCCGTGCCCCGTTCTTGACGGGCCGGAAGCATCCGATTCGGGCTTGTCGGCCGATTTCAGCGCGTCGGATAAACCTGGTTCGCCGGCCGATTTCGACCTGTCCCACGATTCGGGTTCGCCGGCCGAGCCGAAGGCGAGGAAGCTGTCTTCCCTCGTCGGGGCGGACGTCCGCCGGCTCTTGGCCTCCCAGCTCGACTCCCTCTTCGAATGCGAAAGGCTCAAGCGGGTCGACGTGCCGACGGACGGCCTGGACGAGGTTCTCGCCTCCTCCCCCGTGCCTTTGCGGACGATGGGGCGCGGCCTCGCCGAGGACCCCCTCGCGTTTCTCGCCGCCGGCGTCGCCGGCTACGCCGCGGCAGACGCGCTATGACGAATCGCTTCACGCCTTGGGTCGCGCCGCTCCACGCGCCGCGACCCGTGGCTTCACGCGCCGGCGCCGCCCGCGTCCTCTGTTAGGGCGTGAGGATGTACTTCGATCCGACTCCGCGGGCCATGTCCTCCAGGCTTTCGACGAGCGCCTCCAGCGGGCGGACCTCGGTGCACAGGGTCATCCCGTCGAACT